>VOFK01000569.1_pt1 | contig 41331 bp, 48 predicted proteins | sample 5384121 | NCBI WGS metagenome assembly VOFK01 (sample SAMN12384730, study PRJNA508395) | human gut metagenome | isolation source: healthy gut J | host: Homo sapiens | reverse complement strand
TCCTCCCGTAAAGCACGGTAAACCGGGCACGCGTGATCATGCCCGGAAAAGGCGGATTAAGCGGGTTGATTTTAAGCAAAGACCTGCAAAAAGCCAGTTACGCTCTATCGTAAATGCGACCATCAGCCCGGATGGAAAAAAATATGTGGCAACCGCAATACCAGTTATACAGGCCAGTATGCCTCATCATTCAGAAGAAAATACCGGACCGCCAAAGACAGTACGGAATTTGTCAACGAACTTTGTTACCCAAGAAGACATAAAAAAGTCAAATTTATTCAATGTACAAGGAGTAGACCGGTTCTCACCGCAAGTGAAAGAAACGTTATTTTTGAAAAGCAGGCAACTACCAATGACAATTTCATCTATCTCAAACCGCTTATATTCTTATACGGAAAAGAATCCTTTCACACAGGCAGAGCGGGAAAAACTTACCTGTAGAGTATCATCTTTCACCGACCGAAACGGGCTATCCGTTAACTTTGACATTGCCGGAAGGATACACAGTAGACGAATTACCGAAACCGCTACTGGCAAGAACAGAAGACAAGCAGGGTATGTGCTGTTATGTTCTGGAACAGAAAGAGAAATAAGCTGACCATCAACTACAACATTCTCGTCCAGCAATTATTATATCTCCCTTGAAGAATATCCCGACTGCAAAACTTCGAAAGTAATAGCCGAGAAGAACAATGAAACTGTAGTACTTAAGAAATGTAATTCTATTATGATAAAAAACAGGTTATACAACAGTAGCTCTGACGCTTTCTGTTATTCCCCTTTCGTGTGGGTTGCGGGCATTGCAGGCAGACACCGATCGGAATGCTTACTCCATCGTACAGGATGCCACGACAGAAATTATTTGTGAATCAACTTCCAGTGCCTTGCGTAAAAAGAGAGTTACACCATCATGACTTAAATGAAAAGGACGGGATACAGCACACTTTTTTTTGTGTATGCGACAAGTTCACCTCTCCTCCGGAAATTCTCCGGAGAAATAACAGATGCCAATGGTAAAGTTATCCGTAAAAATAAAAAGTCGGACCTGCAAATGTCGTGAATACTCTTCAGGACTAACCAGTGATGACTACACCTATTACTATGAATGCAATCTTCCCCCGCTACCCCCTGACCATAAAATACGAATGGGAGGTGAAGTACAAAGACGGATTAATCTGCTATCCGACATTCAGACCTCAAAAAAGCCTACAACCAGTCGGTAGTAAATGCTACATATCGCATCTCTATACCCCTGCCGGAATCCGGCCCGCTACCGGATGGTAAACATGAAAACCGAGGTAAAACAGGAGGTAACATCTAAAGGAGATATCCTGACCGAAGTATCCTCAGGACCGATGACAGCCATCGATACGAGCCGTTCGGCTTATCTTTTCGCCGAACGGCTTCCCGTATCCATTTTCTCACCCAAACTTTTTCACTTTCGACGGAACACAGGGCGACATGAGTTCCTCGGCAATCTTACGGTATCTGGCAGAATAGCCTGCTTACAGGACGCGACCACTTGGCAGAGCCCATAAAACTGAAATTACGGAACTGACAGCCGGTTGCAATACTCACGTGAAGCAGTGCAGGCAGTCTATAATTACTTGGCCGAAACCACTCGTTATGTAAGCATTCAATTAGGAATCGGCGGCCTGCAACCTATCGCCGCTTCCGATGTCTGCCGGGCAGGGATTCGGTGACTGTAAAAGATTATCCATTACACCCACGCCATGTTGAAGGAACTGGGTATCCGTCGTTTATACTGTAATCAGTACTGACAACGAACGGCTACCGCCTGATTTTTCCAGTCGATCAAATGAATCATGCCATCCTGCAGGTTCCGCTCCCGGAAGAGACACGCTTTTGCTGGAATGCACCAATCCGCAGCTACCATTCGATATGTACATAGCGGTATTGCCGGACATGATGCTCTATTGATTACAAAAAGAAAGGGGGATTATGTGCCGCCTGCCCTCTATCCCGATTCGTTAAATACGCAAAAACAACTAACGCTTGTCACTCTCACTCCTACCGGAGGACAAAGAAAAAGCCAGCGGAATCTCTCGTTTGTTTTCAATATGAAAGTATGGCAGGTAAACCGGGCTCGAACCGTCACACCGGAAAGATTATTTACGTTCCGGCATCAATCTGATACAGGCTAGCCATAAACAATATACAAATCAACGAAGCCAAAGAAGTCATTCCCATGATCGATATCCGAATATACGATCGAAACGGAACAATACGGAAATAAAAACGGGAAATCGATTGTTTTATCCCAGCCAACATCTTCCGTAAGGATTTACAACGCCCGATCTTAAAAACAACGTGTACAGGATATCCATATAAATTACGGCTATTTGGATACAGACAGTATTTGCCTGCAAATACGGGAAGGATATACTATCGAATCTCTCCCCAAGACTTGCCAAGTCAACAAGCAGCTTCGGAAGTTTTAGTTCTTCCCTTAATGATAAAGGACAAAGAAATATGTATCATACATCGCTTATTGATACCGGGGGAATTTATCCTAAAGAGATTTTATAAAAGATTTTCTTGAATTCCGTAAACAGATAGCGGCACAATACAGCAGCAAAAATTATTCTAAAGAAAGAATAAGAGCCTGTTGTTTTGGAAAAATGGAGTACCTTTTACAACCGAAACCAATAAAAAAGATACGACATTGAACAATCATCGATATACACATGGTGAAGAGCTCGCCAACACACTGAGTCATGGAGCCGGTATTCTGTTAGAATCATAGCAGTGATACTTTCTTATTATTGATAAAAAGCAGCCTGGTGGCAGGCAACGACCCCACTGCCGTTGCCTGCGTTTCTGTCTATTTGGGGAATGTTATCCTCTTTATATCAGTTCTAATTGTATCATGCTTCCGCTCCGGGAACGACGAAAAGAATTATTACGCGGAAATTTGTCACGGAGCCATCTATTCTGCACATTGCAGGTACCCCTTATACCCCCCTTTCACCTTTGCTGGTGATGCGCAATGCCGGCGGATGGGGCTGGGGCATCTTTTGCATTTGTCTGGTTATCCGCCCTTATCGGTTTTATCCTTAGTTTCAAAAACTAAGAACACAGTAATCTGGAAACATGCTGCTATGTCGGAATGGGCGCCTCCATCCTGATAGCATTAAAACCGCTAATGGGCTGTCTTTTTCAGAAATAGGGGCATCTCCGCCTTCTGGTGGCTCATCGGTGGAGGGAGTATCTTATATCATCGGGCCATATTCTATTCATTGCAAACCCTACATGCATTCAGTATTCCATCTCTTCTGCGGGTGGCAGTATAGGTCATATTTATTGCAATTTGGTTGATCTTATAAAACTGAGAACCTGTTTAAGTTTTCTCTTAAGTTTTCCAAAACGAAAACTTTCTGTATCAAGAAGAAAAAAAAGTTTCCCGAATTTTAATGTTAAAAAGCTAACCAACCTACAAAGTAATTCTACTATCTTTGTCCCCGTTCCGGAGCTAAAAAAGAGGTTTAGTCAAACGCTGTGTAAAATCGGCGACAGTACCCGCTGCTGTAATTCTCTGAGAATCCGCACACTATGCCACTGCATCGTTTCATCGTGGGAAGGCGTTGCGAAGGAGAGATAAGTCAGAAGACCGGCCGGAATCAAATCGACGAAACATAAATTAAATTATCTAATTGTCTAACCTACTTTCGGGAGTTAAAGTTATGAACTACGCGGAAATTTGTATCATCAAACGTGATGGTAAAAGAGAAGATTTCTCTATCAGTAAGATCAAGAATGCAATCAGCAAAGCATTCAGTGCAACAGGCATTCAGGACGAACAGCAATTGATTGCTGACGTCACGATGAGTGTGATCAGTCAGTTCAGTTTGCCACCCCTACGATTACCGTGGAGGAAATACAGGACTTAGTAGAAAAAGCATTGATGAAGGTACGGCCGGAGGTCGCCAAAAAGTACATCATCTACCGTGAATGGCGGAATACGGAACGAGATAAGAAAACCCAGATGAAGCATGTGATGGACGGCATCGTCGCTATCGACAAGAACGATGTGAACCTAAGCAACGCCAATATGAGCAGCCACACGCCTGCCGGACAAATGATGACATTCGCCTCGGAAGTTACCAAAGATTATACTTATAAATACCTGTTGCCGAAGCGTTTTGCCGAAGCTCACCAACTGGGAGACATTCATATTCATGACTTGGATTATTATCCGACAAAGACGACGACCTGCATCCAGTACGACATGGATGATTTGTTCGAACGCGGTTTCCGCACCAAAAACGGCAGTATCCGCACTCCGCAAAGCATTCAAAGTTATGCAACTCTGGCTACGATCATCTTCCAGACAAACTCAGAACGAGCAGCACGGCGGACAGGCAATTCCCGCTTCGACTTTTTCATGGCAAAGGGTGTGGCCAAGTCATTCCGCAAGCATTTATCTTCTTTCATCAATTTCTATGTGGCCATGGAAAACGGTATACAGGCCGATGAAAAAGCGATCCGCACACTGATTAAAGAATATCTGCCGTCTATCCAATCCGGTGAACGGGAACGGGAAACTGCGCATCGCCTTGATAGCCCTGCAAATCAATATTGACAAAGAGCACTTGGCACGCATCATAGAGAAGGCATACCAACAGACACGGAAAGATACGCATCAGGCAATGGAAGGATTTATACACAACCTGAACACGATGCATTCCCGTGGTGGTAACCAGGTGGTATTCAGCTCATCAACTACGGCACGGATACTTCCGCCGAAGGCCGCATGGTGATTGAGGAGCTACTGAAGGCCACGATTGAAGGGTTGGGAACCCGTGGTGAAGTACCCGTATTCCCGATTCAGATCTTCAAAGTGAAAGACGGAGTTTCTTATTCGGAAAAGGACTATGAGAAGGTTATGAAAAATGGAAAGCATCGAAGAGGCCATGAAAGCAACTTACGAAGCTCCTAATTTCGACCTGCTGCTGAAAGCCTGCCAGACGACATCGAAAAGCTCTTTTCCAAATTTCATGTTCCTCGATACTCCTTTCAACAAGAACGAAAAATGGAAAGCAGACGACCCGAAACGTTATATTTACGAGCCTGGCAACAATGGGTTGCCGCACTCGTGTGTTTGAAAACGTAGCCGGAGAGAAATCGTCTTTAGGACGCGGCAACCTTTCATTCACAACACTAAATATGCCCCGACTGGCTATCGAAGCCCGTATCAAAGCTTCCGAAAATCTGATAGAGGACGAACGCAACAAAGACGCTATCGAACAGAAAGCAAAGGAGATTTTCATGGAATCTGGTACGTAACACGGCTACTTTAGTGGCCGACCAGCTTTACGAACGTTATCAATATCAGCGTACAGCCCTTGCACGCCAGTTCCCTTTATGATGGGGAAATGATGTATGGAAAGGCGGCGGCACACTGAACCCAAACGAACAGGTAGGTGACGTGCTGCGTAGCGGTACGCTGGGAATCGGATTTTATCGGCGGGCACAACGCAATGGTTGCTCTCTACGGAGAAGGCCACGGGCATAGCCAAAAAGGCATGGGACACATTTGTACGAGGCCGTAACGGAAATGAACAAGATAGCGGATGAATATAAAGCGAAATATAACCTGAACTATTCTGTACTGGCTACTCCCGCCGAAGGTCTTTCCGGGCGTTTCACCAAAATGGACCGCCGGAAATTCGGTAAAATTCCGGGAGTAACGGACAGGGACTATTATGTCAACTCATTCCACGTAGACGTGAAAGAGCCTATCAGTATTGTTGAAAAAATCAAATGCGAAGCTCCCTTTCCACGCTATTACCCGTGGCGGACACATCACATATGTGGAACTGGACGGAGAAGCACAGAAAAATGTACGTGCCATTGCCAAAATAGTAAAGGTGATGCACGACGAGGGTATCGGTTACGGCTCTATCAATCATCCGGTAGACACCTGCCATAACTGCGGCTACAAAGGGGTGATTTTTCGACAAATGCCCCGTATGCCAGAGTGAAAGCATTCTCCGGATGCGCCGCATCACCGGCTACCTGACAGGTGACTTAAGTTCGTGGAACTCCGCTAAACGGGCGGAAGAAAAAGACCGCGTAAAACACTTGTAAAAAATTGAGAGTTGAGAACTTTACTTATATTTTTCATATCTAATTTACAATGACAACTCTTGACTCTCAACTTTCAACTCTCCGCTTGTTAGAACTTATCCGGAAACAATCGTTGACGGTGAGGGGATACGGTATTCCATTTATCTTGCCGGATGTTCCCATCACTGTCCCGGTTGTCATAACCCGGAAAGTTGGAATCCGAACGCAGGTGAAGAACTTACGGAAGAAAAGATACAATCGATTATCCGGGAAATCAAAGCGAATCCTTTTACTGGATGGAGTCACTTTCTCCGGGGGGATCCCTTGTTCTACCCGGAAGAATTTCTGGCGCTTGTCAAAAGAGTGAAAGAGGAAACAGGAATGAATATATGGTGTTACACAGGATATACGTATGAAGAAATCCGGGAACAACCCCGACTGAATGCGGTTCTTCCTTATATAAACGTATTGGTAGACGGACGTTTCGAACAGGATCTTTCTCTCCTTATCTGGAATTTCGTGGAAGTAGTAATCAACGAATCCTAAAATTATCAGACCGTTTTCAACCATAAAAACAGACGGTTGCCGGCACTAAAGACAAAGTCTCCCCGGCATCCCGGACAGCACCACCGGCTGCACTAAAAAAACTTATTTTTTTAAGAAAACGAAAACACGTAAAGCGCTGTTTTGTTTACTTTTACAGAAAAAAGAAAATTCTACAAGAATAAGTTTTTATGATACAATCAGTAAATCCTGCTCCAACGGACGAAACCGACGGACTACCAATGCCCAGACGTATCTGGGCGGTAATCTCCGTCGGATTCGCTCTTTGTATGTCAGTATTGGACGTTAACATTATTAACATCGTACTCCCCACCCTTTCGCACGATTTCGGGACTTCCCCCGCCGTGACTACCTGGATTATCAATGGTTATCAGTTGGCCATCGTTGTTTCTCTATTGTCTTCTTTTTCCGCTTTGGGGGAGATTATCGGTTATCGAAAAGTATATCTTTCGGGGATTGGGTTATTCTGTATCACTTCACTGATTTGCGCCCTGTCCGATTCATTCTGGACATTGACGATCGCCCGCATTTTTCAAGGATTCAGCGCTTCGGCTATTACAAGTGTGAACACGGCGCAGTTACGATATATTTATCCGAAAAGCCAGCTCGGACGCGGAATGGGAATTAATGCCATGGTAGTAGCGATCTCTGCCGCCGCAGGACCTTCCGTAGCCAGCGGGATTCTTTCCATTGCCAGTTGGCACTGGCTGTTCGCGATCAACGTACCCTTGGGAATTACGGCATTAGTGCTGGGTATGAAGCATTTACCGAGACAAGAAGAACGCACGAAACGAAAGTTCGATACGATCAGTGCCATAGCCAATGCCATCACTTTCGGATTACTGATTTACACGCTGGACGGATTCGCACATCACGAAAAAATGGATTTTCTTTTCATCCAATTAATTGTTCTCGTGGTGGTGGGTACTTATTACGTGCGCCGTCAACTCAGCCAATCCACTCCGTTACTACCCTTGGACCTATTACGTATCCCTATTTTCCGACTGTCTATCCTGACCTCCATTTGTTCGTTTATCGCGCAAATGTCGGCAATGGTTTCTTTACCCTTTTTCCTGCAAAACACCTTGGGACACAGTGAAGTTATGACAGGACTCCTGCTAACCCCGTGGCCGTTGGCGACCCTCGTCACTGCTCCTTTGGCGGGATACCTGGTGGAACGGATTCATCCGGGAATATTAGGAAGCGTCGGTATGGTGCTGTTTGCCGTGGGGCTTTTCTCCCTGTCCGGCCTGACTGCCGAGTCCTCCGATATCAGCTTAATCCTACGGCTGATGCTATGTGGTGCAGGTTTCGGGCTTTTTCAGACACCGAACAACAGTACAATTATTTCTTCTGCTCCGACGAAACGTTCGGGAGGAGCAAGCGGAATGCTGGGTATGGCACGCCTGTTGGGACAGACATCGGGAACTACGCTCGTCGCATTACTTTTCAGTTTCGTTATTCCAGGTAAAAAGCACGGCGGTCTGCCTGATAGTAGGAAGCATATTTGCAGTGGTAGCGGCAATCGTTAGTAGTTTGAGACTTTCGCAACCTTCTACATTAAAAACAATTCATAAATTGAGGCCGGCACGATAGGTGGGCTACTACTGACCTTCTACCGGCCTCGCAGCAAAAAAATCAATATTCCGTTTCACGAATCACCTCTACCAGCCGGCAGAAATCCTCCGGATATACGTCACCGATGTTTCCGATACGGAAAGTGTCGGCTTTTGAGATTTTGCCCGGATAGATGACGAACCCTTTGCTTTTCAGTGCCAGATAGAAAGCCTTAAAGTCAAAATCCTTATGCGGGTAAAAGAAAGAAGTGATAATCGGTGACTGAATAGCGTCGTCGAGCAAAGTTTGGAAACCGAGAGAACGCATCCCTTCTACTAATATACGATGATTTTCGCAATAACGCTGGTAACGTGCTTCTACCCCTCCTTCTTCGAGAAGTTCGGCCAACGCCTGTTTGAAAGCGCGGACTACATGAGTAGGAGAAGTGAAGCGCCATTTTCCATGCCCTTTTTCCATAGTTTCCCATTGGTCGTAGATGTCCAGAGAAAGAGAGCGGGCCACCCCCTTGCAACGCATCAATTCCGAACGGCGGGCAATGATAAACCCGAATCCGGGTACGCCTTGAATACATTTGTTGGAACTGCTGATAAGAAAGTCAATTCCTAATTCATTTACATCCAACGGAATTCCTCCGAAGCTGCTCATGCAGTCAACAATCAGTTTCTTGCCATGCATTTTGACAATGTGGGACAACTCTTTGATAGGGTTCAAAATTCCCGTAGTCGTTTCACAATGTACAAAAGCCACATGAGTGACATCGGAATTATTGCTCAAATAGTCGTCTACATATTCCACAGATACCTGCTCTGTTTCTTCAAAAGCAAGCATATCATAATCGAGGTGATAATATTCGGCAATATTACCCATGCGGTCTCCGTAAGCGCCGTTGCTGCAAATCAGAAGTTTGTCTTTCGGAGTGATAGTGGCGCCAAGTACAGCTTCCACGCAATAGGTCCCGCTTCCCTGCAAAAGTACAGAAGTATAATCTTCAATATTCTTTGTGGCAATGCTCACCAGATCTTTGCGTAATTCCTGAACAATGCCGAGGTTATAATCTTCGTCCCATGTACACCAGTCAGTCATCATGGTTTCTTTTACTGTTTCAGACGTGGTCAGAGGACCGGGAGTTAATAATAAATATGGTTTCATAATGATACATTTTTTTACCAGCACAGTGCTGGAATAAAGTTTCTTTGCGATATATTGTTATAAAAAGTACAGAAGCGGTTACCGTTCCGCTTATCATCTGTCAGCGTTCATTCTTTCGATCAATGCAGGCAGTTCCTCCATGGAAAGAATCACATAAGAGGCACCTGCAGCAAACATACGTTCCTTCACATCAGCGATGCGAACTTCAAGTTCGGCAGCCGGCATGGCCTTTGTTTCGGCCTCGGTGAGAGCCATTTCGTTACTTCCGAGAACAACTCCCACACTGCAAACCTTTGCGTTGACTCCCTCTTTGATGTCGGCAATCGTATCTCCTACTTTCACTACGGCATCCAGACTGGGGACAGCCAGCTTCGTCAGATTCTCAAAAATCATGTAAGGAGCCGGACGACCGGAAGGAAGGAAGTTCGGAGTAGCGCAATAATCCACGCGATACCCTTTTGCCTGCGCAGCAGGAAGAACAACATCCATCATTTCACGGGTATATCCGGTAGTAGAGCCGATTTTCAGACCTTCGGCACGCAGTTTCTCCAGTGTCGGAATCACGCCCGGAATAGGGTCGGTATAGTTTTCGAGCGAGGCAAACAGATGTTTTTCAAAAAGACGGTTCAATTCCACCACATCTTCCTCCGTCCAGGCACGCTGATAACGCTTAGCAAACTGTTCATTCACCTCGGGCATCGACAGCAACTCGCGAATATGCTGAATCTTTGGTAACCCCATTGGTTTGCGGGTCTGCACCACATCTATAATCAGTCCTTTTTCGGCAAATGCTTCGATAAAAGCTGCCACCGGGGCAAAACATCCGTAATCGACTGCCGTACCGGCCCAATCCATAATTACACATTTAATCTTTTTCATTCTTGTTTCCTATATATAATTAATTTATTTATGATTTATCTTTTCAATAAGAAGATGCAAGGGAAGGAACCGGACAAGAAGTTGCCTTTTCACGTATTTCCTTCCGCTTGCCTTTCCGGTAGCGCTGCATCAGGTAGAACAAGGAAACTGTAAACGCCGTACAGCAAACGATTCCCACCGTGCCCGCCATTGTATTGTAAAATTCGAGCCAGTCCAGATTCGGATTGAAACATTCTTTAAATACCAACACCAATACCGTTCCCGTATAGCCGATAGAATCAACCATTGCGATGAAGAAACCCACATTTCCCCTAATCCGGAAACAGGCTATAAAACGGTCGAAGAAAATTGTCTGAAAACTAAGATAGGAAAAGTAGAGGCAAAGGCTCTGAATAAACAACCACACCAACGGAGAAAGTTGCAAGCTATCGTAATTGAAAGCGACGAAACTGAGAGTTACCGCACCTGCAATGACCAGCGTCAGCAAGGTCGAAAGAACTTTGATATGACTTTTCACTAATGCAAGAGTGGCAAAAACAGCCAGAATAATCAACGTCACAACACCGTCTACTTTGGCAAATACCCAAGAAGAAAGACCGGCGGCATTCACATCTATGATCTTCACAAGAAAGTCTTCCTTGACATCTTGCAGGACAGTGAGAAAGAGATTGGCAAAGAAAAGTAACGTCAGCACAGGGGCAAAGTTGCGGAAAAGTTCCCAACGTTGTTGTCTGTCCAACGTGACACGCTCCACACGCAACGCTTTATCTTCGGCAGTCGGCTTGGGTAGGTGGTCGAGAATGTATCCCAGCCCCGCCAACAGAGGCAGCGCTACCGCACCAATCAACGCAGGCATCCAAAACTCGCTGACATTCAAGATATCGACTACGAAAAGCCCGATCGACTTTGCCGTACCACTACTCACCGCAATACTCAGCCCGAAAAGGGAAGCGAGTAAGTCCGTCACCCGCCGGCCTTCGAGGAAGCTTGAAGATAACGCCCCACATACAACCCAACGATAGCCCGTTGAAGAACAACGCCAGCACATTGAACGGACGAGGCAGACATCCGAAAAGAACTAAAGAGAGCCTCGGCAACCCCAATGGAGACAAGAATGAATTTCAGGCGGCCCTCTCTCTTCAGTTCAGAAATAAGTTTGATTCCGATAAACTTGGATACCATGTACCCGAATATCTGAATGATGCTTGTTGCCACTTTATAATCCATGCCGAACAGTTCCATGCCGTCGAATGTAGCAGCGGTGAATGGCTTGCGAAGCGCATACACCAGTGAGTAAGACAACAGCGCCGCACCTCCCGCATAGAAGATAAAAAGTAAATCAGAAAGTTTTTTTTGAGCCGAAGGCGACAGTTTTTCTTTGAAATTCATATAGCGTCATTTTTTTGTTTCCGGTGCAAAAGTAGGACGCCCGGACGAGTGAAAAAATGAATTTCAATGAATCATATCGTATATTTTTCTTTTCGGACAGAGTGAAATATTAATGTAATATTCATGCAACAAAATCATAATACATTAGTCATTCCTTTGCAACGAAATTCAATTTGCAACCTCAAGAATCATGGATGAACTGACCGATATTTACAAAAGAATAGAATACCTGCGCAACAATGGCGTAAAGATGAAAGAAATTGCCGACCGTGTAGATATGGCGCCCAGCGTATTGTCCGCCTTATACTCCAGCGTACTGCCTGCCTACATCGACCTGCTGAAAACCCGCACACCGGACGAGGCATTGGACGACGCGCTGGCACTAGTGAACAATGTGTCGAAAAAACGCTTATTAAATAATGTAAGCTCGATGAGAATACTACTGCAGGAAATGGAACCGGAACAACAGAATGAAGCGGACAGCGGTAACTCATTCATCAAGCTGCTGGAAAAGGAAATGAAAGAATCCGTACAAGATGTTTTCAATTACAGCGGCACTTATCTCAGTTACAGTCTCTCCTCCTCTACGGACAGCCTGAAAATCGAACCTTACATGATTTGCGCTTCCGAAAACAGTGAATATGTGAAAATGGGCATGATAAACGCTTATAAATCTGTTCATTGGGGAAGTGGAATTATCAGTAATCACCAAAACTCATACCTGATGTTCAACGAACGGGATCTGCCCCAGTTTGCTTTGGTCACCATTTACCTGCAACTGCCGCATTACGAATTTCCCACTATGCTGAAAGGGCTGTACCTTTGTCTGGACTATAACCACAACCCCATTGCCCGACGCATCGTATTAGTGAAACAGTCGGACAGCACGGGACATCCGGACTTTCTTGGAAATGGAGAGCAAACTGGTCCCGAAAGCGGAACTGACACCGGAACTGGAGGCATATTATAATTATACCTGCCGGGAAGGAGATTACATCAAAACGTGTACTGTTCCCTCCCCAAAACTGGACGAAACTGACTTGGAGCGGGAAAAGAAAATGTTAACGATTTAACAGTCATGACTGATTACAAACGGAAGAAAAAGAGGAAACGCCGTTTCTTGTATGCAGACCAGGGCATTTCTGCATGCAAGAACGGCGTTTTAACACAATGTTAAAACGCCGTTCTTGCATCACAGGAATCACGTATTCCATTTCATTGAATATCAACACAATGCAGCATACTCATGCGCTAACATCCACACCAAATACCGATCATCCCGTTTTAATGAGATTGCCAATCTGACAACTACCGTGTCAGAGTAGAGTTTAGAAGAAAAACCTCAAAATATCATTAAAGTTTGCCCAAATAAGCAGACCGAAAAGTAAAATCATACCGGTCATCTGGGCATACTCCATAAACTTGTCACTCGGTTTGCGGCGGGCTATCATCTCGTAAATAAGGAAAAGAACATGGCCACCGTCCAACGCAGGGATAGGCAGAATATTCATGAAAGCAAGGATAATGGACAGGAAAGCTGTCATGTACCAGAATTGGTGCCAGTCCCACGTAGCCGGGAAGATACTGCCGATCGTTCCGAAACCGCCCAACTGCTTCGCTCCTTCTTTAGAGAACAGGTATTTCATATTGCCCACATAGCCTTTCAGCGTTTTCACACCAAGAGAGACGCCTGCAGGGAAAGACTCCAGGAAGGCATATTGCTTTTTCACCATTGGAAGAAGGCGGTCGGTGACAAGGCAGGCGGTTACTCCCATTAGATAGGCAGAATCGACACGCATACTCAATGTATCCGTCACGCCGCCACGCACATAAGCCAAGGTGATGAAGCGGGGGTCTATGCTGTCTTTAAGGAGAGTCGCGCAGCATTCTTTTTTTACGCTCCGCCATGGCTTGTTTGAAATCGGAGAAAGAAATCGGAGTTCCATTCAAGGCGATAATACTATCCCCCCCCGGCTGGATACCGGCTTGCGCGGCAGGCGAGTTCACCATTACACTGTCTACGACATACGGGAAACGGAAAGAAGCGAAGCGGATACTGTCCGCCAACAGACGTTGCATCATATCATCGGGAATATAAACGGAAGCCTTTGCACCGTCACGCAACACACTGACTTCGCGTGCATCGGCAATCTGGCTCAACATATCACCGTCATAACGTTCGAAAGGAACACCGTCGGCAGAGAGCAACACGTCTCCGTCTTTGAAACCTACGGACTTGGCTGTTTCGTTAAAATCCATACCGAGGGGAGCTTCCTGTACTTTTATATATTGGTCGCCCCACGCGAAAAGAATCATTGAGTAGATGAACAACGCCAACAGGAAATTGAACAACACACCGCCCACCATGATCAGCAGACGTTGCCAGGCCGGCTTGGAACGGAACTCCCACGGCTGTTCGGGTTGTTTCATCTGTTCGGTATCCATTGATTCGTCAATCATACCGGCTATCTTGACATAGCCACCCAACGGCAACCACCCGACAGCATATTCTGTTTCGCTTTTCTTTGGTTTGAACTTGAACAAAGTGAACCAAGGGTCGAAGAATAAGCAGAATTTTTCCACCCGCACTTTGAACAAACGGGCAAATAAGAAATGCCCGCCTTCATGAATGATGACGAGCAACGAAAGGCTCATTATCAATTGCAGGGCACGAATCAAAAATGTTTCCATGTTTATTATTTACAAATTACTAATTACAAATTATTTCTGAGGACTTTTGCCGGCGCACAAAAGGCTCAAAGCGATTCTTCTTGCTTCTTCGTCGGTCGCTACATAGTCCTCATAACTCGGTTCGCCACGAAAGCGGCTTTCCATTGTTTTCTCTATCACATCACTCATGCCGAGAAAGCTCGATGCCGTCTTTCAGGAAAGCATCCACCACCACTTCATTAGCTGCATTCACTATACAGGGCATATTTCCGGCCCGATACAAAGCCTCGTATGCCAATGCCAAATTACGAAAACGTTTGGTATCAGGCTGTTCAAAAGTCAGGTCTGTTATACGGGCAAAATCCAACCGCTCGAAAGAAGATTTCACGCGCTCCGGATACGAAAAAGCATATTGAATAGGCAAACGCATATCGGGCATGCCCAACTGTGCTTTCACGGCCCCATCCTCAAACTGCACCATAGAATGAATGACAGATTGTGGATGAACTACCACTTCAATTTGCTCCGGACGCATTCCGAATAACCATTTAGCCTCAATCACTTCAAACCCTTTGTTCATCATGGAAGCCGAATCAATGGTTATCTTCGCTCCCATCTCCCAATTGGGATGCTTCAAAGCTTGTGCTTTGGTCACTGTTTGCAACTGCTCCATGGTATAAGTGCGGAACGGCCCTCCTGAAGCTGTCAAGATCACTTTCTCCAACCGGTTATTTATTTCCAGACACTGGAAGATAGCCGAATGCTCCGAATCCACGGGAAGTACAGGTATATGGTACTGATTTGCCAGTGCATTAATCAACTCCCCGGCTACAACCAGTGTTTCTTTATTAGCCAAAGCAATAGCTTTACCTGCCTTTATCGCATTTATAGTAGGACGCAATCCGGCATACCCTACCATAGAAGCCAGTACAATGTCAATAGGTTGTGATTCCACAATTTGAGAAAGCGCATCCGCTCCTGCATATACTTTGACAGGCAGATCACTCAGCGCCTCTTTCAATTGAAGGTATTTTTCCTCATTGGCTATCACTACCGCCTCGGGCATGAACTTACGGGCTTGTTCTACCAATAAATCGACCCTGTTATTGGCTGTCAACGCATAGACCTCATATAAATCTGGATGTTCCTCTATTACCTGTAAAGCTTGTGTACCGATAGAGCCGGTAGAACCTAATATCGCTATTTGTTTTTTCATAATGTTGTTAAAATACAATGTATTTTGAGGGATCAATCGCACGTCCCTTATGCCATAATTCGAAATGCAGATGCGGTCCGGTAGTTTTTTCACCGGTATTTCCTACCAATGCAATAGCTTCACCACCTTTCACCGGATCTCCTTCTTTCTTTAATAACGAACCACAATGTTTATACACCGACACAAAATCCTGTCCATGCTGTATCTGAATAACATAACCGGTTTCTGCCGTATAAGTAGACAAAATCACTGTCCCATCCAATGTTGCCAACACACTTTCATTTGGATTAGCGGCAATGTCCACACCGTAATGCCTGTTCTCCAAGTCAAAATTAGATGACATCATGCCCCGTGTAGGACGATAGAATATCAATCCGGAAGCGGCATTATTATCATCAACAGCCGTCAGATTATATCGTTCCGATTCTTCATATTGCTTGCGAAACTCTTCTTCCTGCCTGGTACGTTCCATCAAAGAATCAGAACGAAGAATGGTCAGAGAGTCGATAGATTGGACTGTATCAGCTTTTACTTTCCCGCTAAATATATCCTGAATGTTCATGATATACATATTCTGCCTCGTCACCACTTGTTGTAATGAATCGGCCCGCAAGGCATTGGTCACCACCTGCGCACGTACCTCACTGTTCATATATCCCGGCAAATAGTTACGTAAAGGAGTAAAAAACAATGATAGTTGCCGAAATCAGGAAAATTACCGTTACGGCAGACAGCAATACAGACACACCATTGAGTTTGGAAACGTGCAGTCCCACAATCTCCTCCAACGTATTTTCATTGGTAATGGTCAGTTTATACTTAAACTTGAAATTATGCCAAAATGCTTTCCTTCCTTTTTTTTCTTCATTGTGCGCACCTTCTATATTTATATCAAGCCATCAGGTACTTCGACCGTCAGCAAACGCTTTTTCTTCCAATTTGATGATAAATTCCTCGTGGGCAGGCAGCAAAAGTTCCTCGCCATCCTTCTCAATGGCAAAAAGGACATTCATCGTACTGTCATCCACCGCCACAATCTCGCCCAACTCACCATGATTCACATCTTCCACCTTAAAGCCAATAAAATAGTTCCAGGTAGGTATATCATCCGAATCTTCCTCCTCACCGACATATTTCTTCGGGAAATAGACCTCTACATTCGTAAACATACGGGCCTTTTCCGAGGTATCCACCCCTTCCAGTTTGACTAAAGCAGTGGTATCTGAACGAAAACGATACTCTTCAATAAAGAAAGGCACGAATATACCGTCTAACAAACAGACCAGATACTCACATTCCACACGGTCAAAAATATCATCCGTAAAAGTGAATGAGATTTCTCCTTTTACTCCATGCGGTTTGTTGAATATACCAATCTTGAAAACTTCATCTTTCTTAATCATGATTGATTTCTCTAAATTCTAGTAATACGTGCGCCAAGCGCATTCAAACGCTGGTCTATATTCTGATATCCCCGGTCTATCTGCTCTATATTGTGTATGCGGCTTATACCGTCGGCACTCATTGCCGCTATCAGCAAAGCGATACCGGCACGGATATCGGGTGAAATCATATTTCCGGCGCGAAGCTGGAAATTACGGTCATGCCCTATCACAACGGCACGATGAGGGTCACATAATATAATCTGTGCACCCATATCTATGAGCTTGTCCACAAAGAACAGGCGGCTTTCAAACATCTTCTGATGGATAAGCACACTACCTTTGGCTTGCGTAGCCACCACCAGCATCACACTCAGCAAGTCGGGCGTCAATCCGGGCCAAGGGGCGTCGGCTATCGTCATGATGGAGCCGTCGATAAATGATTCTATCTGGTATGTTTCCTGCTCGGGGAACGTAAACAGATCATCTCCCCTTTGTTCCACTCTGATGCCCAAACGACGGAAACTCTCGGGAATGATACCCAGATTTTCGTAGGAGACGTTTTTGATGGTTATTTCGCTTTTCGTCATCGCCGCCATACCAATGAAGCTGCCGACTTCAATCATATCGGGCAATACGGTGTGCGTGTAGCCGTGCAGTTCTTCCACGCCTTCAATCGTGAGAAGGTTGGAAGCTATACCGCTGATTTTTTCGCACCCATGCAGTTCAGCATCCGGCACAGTTGTTGCAGGTAAGGCTCGCAGGCAGCGTTGTAAATAGTGGTAGTTCCTTTGGCTAGTACGGCTGCCATTACAATGTTCGCCGTTCCGGTGACGGAGAGGCTTCGTCCAGCAGCATATAAGTTCCTTGAAATGCTGTCGGCAAATACTTCGTAAATGCCCTTCGTTCTTCGTCATAATTAAAACAGGCTCCTAAATTCTGAATACCTACAAAGTGAGTATCCAGACGGCGTCGGCCGATTTTATCTCCTCCCGGCTTCGGATATTAATGCTTTGCCGAAACGTGCCACCATGGGACCTATAAGCATCACAGAGCCTCGCAGGCTGGAACATTTCTTCAGGAATTCGTCGCTTTCCAGGTAAGCCAGGTCTACGTTTTCTGCTTTAAAGCTATATGAGTCAATGCCTTTCTTCGCAACCGTCACTCCCATTTCCCGCATCAGCTGGATCAGGTTGTTGACATCCAAGAATGTCAGGTATATTGTCCACAGTCACTTCTTCAGCAGTCAGCAACGTGGCACAGATAATCTGCAAAACTTCGTTTTTGGCTCCCTGCGGATGAATGTCCCCGCCCAGCCGATGTCCTCCTTCAATTACAAATGAAGCCATTGATTGAATTTTAATTGTTTACGATTCCAAAAAGAGAATTATCTGTCCTGGTTATTCTGACGGTAGTTTCTCCGCTGGTTTTCTGACGATTGTTGTATAGTTCGTCTTCGGACGGTAATTCTGGTTGAGACGTTCTGCCATTAGACGGACAATGTCATCTGTCAGCTGGAGCTTTCCGTCGGAAAGTTCGTACAGGTCTTCGGCAATTTTCTTATCGTCCACCGTGTCCTTTGTTCCACGCCATGTAGTCTTTCTTCATGTGGTTGCAGATCAAAAGCAATCAAGTTGCGTTTTTCGTTTCCTTCGGGGAAACTCGATCGCTTTCTTAATCAGCACTTCCAGTGTATGTCCGTAGTGACGGTAACGCATACGGGTAGTGTTGTAAGGGATATGATCCGGACGGGTGACGAGGTTGTCCTTGCGGATGATCTCGTAAGGATAGTCAATATCGAGTTCAAAACCGGACATAATAGCGAGGTGATCCCACAACTTATGCTTGAAATCGGGTACATCACGCAAAGGTGGGGAAACATATTCCCCATTATATTGATAATGGTGTTGGCACAACGCTGACGCTCTGCACGATCTTGAATGGTCAACGCATAATCTACCATGTTCTGAATACTCCGCCCATATTCGGGAAGCGGCATTCTTTTTCTGTTGGGTATTGTATTGCATCTCTTTACTGGATAAATCTTTAATGGATAATGTATATTTATTCATAACGGACACGGCTTATAATAGTTTCTTCGGCATGGAAGCTACGAATTCTTTCAGGTAGAAAGGTTCGAAATAAGCCACGTCTTTATAATCTTCTGTCGCCACCGCTTTCTCTGCCAACGGGAACATCATCTTCGCCAACGGGTGAATGCCGTCGATGAAATGTGCGTTGGGATGCGTGATTTTCTCACGGCATTTGGCGGCTCCGTTTCCGAAAAAGTAAACCGGGTGCTCATTCAGATATTCCAGATAGGAATTTTCGTCCACAATATCTGCGGCAATAGCCCGCTTCACGTTCAGGGCGCGGTCATAAACGGCTGCATATACTTCCATGCGGCGTGCGTCAATCATCGGGCAGAGCAATGCGTCTTCCGGCAAATCATGGTGCAACAACACAGGAACACTTAAAACCTCCGGTGTAGGGATAGCGATCAACGGGATATTCCGCCCGTAACAAACACCTTTTGCCATTGACACTCCTATCCGAAGTCCGGTGTACGAACCCGGTCCGCAGCTTTACCGCAACAGCGTCCAACGGTATGGCATGACTATCAATGAACGACAACGCTTCATCTACAAAAACTCCTAACGACACGGCGTGTGAAGGGCCTTTCAAGTCTTCTTTCACAAAAATCGTCTGTCCGTCTTGACTGGCCGCTACCGAGCAAACAGAGGTAGAGGTTTCAATATTCAGTATACACGACATAAAAATCAGCTTATTAAATTGTCGCAAATTTACATGATTTGTCGGAAACTACCTAATATTTGCGTAGATATTCTCAGAAGGGGTATAAGAGCACTTCTAATCTATACAAAGTATCATATTCAGTCCAAAAAGGACGGATTTGAAGCACCAAATGAAAGAACCGATTCAAAGAATGAGGTGATGACAAGACAAGTCTTTATCAATAAAATTGTAAAACTAATTTCAATATTCATCAGTTAAAAAGTGAGAGGCTGACTAATAGTTATTTGATAGTACACATAAACCAAAAGCAGGTTAAATTGCCGACAGGAGTAAAAGTATGTCCCGAACATTGAGATAAAAAAATGCCGAAGAAAAAAGAAATATCTATCTTTTTCTTCGGCATAAGTCCAACAGGTAAAAGAATCTTTATTCAAGATCCCTTACGCAACGCACGTATCCTTTTTTGTTATTGACAAGCCTGTCTTTATCGCCTCCCCACTGCGTGTCCACAGTCGTGACGAATCTAAGATAACCATCAAAATACATCTGATAGCCGGCACTAAATGATCTTCCTCCGTTCATATCCCGTTTAGAAAATCCTGTCCGAGAATGGATTACCTGTCCATCTTTCATATTCAAAGAAGATAAATTTCCACCAAAGTCATAGACTTTAGGTTTCTCCCGGTCATCCCAGTCAAACAAACTGCCGGCCATTATCATCAGTTCAGCCTCATTAGGCAAGCGCCATGTCCCCAAATCACTCTTATCCGGTTTCTGATAATAATAAGCACACGGAGAGTTTCCTTTCTCTATATCGCTCATCAAGGTAGTCCAGGTTTCGTAGTAGTATTCACTGCTCCTGTTAGGATTCTTCAAATCCTTCGGCTTGTCTATCGTATTCGCAATATATTGGGCAACTTCGAACCCTTTGTGATAAATCGTATTAATCTGTGAAGTCTCATTATGTGCCGGAAGTTCATAAATAGCTCTTGAGGCCCTGGTAGTATTAGCAGGTAAATTGTCAGCCCTGAAAATCAGATACTCATGCTCTGTCCATTTGTTGACCAGTGCCTTGCTGAGTTCCTTTAGCTATTTCATCAAGATGATAACTATGATCCTCCGAGGTTTCCAAGATTCCCAAATCCCTGATCAGTCTCACATCCGAAAAAGGGAGTTCTTTCTCCGGGACTTGCCGTTTTCTGGTAATCAAAATTATATAAAGGGGTCATACTATGCGATTCTTCTACAAAGATAATGGCATTAGGGCTGTTCAATGTCAAGTTGGTACTTCCCATGAAAGCTCTTGAGGTAAATAATGCTGTAGCATTATCCGGACGGAGCGTGCCCAACAAGCCTGCTCTTTAACGGCAATGCCCGCTCTGCTACATACAACATGTTTGTTTCACAAATAGAAGGAATATACCATTGCATTTCATTTGCCTGCATCTGTCCGTCACGGTTGTTGTCCCTGTTTCTCAGGAACGGGGGTGAAGCAGGCGTATGTAGCATGATAATTCTTCATAGCTGCGTTCGTGTGATCCTTGCTTAGTGTCAACTTCGCATTATTGACTTTTGTCATAACTTGCCATAAAGTTTTCTCTTTTTGTCTAAACATCGGATCAGGCATTATATTATCGGTTTCATCTAATCCTCCGGCACGTCTGCTCATCAAAGACCATGTGTTTGCCCAACCATTGGAATAGTATTTATTATAAAAAGCATCCGCTTCACTGGGACCTCTTACAGACCAATCCAAATCAGGGGTTTCATTCACATTCTCCACTCCCCAAACGCGCATACCGTCAGGACTGTTGACAAACACCGTTTTTATGGACATCTGCCGAATGGTTACAATAGCTTGATGATAACGTGACTGTCCGTCAGGAGAAATTTCATGCGACGTGTTCACCAGCAAATCAAACGTACGATCCGGGGAGTTGGCAAAGGTTTTCCACAAATTTTTATCCTTGGGAGTGTTCTCCTGCATAGGATTTTGTTCGTAGAAATATTCATTGGCATAAACAGTTACTTTACAAAGTCCCGAAGCCGCATTGAATACATAATCAGGTTCATTCATCAGCCTGTAAAGGAACTGCTCCAGCGAAAGCAGATTGGCACCCGTATCGGAGAAATATTGCATATCCTCGTTTCCATTGTCGGCCAGAGTGCTTGGATGGATATAGAATTTGAGCCAGTTCGTATCAGCCTTTTTTTCTTTAGAAGGAATATAATTGTTATTCTTCAACTGTTCCAATTCCGCTTTCGTATAAGAGATAATCTCTTATCACAGAACGGTGTGCGTATGGCAAAAATCATGGCATCATCTTTCAGAGTACCGTCCGGATTGAAGATAGCAAGTTCATCTTTCTTAAAACGCATCAGTCCCTGTTCATAATGACAGTCAAAATTGAATGACCGGTGTGCGTCATACACCAGCCCCTCTACTCCGGGAGCGGGTTCCTCCTCTTTCGCCTTGTCCGATTTTGCTTCTACAACCAGATCATTCATGCCTTTAATGGTCACATTATAGGTATAATGTACGTTACGTTCTATATCATAATCATTGGCCGGATCGTTTTCCGCCGTATATCCCAGATAAATGCGGTAGGTCACCCTTCCGAAACGCTCGGTAGGAGTATCACCGGTTGCAAGATTCTGACGTAACTCACCTGTAAATTCAATATAGGGAGCCAGATCCGGGGCATATTCCGTCTCACCGTTTTGCAGATTAGGTTTGTCAGTTGCACCTGCAACGGGAGACTTCAGTTGCTTCTGTCTCAGATCATATCCCTTCCTTTCCACATTATAACCGGGGGAAGCCGGAGAAATAGCCTTCTTCGCGATCTTTCGGTTTTCGGGCATATAGAATGAAGTGGTAATATTGTCGGCATCACCCTCGAACTGGAAATATTCCGAAACCCAGTATGATTTTTTGTCCACCCCGTCAGCATCCCATGAAGCAGTCTGATCGGTTCCTTTTGCATGTTCCGCAATGAAGGTCGATCCCGGCACATTACCAAGACGATACGTTCCAGGCTCAAAAGTGAGTCCGGCAATTGTTTGCAGGTTCAATGTGATTTTGGCTTCCGAGCGTTTCAAGGAGACTTCGATTTGTTTTGTAGCGGTAGAAACCGTTACTGTTTGGGTTAGCGACATCAAAAAGTTACCATTCGGACGAAACAGGGTATGAACAGTCATGGCCGCTCTTACTTTTTCCAGGTCTGAATATTTTGAAATCCCGTTTAATACTTCAGGCTCCACATGAAACAACCCGTCAGCATCCGATTTATAGTTCGCCAGAAGAAACAGTGTCTTTTTCCCTGTGGTAAGACTGATATTTTTCAACAATCCCATGCTGGTGGGCGCATCTGCATCCACTTCACCTGTGGATGTTGTAAGATCAGTTGCAGCCTGAATAAGGTCGGCTCTTGAATACTCACGTGAGCATTCCACGTTACCGGAAGAATTGAAAACCCACAGATAAAGGTTATAGATTTTTCTCTCTTCACTTTCCAGTAAGGCGGAACGTGTCTTGGCCGTATTAGCTGCCGTACCGACACTTATATCCACCGTCGTGGGAACTCCCTCCGTGACACCGCTCCCTTGAAAGATTTCTTCATCCGTACAGGATGCAAAGAGGGGTAGTAACAGCAGAATAAAATAAGTTATTTTCAGCTTGTATCGTTTCATAAATAATAAAAATTATCGTAATAAATTCTCGTATACATCATTGGAATGGAGGAAGGTCTACCTCTTTACTATTCCAAGGCTCAACCCGGTAAATAATCTCTTTATCTGAAGATTCCGGCAGGACTATGAATACTTTATAATCCCGATTCGGATAAATAGGACCGGAATATACTCCGGGAGAAGTCTCCTCACCAACATCAAGCAGGAAAGTCCTCGTTTTTGTTTGTGATTCATCTCCTCCTGTAAAATAATCCAATGTCAACTGTATTTTCGGGTGATTTTGCTTTTTCTGCCAGGAATTACTTTCCGGAATATAAGGGGCCAGATACTGGGGCACAACAAACTGTTCGTATAATCGAGCTTCCATTGCCACATAATCAATCTCTCCCTCGGCAGTAAGGGGAGCCTCGTATACAGTCAATTGTGCTCCTTCATTTTTTACCCCATAAGAATATGTACCTGTATGTTCCATAGCCTTTCCTGTTCCTGGTGTGGAGGCAACCAGGCTGAGTTTTCTCGGAATCATTTTCCCTGAAAGAGGGAGACATCAATACAGGAAAGTTCAAAAAAAGGAAATCCTTTTGGTAATTATACGTAACCTGACCGTAACGGGGTGCGCTTGCCAGATATACTCTGATACGGGCAAAATCACGGAATAGGGGAACTGTTATCTCTTGCGCCAGCTTTCCTGATGCAGGCAGAACAGATGCCACCGTTTTCCCCGAAAGCAAACTCAAATGTAGTCTGTTAGACACGCCGGGCAAATCTGCCCAAGCGACAACAGAAGTTCCTTTCCAGTCAATAATCTTTTCATCTGCTGGAGAAGGAGTTACACCGTCATAAGGATTATTCACAGGTAATCCCAAACTTCCATCCTGCTGTTCCTTAATAATAGCAGGAAAAGCAGCACCTGCAAATTCCTCTTTGGAGATTTCCTCCGTACCAGCTCCCAGGAAGTCCCATGGAATCTTATTCTGAAGATTGCCTTCAGGAGTATAATAAGGTAGATCCTTTCCTGTCTGGTTAGGAGCATACAATGCATAAAACTCGGTTTCCCCCTTAGGAATACGTATATTGATCTGATATTGTCCGTCCACCCCGGTTGAATTGAAGGGAAGCAGTTGATTATACACATACCGATTCAAATCTCTGTTAAAGATCATAAGTGCTATCCTTGGCTGGGCGGGAGCCTGAGGAAACAGAGTACCGGTCTTAAACCACTGAGAAGGATCAGAGGAAAATACATCCAGCAGATCGCTGTCACCGGTTTCAACACCTCTGGTTGTAAGATTTAGTCTGACAGTCACAGCATCCTCATCGAAAAACTGTTCCGAAACAGTATCTTCATTTCGGCAGGATACCGAAATAAAAGCAAAGGACCAGTGACATCGTTATCATAGAGTACCTCACAGCCTTCATCATACGAATATATTTAATATTTTTCAACATAACATTAATCAATCAGTTATAGGAACCACATCAACAGCTTCCCATGGTTTTTTTACACTTATACTCAGTGAGAGGGGGATTCTGGCGGAAAAACAGTGGAAGAACCGCTTCTTGCCGTCCCGTTATCCGTATCTGCTCGGGATATTGTGCGATATATTGTGCCACATTTACAGTACAAAAAGAACCTTGTCACCCTGCATAAGACGGATCATTAGCGGGTCCTTGTCATCAAAGCGCAGGGGTATTGAAGTCAAGCACGAAGCGATCATTCTCCTCGCCTGCGATAAACGGAAGGTCAAAAGAAGTTTCACCAGCCCGCTGTCCGGAAAGATAGAAACGTGCGGAAAGTGATTCCATTGTCAGGCGAAAACCTGCCTCCTTGTTCTGCTCAAACCAGGTCTGCGAATTGTTATCATCATCAGAAAGGACTACCGCATGGATTTTCACATGCTGGGAATAAAGGCGAACTACGTCACGGGACTCGTTCATAACTTTAGATGTAATAGCTGTTTCTCCCAGGTATAACCTGTCAAACGTACCGGATGCTCGTCCGTCCTTTTCCATTAGTTCGGGGCGGGAAACCGACGAACCTTTGTAGCTATCCTCTTTACCGATAATCGTTTCTGTCAAAGCGTTGCCTACGGCCACCACTTTATAATCCCCTTCCGGAAGCGTGACCTCCAGTGGTGAAAGCAGCCGTTCTCTCTCCAGATGATGCTTTTCTATAAGAACTTCGCCTTTGGCATCAAAAATAAAGACATCAATACCATCCACATATTCCTGTAAATGTTCCTGATTGTCATCAGCCAGATAAGAAAAGACAATCGTGTTGCCAAGACAGCCGCTCAAATCGTCATATACCCGATCACAGGCGGTCACGAGGTATAAAGTGAGTAGCAGCCCCAGCCAAGTGGGTATGTATCTTATGTTCATACTTTATACTAATTATTATAAATCAATGCAGATAACTTCCCCGGAAGAGATAACGTATACTTCTCCCGGGAATAATAAAAAAGGGAGGAGATAACCTTTCCCCTCCCCAAAAGTCAGGCGGATTCCGGTATTGACCTGTCAGAGCCAACACGGGAGAAACCGCTCCGGCAAGTGACTATTACTCTCCTATCTGTTAAAGGATAGGGAAGACGTTCACAGCAGTCCAAGCTTGTACTTGAACACGAACAATAACATTCACATTTTCATCTTCCAAATCTTCCTGACCACCCGGTTCTGGAGTCACTCCTTCCGGAATAGTCGGATCTGTATCCACCAGGATACCCTGTCCGTTGTTCAATGTGCTAAGATTCAGATTGATCAGGTAACCACCCTTACCGGCCGGAACATCAGTCGTACCGTCTGTTGCACCTTCTGTCTTTGCATAACCGGATATAACTACAAAACGTCTGTCTACAGATACGCCTGCATCACCTGTTTTGAAAACGAAAGCGAGTTTTGGAGCATTGTTAGTCTTTCCGTAACCGGTAATTCCATTTGAGAAGAAGTTAAATGCCGCAGCTTTTTTACCTGCTCGAAATCAAAAGCAGTTGCTGTAAAGTAGGAAGATACATCGGACAGGTCTGTCTTGCCATCAGGTTTGAATGTTCCATTGGTAAAATCATATCTGTCACCTGCATAAGTCTTGGCCCAGAACCAGTTTGCTTCTTCTTCTACTGTAAGTGCAGGAATAGAAAGTGTTCTGCTGAAACGGTTCATCAGGATACCCTGATTTGCAGAGGTCACGTCAACAACCTGCAACCATTTGCTCAAAAGCGGCTTTCTTGCTAAGGTCAGACTTACCATCCCACACTTCGTTATTGAAGCCATCGGCAGCAGCCTTGAAAGCCGTCCATGCATCAGCACTGGTTTTTCCGTTGTTTTCAGCCTTACCCAGCCATGTCTTGCACCACTGTTCCGCCTCGGCCTTTTTTCCGTCTTTCCAAGTAACTTTGATAAATTTGGTTCCAGTCACTTGGAAACGGTTCATACTGGCAGCCAAGGTGAGTTCCGCTTTCTTGACGGTACGCTTATCCTGTTGGGGATCAACGCCATAAGATTCGGCACCAACAGTGGTAAGTTCTTTGGAACCTGCATAGATCACTTCATTAATTTTAGCCTTCAACAGTTGTTTGCTAACATCAGACACGGGCTTGTTCTCAACCAATGCACCTTGAGGGTTTGCAATAACAAGAGCTTTTGTTGCGCCTTTGTCCACGTTAAGGAATTTATAACCTCCTGTCGCTTCACCAGCCTCCCACGGCGGTAGATGAAGTCAACTTAGTAAAATCATCAGACCCCTTCGTAAACTCCTTCGCAAAGACAATATCATCTCCCTTTAACAAGTACACATGCAGTTTTTCAACCGTTGCCGGATCACCATTGTTGGCAGTGTTCTGCAAATCGCCCATGGCGGCACGTGTACCGGGACCGGGCAATGCTACTGACATCATCACATCAACCGGCTGATTAGCACCCTCCGGTACAACCAGATTTTCTTCATTGTTACATGCAGCAAACAACGCCAGCGAAGCCACTGCAAAATACTTCATCACTTTCATAATTTGAATTGTTTTAAATTGAAATTACTAATACAATATATAACTGAGTTACATCCGCAACCCACGATTTATTCATTTACCCTTACAGCCTTGAATGCTTTCGCACGGTTACATCCCCGAGCCGCTGCCTCTTCCAACAGTTTCTCTGCCTTCCTCCAATCACCTTTCATATCATAGGCAATTGCCATTGGGAACAGGACACGACTGTCTTCTCTTACCACTTCCAATACCTGCAACGCACCGTCCGCATCCTTGCCATATTTCAACAAGGCATTGGCATAATTCAAAACCGCCACAATGTCCCCGGAAACTGCTCGTATGCCTTCTTATATACCGGCAGAGGATTCTCCCCCCGGGAAGCATACAATCCAGCCAGCTGGTACATTTCGTACAGGCTAAGACATTCAGGCTTGGTCTCAAAAACTCCGGGGAGTTCCTCCGACGTATAAGGCCTTACATCAAAGCTGAGACTGAATGTTGTACGCCGCAGAGCCGGGTAAAACTCTTCCAAAAGAATATGGTAAGTCTTATCATTATCTAACTCACGGATAGCCGACTCACGTTCCGTATCATTTGAGTTATGTTCAATGATAAAAAGGATTTTGTCCTTATTGGAAAGAGTGGAACCACTGACTGCTGCCTTAAGACCTTCCCAGTCTTCCCCAACCCCTTCGGTACGATAAACCGGTGCTTTCTTGAGGGCGGGATATTGACTGGAAATATAATTTGAAAGGGTTTGAGTCCGTCTTTGCGCAAGGGATTTGTTATAATTAAAATCTCCTTCGGGGAGAAGCGTAACCTTTATATACACATCCTTTAGCTCCGCCCCTTTAATCAATAAGTTTTCAGATACAAATTGGCCGAGTCCGGCAAAGCTCCTGACGGTTATCCGCAAAGGTCTTGCGAAGATCGTGTTGTGCCACGGGAAAAGTCACTTTACAATCAAAAGAATCCTTGTAGCACTTGACCAGCACCTTTTCCGGTTCGATAAAATCGTAGGCATAATCTTTCGCTCCAAAGAGCGGAATACCGGCTTGCAATGCAATACCATCGTTTTTTACTCATACCACATTCGGCACAACCATATAACTTTTCATCCACAACAAGATGACCATCTGCCATCCAACTTTCAAAAAAGGGAAACTGCTTTTGAATGTCAAGGGTGTTTCTTTCAGGCTCCTTGACGGAATGCACCTCACCGTAGCCAAGCTGGTCACTCTTCACATTATGCAGGGTCTTGCGACGTTTAACAACCTTATACCTCCTTCGGCCGGAAATGCATACAGGTTCCAGTTCCACACTTTTTTTCCATCCACTGAAACAAAACGGGGAGAAATATACATCATTTGCTGGCTTTTTCAACTTTTCGACAAGCCCTATCGAAAATTCTATATCCAATTTATCCCCGTCCGCGCTTCTCTCTACACGGCTTCCGGAATAATCCCCGTGCAGACCATTAGCTGACGATAAAGTTTCCTGGGCAAAAACCAACATGGGAAACATTCCCAGGCAGCCCATAATAAAAATTTGTTTCTTATAATATTGTAACGGTTTCATGATATACTTTTTTGCATAAAAAATAAAAAATCCGGGTACGTAAGAAGACTATTTCAACATATAAATAATGGAAATCGCCGCTCTGGTGGGGACCGATATAATCAGCATCCCCCTTCCCCTCCTTTTTTCCGCAGGTAGTACACTTGTACTTATCATAACGGGTATGTACATAACCGATGCCCAAGGGAGGCCTCTATATTGAAACGATTGGAAACGACCCACTGATAGCCGGCACTCAGACCACCACCCCAAAAATATCCTTCATAACGGTGCTCCTTCATTTTTCCCGTCTCCCTTTTGAAGAACAAAAGGTACATCAATGCCACCGATGTTCATCTGCCCTCCATGCGCGTGTAACCCGAAGAACCAACCATTGAAAACATCACACGTCCAGTAACGTAGTTCAGGCTGTACCAACCAGTGACTAGCCTTCTTTGTTTTATACCGGGAGGAGGTAGCATCCTGCGTGTAGAAAAAAAATTCATCCCCACTTGGGTGTCAAGCTTCCACTTCCGCCCCATTGAAAACTCAAGAGAAAGATTCGGAGTCTTCAGGGCATCATACGCCAAATTATTTTTTATTGCCACCTTCTGTGCAAAAGAATGGGTGCAAAAAAATAAAAAGAAAAGAAAAATAGTCCTCTTCATACTAAAGATTTTTATCATTATTATTAATACTCTGTTTCTCGTTTTTTTGATGTTGCAAAAAGTACTGCGCTGCTATCGCATTGGCATTATACAAAAAAGACAGAAATTAACAGATGCATGACTATTTTAGAAAAAATGTCATTATTGTGTAAATGTATCATACTCACAGAACCCAATGTGAAGTCAAAAAAGCCGGTCAATCAAATGTAAAGCAATGCAAAATATCTATTCTATATAAGAATATAACGAAAACAGATAACAAGTATCTTTACTCGTCAAAATATCTTTATCTTTTTAAGATTAGATATAAATCTTCACAGGACCGCTTGCCTACACCATGTAATTTGCCCAATGCGTCAAAACCATTTTTTTTCTTGATAAACCGCAACAGGTCCTCCAACAGATAGATATTATACCTCCCTAAGGTTCCGTAAGATTCTCGGTTGTATCTCCAAATATTCCAAAGGAGTGGAAAGTTTATCCACACATTCCGCAGGTATATCATATTCTTTGAGTGGAACAAAGACTTTAAATTGTCCGCAAACAACATTGTTCCTGTGTAAAAACAGCCTTATAGTTTCTATACCGGAGATGGACTGATTGAAGCCTTTGCTGTTCTTGAACCAGACTTTCCCAACAACGACTTACTTCCCTTACGCCTTCCTCATACATGAAAATTAATTCTCGTATGGAAAGATTATACCTGTAGGACAGATCGGATATATCAGTCCCTGTCATCAGGGAATAAAAAATATCCTGCCTCTTTTCATCCCTTACATACATGGACATCATTTTGACAAGATCCTTATAAAGACGGAAACAATATACCGACAAGCCATGTGCACGAAGAGAAATAAAAGTCTTTTCCTTCTTGCTTACTTTTTGAATAGAAGATTCCATATTGCTTAATATTGTATTAAAAAAGACAGGTATTTATCATACGGTCAAATTTTATCTTTTTTGCTTTCGCTCCGCAATTCTGTCGGAGTTAGCCCAAACAGTCTTTACAATAGCAGGTGAGATGGGCGGGAGAACTAAATCCAAATTCCATGGCTATTTCCCGGAAAGCAACATCCGGATCACAGACTTTCTCACGAACAATCTCAGCCTTCCGTTCCTGCATCCATTGATAGGGGCTCTGGTTAAAACAATCTTGGAACTTGCGGTTGAAAGAGCGTTCTGACACACAACACAAACTGGCAAATTCTTTCACAGATTTCACTTTCCGATAATTTTCCAGCACAAAATCTTCAAATTTTCTTCCTACTCCGGATGTTCCTGAAAAGAAGGAAGCAAGCTCGGGCTTGGTATAAAATCCCCTCAATACAAGTATTATTTCCTGTTGTTTGAGAATATGGGCATATGCCTACATAATAATCCTGCATCCAGATAAATAAGCAACTGCCTTAACACGTGAAGCAGCGGTTTGCGAATTAGAAGAATACAGTTATCCCTCTCTCCCAACTTGTCACGGGAAATAGAATCAAAATACATTTTGTCACAAGCCGTTATCTGTTTGTTCCAAAACAATAAAAGACATTCTGCCGGTACAACACTTTTAATCCGGTTCTCCTCCCGCTGTGGAATAAGGAGCATCCTGTTTCTGAGAAGAGAAATATGATGTTCCTACCCTATATCAACTAACAATTCTCCTTTCAACAGGAATAAAATACAAAAACAGCTGTCATTATCAACTTGCCCACATTCTTGTGCAGCCAATTTATATCGAGTAAACCCACTTGCAAAATTAAGCTGATAATTAAAGCAGGAGCGGTGCTCAGACAAATTAAGTAGTTTCATGTTATATCTTAAAATAATTATGTTTAGAAAACATCGTAATCAAGATGTTTGTTTTTAACAAAAAAGACATATATTTTCAGATATCAGACAATTAAAACATGCTTATAATTTCCCGCCTGTTTCCCTGATTTTTTTGCAATCAAAGTCTTTTATTACAACTATTATTTAAATGTATCATTGAAAATAGCTATATTTGCGACTAGTTTATTAGGACAGATATGAGCCAGCATTAAAAGCGATATATAAGTCTCTGATAATCAGATATAAATATAAAATTACATGATTATTTCCAATTCTTAAAATATTCGTGTAGTTTTGCGCAAAACTTTAAAAATATGATACAGTCAATGACAGGTTACGGCAAAGCTACTGCCGAACTTCCAGAAAAGAAAATAAACGTAGAAATCAAGTCGCTCAACAGCAAAGCAATGGATCTTTCCACTCGCATCGCTCCGGCTTATCGTGAAAAAGAGATAGAAATCCGCAACGAGATCTCCAAGGTACTGGAGCGCGGAAAAGTAGATTTCAGCCTGTGGATCGAGAAAAAAGAGGGCGCCGAGAGTGCAACACCTATCAACCAGGCATTGGTGGAAGGATATTACAAACAGATTCAGGCTATCTCGGAAAACATCGGCATTCCTGTCCCTACGGATTGGTTTCAAACGTTGCTCCGTATGCCGGACGTGATGACGAAAACGGAAATCCAGGAATTATCGGAAGAGGAATGGAAAGTAGTGCACGCCACGGTGCTTGAAGCGATTAATCATCTGGTAGATTTCCGCAAACAGGAAGGTGCCGCACTGGAAAAGAAGTTCCGCGAAAAGATTGCGAATATCTCGCTGTTGCTCGAAAAGATCGCTCCTTATGAGAAAGAACGGGTAGAAAAGGTGAAAAGAACGCATCACGGACGCACTCGAAAAGACGTTGAGCGTAGATTATGACAAGAACCGTCTGGAACAGGAATTGATTTATTATATCGAAAAATTGGATGTAAACGAAGAAAAACAACGCCTTGGCAATCATCTGAAGTATTTTATTAGTACTATGGAAAGCGGTAACGGACAGGGGAAAAAGCTCGGATTTATCGCACAGGAAATGGGCCGGGAAATCAACACATTAGGTAGCAAGTCCAATCATGCGGAAATGCAGAAGATTGTTGTCCAGATGAAGGATGAACTGGAACAGATCAAGGAACAGGTACTGAATGTAATGTAATTTCAAATAGAAAGAATCACATGACAGGTAAATTAATTATTTTCTCCGCCCCGTCAGGCTCGGGCAAATCTACTATCATCAACTATCTACTGACACAGCATTTGAATCTTGCGTTTTCTATTTCCGCAACAAGCCGCCCGCCGCGCGGAACGGAGCAGCATGGGGTTGAATATTTCTTTCTCACTCCGGAGGAGTTTCGTTGCCGTATCGAGAACAATGAGTTTCTGGAGTACGAAGAGGTGTATAAAGACCGTTACTACGGCACACTGAAAGAACAGGTGGAAAAACAGTTAAAAGAAGGTCAGAATGTGGTGTTTGACGTAGATGTGGTTGGCGGATGCAATATCAAGAAGTTTTATGGCGATCGTGCGTTGTCGGTGTTTATCCAGCCGCCTTCGGTGGATGAACTGCGCTGCCGACTGGAAGGTCGCGGCACAGATGCGCCGGAAGTAATCGAAAGCCGCATCGCCAAAGCGGAATATGAGTTGAGCTTTGCTCCGCAGTTCGATTGCGTGATCGTTAATGACGATCTGGAGACGGCTAAGGCGGAAGCTTTGAAAGTAATTAAAAAGTTTTTGGAGGCCTAGTTAATTGTCTTTTGCCAGACAGAAAGATACAAATGAAGAAACATAAAACCGGAATCTTTAGCGGCTCATTCAACCCGATTCATATCGGACATCTTGCCTTGGCCAATTATCTTTGCGAATACGAAGGGTTGGACGAAATCTGGTTTATGGTCAGCCCACAGAATCCCTTAAAAACGCAGTCCGAATTATGGAGTGACGGGCTGCGTCTTAAATTGGTGGAGTTATCTATCAACGGTTATCCGCATTTTCCAAAGCTTCGGATTTCGAGTTTCACCTGCCACGTCCCTCTTACAGCGTGCATACATTGGAAAAAGCTACGCGCTGCTTATCCCGAACGGGACTTCTATTTCATTATCGGCTCTGACAACTGGGCGCGTTTCGACCGTTGGTATCAGTGGGAGCGTATCCTAAAAGAGAACAACATTCTGATTTATCCCCGCCCCAACTACCCCGTAAAAGAAGATGAATTGCCGGAAACTGTACGCCTCGTCCATTCACCTGTATTCGAGATCAGTTCTACATTTATTCGCAAAGCACTGGACACAGGAAAAGATATACGGTATTTTCTGCATCCGGCAGCTTGGGAATATATAAAAACAAATTTACAATACTACTCCGCCAACCGATGAAGCGTTATCATTACCACTTCTGTCGGTGCACCAATGCGAATCGGGAGTTGTGAAGTGCCGATTCCGTTTGTTATAATAAGGGGAATTTTTGCGGTGTTGTAGGCCAGCCCGGTTAAGAAGCGGCTTCCGTAATGAGAATTTAACACCGGGGCGACTCCAAAGACACGGACTTGTCCGCCGTGGGTATGCCCGGCCAGAGCAAGGTCGGTGTTAGCCACTGAAACATCTTCGATATAGTCCGGTGTATGTACTAATAATATGACAAAATCTTTGGGAGAGAGTGCCAATGTAGGCGACACGCCGTTGTGTGTCAAGTCGAAAGGATTGCGTACGCCTGCGATAATGATCTGCTGGCCGTCTTTCCGAAGAGTATCTACCTCATGTTCCAACACCCTCATCCCATAATGTTTCATTGTACGGACAATTTCGTCGTGACAGCGTTCGTAATCATTGTTTCCCATTACGCCGTATGTCCCCATGGGCGTTTTCACACGGGAAAGGGCAGCGAACAAAGGTTCCACATATTCGCAACCTTCCTGATAGTCACCTCCCATTAGCAGGACATCGGCCTTTTGGGCAATCAACAGACGGACAAGGTTGTTCAGTCCTTGTTCTTTCAACAGGCTTTTATAATGCAAATCGGAGACGAAGGCGATGCGGAAGCCTTCAAAAGCTTCGGGAACATCCCGGTGAGTGAAATCATATTTCACTACACGGTCGACACCTGCATAAGCGGATGACACACTTTCGGTTGATGAAGTGATTTTGGCTTCACGAAGTACACGATCCGAGCAGATTCGGTTCCGGCAATGGTTTGTTTCTTTGCCGGTTCACTTTTTTTTCTTTCGAGACATCCAGGCTCTTTGAGTCCGGCATGATCCGGCGCAAAAACATCTGCCGGGACAGTGGCAGCGGTATCCGCATGAACGGAATCTGTATTTAAAACAGGCGAAAGGCAAAGTGGACACCATATTCTTTCTTCGACTTACAGGAAGCCAGCAAAAGCAATGTCAACAGGATAACGGGGTAGATTGTTTTCTTCATCTTCTCTTAGTTTGAAGTTTTTCGAAGTATTTCGGGGGTGCAAAGATACGAAAAATCATGTATCTTTGTCCGTCAAAACTATTTATAATATATTAAAGTATGGAAGAAGTAAAGCGTAACTCGCTACAAGCATGGATATTAGCTGCACGTCCCAAAACGCTGACAGGTGCAGTTACTCCCGTTTTAATAGGTACTGCACTTGCTGCCATGGACGGGCATTTTGAATGGTTACCTGCACTAATCTGTTGCGTGTTCGCCAGCCTGATGCAGATTGCCGCCAACTTTATCAATGACCTTTTTGACTACCTCAAAGGGACGGACAGGGAAGACCGCCTGGGGCCTGAACGCGCCTGTGCGCAAGGTTGGATTTCTCTTCAGGCAATGAAAACGGGAATCATCGTCACGGTTACCCTTGCCTGCCTCATCGGTTGTACGCTGCTTTTCTATGCGGGGTGGGAGCTGATTATCGTCGGCGTTCTCTGTGTACTCTTTGCTTTTCTCTATACAACCGGACCTTATCCCCTATCCTACAACGGTTGGGGAGATGTTTTAGTAATCATTTTTTTCGGTTTTGTCCCCGTAGGTGGAACCTACTATGTGCAAGCGCTAACATGGACGCCGGATGTTACCGTAGCCTCACTCGTTTGCGGACTGCTCATTGACACTTTTACTTGTTGTCAATAATTACCGCGACCGCGAAGCGGATGCACGAAGCGGAAAACAAACCATTATCGTCCGTTTCGGTGAGAAGTTCGGACGCTATTTTTACCTGGCACTGGGAATAACAGCGTCCTTGCTCTGTCTCCGGTTCTTGAGTGAAGGACATTTTTATGCGGGACTGCTTCCGCAACTTTATCTGATCCCCCACTTCTTCACATGGAAAAAAATGGTACGTATATATAATGGTAAAAAACTAAACAACATATTAGGCGAAACGTCGCGTAATATGCTGCTCATGGGGAGTCCTTTGTCGTTAGGGCTATTATTAGGTTGAAAGTTGAAAGTAAAAATTACCGGGTTAGCATTATTAACAAGACAAGACATTAACAGTTATACGTTATTAACGACTTATTATACGTTATTAGTGACTTATTACACGTTATTAGTGACTTATTATTTAGCGACACACGTGTTTTCTTATGGGTTCTTTGTCAAATTTGACGACAAGATAAATTAGGGAAAAATAATTCAACAGTTCATAGTCGATAGTATCCAATACTCTCCTCCTTCGGGAAGGAGGAGTCCCCGTAGGGGGAGGTGGTAGGTGAGTACATAAGTCTATTATTAAAACAAATAGGCGCACCTACCACCCCGGCTTTCAGCCACCCCTCCTTCCCGGAAGGAGGGGAATGGAGTTACCACCGACTTGTTAAATGCACATTATAATTATATCTAAAGAAAAACCTTCTTTTTTCTAACGTTCTTTTTCTATCTCCTATTATCAATCCTCTATTATCTTATTTTCTCCTACTGTCTTATCTTCCTCTATTATCAATCTCCTACTATCTTATCTTCCCCTATTATCAATCTCCTACTATCTCATCTTCCTATTTCCCGTACATTTTTTCGTAATAGCCTTGATAATCTCCGCTAGTTACTTCTTCCACCCACGGCTGGTTATTCAAGTACCATTCGATAGTCTTCACAATGCCGACTTCGAATTTCGTTTCGGGATACCAACCTAAGGCATTGGTAATTTTGGTCGGGTCGATTGCGTAACGCTGGTCGTGTCCGAGACGGTCTTTGACAAAAGTAATCAAATCCTCGTTAATCCAGTCGATTGAGATTTCTCCGTTTTCACCTTTCACTTTCTTTTTAAGCATTTGGCGATATTCGGGATGTTCCGTCATCAAGCGGTGAATGGTCGAGATAGTCAGTTTCACAATTTCGAGGTTTGTCTTTTCGTTGTGTCCACCTACGTTGTAGACCTCTCCCTCTTTGCCTTCGCGCACAACGAGGTCAATCGCCTTGCAATGATCTTCCACATACAACCAGTCACGCACGTTACTTCCGTCGCCGTAGACAGGCAGATGTTTACCTTCGAGGATATTCTTGATAATCAACGGAATCAGTTTTTCCGGGAAATGATACGGACCGTAGTTATTGGAGCAACGGGTAATCGTAACCGGCATTTTATAAGTGTCGTGGTAGGCCATAACGACCATATCCGCACTTGTCTTAGAAGCGCTGTACGGGCTGTGAGGACAAAGCGGCGTAGCCTCCGTGAAAAACCCTTCAGCACCCAGAGAGCCATACACTTCGTCGGTAGATACCTGATGATAGCGTACACCTTTTCTCCAAGTCGGATAGCCCTGTTCGTCCTTGCCCATTACCCACGCGCGGCGTGCACAGTCCAGTAAGTTCTGTGTTCCGAGAATGTTGGTAATCAGAAACAGTTGCGGATTTTCAATGCTGCGGTCCACATGGCTCTCGGCAGCGAAATTCACCACGTAATCGAAGCGATACTCAGCAAACAGACCGTCTACTACTTCGCGGCTGCAAATATCTCCCTTGATAAAAAAGCAGCGTTCATTGTCGATATCCTTGGCAATGGTTCCCAAATTTCCTGCATACGTCAAAGCATCCAGAATCACGACCTTGATGTCGTTATGTTTGGCTAAGATGTACTTGATGTAATTTGCCCCGATAAATCCTGCGGCACCGGTCACTAGATAAGTTTTCATATATTTCTTTATGTTGATTTTAGGATTGTTTTGCCAGTTCAATAAGGTATTTGCCGTATTCCGTCTTTTCGAGTTGCCGGCCGAGCAGAAGCAGCTGTTCCGTCGGAATCCATCCCTGACGCCAGGCGATTTCTTCAATACAACTGACGTAAAAACCTTGGCGGTTCTGAATAGTGGCCACGAAGTTGGAAGCTTCCAGCAGACTGTCGCAGTTACCCGTATCGAGCCATGCAAATCCGCGTCCGAAGAGTTCCACTTTCAATGTACCTTCTTCCAGATACAGACGGTTTAAGTCCGTTATTTCATATTCTCCACGGGCGGAAGGACGGAGGGCGGCAGCCTTTTCCGTCACGGTAGCGTCATAGAAATACAAGTCCGGGAACGGCATAATTGCTTTTCGGAACGGCAGGTTTCTCTTCCAGGGAAACGACTTTGCCCGTCTCATCAAATTCCACCACACCGTAAGCGCGGGGATCTTTCACGTAATAACCGAATATGCAAGCTCCTTTCTCCACACTGGCAGCCCGGCGGAGCATGGCGGAAAAGCCCTGTCCGTAGAACATATTATCCCCAAGATCAGACAGCCCGGTTCGCCGTTCAGGAAATCGGCTCCCAATACGAAAGCTTGTGCCAGTCCGTTGGGTTGCTCCTGAACCTTATAGGAGAAGGACATACCCAGTTCCTCACCCGTTCCCAGCAAATCGCGGAACATCGGCAAGTCACGTGGAGTCGAAATAATCAACACTTCGCGTATTCCCGCCAACATAAGTGTAGACAACGGATAATAAATCATCGGCTTGTCATATACGGGCATGATCTGTTTGGAAATCGCTTTGGAAAGCGGATAGAGACGGGTAGCGCTTCCACCGGCTAGAATAATTCCTTTCATGTTCGTCTGTGTTATTCATTCACTGCGTGCAAAGGTCGGAAAGAAATCCGTGAAAATGACAAAAAAATGCGAAGTTATTTATCCGCCAGCTCGATAACTTCCAAATCCTTGAACGCTCCTTCGTCAATGACAAACAACGCACCAATGTACGTACCTTATGAAATCCGGACATTCCCGCGGCACCGGGTTGATATGCAGCATGTCCAACGTTTTGTCGTATTTCACCTTTAATATATGAGAATGCCCGCTGATAAAAAGTTTGGGCGGCCGTGCCATCAGACTGCCGACATGGAAGGATCGTATTTCCCCGGATAACCGCCGATATGTTTAATCAGCACTTCTGCACCATCCACCGTGAAACGGTTTATTTGCGGAAACATCTTCCGTATTTCCTGTCCGTCTATGTTTCCGTAAACCGCCCGGAGCGGACGGAAAGCCGCCAACTTCTCGGCTACTTCCAGCGAACCGATGTCTCCGGCGTGCCAGATTTCATCACATGACTCAAAATATTCGAGATACTTTTCGTCCCAGTAAGCGTGGGTATCAGACAATAATCCTATTCTTGTCATAAATTTCTTTGTTTAGTCCTGCAAAGATACTATATTTGGAAAAATCTTAAAGTACATGGAAAGCAAATATAATTATTTCAAGCGAGATATTAGTTGGCTCTCATTCAATTACCGCGTATTGTTGGAGGCTCGGATGAACATTTACCGCTCTACGAACGGATTAACTTCATCTCAATCTACTCTTCCAATCTGGAGGAGTTTTACAAAATTCGGGTGGCAGACCACAAGGCAGTGGCTTCCGGAGCCACCGAAAGCGATGAAGAAACCGTACAATCGGCCCGTGAACTCGTAGAGGAAATCAACCGGGAAGTAAACCGGCAGCTGGACGACCGTGTACGCATTTATGAAGAGAAACTACTACCTGCCCTGCGCAAGAATCACATCATCTTTTATCAGGACAGACACGTGGAGCCGTTCCACCAACAATTTATTAAAGATTTTTTCCGGGAAGAAATCTTCCCTACCTGCAACCTGTGCCTGTATCCAAAGATAAAATCGTCTCCTTCCTGCGGGATAACCGCCTTTACCTGGCCATACGAGTTTATCCGAAAAAAGAGAATGAGACAGAGCAACGGCAGCAGCCGTATTACTTCGTCATGAAACAGCCTTATGCCAAAGTGCCCCGCTTCATCGAACTTCCGCACATGACAACGACTTTTATATCATGTTCACCGAAGACATCATCAAAGCGAACTTAACCTGATCTTCCCGGCTACGACGTCGACTCCAGCTACTGCATCAAGATCTCCCGCGATGCCGATATCCTGATAGACGACACCGCCAGCAGCGCCGACCTCGTGGCACAACTGAAAAAGAAAGTGAAAAAGCGTAAAATCGGTGACGTCTGCCGCTTCGTCTACGACCGCGCCATGCCGCAAGACTTCCTCGATTTTCTGGTGGACGCCTTCCGCATCCAGCGTGACGAGCTTGTCCCCGGCGACAAGCACCTGAATCTTGAAGACCTGCGTCACCTCCCAACCCGAACAAATCTCTCCACAGCCTTGAGAAGCCGAAGCCAATGAAGCTAACCGTCCTCGACGAGAAAGAATCTATCTTCAACTACGTTGCCAAGAAGGACCTGCTCTTATATTACCCGTATCACTCCTTCGAGCACTTCATCCACTTCCTGTATGAAGCCGTTCACAACCCGGAAACGCGGGAAATCATGGTACACAATACCGTGTGGCAGAAAACTCCGCCGTCATCAACACCCTGATAGCCGCCGCCCAAAACGGCAAGAAAGTAACCGTATTCGTTGAGCTGAAAGCCCGCTTCGATGAAGAGAACAACCTTGCCACCGCCGAAATGATGCAAGCCGCCGGCATAAAGATATAATATACAGTATACCCGGGACTGAAAGTGCATGCCAAGGTAGCCCTTATCCGCCGTCGCGGACAGAACGGCGAGAAGCTCCCCAGCTACGCTTATATCAGCACCGGCAATTTCAACGAGAAGACTGCCACCCTCTACGCCGACTGTGGCCTGTTCACCTGCCGCAAGATCGTGGCCGACCTATACAACCTCTTCCGCACCCTGCAAGGTAAAGAAGACCCGAAGTTCACGACCTTCTTGTCGCCCGTTTCAACCTCATCCCCGAATTGAACCGCCTCATCGACCGTGAAATAGAACTTGCCGACCAAGGCAAGGGTGGACGTATCATCCTCAAGATGAACGCCCTTCAAGACCCCGCAATGATTGACCGCCTCTACGAAGCCTCCGAACACGGCGTACAGATAGACCTCATCGTCCGTGGCATCTGTTGTCTTATCCCCGGGCAGTCATACAGTCGTAACATTCGTGTCACCCGTATTGTAGACAGTTTCCTCGAACACGCCCGCATCTGGTACTTCGGCAACGACCACCACCCGAAAGTATTCATGGGCTCCCCCGACTGGATGCGCCGTAACCTCTACCGCCGCATCGAAGCCATCACCCCCATACTCGCCCCCGACCTGCGTGACAGCCTGATAGAAATGCTGAACATCCAACTGGCCGACAACCAAAAAGCCTGCTGGGTAGACGCCCAACTGCAAAATGTATTCAAGAAAAGAACGCCCGGTACCCCAAGCGTCCGCGCACAATATAATTTTTACGAGCAACTAAAAAACAGCCTGCTCCCCACATAATCCCACATAACTCTATATAACCCTATATAACTATAACACATATAACGCCCCATGCCGCACCCACCCGCATAGTTTCCCCGGACTACTTTTTTATCCGTCAAGCGAGCTTCCGTAACGGAGCGGATTTTTCTTCAAGTTTGGTGGTAATTTAGCCAGTCGGTGGTATCTCCATTCCTCCTTCTGGAAAGCAATGTACGTAACTGAACGAAGTATTACTGA
>VOFK01002895.1_pt1 | contig 41419 bp, 64 predicted proteins | sample 5384121 | NCBI WGS metagenome assembly VOFK01 (sample SAMN12384730, study PRJNA508395) | human gut metagenome | isolation source: healthy gut J | host: Homo sapiens | reverse complement strand
CTCAGTACTTAAAATTTCAGTTACATGTTGCTGATAGGCGCGAACCATGGCGGCTGTCGCGGCATGATGCCAGCGAATTATGCAAATGCATCTTTATCAACTCGCGCATCGAGGATTTCTCGCGCGAAGCTCAGGGATCCTCGAGTCTGCGGCAGAGGCAGCGCTGCGTTCTGTGCGGCAACGACAGAGCCGCTGCTCCTGGGAACAAAGCGGCGAAGCTCACGGCTGCACGGTCTATACGGCATGGGGGAGCCAGGCGTGCGTCGGGCTTACCGATCGGCGCTTTAAGCATCCATCCGGGCGCGCGCACAATGTGTGCTGAACGCCTCGCGGCGGCGTCCGTCGGTCGCTGATGGGCGAGACGGTCGAGAACATCCGAACGGGTCTTCGTGTCCTACACCGCGAGCGGCATGCGCCAGAACATCTATGAGCAGAACGGCTTCCGCATCTACGCCGACTGCTACAACGCAAGCCCGGACGCGATGGAGGCCACGCTCGGCGTGCTCGGCACGATGGGCGATACTGGCCGCCGCATCGGGTGCTCGGCTCGATGCTCGAGCTCGGAGACTATACCGAGGAGGGGCACCGCCGTGCAGGCAGAGCTGCCGCGGAGCACGCGGATGTGCTTACGCCTACGGCCCTTCGGCGGACGCCATCGCGCGCGGCGCGGAGGAAAAGGGGATGACAGCGGTCCACGCCTTCACCGACCAGAATGAGCTGGTCGAAAAGCTGCGTGCGGACGCAAAGCCGGGCGACGCGCTGCTGTTCAAGGGCAGCCGCGCATGCGCATGGAGCGCGCACTCGCATTGTTTTTAGGGGAGTGAAGTTGAATAAATGAAGCAGGCATTCTTTCGCTGCGCGATCGCGTTTGTGATCACGGCCGCCATCGGCCCGTCGGTCATCCGCTATCTGCGCAAGATGAAATTCGGTCAGAAAATTCTTGAGATCGGCCCGAAGTGGCATATGAACAAACAGAACATCCCGACGATGGGCGGTTTCATGTTCATCATCGGCATCGCGCTTCGCCGTTATTCTCGGCGGCCTCATTACCGGCACGCTGTCGGTTCACGCGCTGGCCATCCTCGGCCTGTCGGCGGCCTACGGCGCGGTCGGTCTGGTGGACGACTACGCAAAGATCAAGAAGAAGGAGAACGCAGGCCTGACGCCCAGACAGAAGCTCGTGCTTCAGATCCTGGTCGCGGCGGTGTTCATCCTCGTGCTGTTCCTCGAGTCGGACGGCCTGCCGTCGCTCATGATCCCGTTCACCGGCATCTCGATCGATCTGCCGTGGCCGGTCTACATCATCTTCGCGGCCTTTCGTCATCGTCGGCGCGGATAATGCGGTCAACCTCACCGACGGCATTGACGGCCTCGCCGCGAGCGTCACGGTGCCGGTCGCGGTATTCTTCGCGGCGGTCGGCGCGCGCATCGGCAACACCGGCGTGACCATCTTCGCCGGCGCGCTGGCGGGCGGCCTGCTCGGCTTTCTGATCTATAACTTCAACCCTGCAAAGGTGTTCATGGGAGACACCGGCTCGCTGTTCCTCGGCGGCGCGGTCGCAGGCATGGGGCCTTCGCGTGCGATATGCCGCTCATCCTGCTGCTCGTCGGTCTCATCTACATCATCGAGACCCTTTCGGTCATCCTGCAGGTCACTTACTTCAAGGCAACGCACGGCAAGCGCCTGTTCAAGATGGCGCCTATCCATCATCACTTTGAAATGTGCGGCTGGGGCGAAAAGCGCATCGTGCTCACGTTTACTGCGGTCACGATCGTGCTGTGCCTCGCGGCGTATTTTGTCGCGCTGCCGTAACGCATCCCCCTCGGAGGTGGCACAATGACATCGTCAACAAGACAGCCGCGCGGCTCGGGCAGCCGCCGGAGAGCGGGACGGCCCGCACCGGGCGGCGCAGCCTATCCGGCGCCGCGTCCCTCGCGCCAGCCGATGCCGCGGCAGTCCTACCGCCCGGCGTCCGCGAAGCGTCCGGCAAAGCCGCAGCGACGCGCGCGAAAAGCCGCACACGATCGATATGCCGACCATGTGCGCAACGCTGCTGCTGCTGCTCGTCGGCCTGATCGCGCTGTTCTCTGCGAGCTACTCGAACGCGCGCTGTACACGCAGGGCAGCGCGACCTACTTCATCGCAAGACAGCTCAGGTGGGCGGCGGGCGGCCTTATTGCCATGTTCCTGCTGAGCAAGTGGGACTATCACGACTATAAATATCTGACCATCCCGGCGATCGCGCTCAGCGTTTTCCTGCTGATCCTGGTGCTTATTCCGGGCGTCGGCACGACGACCAAGGGCGCGACACGCTGGCTGTTCGGCTTTCAGCCGTCCGAGCTCGCGAAGGACGCGGTCATCATCTGCTTCGCGGCGTGGGCGTCCACGAAGTACCGCGACGTGCAGCACTGGAAAAAGCTGCTCTACCCATACGGCGCGCTGCTCGCGGTCTATGTTTTCCTGCTCGCGAAGGAGCCGCATAACTCCGCGATCATCATCACCTGCGGCATCGGTCTCATCATGCTGATCGCCGCCGGTCTGCGCATCTGGTTCCTCATCCCGACAGGCATCCTCGCCGCTCTCGGCGCGTTCGCCTCGTATCTGACGTTCGAGCATGTACGCAACCGCGTGAATATCTGGCTCGACCCGTTCTCGGATATGCGCGACACCGGCTTTCAGGCCGCCATGGGTCAGATCGCCATCGGCTCGGGCGGACTGTTCGGCCGCGGCCTCGGCAACGGCATGCAGAAGCAGCTGTACCTGCCCGAGCCGCACAACGACTTCATCTTCGCGACCTGGTGCGAGGAGATGGAGCCTCATCGGTGCGCTCGCCGTCATCGCGGTCTTCGCCTATCTGATCTGGCGCGGCCTGCGCATCGCGCGCCTCGCCCGACCGCATGGGCATGCTGCTCGCGACCGGCATCACCGCGAAGCTCGCCATCCAGACCATCATGAACCTGTTCGTCGTCACGGGCCTCATGCCCGTCACCGGCGCGTCCCTGCCGTTCTTCAGCTACGGCGGCACCGCGCTCATGCTCCAGCTCGCGGAAATGGGCATCCTGCTCAATGTCTCGCGGTATATGCGCATAGAGGCGCGAACAGAATAGCAAAAGCAGTTACAGACCGCTGCGGCGGAGGGAGAGAGATCCCGTTCCGCCGCGCGGAGGGCTGTGAAGGGGAGACAGAAACGCGCTGTCTGCCGTTCACAGCATTCCGCACATTCAGTTTTATATTCAGAATAAATTTCGCCTGCCGCGCAGGCGAGAGGGGGAAAATTTACGATGAGACTTTATATTACCGGAGGCGGAACGGGCGGTCATGTCACGCCCGGCCTCGCTATCGCACGATATTTTGAAAAGCGCCAGCCGGAGACGGTCATCCGCTTCGCCGGCTCGGCCCGCGGCATCGAGGAACAAGCTCGTTCCGCGCGAGGGCTATCCGCTCGACGCCATCGAGATCATCGGCCTGTCGCGCTCGATGAGCCCGAAGGGCATCCTGCACAACATCAAGGCCGCAAAGCTCGCGGTCTCTGCGGTCGCGAAGGCGAAAAAGCTGCTGAAGGCGGCGCGTCCGGACTGCGTCATCGGCTGCGGCGGCTATGCGTCCTTTCGCGGTCGTCAAGGCCGCGCAGGAGCTCGGCATCCCGACCGTCCTGCTCGAGGTCAACGCTCTGCCCGGCAAGGTCACGCAGATGCTCGCGAAAAAGGCGGACCGCGTGCTCGTCTGCTTCGAGCAGGCGAAAAAGCTGCTCGGCGGCGACGAAAAGATCATCCTGACCGGCGCGCCGGTGCGCGGTGAGATCCTCGCGGCAAGCCGGGAAAAGGCGCGCGCGAAGTTCGGTCTCGGCGAGAACGACCAGCTTGTCGTCTCGTTCTGGGGCTCGATGGGTGCGAAAGTACATGAACGAGCACATGGCCGGGACCCTCGCGCTCGAGTGCAAAAACGGCGTTTCCTACCACCATGTCCACGCCACCGGCGCGGCGGCGCGCGAATGGCTGCCGAAAATGGCGCGCGAGCAAGGCGCGGACTTCGAGAACCACCCGAATATCCAGTACACCGAATACATCTACGACATGGCGGACTCGCATGGCGGCGGCCGACCTTATCGTGTGCCGCGCAGGTGCGGCGACGCTCGGCGAGCTGTGCATGCTCGGCCGTCCGGCGCTGCTCGTGCCGTCCCCCTTCGTCGCGGAGAACCATCAGGAGAAGAACGCGCGCGCGCTCGAGTCGGCAGGCGGATGCCGCGTGCTGCTCGAAAAGGATGCCACGCCGCAGAAGCTGTATGACGAGATCGGCGATATGCTGTCCGACCCGCTGCGGCTGTACGCGATGGGCGAGAACGCGACCGTGCTGGCGGCGCACGACGCGAGCGAAAAGATCTACCGCGAGATCCTCCGGGCGATCGAAAACCACGGCAAGTAAGGCGGAACACGCATGAATGAGAACAGAAAAGCGCCGGCGCCACCGCGCAGAAAGCGACGGCGCTGGCCGGAAAATTCAGACGCGCACTGCACGCCTTGAGCCGTGCGGTGCTGCTCCCTGCTGCTGACGGCGGCGGCGATCGTGATGATGACCATCTTTTTCAAGGTGAACACGATCTCGGTCGAGGGCGCGGAAAAATACTCCGCCGAGGAGATCACGAACGCGCTCGACATCAGCAAGGGCGACAATCTCTATCTCTGGAACAAGATGAAGATGCAGGAGCATCTTCTCGAAAAGCTGCCCTATCTCGACTCTGTTCGTATCCGCAGGCATCTGCCTGACGCGCTCGTGCTGACCGTGACTGAGTGCCGCGCGGCGGCGGCGGTCAAGGCGGAGGACGGCTCGTACTACTACATCAGCAGCACGGGCAAGATCCTCGAGCAGAGCACCTCGGACGGCGGCCTTGCGGTCGTGACCGGCCTCGAGGGCGCACAGATGCAGACCGGCAAGGAGATCGCGCCGCAGACCGATGCGGCGGTGAGCGCCTATCTCGAGATCATGCAGGCGCTCGGTGAGCAGCAGATGGCCGACGATCTTCAGTTCATCAATTTGCAGGAGCTGACCGATGTGCGCATCGGCTGCGGCGGACGCTTTGACCTGCGCATCGGCGCGGTGGACAGCGACCTGTCCTACCGCATCCGCTTCGCGCAGACGGTCATGTCCGAGCGGCTTTCTCCCTTCGGACATCGGCAGGCTGTACTGGGACGATGAGGGCAGGATGCACTTTTGTGCCCGAGACGGCCGAGGACGCGCGTTCGGGCAGCGTTTCGGGTGCGGCGGATGCGATGAACACCATCGCACAGAACCCGGACGGCGAAAACGGCTGACCGATTCTCAGAAGAACAATGCGCAGACCTCGACGGACAGCTCGACCACGGACAGCAGCGATACCACGGACAGCGCCGACACCTCGGACAGCACGGATACCTCGTCGGACGATACGACGTACTACGATGACAGCAGCTCGACGATGACAGCTATGACGATTCGTACGACGACTCCGGACTATTCCGACGAGTCGGATTACAGCGAATAACGTATTTGTGCAAAAAAGTCCGCCAGCGCGCAAAAATGTGCAAACCGCCCCCCTTGTCCGCCGCGAAAGGCGGCGAGGGACGGAAAACCGCAAGTTTTTTTTCACAGGTTCGCTATTTTCTGTTGCAAAATCGGGAAAATAGAGGTAGAATTATAACAATAGGGGTGACTGTTCCGCGGGAGCGGCAGGGGCTGTCCGTCAAAGGCACGTTAAAAATTATCTGTACGATCTTTAACTATAAAACGGAGGATGTCAACAATGGGTTTTGAGTTTGAACAGGGCTTGATAATGTAGTTAGTATCAAAGTCATCGGCGTCGGCGGCGGCGGCGGCAATGCGGTAAACCGCATGGTCGAGAGCGGCGTGCAGGGCGTTGAATTTATTTCGGTAAACACGGATATGCAGGCGCTGAACTTCTCTCAGGCCGGCACCAAGATCCAGATCGGCGAGAAGCGACCAAGGGTCAGGGCGCAGGCGCGAATCCCGGAGATCGGCCGCAAGGCTGCCGAGGAGAGCAAGGAGCAGATCGCAGCAGCGCTCGCAGGCACCAACATGGTATTCATCACCGCCGGCATGGGCGGCGGGCACCGGCACCGGCGCAGCTCCGGTCGTTGCACAGATCGCCCGCGAGATGGGCATCCTGACCGTCGGCGTTGTTACCCCGTCCGTTCGCATTCGAGGGCAAGAAGCGCCTCGAGCAGGCTCTGGCCGGCATCGACGAGCTCAACAAGAACGTTGACTCTCTCGTTATCATTCCGAACGAGCGTCTGAAGTACGTCTCCGAGCAGAAGATCACCTTCAAGAACGCCTTCGAGATCGCAGACGGCGTTCTGCGTCAGGCAGTAGCCAACATCTCCGAGCTGATCACCGTTCCGGGCTTCATCAACCTGGACTTCGCGGACGTTACCTCGGTCATGAAGGACGCAGGCTACGCGCAACATCGGCACCGGCCGCGCTGCTGGGAAAGACAAGGCAGCCGAGGGCTGCACGCATGGCGATCTCCAGCCCGCTGCTCGAGACCTCGATCGACATGGCGCACGGCGTGATCGTTTCCGTCATCGGCTCGGACGACATCGGTCTGACGAGGTCGAGACCGCAGCTACCATGGTTCAGCAGGCGGCTCATCCGGATGCACATCATCTTCGGTGCGTTCATCGATGACACCATGGATGACGAGATCCGCGTCGTCGTTATCGCGACCGGCTTCGACAACATCCCGAATTCCGCAAAGATGGACATGGACGGCGCCGGCCTTCAGCAGCGCAAGGCGGCTCCGGCACAGACCGGCTCCGGCCTGTTCTCGAATGCTTCCGCTGAGGCTGAGCAGAAGCCGGCAGCAAAGCCGCAGTCCTCGAGCGACGTCGGCTCGGACGATGCAGCTTTCGATGTTCTGATGCGCATCTTCGACAAGGACCACCGCTAAAAACTGAATGGATTCAAAACAGCCCTCGGGGCTGTTTTGGTCTGATGATACAGGTTAAATCTCTGTAAAATGAGATGGCTGAATTCCTGTAAACCTGAGAGAGAAAGGAGAGTGATCGCTGTGAGTACGGACCCTGGAAGTAGGGAGAACAATCTAACTCGCGGCGGCGCTTTCCGGATAAGACCGCCGAAGAAAGGCGGTTTTATTATATGGTTGAATTTTTCAAGACGATCGACGGCAGGATCACGGAGATAAACGAATTCTCTGAGGGCTGCTGGGTAAATATGGTACATCCATCCTCGGACGAGCTGGCGCAGATCGCGAAGGCGGCCGAGGTCGAGGAGGAGTTCGTCCGTGCGGCGCTCGACCCGGAGGAAAGCTCGCGTGTCGACATGGAGGACGAGCAGCTGCTCATGATCGTCGACATCCCGATGGTCGAAAAAGCTCGGTCGAGGACGGCGGTCAGCTGTTCAGCACCATTCCTATGGGCATCGTCGTGGCCAAGAGTGCGGTCATCACGGTCTGCCTCGAGGACAGCATCATCCTACGCTCGATCGCGGAGGGCGCAGTCAAGGGCGTTCATACCGCGCTGCGCACGCGCTTTGTGTTCCAGATCCTGCTGCGCATCGCAGGCCGCTTCTTGAAAAACCTGCGCATGATCGAGCGCGACTTCACGCGCATCGAGAAGCGCCTGTACGACTCGCTCAAGAACGAGGAGCTGATTCAGCTGCTCGGCCTGAGTAAATCGCTCGTTTACTTCTCCTCCTCGCTCAAGGGGCAACGAGGTCACGATGGAGAAGGTGCTCCGCGGCCGCGTGCTCAAAGCTGTACCGAGGACGACCGCGACATTCTGGAGGACGCGCTGATCGAGGTGCGTCAGGCGATCGAGATGGCGAGCATCTACTCGAACATCATGGCAGGCACGATGGATGCCTATGCATCGGTCGTTTCGAACAACCTCAACATCATCATGAAGGTCCCTCACCATCCTGACCATCATCATGACCATCCCGAATATCGTGTTCGGCTTCTTCGGCATGAACATCGGAGAGGGACGGATACCGGGTGACTGGGTCTGGTGGATGCCGCTCGCGATCACCGTGGTCGGCTGCTTCTTCGCGTGGTACATGCTCAAGAAAAAAAAGAACCTCGACTGAGTTTTCCCAGGAATAAAAGCACCCCCGGCGCAGAAAATGACTGCGTGAGGAGCGGCGCATAAGACAGGTTTATAGCTTTTAGAAAGAACAGCGTGGCGGAAGTCACGCTGTTCTGCTTTTTGATGCATGAGTGAGCATTTCGGCAATGATGCTCTTCGGCAGTTCTGCCTGCTCGTTTTCATAATCGACAGACAGCTTTTCAAATCGGCTATCATTGATTTTGCCGGAGATGTTGTTCTCATAGAGCCGTTTGAACAGACGGTCAATCTCTTCCATTGAGTCAATGTGATTGTTTGAGGAAGAGCAAGCACAGCAAGCGTAGCTGCACTTGCGAAAAAACAGCGTGGGTTGACCGGGATTTGCTTGCAGAGCAGCAAGCAAATACCGGTGAGTACCCACACCGAAAAAACAGAGCGTTCCTGCTGACCGCCGAAACACCCTGTTTTGTATTTTAGGATAGTCCCAAGCTCTTAGAGAAGATTATTTGAAATGATTTACCCATTGTAAAAACCGCTTTTGTTTTGCTACAATGAATTTAAATAATGATTGCGCAGAGGTGAGTATCATGCCCCTTATCATCGTTCGAAACGATATCACGAAAAATGAGCGTGGACGCTATCGTCAACGCGGCGAATGAGTCTCTGCTGGGTGGAGGCGGCGTGGATGGCTGCATCCACCGGGCGGCGGGCCGGAGCTGCTGGAAGAGTGCCGGACGCTCGGCGGCTGCAGAACCGGCGAGGCCAAGATCACCGGCGCTTACCGCCTGCCGTGCAGTTACGTGATCCATACTGTCGGCCCTGTGTGGAACGGCGGTAAAGTGCGGTGAGCGGGAGCAGCTCGCCTCCTGCTACCGGACGAGCCTTGCGCTGGCGAAGGAGCACAGCTGTGAGACAGTGGCATTTCCACTGATCTCCTCCGGAGTTTTCGGCTACCCCCAAGGATCAGGCGCTCCGCGTGGCAGTGGACACCATCAGCGAATTCCTCGCAGAGAACGACATGACGGTGTACATCGTCATTTTCGACCGCGCGGCGTACCAGATCGGCAACAAGCTGTTCGCGGGCATCGCTGCCTACATCGACGACCACTATGTGGATGCCCACACCGATTTCCGACGGGAGCAGACGCGCCGGATGGGCGTCGTCGAAAGCCGGATGCTGACCGCCTACGAGGACGCGCCCATGGCGGCCTCCGGGCTGGACGAGGCGCTTGCGCATCTGGACGCCGGATTTTCGGAGACGCTGTTGAAGCTCATCGACCGCAGCGGCAAAAAGGACGCCGAGGTTTACAAGAAGGCCAACGTGGATCGCAAGCTGTTCTCGAAAATCCGCAACAACCCGGACTACAAGCCCTCCAAGCCCACGGCGGTGGCCTTCGCCATCGCGCTGGAATTGAGCCTGCCGGAGACCCGCGACCTCATCGCCCGCGCGGGCTACGCACTCAGCCCCAGCAGCAAGTTTGACGTCATCATCGAGTATTTTATCATGCAGCGGGACTACGATATTTTCAGAATCAACGAGGCGCTGTTCGCGTTTGACCAGAGTCTGCTGGGGGCGTGAGGAAAAATATGCTTTTATAACGAAGGAGCGTAACACCATGGATGTACATCGAGCAAAAGAACTGTTGACGATTTTGGCGGACGGCGTTGATCCCTTGACGGGGAGGTGCTGCCGGAGGACCATGTGTGCAACAAAGGAGAGATCGTGCGGGCGCTGCACTGCGCCGTAGAGGAACTATCCCGCAGACGGAAAAACCGCTGCCCGAAAACAATGGAAAACCTTGGACGGAGGAACTGGACGATGAGCTATGTCGCTTGTTCGACGGCGGTATGAAAAAGAAAGACCTCTGTACGCACTTTGGCCGTACCCCCGGCGCGATCGAGTCCCGATTGGAGCGGCTGGGAAGGCTGTAAAAATGCAACATAAATGTCGCCCCACAGGCGACCAAACCCTCCTTCGGATGCGCTACAATGTGAGCGTAATCAAACGAAGGAGGACTTTTTTATGACGGAATTGGTTTTTATTTTGGATCGCAGCGGTTCTATGTCTGGCCTGGAATCGGACACCATCGGCGGCTTCAACTCCATGATCGCCAAGCAGAAGAAGGAGGCGGGGAAGCGCTGGTTTCCACGATTCTCTTCAGCAACGACAGCGTTGTCATTCACGACCGGCTGCCGCTCAGCGAGGTGCCGCCCATGACGGAGAAGGAGCGAGTACTTCACCCGCGGCTGCACGGCGCTGCTGGACGCCGTGGGCGGCGCCATCCATCACATCGGCAACATTCACAAGTACGCCCGCAGGGAGGACGTTCCGAAGACGATGTTCATCATCACCACTGACGGCTGCGAAAACGCCAGCCGCCGCTACGATTACGAGCGTGTGCGCCGCATGATCGAACGGCAGAAGGAGAGATACGGCTGGGAATTCCTGTTCCTCAGCGCAAACATCGACGCAGCGAAGGAAGCAGCACGCTTTGGCATTGGCGCTGATCGTGCAGTGAACTACAAGTGCGACGAGGGCAGGCACGGCGCTGAATTACGAGGTCATCAGCGAGGCGGTGTGCAGCGTCCGCGCCGCCCGGCCGCTCAGCGCTGACTGGAAGCGACGCATCGACGAGGATGCAGAAAAGAGGGAGGTAAGCATCATGTACGGAGCGATTTTAGGCGACATCGTGGGCAGCCCCACGAGTTCGACTGCAACAACTATAAGGCAAAGGATTTTCCCCTGTTCAGCCGCCGTTCCGACTTTACCGATGACACGGTGATGACGACGCTGGCGGTGGTGAAGGCGCTGCTCAGCACCCGTGGGCAAGATGATGCTGCCATCAAAGCGGCACTGGTGCGGGAGATGCAGGGGCTGGCCGCGCCTACCCCCCGACCGGGGCTAGGCACCCATTTTGGCGGCTGGCTCTATGAGGATGCCCCGCAGCCCTACTGGAGCTACGGCAACGGCAGCGCCATGCGGGTGTCGTCTGCCGCATGGCTGGCGAAAAAATATGGTGGAAACGCGCTGCGTCTGGCGCGGCTCACCGCCGAGGTGACCCACAACCATCCGGAGGGTATCAAGGGTGCACAGGCCACTGCCGCGGCCATTTTTCTCGCCCGCACAGGTCACGGAAAAGAGGAAATCAAGGCGTATGTGGAGCGGGAGTTTGCCTATGACCTCAGCCGCACCTGCGATGAGATTCGCCCCACCTATTACCATGTAGAGAGCTGCCAGGAAACCGTGCCGCAGGCTATTATGGCATTTCTGGAAAGCACAGATTTTGAGGACGCACTGCGCACAGCGGTGTCCCTCGGCGGCGACAGCGACACCCTCGCCGCCATCACCGGCAGCATCGCTGAGGCGTTCTACGGCGTGCCGGAGGAACTGCGGCAGGAGTGCCGCAAGCGACTGACGCCGGAGCGTGGCGGAGATTTTGCACTGGTGTGAAAGTGCGCATTGATCCGCTGAAGGAATACGAAGGCAGACTCTTGATCGAATGCGGTCTACCTCATTTAAAACGGCAGAAAAAGCAAAGAGGTATGTGTCCTAACGGCACATACCTCTTCTGTCAGCAACCCTTGTCCGGCAACTGCCATATTATTTGTTTCGTGAAACCTGTTTTATGGACAGCTGCCTCCGGGGGTGCTTTTTGTTTATGATTCGCCCCTCGACGGGGGGGGCGGCCGGCGGCATAGAGCTGGCGGCGATCGCCGCGAACATGCGCTCGGCCATGTCGAGATAGCGCCGGATCTCGACCTCGTTGATCTCAAAACGGCAGGTCAGTGGGGTAGCGCGTTTCGATGTACAGATCGTTGAGCGCCGCGCTCTCATCGAGGTACTCCGAGAAGCCGTCCGGTCGAGCCGGATGGCCTGACGGCACAGATAGGTGAGGTTGTGGCCGTCGAAGTGCCTGCCCGTGCGGTAGAGCAGATAACCCTTGAGAGCCTTTTTCGATGGCCTGCTGACAGTGGAAGGCGATATTGTAGGCGTCGCCTCCGTAGGTCAGCAGCAGGCGCGCGCGCATTGCAGGTCGCACAGCGCCTTGTCGAGCCATTTGTAGTAAAATGGCTGTCTGAGCCGCCCTACGCCGTCTGGTCATAGATTACCCTGCCTTTCCGGGCGATCCATGCGGCATACGAGGTCTTGTCCGAAATCAGATCGTCCCATTCACCGATCGTATAAACGCTCAGGCTGACCGGCACATCGACCGTGATCGCCAGATGCAGGTGGGTGCGCACCGCGCGGGCGTCCGCATCATCGGGAAGGATGACGCAAAGGCTGAACGCCTTGAGCTTGTCGGTCGCCATGGTGCGCTTTTCCGCATAGAGAATGACTTTCCGGGGCGTGCACGCCGTGAATGTCGCGCACAGCCTGTTCGATGATCTCGTCATTTAGGCTTCCTCCTTTTGCGGGCAGGGGAGAGCGAGGCGAGCGCCTCGAAGTGAGGCTCTGCCCTCTGCTTCACCGCGGATATAGGCGCGCGCCGTCCACGGTGCCGCAGAGCAGCGACACCTGCTCGCCGAAGGCGGTTTCGGCGGTGTAATTGACCTGAAGCGAGGACACGAAGCCCGGCTGCTTCTGGAGGTCAAGCGCATCTGAGATCAGCTCGACGACACGCACATTGTTGACATGGTTGTTGATGTCGAGGTCGGAAACTGAACGGCGATGGATATGATGCAGGCCGCACATTGTCGCACGACAGCCTGGGCAGCAGGGGCGAACAGCTCGCCGCTCGTGCACGACAAGCAGCCCTGCGCGGCCGGGAGCGCGGTCGGACGCAGAATGGGTGGGTCGACGGCTCGAGCGTGACCCATGGACTGCGCCCTCGCCCACCTGTACGTCGTCGATATAGAATGCGAAGCAGCGGTACCAGCTCGGCCCCTTTGAAGCCCGGACACCACGTCTCGCAGCGCACGCGCTCATACGGCAGCAGCGGCCGCGTGAGCGGGGCCTTCATGCGCGAGAGCACCCAGACCACGCCGAGCGCCGCAGGCCGAGGCTCGAGCGTGCACGGTGGCGGCGTCCTGCATCATGCTCCAGAGAAAGGACGGCTTTGCGACGCCGCGGTTGTCGATGTGGCTGTAGCTGATCTCATATTCACGGGAAAGAAGCTCGACCATGGGAAACACCTCCGAAAAAATCAGGCGAAAAAAAGACTTGCGATGAGCGTCGAGAGCATGTTCAGCAGCGTGACCTGCTGCTGGGTGCAGCCGTCCGGCTCGTTCGTGCTCGGGGGCGCGGGATGCCCGGCATCCTTTGCCTTGTAGTGCGCGGTCAGCATGGCGGGCAGCCGGCCACGCGCTCGGAGCGAGGCATAGCTGAAATAGACCTCGCCCCTGAATGTCGATGCTGTCGTCGAGCAGCGCGAGCTGACGCTCGAGCTCGGCCGTGCCGTACCAGACATCGCCCTCCTGCGCTTCAGCCGAGCGGTACGCGCCGAGACCGATATAGAGCGCAACGTCGCTCGTCGAGACCGCCTTCTGCCACCAGCGCACGAGCGTTTCGCAGTCGGCGGCCTTGTAGTCGATCGCCCAGTAAAGCTGCGGACAGATGTAATCGACCGTGCCGCGGCGGATCCATTCGAGCGAGTCGCAGTACAGCTCGCTGTAGGAGGACTGGCCGTGGGTGTCGCTGCCGCGGGAGTTCTCAGACTTGTTCGCCCAGATACCGGCCGGGCTGACGCCGAAGGACAGCTCGCCTGGGTCGAGCGTATGCAGCGTCTCGTCGAGCGAAGCGATGAGCGTGTTCACGTTGTCGCGGCGCCAGTCGTCGATGCTGTTGAAGTCCGCGCCGTAGCGTGCAAAGGTCTCTGTATCATTGAAATCCGTGCCGGGATAGAAGTAGTCGTCGAGATGGATGCCGTCCACATCATAATTGCGGACGATCTCGGCCGCGCCGTCCACGACGAGCTGCTGCACTGCCGGGGAGACCGGGATTAAAGTAGTAGTTGCCGTCGTATTCGACCACCCATTCAGGATGCTGGCGCGCCGGGCTGCTCTCGGGCAGGGGCGTCAAGCTCCTCCCTGCCGTTTCGCGTGATGCGGTAGGGATTGATCCAGGCGTGCAGCTGAAGGCCCGCGCTCGTGCGCGCCCGACCCAGTACGCGAGCATCAAAAGTCCCCGTCGGGCGAAGCGCCGCTGCTGCCGCTGACGTAGCGGCTCTGGGGGAAAAGAGCGGACCGGTAGAGCGCGTCCGCCGAGGGACGCACCTGAAGAAAAGACCGTGTTCAGGCCCATCGCCGCGATGTTGTCGAGCATGGTGTCCGCCTCGGCGGCGAGCGCCCTGCGCGGTCATGCCGGCAGAGGACGGATAGTCGATGTTCGCTACGCTTGCGACGAACGACCGCGCATATTGTCCTGTGCGGTCTGCGCCGCCGGCAAACGGCACGAGCATGGCGAGCACAAGAAAACCGAAAGTATACGTCGCTTGAGCATATTGTTCTCCTTTTATATTTATCTGTATAGCATGCTTCTCTGGCTACATTATAGCACAGGGCGGACAAAAAAGCGAGGGGAAGAGAGAAATGGAAAAGCGTGTTTCCGCCCCGGCGCACGCGACGGAAAACCGTGCGTTTCGGAAAGAAAATGACTGCGTTCATGCAAACGGAAAGCACAGTGCACAAAAATCTCGATTATTCAGGAAGATTTCAGGAAAAACAAAGGAAAAAGTTAGGTAAAAGGTAAACAATGTATTGAAATACGCGCATGAAAACTCTGATGAAAATAAACAGGATTTTGGCGGAGTTTTTGTGCGAAAGAGTGAAAAATGTTAGTTCGTACAAAAATATGTTGCATAATACGGCAATAGTGCTATGATAATACGAGGGAAAAAACCAGAGGGTTTATATTCAGAGAGAAGGAGACGTGGCCTGCCATGTTACGATTTTTGGAAAGTATGCAGTTTATGCTGTTTGTTTTCTTCACCGCAGCATATGCGTATCAGATCGCTCTGTTCGTCGGTCTCATCGGCAAAAGGGGCAGGGGCGGCAGAGAGAACGCGAAGCTGCATCGCTATGCGGCGGTCGTTGCGGCTCGAAACGAGTCGGCGGTCATCGCAAACCTTATCCGCACATTAAAGCGAGCAGAACTATCCGTCAGAGCTGCTCGATATATACGTCATCGCGGACAACTGTACGGATAATACCGCCCAGATCTCGCGGCAGGCGGGCGCTTATGTCTACGAGCGATTTAATAAGGTGCAGGTCGGCAAGGGGCTACGCGCTCGAGTACCTGTTCCACCATATCTTCGAGGACAAGGGCGAGACGGCCTATCGACGGCTTTTTCGTGTTCGATGCGGACAACATCGTAGACAGGGACTTCGTCCGCGAGATGAACAAAAATGTTCGACACCGGTGAGTACACCGCACTGACGAGCTACCGCAACTCGCAGAATTTCTGTGCGAACTGGATCAGCGCAGGCTATGCGCTGTGGTTCCTGCGCGAGTCGCGCTTCTCAACCGTCCGCGCACGCAGCTCGGCGTGAACTGCGCGGTCTCGGGCACCGGTTTTCTGGTCTCGGCGCAGGCTGTCCGCGAGGATGCCGGCTGGCCGTACCATCTGCTGACCGAGGACATCGAATTCTCCATCGCCTGCGCAACGCGCGGCCGCCGTATCGGCTACTGCGGCAAGGCAGTCATCTACGACGAGCAGCCGGAGAAGTTCAAGCAGTCCTGGGATCAGCGTCTGCGCTGGAGCAAGGGGCTTCTATCAGGTCGACGCGAAGTATACCGGCTCTCTGCTGCGCGGCTGCACGCGCGGCGGCCGCGAGGGCATGTCCTGCTACGACATGCTGATGACGGTCGCGCCCTGCAACCTGTTCACCATCGCGGTGCTTGCGCTGTCGATCATCGTATGCGTGACGAGCCTGACGCAGCCGGCGTTTATTACATACCGCGCGATGCGCGTTCTGGGCCGCATTTTCTGGCTGACCCTTGCGCGGCATCACGGCAAGCCTGTTCCTGTTCGGCGCGGTCACGATGGCGGCCGAATGGAAGCGCATCGCAGGCCCGGTGCACAAGAAGATCCTCTATACCTTCACTGTTCCCGTTCTTCATGCTGACCTACGTTCCGATCTCGGTCGCGGCGCTCGTCGGCAAGGTCGAGTGGCGTCCGATCCGTCACGGCATCGCCTCCTCTAACTCCTCCATCGAGAGCTGAAAATCAGAATGAATAAAACCGCCGGATGCAGCTGTATCCGGCGGTTTTTTTGCTGACAGAGGGCGAAAAACTCTGTATAGTGGATGTTGGACAGAATGGATGTGTTTTGAATGCAGAAAAGGTACTTGCGCTGCATGATCTATCCGGCTTCGGGCGTCGTCGCTCGTGCCGATCATATCGGTGCTGTCGGCGTTCGGCCATCAGTGCGTCCCGCTGCCGACGGCGGTCTTTTCCACGCACATGGCGATACCGGGCTGGGTCAAGAGCGACCTGACCGGGGAGATGCACCCGACCATCGACCAGTACGACCGTCTCGGTCTGCGGTTCGAGGCGGTGTATGCCGGCTTTCTCGGCTCGGCCTCTCCAGATCGACAGCGCGCGAGGCGGCCGAGCGCCTCAAGGCGGAGAACGGTCTGACGCTCATCGACCCGGTCATGGGTGACAACGGCGAGGTGTACAGCAGCTATACGCCCGAAATGTGCACGCGGATGCGCGAGCTCTGCGCGATCGCGGACCTCATCACCCCGAATACCACCGAGGCCGCGATCCTGCTCGGCCGCGATCCGGCGTCTCTGCGCCGCAGTCCGAGCGTGAGGCGGAGGAGAGTGGATGCGCGCGCTCTATGAGGAGTACGGCGCGTCGGTCGTGCTGACCGGTCTGACTACGAGCCGGGACGGGTCGGCTCGGGCTGTCTGGAAAACGGAGAGCTGACCATCAGCCTGCATGAGCGCATCGACTGCTATTATCCGGGAACGGGCGACGTGTTCGCCGCGGTCATGCTCGGCGCGCTGCTGGGCGGTGCAAAGCTGCGCGATGCCTGCGTCAAGGCTGGTGAGTTCGTGCGCGACACCATCGCCTACACCGCGCAGCAGGGGACTGACCCGGAACTTCGGCGTGCAGTTCGAAAAAGCTGTTACCGTACCTTTGGCAGAAACCTGTGAAACCCTTGCGGTACACAGGCTCTTTTTTCGTTTACTTTCGCAGAAATTCCGGCAGGCGGCGGCGCGCCTCGACGCGGTAGATGCGCGAACCCTCCGAGGAGAATTTCTCCTCATACTGGTCATGACGTTGCCCTCAAAGTCCGAGTTATGCAGATCGAGCGAGATATTCTGAATCAGCCAGCCAAACTGGCAGATTTCCTGCAGACTCCACTCGAAAAAGCGCTGATTATCCGTCTTGAAGCACAGATCACCCTGCTGACGCAGGATCTCGTCATAGACCTCCAGATACGCACGCCAGGTCAGGCGGCGCTTGCGCTGACGATTAGGCGGCCACGGATCGGAAAAATTCAGGTAGATGCGGTCGACCTCGGCCGGGCGCGAACGAATACCTCGCGCAGCTCAGCCGCGTCGAAGGATACAAACCGCAGATTGGGCAGCGGCTGCTCCTCGCAGCGCTCAGCTGCCATGATGAGCGCACCCTCCTCGCGCTCGACCGCGATGAAATTCACATCCGGGTGAAGCTCTGCCATGCCGATGGCGAAGACGGCCCTTGCCGCAGCCGATCTCGAGGTGCAGCGGATTGTCGTTGCCGAACAGGGCGCGCCACTTGCCGCGTTTTTCCTTGGGCTCAAACGCCATAACGTCCGCGCAGGCGGCAAATCGAACGTCCAAGTTTTTCTTTTTGCGCATTCTCATGCGTGATATATTCCCCTTTATACAGCGTATTTTGGTTCAGTGATTACCAACACTTTATTATAGCACAGACAGACGGCAGAGCACAATATAAAAATGCGGAATTTGTTCGAAAACTGTATAAATCTGAGTAAAAATGCACTTTTTGGTGTTGGGAAACTCGTGCAGCTGTGCTATAATGATAGTAATTGGTGCACAGTATATACGGCAACACCGCACAATGAAATCGCTTTTTGTTCAACTATGCGGCATTGCTCTAAAAAGCGGCGCACGGAATTGCTTCTGAGACAAAGGGGAGATAAATATGTTCAAACGTTCCAGCGGCGTGCTTTCGCGCACGTGACCTTCGCTGCCCCGCCGCACGGCGTAGGCACGATGGGCAGGACGGCCTGCGAATTATCGACTTCCTCGCGGACGCGCACCAGACCTACTGGCAGGTGCTGCCGCTCGGTCATACCGGCTTCGGCGACTCGCCGTACCAGTGCTTCTTCGGCAGCGGCAGGCAATCCGTATCTGATCGACATGGACCTGCTCGTCGAGTACGGCCTGCTGACGGCGGACGAGGTGCGCTCCGGCGATTTCGAACGCCTCGCCCGATGTGGCGGACTTCGAGCAGCTCGCCGATACGCGCTGGCCGCTGTTCCGCAAGGCGTATTCGCGCGTCACGCCGAGATGAAGGCGGCTATCGCGGACTTCACCGAGGAGAACCGCGAATGGCTGCCCGGATTACGCGCTGTTCATGGCGCTCAAGGAGGAGAAATATCACCACGCGCCGGTCTATATGTGGCCGGAGAAGGACGTCCGCGACCGCAGGCCGGAGCGCTCGCACGAGTGACCGAGGAGCTGCGCGGCGAGATCGACTTCCGTATTTTCTCTCCAGTATATCTTCTTCAAGCAGTGGAACGCCCTGCGCGCACGCAAAGGAAACGAAGGGCATCCAGATCATCGGCGACATCCCAATCTATGTTTCCGCCGACTCGTCCGACGTCTGGACGCATCCCGAGCTGTTCAAGCTGAAGTCTGACCTCAGCCCCAAGCTCGTCGCCGGCGTGCCGCCCGACTACTATTCCGCGACCGGCCAGCTCTGGGGCAATCCGGTCTATAACTGGGCGGCGCACAAAAAGACCGGCTACGCCTGGTGGATCTGGCGCATGAAGAGCAATATGGCGCTGTTCGATGTCGTCCGTCTCGACCATTTCCGCGGCTTCGCGGCCTACTGGGAGGTCGACGCGGCCGAGGACACCGCAGTCAACGGAAAGTGGCGCAAGGGCCCCGGCATGGAGCTGTTCCGCGCCATCGAGAAGGCGCTCGGCCCCATTCCGCTCATCGCAGAGGATCTGGGCGTGCAGACCGATGAGGTGCGCGAGCTGTTCGCGCGCGAGCGGCTTCCCGGGCATGCGCGTGCTGATTTTCGGCTTCACGCCGGACTATGACAACGAGCACCTGCCGCACAACTATAAGCCGAACAGCATTGTCTATACCTCGACGCACGATTCGCAGACCGTGTGCGAGCAGATCATGGACATCTGCTCCGAGCCGGAAAAGCAGTTCGCCTACCGCTATCTGCGTACCTCGCACGCGGAGGCAATGGGCTGGAGCGCGATCAGTGCGTCTGGGCATCCCCGGCGCATATCGCCATGACGACGCCAGGATCTGCTGTCGCTCGGCGCGGATTCCGCGCATGAACACCCCGGCGACCATCGGCGGCAAGAAACTGGCGCTGGCGCGTGCGTGCAGAGGCGCTCAACCCGACCGTAGCCGCGCTTCTCGGCGACATCACGAAAACTTATATGCGCGGATAACGCATACCCCCGGACATAGACAGGAAGAGGACAGCAAAGACAATGAAGATGAAAAACTGCGATTTTTGATTTGGACGGCACGCTGCTCAACACGCTGGGCGATCTGTGCGACAGCGTCAACTGCGCTATCGTTCCGCGCGGCTTTCCGGCCGTAGACGAGGAGCTGACGCGGCAGCGCGTCGGCAACGGCGTGCGCCGTCTGGTGGAGCGCTGCATCCCCGAGGAAAAGCGCACCGAAGCGATGATCGACGAATGCCTCGACGATTTCCGCACGGCGTACAACGAGCGCATGATGAACCGCACGCAGCCGTACGACGGCATCGTCGATATGCTGAAAAAAAAGCTGCACGAGCAGGGCGTCTCGATCGGCGTCATGTCGAACAAGTACGACCACGCCGCAAAGGCGCTCGTGCGCCACTATTTCGGTGATCTCGTGCAGCTGACGCTGGGCGAGCGGCCGGGCATTCCGCGCAAGCCGGACCCGGCGAGCACGCTCGAGCTGATGCACGAGCTAGGGCGGCGTGCCGGAGACCACGCTCTATATCGGAGACAGCTCGACCGACATGCAGACCGCCTGCAACGCCGGTCTGACGGCGGTCGGCGTCATGGGGGCTTCCGCAGTTCGGAGGAGCTGGAGGAGACCGGTGCATCCGCGCTCGTCGCGGAGCCTGCGGAGCTGCTCCCGCTCTTCGAGCGCGGCTTGCTGAACGTGGATGCACTCACGCGGGCGTTCACCTCGCGCGGCTTCGCGTTCTCGTACTTCCCCCGACGGCGAATGAGGCAGCGCGCTACATCGCGTCTGCGTGCGCCGGGAAAAGCGTGGCGCTCGGCGGCTCGATGACCTTCAAGGAGATGGGTTTCCCGGAGGCGTTCTCGGACAGCACGGAGGTGCACTGGCACTGGGTCACGAAGGGCGAATATTACCAGACGCCGGATATTTATCTCACGAGCGCGAATGCGCTGAGCGAGAGCGGTGAGGCCGTCAATATCGACGGCACCTGCAACCGCGTGGCAGGGACGCTGTACGGCCCGAAGCAGTGCATGTTCGTGTGCGGCATCAACAAGCTGTGCCCGGATCTCGCGAGCGCGGTCGAGCGGGCGCGCAATGTCGCCACGCCGAAGAACGCGCAGCGTCTTGGCACGAGAACGCCCTGCGCGGCGGACGGCAAATGTCACGACTGCAAGAGCCCGGCGCGCATCTGCCGTGCGCTGGTGGTGCATATGGGTGCGCCGAAGGGGTTCGAGAAATGCAAAGAGATCGTCCTGGTGGGCGAGTCGCTCGGCTATTAAGACAGCATAGCGGAACGGGGGCAGGGAAGAGCCTGCCCCCGGCCTGCCGAAAAAAGTTTTGGAGAAACTGAAAAAAATATGTTGACAACAGGCGAAATGGTTGATATAATAAATATCGTTCTGATGCGGTGAGCATCGAACGGGAAAGCGAAATATGCGGCTGTAGCTCATCTGGTAGAGCGCCACCTTGCCAAGGTGGAGGTAGCGAGTTCGAGCCTCGTCAGCCGCTCCACTTTCTCAAAAATCACATATCGGCATGCGGCTGTAGCTCATCTGGTAGAGCGCCACCTTGCCAAGGTGGAGGTAGCGAGTTCGAGCCTCGTCAGCCGCTCCAGAAGTAAAAGCATCGACTTTGAGTCGGTGCTTTTGTTTTATCCGAAGGGATAATTGCTGCCGACCGGCAGGAGAACGCCGTACCCACGGCGGGGGGATGCCGCCGTCTGGCGGCGGAGACAAGAGGGGACAGGGCACCGATGGTTCCCTTTCCCCTTGACTCCCCAAACCCTCCTTTAAGCCGCTCAGCGAAGCATTCGCGGCTAAACGGGGGTTACGAGGGGCTCGGTTCCGTGCGTTTTTCAGCTTATATGTGGCTGTAATGCCCTGAATTTCCCTTGCGTAAGGCGCCGCGCATAACAGTGCGCGGCCATCCTGTGCAGGGCGGCAGCGTCCTGCTGCGAAAAGCTCCGCTTCGATCAAGGATGTGCCTGGAGCACCAGACGTCCCTGTGGGCCTCTCGCATTTAGACGCGCGACCGAAGGGAGTCGCGTCCCAAGGAAAGGTTGGGGAGACAAGAGGGGCAGGGAAACCTTGGTGTCCCTGCCCCTTTTGCCCCCGCCGCCGGGCGGCGGCACTCCCACGCCATGCCATGGCGAACATCCACCGGCCCGGAGGGCCATTCTCCGGCCTCCAGCGGCAAGCCGCTGTATCGGCGAAACCGCTTTTCCTCTGCTGAGAGGAAAAAAAGAGAAAGACCGACGGCATCGTCAGCCGAACAGCTTTTTGCAAAAACCTGACCGGCGGTCATGCTCCGAATACCCTCGGGGTCGCGCAGGGCGCTCCAGCGGAACAGGCCGCTGTTCGAGTTCGTGCCCGGCACGGTATAGAGAGTACGTGGTCTGCTCACAGCCTCATAGCGCCGGCTCCAGACGGGAAACTGCGACATATAGCGCCTTGCGAGGTCGAGCGCTTCGCAGCGCGGTTCTGCTGTCGCACGCCGGAATGGCGCTCAGCTGCACGCCGCCGCCCGGACAGCCTGTTCTGCGGCTCGGCGTCGGACTGGAATGCGCGATGACAAGGCTCTCATCACGGCACACGCCGACGCACAGCCAGACGTGCCCCTCCATGCTGAACAGGTCGCCGGGGAGAAAGCGGCAGGGCGGACGGACGAGCCGTCCGAGACCGCGTGCGGCGAGCGAACCTGCCATTTCGGTCGAGGGATAGACATAGCCCTCGAGGCCGCTTTTTGCGGTGCAGCGCGGCGTAAATCACCCAGCCGAGGTATCCTGAGCAGTCAGACCGGCGCTGTGCCACGGATTGCATCCGCTGCCGCGGAAACGGCGGTAATCAGAGCCTTCGTCCTGCGAGAGGAAAAAGGTTTTCCATGCAGGAGAGGGAACGGCGTGACGGCTTCGCGCCCGGCGCCGGTGTCGTCGAGGTTCCAGCCGCCGCCGTAGACGTAAAGCGTTGTCCCGAGCGGCTGCATGGCGGCGCACAGCAGGCTGAACAGAGTGCGCTCGCCTGGCGGTGTGCAGTGCGGCCGTATAGAGCCGCCACAGCGGCTTTGCGAACGGTCGACGGAAACAGACAGGGGAGAACAGACGGAGGCCGTCTGCGGCGTCTCAGACGAAAAACGGGGAACTGCGGACACGGGTCATCACCTCGTATCAGCATATGTGAGGGCAAAAAAAAAAGCTCTGTAAAATACAGAGCTTTTTGCTGTCTCTTAGAGAGCTGCCTTAGCCTTCTCAGCCAGTGCAGTGAAAGCAGCCATGTCGTTAACTGCGAGGTCAGCGAGCATCTTGCGGTTCAGGTCGATGCCAGCCTTCTTCAGACCGTTCATGAAACGGCTGTAGTTGATGTCGCAGGACTTGCATGCTGCGGAGATGCGGGTGATCCACAGACGGCGGAAGTCACGCTTTTGTGCTTACGGCCGATGTAAGCGTACTTCAGGCTCTTCATTACAGCCTGGTTAGCTACGCGGAAGTGGGTGGACTTAGAACCCCAGTAGCCCTTGGCACGCTTCAGGATCTTTTTTTTTTCTTCTCTTGCGCGTCATCATTGCGCCCTTTAACTCTTGCCATTGTGTTTGCCTCCCTATATGAAAGATGTTGTGTTCGAAATTACTTGTACGGCAGCAGACGCTTGAGCTGTGCTACGTTGGTAGCGTCAGCGAAGCCTTCCTGCGCAGGTGGCGCTTCAGCTTGGTGGTCTTGCCGTGGCCGTTGAGCAGGTGACGCTTTGCCAACATGGCCGCGCTTGAACTTACCGTTCTTGGTAACGGAAAATCTTTTTTTGCACCGCTGTGCGTTTTGATCTTAGGCATTAGGGTTGCTCCTCTCTGAATTGGCGCGGATGATATTCACGCGCTTTTGGGTTTTGCCTTGTCTTTTTGCCGGGGCCAGAAACATAAGCATCTGGCGGCCTTCGAGCTTGGGCTGCTTTTCCACCGTGCTGCATTCCGAGCACAGCTCCGCAAAGCGATGGAGCAGGTCCTGACCAAGCGACGAATGTGTGACCTCACGGCCGCGGAAGCGGATCGAAACCTTAACCTTTGTCTCCGTCCTTGAGGAAACGGCAGGCGTTCTTGACCTTGGTATTCAGGTCGCCAATGTCGATATTGGGCGTCAGGCGAATCTCTTTGATTTCCACGACACGCTGATTCTTACGGGCTTCCTTCTCGCGCTTGGCCTGCTCGAAACGGAATTTGCCGTAATCCATGATCTTGCATACCGGCGGCTTTGCCTGCGGTGCGATCTTGACCAGATCCATGCCCTTTTCTACGGCGATGTCCTGTGCCTTCTGGATGGCTACGATGCCGAGCTGTTCGCCGTCGTTGCTGATCAGACGGACTTCCTTGTCGCGGATCTCTTCATTGATCTGATGTTCCATGCTGCTGATTGGTGAGCACCTCCAAACGATTAACGGGTTTTTTAGATAAAGAAAAAGGACCGGCGCACAGGCCGTCCCTCATCATAATGCGCGAAACCGGGTTTCGTGAATTATTGACCCGTTTGCGTAGCTGCGGGTGAGGACTGTGCCTTCTTCCTTGTTACCTGAGATATAATAACAGATAGAAAAGAAAAAGTCAAGGCTTTAATTCCTTTTTTTTCTGGTATCATATAAATATATCAGGAGCATAGGATAACAGTAGCCGAAATGAATAAAAGGACTTTACAAATCGGGCAATGTTTGGTATGCTATTGACAAAGGAAAAGCGAATCCCGGAAAAAGGGCGCGTTTCCGTTAATTTGAAGCACATGAGGTGCCGCATCCATGAGTGAGGAATACGGCAACGATTTTGTAACGCTCATCGACGAGGACGGCAACGAGGTCGGGTTTGAGCATATTGACACGGTAGAGTACGAAGGCGTTACCTATCTGGCGTTTATCCCGGCGGAGCTGTGCGTTGAGGAGGACGCGGAGGTCGTCATCATGCAGGTCGTAACCGACGAGAACGGCGAAGAGCTGCTTGAGGGGCGTAGAGGACGACGACATTGCAGACGCAGTGTTCAACATCGTCATGGAGCGCGCAGAGGCAGAGGACGAGGTAATCCCCGCCCGGCACAAACTGTACGCGGCAGTATCGCGATAAACCGGCTTTTGCCGGTTAATCGGTCCTGCCCTGTTCGACAGCGACCCTTTTTTAACCCACATTTTTAGTACGGGATTTCGGAAAGTTTTGATGCTGAGCAGCAGGCCTCCCGGGTATACACGGATGTTGGAAGCGCAGAGGTATCAAACAGGAAAACCCACCTGCATGAGTCGTGCAGGTTACTAATTGGGACGCATCGGCAGGGCGGGGCTATTTTTATATCCTGTCGCAAAACCTGCGGTTTTGCCGACAAGATGTTTCTTGACTTCGCAGAACACGGACGGAAAAAAAGTTCCGGGAAACTTTTTCTTCTCAAAGTAAAAAACCGTGATACATGCTCCCGGTTTTTTGAACCTGCTTTCGCAGGTTTCTATTTTATGCGCGCCTTCGGCGCGCGGCTTGGGATGCACGGGAGTGTGTCCTTTTTGTTGTGATTAGCATATGTTTACAGAAATTTAATTTGCATTCTGTGCAGTTTGTGCTATAATAATAGATAGATTAGGAAAAAGGAGGCGAAAACAGAATGAGAATGCTGATGATTCCCCCAGCAGCCCGACCGTCCCGATATCGATGATCTGATCTTCGGTGATGAGCGTGAGACGAGAAGCGATAAGTAAATCTGCTTACCGATTTGATACCACGGGCCTGCTGAAACCAACAGAGGTCGCGTGGATTTTTTATATTTTATCCCGAAAAATACAGAGGGAGTTCCATTCAGAATATGAAAACACGTCTCAACAGGGCATGACATCCGAAACGGCAAAACGTTTCGGATGTCTATTTTTATAAGAAAACGCACCCGAAGGTGCGCAGCCTAATGGATAAAGCTTGATTGGACGTCGAAGCACGCGCGATAGCGCGCATTAAATAGCGTTTGCGTGCAAACGCAAAAAAACCGGGGACATGCGCCTCGGTTTTTTTACTCTAAGAGGGAGAAAGTTTCCGCATGGGAACTTTCGTACGACTTGTGTTCTGCGTCAGTCAGAACACACCTTGTCGGCGAAAACGTTAGTTTCGCGACAGTCTTTTGGTTGTTGACAAGCGTTTTTAAACAGCTTTCCGCGCTCCATGAAGTTCTTGAAGCGGTCGAAGGAAGCGCTGGCCGGGGACATGATAACGATGTCGCCAGCCTCAGCGCGGGCCGCCGCCTGCAGACCGCGACCTCGAGGTTCTCCACCTCGCAGATCGGGGATGCTCGCCGTCGACGGCGAGCACGCAGTCGCGGATCTTGGGAGCCGTTGCGCCGGTGAGCAGGAGCAGCTTGACGTGGTCGCAGATCGGCTGACCGAGCACATCGTAGGGGGATATGCTTGTCGTAGCCGCCGGCGATGAGGATCACCTTCTGACGGAAGGAATTCAGGCCGGCAATGGTGCGCGTCGGGCTGGACGCAATGGAGTCGTTGTAATACTTGACGCCGTCCTTTTCGCGAACGAATTCGATGCGGTGCTCAACGCCGCCGAAGGTGGTCGCGACTGCGCGGATGTCGTCGTCGGAGGCGTAGCCCTGCACGATCGCTGCCGCCATCATCATATTTATAGACGTTGTGAGCGCCGGGGATGCGGATGTCGTTCTGGTTCATCAGCTCGCGCCGCGCGCCGCCCTCCGCGATATAGATGATGTCATCCTTGAGGAAAACGCCGTTTGCGAGCTCCTGATTCTTGCTCGTGCAGAACAGATTGCCCGAGGCGTGGAGCGTGCGCGTCACCTCGTCATCGAGGTTGAGGATGAGACGGTCGCCGTCCTTCTGGCTGCGGTAAATGGCCGTCTTTGCCTGCACATACTCGTCGAAGTCCTTGTGATAGTCAGATGGTTGGGCGTGAGGTTGGTGATCGCCGCGACGTGCGGAGAATGCTTCATGCCCATGAGCTGGAACGAGGAGAGCTCGACGACCGCGAGGTCCTCGGGCTTCATTTCGCTGACGCGCGGGAGCAGGGGCGTGCCGATATTGCCGCCGAGATGCACGGTATAGCCTGCGTGTCTGAGGATCTCGCTGACGAGCGTGGTCGTTGTGGTCTTGCCGTCCGAACCGGTGATGCCGATGATCGGGCACGGGCAGACCGCGAAGAAAAGCTCCATCTCGCTCGTGATCTCCGAGCCGCCGGCCTGCGCTTTTTCGAGGAAGCGCGGATGCACACCCGGCGTGCGGAAGATAACGTCCTCGTCGAGTGCGTCGAGATAGTGCTCGCCGAGCACAAAATCCACACCGAGGGTCGCGAGGGTCGCGTAGCCGTCGCCGAGCTCGGTCGGTTCCTTTTTGTCATGTACGGTCACGCGCACGCCGGAGGCGCGCAGCATGCGGATGAGCGGCATATTGCTTAGGCCTGCGCCGATGACGCCGACGCGCTTATCCGAAAGACCGCCAAGGTATTGTTCTAATGCTGTCATAAATGCGTAACACCGCCTTTTTTCGTTTATCAGTATACAGGATTTTCGCAGATTTTGCAAGTGCCAAAAGGGGTAACAGGCTTCGTGCGCTATACCTTATTATATATAGCGACAGAACGCAGCATCCGCGGAACACGGTCTGCCGGAGGGACGAGGTCGTTCCGACAAAAAAACCGCCCGTGAAGGCGGTTCTTGAATCGTATATATGACTGGTGCGTAAGCCGGGTTCTGTCGTGGACGGTCATCTATCTCGAATGCACGTTACCGTGCATCTCAAGCCGCCAGTCGGGACGGTCGGGGCAAACCATGGTCCGGTCGGCGTTGCTGCGGATAGAGTTTACAGGCCCCCATGTTACCATGGGGCGCGGTGAGCTCTTACCTCGCCTTTCCACCCTTACTGCTTTATGCGAACATAAAACAGCGGTATATCTCTGTTGCACTATTCCTGAGGTCACCCCTCGGCGGACGTTATCCGTTATCCTTGCCCTGTGCAGCCCGGACTTTCCTCATACCCGAAGGTACGCGACCGTCAGCACCAGTCACGGTGAGTATTATAACACAAAAAACGGACGGACGCAAATTTTTTTCGTGTTATTTTGGACTGCGCAGGATAAAGAGCAGACTGAGTACGCAGGCGAGCGCCGCCTCGACCGCCGGAAGGTCAGCCATACGCCGGTGACGCCGAGCAGCGCGCTCAGCGCGAACAGCACGGGCGGGATGGCAATGATGATGCTGCGAACGAGCGAGATGATAAAGCCGCCGCGAGGCCTGTCCGGCGGCGCTGAAGTAGGCGGCCGCGATGATGTTGATGCAGGCGGCGAGAAAGCCGGCGAAGTAGATGCGCAGGCCGGGGACCGCACAGGCCGCGAGCGCCGGGTCGTGCTCGCTGTTGAACACGGCGGTGATGGGGGAGGCGAACACGAAAACAAGGACGTACATCAGTGCCGAGATGACGAGCGCGGTGGTGACGGTCAGCGCAGCAGACGGCGGCGGTCGGCTTCGGCGCTTCGGCTGATGAGCGGCTGCACGCCGGTGGACAGGCCGGTGAAGATGGCCGACTCGACGAGGGGGCAAGGTTCGCGATGACGCCGTAGGCCGCGACGGCCGTGTTTCCGGCGATGCGCAGCAGCACGAGGTTGATGAGCAGCGTGATGCCCGAGGCAAGCTCGGAGACGAGCGAGGACAGGCCGGGGGCGCAGATGCGCGGCAGCAGACGCGGCCTCAGGCGTTCACGGCGCAGATGAAAGCCGCGCGACGGCCGGCGCAGGTGGCCGGAGAGCACGAGCAGGCTGACGAGCGGCGATGCGCCGGTCGCGAGCGCCGCGCCGAACATGCCGAGACCGCACGGAAAGATGAATACCCAGTCGAACACGATGTTGAACAGGCTTCCGGCGATCATGCCGGCCATCGCGCGGCCGGGTTCGCCGTCGTTGCGGACGAAGGCGATCATGATATTGTTCGTCACGAAAAAGGGCGCGAAGCACAGCAGCAGCCGCAGATAGACGGCCGTCATATCGAGCGTTTCGGCGTTCGCGCCGAGCAGCCTCGACAGGGGAACGACGCCGAACGTCCCCGTGAGCACGAACACCAGCGCGATGCACAGACCGAGGAGCAGGGTGTGCGTGAATGTACGGTCGGCCTCGGCGGCATCGCCCTGCGCGCGGCAGAGCGAATAATGTGTCGCGCCGCCCACGCCGACCATCAGTCCGAGACCGTTCATCAGATTGTAGGCCGGGATGGCAATGTTGAAGCGCGGCAAGACCGAGCGAGCCGGTGCCCTTGGCGACGAAAAATGTGTCCGCGAGAATGTAGCATGAAATGCCGATCATGCCGAGGACACCTGGCGCAGCGTAGCGGCGAAATTCGCCCGGGGATACTGCGGTTTGCATAGGAACTGACCTCCTTCATATAAAAAGGCATCCGCGCTCCATCTTCAAAGGCCTACGATGGAGGGCAGACGCCAAATGCTTTTATCCGGCGATAAAAGCGGTGTATATATAATGTATATTATTTCATATAAGAAATCGAACTGCACCCTATGATAGCAGATGCAGCGGGCAAAGTCAAGTCCGGCTGTTGCCGAACGGGAACAGATCCTCGCCGAGACCGGTCACGCCGTGCAGTATGAGCTTCTGGAGCAGACAGACCAGCTGCTCCGCCGACATGTTCGGCATTTTGTCGGTCAGCCAGGAATAAAAGACCGAGACGATACCCGGCTGCACGTAGGAATAGACAAGCGTTTTCTCGTCATCCAGACCGCTGTTCGGCAGGTGCTCAAGCCACCTGCGCTCAAAGGTTTGAAAGGTGAGCTTCTGAAGACGGCGCGTAAAAACGCGGGTCGCCGCGTTCACCGGCCAGCACGAAAAACAGATTGCGCAGGCGCGGCGTGTTCTTCATATAGGTAAGAAAACCGACAAAGCTCATCAAAAGCATTACCCCAGCCCCTTGAAGTGGGACTGGATGTACTCGATCGCGTAGTCCTCGACCGCGACGAGCAGCGAGTCCACATCCTTTGTAGTGCAGGTAGAATGTGCTGCGGTTGATGTCCGCGCGCGCAGACGTCCTTGACCGTGATCGAGGTGAGCGGTTTTTCGCAGATCAGCTCGATCATGGCATCGCGCAGCGCGGTTTTGGTGAATTGTACACGACGGTTGACGGTCTCTTTGGGCATGGTGCAGCCTCCTGCCGGATTGGATGCCTTCATTTTATCAGCATCGTGTTTTGAAGTCAACAGCGTGTCGATGGAAAAACATACAATGTTCACAGAAAATTAACGGCATTCCGGCAGAGGAGAGCGGCGGATTTCGCAGCATGAAAAATTTTTGCAAAGAGTATTGACATTTATACTGAAATGATGTATGGTAATAGTACAAAAAGAATTATGCAATATGTATAATTCGTCCGGTAAGGAGGATGCGTTATGAATAACAACCTGATTATTACTATCGGCCGTGAATACGGCACACAGGCGGTCGTGAAATCGGCCAGAAACTCGCGCTCCGTCTTGGTATTCCGTTTTATGACCGCGAGCTGATCACGCGCGCGGCAAAAAGACTGGTTTTTGATGAAAAGCTGTTCGAGCAGCTCGACAAGCGCGCGACCAACAGCTTCCTTTACTCGCTGACCATGTTCGGCTCTGTCGGTCTTAACGGCATGAGCCTGACCGATCAGCTCTACCTCGCACAGTCCAACGTCATCCGCGAGATGGCAGAGGAGTCCTCCTGCGTCATCGTCGGCCGCTGTGCAGACCATGTACTGCGTGACTTCCCGAATAAGTTCGATTTCTTCATCCATGGCTCGATTGAGGACCGTGTAAAAGCGCGTTCAGACCTGCGGTGATTACGTCATCGAGGGTAAGACGCCCGAGGCTGCTCTCGAAAAGATGGATAAGCAGCGTTCTACCTATTACAATTACTATACCGGCAAGGTATGGGGCAAGTGCGACCATTACGACCTCTGCATTAACGCAGGCCGTCTGGGTGTTGAATATTCCACCGACATCATTCTGGAGTACATCAATCGTCTGAAGAAATAAAAACTGCCAGCTGCGTAAAGGGAAAAAAAGAGCCGGGAGCCGCACCGAAGGGGTGCGCTCCGTCGGCGAAACTGTGTTTCGCCGACAAAGGTGTTTCTGACTTCGCAGAACACGAGTCGTCCGAAAGTTCCCATGCGGAAACTTTCTCCCTCCAGAGGTAAAAAAAACCGAGGCGCATGTCCCCGGTTTTTGCAGTCACAACGTGACTGCTGTTTATTTATGGCGCGCTGCCGCGCGGCTGCCTTTAACGCATGGAAACAGAAGGCTTTAGAGAGGCAGAAAAACGCTGCGAAGTAAGCAATGCACAGCCTGTGGATAACCTGTGCAGCACTGTTTTTGTTCGGAAAAAACAGGCAGAATGTGCAAAAAAGGCATTCGACAGGGGAATTACAGTTTTTTATGAACGAATGCATACAGATTTCACGAAAGTGCAGAATAAGCTTTGTGCGCAATCCACAAAATTCGGTCAAAGTATTTGACAAATGGGGAAACGTGAAGTATAGTAAGTTACAGTTCGGAAACAGAACACTGACAGAACGGTAACAAACCCGAAAAACAGAACGGCATTTTTGCCGTCACCGGGCCTCGGCGGTCCGGCACGTTTTCACCAGAAATCAGGAGTGTAACACAAATGTCTATTTCTTTTTGCGAAAGCTTGCTGCCAGGCTGATCGCGGCGGTCATGACCGTCAGCGCAGTGACTGCGGCGAACGCTGCGGCACTGGAGCAGCCGGTTGCGGTACTCTTCCAGTCTGAATGCTTCGGTCGGAACGGTACTCACATCGGATGAGGTCACGACCGCAGCAAAGGGCATATTCCCGTGCGAAGGCGGATGCGGAAGCGCAGGCCAGGGCAGCTGCGGCAGCCAAGGCTGCAGCCGATGCGAAGGCAGCGGCACAGGCCAGAGCAGACGCTGAGGCGAAAAAGAAGGCCGAGGAAGAAGCGAAAGCGCTGGCGACTCCTGATCACCGCGCCGGTCGCAGCGCGCTCGGTCAGCTATTCGACCGACTACCTCGCGACCGATGCGATCAAGGCGAACGCCACGGCGCTCGGCAATTACAAGCTGACGTTCTACTGCCCGTGCGAGCGCTGCAACGGCGCACTCGGCGTGAGCAAGACGGGCCTCCGGCGCGACCCCGGCCGAGGGACGCACGATCGCTGTTGACTCGTCCATCATCCCGCTCGGCAGCCGCGTCTATATCGAGGGCTACGGCACCTTCATCGCGGAGGACACCGGCAGCGCGATCAAGAACAGCAAGATCGATATCTTCGTATCCACGCACGAGCGTGCCGAAGAGCTGGGCGTCCAGTACGCAAACGTCTACCTTCTCGGCTGAGAGAAAATCGAAGAGACCGCGAAAAAAGCGGTCTCTTTTCGTTTGTCCGGATTTTCACTTGCAACGGCGGCGCAAGTTTGCTATCATAGAGAGACAAGGATGGTGAGAGACCATGAATGCTGCCGAACGGCGCACAAAAATCATAGAATTACTCGCGGCCTCAGACCGGCCGATGTCCGCGACGGCGCTCGCGGCCCGGTGCGGCGTCAGCCGCCAGATCATCGTCGGCGATGTCGCGCTGCTGCGCGCGGGCGGCGTCGCGGTCATGGCGACGCCGCGCGGCTACATCCTCGAAAACGCCACCTCCGCTCCGGCGTATGCGGAACGGCGCATCGTCGCGCATCACGATGACGACCGGCTGCGCGAGGAGCTGTACACGATCGTCGATCTGGGCGGCGCGGCGATCGATGTGACGGTCGAGCATTCGATCTACGGCCAGATCACGGCGCCGCTGCATATCTTTTCGCGCTACGACGCGGATGCCTTCTGCGGCAAGCTGGAGCACTCGAAGGCGCGGCCGCTGTGCGACCTCACGGGCGGCATCCATCTGCATACCGTGCGCGCGCCGGACGAAAGGGACGCTCGACCGCGTGATCGCCGGACTGAAGGAGAAGGGCTTCTTCTCGAAGAGAAAAGAGCAGCTACCTGCTGCAAGTGGGGTGAAACCTGTGCGGCAGTGCTTTTCTGTTTATTCGGCGTCCTTCCGTGCACGGTAGGCGCGGATCTGATCCGCGTCCTCCAGATCAAGCGCCACCGGCGCGCCCTCGACATGGTGGCGGAACTCATGGCGGAGCACCCTGCGCATCTCGGTACGGAGCTCGGTCCTCGTCCAGATGACGGAACACGCGGCGGAACGAGCCGTAGTAGAGCACGATACAGCGTCCGGTGGACGGGTCGTTCCGGTATTCGATATACAGGTCGCCGTTCCGGTCGGCCGGATGGAGGGGATGGCGGTCCTCGATGAGGATGCCGCCGTTCAGACCGGTATAGAATCTTCGGCAGGCAGCTCCCGGCCAGCTCGCCCAGTATCTCTTCAAAACGATCAATGGAAATCACAGCATATTCTTTCCTTTCGCATTTGCTGTTTTCAATATACCACAGGCCGGATAGAAAGTCATGACAAAACCGTGAATTTCTGCCGCGCATAAAAAAATATTTACATTACATTAACATGTGTCTTGACAGGTGCATGGTTTTACGGTATACCATACCCAGTAGAAAGATTACAGAATTTGAAAGGGAGTTTTTCCAATGATGAAAAGCAGTCGCCTGTACCACATGGTGTCGCCGGTGTTGCTCTGCGCAGTAGGCATCGTGTTCCGATGTTCATGCCCCGCATCGTGCTCGGCCCGATGTCGTTCACGCTCGCAAGCCATGTTGCCGTATTCCTCGGCATGTTCATTTCCCCGGCGGTCGCTGTCGCGGTCTGCATCGGCACGACGCTCGGCTTTTTCCTGACCACACCGGCGATCATCGCGCTGCGCGCCGCATCGCATATCGTCTTTGCCGGTCTCGGCGCACTTTTTACCTCAAAAAGCATCCGGACACCATCGACCGTCCTGTCGCAAGCACCGTGTTCAATTTTTGTGATCGCGCTGCTGCATGCGGCGGCGGAGATGATCGTCGTTGCGCCGTTCTTCCCTGTCCGGCGCGCTGTTTACGCCCGAGCAGCTGGCGAACGGCTTTGTGACGAGTGTTGTCCTGCTCGTCGGCCTTGGCACGCTCATCCATTCCATGCTCGACTACTCGATTTCCATTCTCATCTGGAAGCCGGTCAGCCTCGCTGTACCGCGCTCCCACGAAGGCGTAAGCGCTTCAAAATCAAAGGCTCTCACATATTCCGGTGAATGTGTGAGAGCCTTTACTGTCAGCTGACGGTTGACCTTTGCCGCCGCAGGAGATGAGTGGCTGCCGATGGCAGACCGGGCATTGCCGCCGTCTGGCGGCGGAGAGGCCGTGTCCACCGGCCGGGGGCAAAAGGGGAAAGACAACCAAGTTTTCTTTCCCCTCTTAACTCCCCAAACTTTCCTTTAAGCCGCTCAGCGAAGCATTCGCGGCTAAACGGGGGTTACGGGGGCTCGGTTCCGTGCGTCGGGCAGATTTAGGGACGCTGTCAGACCCTGAATTTACTTTGCCTTATCCGCCGCGCATAACAGTGCGCGGCCAGACAGTGCAGAGCGCGAACGTTGCTTTGCGCTGCGAAAAGCTCCGCTTCGATCAAGAGCGTACTTTGGAGCACCAAACGTCCCTGTGGGCCCCTCGCATTTAGACGCGCGACCGGAGGGCGTCGCGTCCTAAGGAGGGTGGGAGTAGAGGGGACAGGAAAACCATATGGTGTCCTGTCCCCTTGCCCTTTGTCGGTGGGCACCGACACCCCCGGCCGCCGAAGGCGGCCACTGTGCACGCTCACATCGAGCGTAAAGTCGCCTCCAGCGGCGAGCCGCTGTATCGGCGGAAGGTCTGCCGTCTGCTGACGGTAAAGAAGAAGGGCGCTCATCGCCTCCGGCGCGCCGAAGTTTCGCGACAGCTCAAAAAAAGACTTTACAGCGGCAGAGGGTTGTGGTATGCTGATAATAAGTGTTTGCAGGATTTCGTGGGGGGACGGACGACAGGTCCGCAGGCCTGCATCATATTTTTATCTCATTATGTTGAAAAAAAGGCAGATGAACGTCCAGATCTGTCTTTGCGGCGCTTTATACCGCGTAAATAGAGAACAAATTTCGACTGATAAAGGAAAGTGATAAAACCGTTATGAAAGAAAAACTGAAGATCATACCGCTCGGCGGTCTCAACGAGATCGGCAAGAACATGACCGTGATCGAGTACGGCGGAGATATCGTCGTCATCGACTGCGGCGTCGCGTTCCCGGACGACGACATGCTCGGCGTAGACCTCGTCATCCCGGATACGACCTACCTCAAGCGTAACATCAACAAAGCTGCGCGGCTACGTCATCACGCACGGCCATGAGGACCACATCGGCGCGATCCCGTATGTTCTGCGCGAATGCAACGCGCCGATCTATGCGACCCGTCTGACCTGCGGCATCATCGAGACCAAGCTCTCCGAGCACAGGATGCCCCAGAAGGTCAAGATCAACCACGTCCGCGCCGGTGACACGATCAGGCTCGGCTGCTTCAGGATCGAGTTCATCCACACCAACCATTCGATCGCGGATTCGGTAGCGCTCGCCATCACTACGCCGATCGGCACCGTCATCCACACGGGCGACTTCAAGATCGACCTCACGCCGGTCTCCGGCGAGATGATCGACCTCGTGCGCATCGGCGAGCTGGGCAAGAAGGGTCTGCTCGCGCTGATGAGCGACTCGACCAACGTCGAGCGCCCGGGCTACACGCCGAGCGAGAAGATCGTCGGCAAAAGTCGCTCGAGAAGTTCATCCTCGAGAGTGACCAGCGCATCATCATCGCGACGTTCGCCTCCAATGTGTCCCGTCTCCAGCAGATTATCCTCGACATCGCGGCCCGTACAGGCCGAAAGGTCGCGGTCTGCGGCCGAAGCATGGAGAAGATCTCCCGTGTCGCCACCGAACTCGGCTACCTCAAGGACACCGGCAAGGTCATGATCGATATTTCCGAGATCAGGCGCTACGCGCGCAGCCAGCTGATCATCGTATCTACCGGCTCGCAGGGTGAGACCATGTCCGCGCTCTACCGCATGGCATACGGCAGCCACAAGCAGGTGGAGGTCAATGCCGGTGACCGCATCCTCATCGCGGCGTCCGCCATTCCGGGCAACGAGAAGTCCATCAACAACATGGTCAACGAGCTGTACAAGCAGGGCGCGGAGGTCATTTATGACCGCTCTGCAGCCATTCATGTTTCCGGCCACGCCTGCCAGGAGGACCTCAAGCTCATGCTGGGCCTGTGCAAGCCGAAGTATTTCATTCCGGTACACGGCGAGTACCGCATGCTCGTGCAGCATGCCGGTCTGGCACGCGAGATGGGTGTCAACCCGAAGAACATTCTCGTTAGTGAGATCGGCCGTCCGATCGAGATCAGCGAAAATTTCGCCCGTCTGGGCAATTCCGTGCCGGCCGGCCGTCTGCTGGTAGACGGTCTGGGTATCGGTGATGTTGGCACTGCCGTTCTGCGCGACCGCAAGCATCTGTCCGAGGACGGTCTGCTGATTGTCGTCGTCACGGTTGACGCGACGACCGGCGTCGTTATCGCAGGCCCGGACATCGTATCCGCGGTTTTGTTTACGTCAAGGAGGCCGAGGCGCTCATGGAGGAAACTGCGCACCATTTCGCAGATGGCGCTCGACCGCTGCTCGGTCGAGAACCTGCGTGACTGGAACAGCCTGAAATCCGCCATCAAGGGGCGATGTCAGTGATTACCTGTTCAAGAAGACCAAGCGCAGTCCGATGGTCCTGCCGATCATCATGGAAATCTAAATGTAAGCCAGATAAAAAAGACACCGATTTTTCGGTGTCTTTTTTTCTCTAACGGGAGAATAATGGAGAATTGAGAATGGAAAATGAACGTGCGGGTTAATTTATACGCATTATTGTTTCACATAACGCAATTTGAATGGAGAATGGAAAACTGTATCGTAATTCATCCATTCTCCATTTTCAATTCTCAATTACCCTTTATACATGCCGATCTTGCACAGCTCTTTAATCATATCCGGCACGGTCTGACCGGCGATCTCGAGGCGCTCTGCGGCGCCGGGCTTTTCTTCGAGAACGTATCCCATGCGGTGACAAGATGTCCGGTCGGCTCCATGCCGTATTTTTTTCAGCAGGGGAACGAAACGCTTTGCAGTCTCGCTGTAAATGGACAGAACCTTTGTACTTCTGCACGAAAAGCTCCTCCTCGGTCGTGAGCGAGCCGATGGCGAATGCGGACAGACCGTCCTGGCACAGCAGCTCGCCGTAGCCGTCTAAAATCATGGTCAGCTGCTTTTTCGTCATGCCGTCCAGATACCAGACCTCATCGCTTTCCGCATCCGGATGGATGGCGAGGAACAGCGGCTCGTCAAGCTCGGCGTAGAACGAATGCACGAAGTCGCTCAGCTTCTTCGAAGCTGAGGTTTGCGGTGATGGTGCTGCCGTCCAGTTCGTACTGCTCGGACAGCTTTTCGGGGGTAACGGAACGGTCACGCCTGCAGCGGTTTGAAACATAGAAATATCTCCTTATATATAATGTATAAAATGCGGTTTACAGTCGGATGCTGATCTCGCCGAGGACAGGGCATTTACCTGTCCGTCCGCGGTTTTCACCAGCAGATGTGCATTCTCGTCCAGTCCGACACACTCGGCTTCGTAGCGGCCTGCCGGACTGATGACCGTCACCGGACGGCCGATGCAGCACAGCCGCTCGCGGTACAGCGCGAGCAGCTCGGGTTTGCTCCCCCCTGATCGAGCAACGCGTACACGTCCTCAAAGTGGTTGAGGACAGCGGCTGCCAGCGCGGCTCTGCGGGCGGCTTGCCGAAGTCGCTGATGGCACCCGCGACCGCCTGGCCTCCTCGGCCACGCTGGGTTGGGGCGCAGATTGATGCCGATGCCGACCACAAGCGAAGCTTACCGTGCCGGTTTCGCCCCTCGATGGTCGCTTCCGTGAGGATGCCGCACAGCTTGCGTCCGTTCATCAGCACGTCGTTCACCCCCCATTTGATCTGCGGCGTGAAGCCTGCGGTCTGCTCAATGGCGCGCACGACCGCGATCGCCGCCGAAATGGTGACGAACGACAGATGCGACAGCGGCAGTGTCGGGATGCAGCAGAATGGTCATGTACACGCCGGTGTCGGCAGGGGAGACGAATGTGCGGCCGAGCCGTCCGCGGCCGCCGGTCTGCTCCCTCGGCAAGCAGTGTGAAGCCGTGCCTGCGGCCGAGATACTGCTCCTTCATCGCGTCGTGTTGGACGAGGTAAGCGACGGCTCGACCAGGATTTCGCGTCCGATGACCGCGGTGTCGAGCAGCGCGTTAATGCCTGCGGCGGTCAGGCTGTCATCATCCGAGGCCAGGCGATAGCCTTCTCCGGTCACAGCGTCAATGGCAAGGCCGCTCTCGCGCAGTGCGGCGATCGCCTTGTGCACCGCCGCACGGGATACGCCAAGCTGCTCGGCCAGCCGTCCGCCGGAAAGGCGGGTGCCTCGTGCCTGTTCGAGTGCCTGCAAAACGGCGTCCTTCACGGTCAAATCCGATCATCTCCATCATTAAAATGCTAATCTCTATTGTAAACGAAAAAAAAAGAAGATAGTACAATACTATCATGCAAAACAATAGGCGACATAACGGAAAATCTATGCCGCAATGGAGGAAAATACCTTGAAGACCAAGCAAGAGATCCCGACCGCGCTTGCACATCAGCGGCGACGATAAGCTGCTGCTGGCAGGACTGCTGCTCGACAAAAAGGAGCAGACGTGTGAGCAGCGCGGTTATCTGACCCATACCAAGTTCCTCGACCTCAAGCAGCGGGCGCTGTGCACGGATGCGGTGCGCCTTGCCGGGGCGACCGGCCACGCGCTGTTCTGGGGCGGCTACGAGGACGCGGAACGCGGGATCATCTGTTTTATCCGGATTACATGGATGCCGAGCGCAAAGCTGTCCGCGCCGCTCGCGCTGCTGCGCGCCGTAAGCGCAGGGAGGACACGCTCACGCACCGCGACTACCTCGGTTTCGCTGATGGGCCTGCAGATCGACCGTTCGGTGGTCGGTGACATTCTCGTGCACGAGGAAGGCGCAGACATCATCGTGCTCTCGAGATATGGCGGAGTTCATCCTCATGCACTTCGCCAAAGCGGACGCCGCAACTTTCGCTGACACGCGAGGACCTCAGCGACCTGAAGCACGCGGCGGTCGAGGAAAAACGGGGGACCGGTTCGGTGGCGTCTCCCAGACTGGACAGCGTAGCCGTCGCTCTGATTTTTGGTCTGCCGCGCAAGACGCACAGGCGCGGATCGAGGAAAAGGACTGGTGTTCGTCAACAACACCCCGCATGAAGCCGGAGCACCAGATTACGAAGGCGACCGCCTGACCGTGCGCGGCGTCGGCCGTGCGCGCGTGGAAGCGTTCGGCGGCATCAAGCCGTAAAGGGACGAATTTTCCTCGAATATGTCCGAAAATGCGTAAAAATATTGGCAGAATGTGTCCGGCAAAAGCCTGTTGTCAAGCGGGTTTTGTCTATGTTATACTTTAGGCAATACCAAACGATTAAAGAACTGCGGCGCTTTACGGAAATTTTGTGTCCTGATGTCGTTGTGATTTTTTGCAATACCTCGTATTGCTGCAAAAACCACGCCTAATCAGTACGCAAAATTTGCTCGTAAATCGCTCTTGTTCAATCATTTGGTATTGCCTGTAACCCATACGAGGTGTATCTTATGAAAAAACGCTTACTATCTGCTTTCCTGTGTGTGCAGCGATGCTGGCAACGATGATACCGGCAGCGTTTGCCTCCGATCTGGACGGACACTGGAGCAAAAACTTTATCGAATATCTGGATGATGAGGGGCATCATCAATCCGAGTGACCACCGGCAAGTACGAGCCGGAGCGCAAGGTCACTCGTGCGGAGTTCATGCGCTATGTCAACCGTGCGTTTCACTTTACGGAGAAGGCAAGCATTTCGTACAGCGATGTGCAGTCCAACTCGTGGTACTACGATACGGTGCGCATTGCCGAGAAGTACGGCTTACATTAACGGCACCGGCAACGGCAGGATGAATCCGGAGGGTATGTCACCCGTGAGCAGGCGGCGGTTATCCTCGGACGGCTGTACAAGGCCAATCCGGGCAATGTAAAACCGGCAAACCTGTCGTTTAAGGATAAGGCGCAGGTTGCGACGTGGTCGGCGGGCTACGTCAAGGCGGCTGTGGACAAGGGCATTATCACCGGCTACAAGGATAATACCTTCAAGCCGACCAAGGTTATCACCCGCGCAGAGCTGGCGAAGATCCTGTACTATTACCTTGGAACCTCGCTTTCGACGGCCGGCAAAGCCTATACCGGCTCCGACCTCAAAGAGCGATACCGCGAACGTCACCATTTCGGAGAGCTGCACGCTGTCCGATGCGACGATCGACGGCGATCTGTACCTGACCGAAGGTCTTGCCTCGGATGCGGTACAGCTGAATGACGTGTACGTCAAGGGGTACGATCATCGTAGCCGGCGGCACGGTAACAATGACAAATACGACGAGCGACCACATCGTTGTGTCTCCTCGCCTATGGGGTCGCCTGCTGCAGGTTACTGCGGCAGGCGCCGCTCGTTTCCGAACACGGAGGTCCGCAGCACAGCGGTGCTCTACGAGAAAAAGCTGACCACCCCAGGCTATGAAGGCTTCGCGGATGTAAAAATAAACGGCGATAAGAAGGTTTCGCTGACGCTGGATGCGGATATCAATCATCTGGAGTTGGATACCGAATCCACGGTTTCCACCACACCGCGAATGCGTCGGTCTACCGCATGACCGCCAGCAAGCCTGCGTCTGTCACCGGCTATGGCACGATTTATCAGGCGGAGATCAAGAGCAGCGGCGTGAGTTTTGCCAGCAGCGTGCGGGTCTCCGGCTACACGATCGCAAACGGCGTGACCGCCACCGCAGGCGGACAGACGCTCACGGGCAGCGTGACGGCGGCTGTTTCGCCGGAAAGCATAGCGGTCGATTTGAATAACCTCTGCACTGGGCAAAAATGTTGCGGTCACCGTGCCGAACGGTCTGAAAATTGGAGAAAATCGAGAGTAACGGTGCAGTCCTCGCCGCAGGCACGGACTATACGCGCAACCTCGACCGGAGCCGCCATCAGCGCGGACTGGCTGGGCAGGCTGCCGCGCGGAAGCTGCTAGCGCTGACGCTGATGCTCTCCAGCCCGGACGGTAAAACGGCGGTAATCGCCATTGCGGTTACCGATTCTTCGGTGAGCGAAAAATGTGCAGAATGCGTCTTTTTTGACCGCTATTACAAAGTCGGAAAAGTACGCGGATGTGCACACACGTCTGAGCGGCGCCAATACCTCGGAGGATATCCGGGATGTGGTGCTCGGTCTGTCGAGCATCGACTACACGTTCGATTCCTCGACGCGTTCGCTCATCCTGCCGCGCGGTGTGCTGGCGCAGCTTTCGAGCGGGCAGCTACACCATCAGCGTTGAGCTGAAAACGGCAAGACCGAGGCGTTTACCCTGACCGTGAGCGATTCCGCACCGAACGGCGCAAAGCTGGGCGGTCGAGGGTACAACACGTTCTCGCCGAGCGAACCGAAAGTTCACGCTGCCGCTGACGCGCACAAGCGTGCGTACGGTGACTGTGCAGAAACAACGGCGTGGACCGAAGCACTCCAACGCAGGCAGGCAGCGATTACACGATCGCGGCCGACGCCGACGCCGAAAAGTCTAGCAATACGTAACTGAACGAAGA
>VOFK01000507.1_pt1 | contig 41449 bp, 40 predicted proteins | sample 5384121 | NCBI WGS metagenome assembly VOFK01 (sample SAMN12384730, study PRJNA508395) | human gut metagenome | isolation source: healthy gut J | host: Homo sapiens | reverse complement strand
AAACTGAGCCCTTGAACCGGCTATTTTCTGCTACCTGCCAGAAAAAAGAAATCCCTGATAATGTCTGATTATCAGGGATTTGCTTGATTTTTTCATCTTGTTTCAGTGATCCGCTTGGGGGCTCGAACCCAAGACCCCAACATTAAAAGTGTTGTGCTCTACCTGCTGAGCTAGCGAATCAATCCTTTGTTATTGCTATTCTTCCGAATTGCGAGTGCAAAGGTAAGGCTTATTTTTGAATTTGCAAACATTTCCCAAACTTTTTTTCTAAAAAGATAGCTTTTATTCTTCGCTTCTCATTTTACAATTATCTCTTCTATCGGCTGTACTAACTCCTTGTCTAAAAGGAAAAGCCTGATATTTTACCTTACTGAAATCAATCTGTTTCATATCAATACAACGAATATTACTATTATATGCTGTACGATAATAGACTTTACGATTTGTCAGATCAATGGCAGAAGTCCATTGAGTAGCACTAGGAATCATAGGCGCATGCCCAGCTGCATTTTCTATACCGATAGGGATATCAAAATTATTCAAAATGTGAAAACTTTGCAATACAGCATCATAGGCAGTAGCACACTGTGGAGCAAAGTTGCTTTATAAAAATGCAGCACGAACAAAACGCGAAGGAGGAGTTACATCTCCGGGGATTCCTTGAAACCCACTACCTGCACCAAATGGAAAGATAGTTACACCACCTAATTGATGTGCCTCTGCCCCACCGGATAAAGATTCACATAATTGTTTAAATTGGTCATCTGCCAAGGAAACCGGGCGAATTGGTCAATACGCCAATTTCATTCTCATAAAAACAAGGAACACCATCTACAAATTCCAACACAACCTGCCGACCGTTTGCATCGCCTATTCGCCAATGTACTGTGGAACTCGCTCGGTGTATCTACAGACACTACACGTATATCCTGCATTGCAGCCTTTATTTCCTCTATTGTCGAAAATTGAGAAAGCATCCACGCTACCAACTGTAAATCGGCCACTGTCCGTGTATTCTGCTTTGCGTCATAAGCAGGATAATTTCCGTAATGGGGAAATAAAACAGTCCTGCTGAAAGTCCTGCTTCATTTAAACCCTCAACAACAAAATCCTTCAATACAATGGAAAGTCCCACAACACCATATCGTGCACGAAACTTTGCCCCATTCATTCCTTTGGGAGTATAGGATATCATTTCATGTCCGCATGGAATTACCACATACTGACTAGGCAGATAGCTATCCCCCCACTCTATAGTGCGCGCCTGTACATAACCACCATCCTTTGCAGTCGCCGAAATACCGTACAAGCCATTACCGGCAATGCACATCCTGTCAATAACAGTGCGCCGATCAATATCTTTTTCATAATAGTAAAAACATTTAGTCTTAAAAATAACAATGTTCTGTGAATTTAGTTCTAACTTTGCATTAGAAACTCAATAGACTACAACAATAAAATGCATCCGATTGTTATAGCCATTGTATGAAATATATTATTTTTGTTTTCATGCTTTTTATAAGCCAAATACCAAAAACTAAAATGGAAAAAACGAGTGAAATATACCTGGCAGGAGGTTGTTTTTGGGGAAAAACAACATTTCCTAAAACAAATCAGAGGAGTAAAACACACCGAAGTAGGTTATGCCAATGGTAATACTGCAAACCCGACTTACAAAGAAGTTTGTACGGATAAAACAGGATTTGCCGAAACTGTGAAGGTTGTGTACAATCCGCAAGAGGTCAGTCTTGAACTGTTACTCAATCTTTATTTTCAAACAATTGACCCTACCAGCATCAATAGGCAGGGACACGACCAAGGCACTCAATACCGTACCGGTATCTATTACACCGATAAAGCTGATTTAACCATCATCCAAAATGCCGTCTGCGAATTGGCCAAAGAGTATTCACGTCCGCTCGCCCTTGAAGTAGAACCTTTGAAGAATTTCTATAATGCTGAAGAAATATCATCAGAACTATTTGGATAAGAATCCTGATGGATATTGTCACCTTAATCCTAAACTTTTGAATTGGCACGACGTGCCAATGCCATCCCTTCCTATAAGAAGCCAAGCGATGCCACCCTGCGCAACAAATTGTCACCTGAACAATACGCTGTCACCCAAAATAATGCAACCGAACCCCCATTTCACAATGAATATTGGGACGAAACACGAGAGGGGATTTATGTCGATATTACTACCGGTGAGCCCTTATTTGTGTCTACCGACAAATTTGATTCCGGCTGCGGATGGCCTAGCTTTACCAAACCTATCGACAATACATTAGTTAAAGAACTGACAGACACTACTCACGAGATGATTCGCACCGAAGTAAGAAGCAAAACCGGTAATGCGCATCTAGGGCATGTTTTTCCGGATGGACCTGCCGATAAAGGCGGCTTGCGTTATTGCATCAATAGTGCATCCCTAAAATTCATCCCTAAGGAAAAAATGGCAGCAGAAGGATACGGACACTATCTAAAGTTACTGGATAAATAAAACCCTCTAACGTATCAAAAAGACTGCAAGGAGGAAGAATTACATATTTTCAGGCATATTCTGACAGGACAAGTATTACCTAAAGATAGAAAAAATATGAAAAGATACAGACCGGTCATATTCATATCCTTTTATATGATTATTCTGATTATCATAGCTGCACAGCTATGGGGAGCAAACGGCTTCCTTCATCCCGCCATTGAGAATATCAACCTTTATGTGCGCGGATTACGCAATACACATGCTCCTCTCTTTCATCAAAGCTATGATAATTACCTGCAATTGTTACCGGGTATTCTCCTGATTGGATTAAAACTAGGTGGGGTAAAAGGAAGATTCGAATGGAAAACGACTTCTTATTTTTTATCGTGCTCTCCATTATCTTCACCCAACTGGTAGTAAATTCTCTGAAATTAGCATGCGGAGTTTTACGTCCTGACGAGTCCAACTTTTTCTCTTTTCCTTCAGGACACACAGCTACTGCATTCATGACAGCCACTCTACTTTACAAAGAATATGGATTTAAAGGAATATGGGTAAGTTTAGTTGCATACGCTTCTGCTATTGTTACCGGCATGACACGTATTCTCAATAATCGCCATTGGATAATAGATGTGATAGTAGGAGCTGCATTGGGCATTCTATTGACAGAAATGGCATATAGGCTGGTAAAAACAATATTTAAAGACAGAGAACTCATTAACACAGACTATAATCACTGATGTATTAATTATAGAAATAACGCAACAATAATTGAAAATACATGAAAAAACTAATGATAACACTTGGGATGTTTGCAACATTTTGTACAACAGAGGCAAAAGTGACATTACCCGCTCTATTTACAGATAACATGGTACTACAACAAAAGTCAGATATAATCCTTCGCGGGCACTCGACGAACCGAAAAGAGGTTATGGTGATAACCGGCTGGGACAAGCATATCTATATGGCCCAAACAGACAAGCAAGGGAATTGGAAAACAGAAATCTCTACCCCCTCTGCCGGCGGACCCTACGAAATTAGTTTTTGTGATGGAGAAGAACTCACCCTACACAATATCATGATAGGTGAACTTTGGCTCTGTTCGGGACAATCCAATATGGAAATGCCGGTCGGCGACTGGGGAAAAGTATTGAACTATGAAAATGAAATAAGAGAAGCGACTTATCCTGACATACGGTTATTTAAAGTAAAAAAAGAGACATCACTGACACCGAAGGAGGACTTAAGTCCCACACAAGGAGAATGGCAGGAATGCACTCCTCAAAGTGTAAATAGCTTTTCTGCTGTGGGATACTTCTTTGCCCGCCAGTTACAACAGAAGTTAAAAACTCCAATTGGTGTTATAGACTGTTCATGGGGAGGAACTCCTGCTGAAGCATGGACTAGTTATAACGGATTGAAGCACTTACAAGAGTTTGAGCACGAAATGGATATGCTGGAATCTTTGGGATTCCAACCCGAAAAGATTGATGCAGAGTATGCCAAGAAGAGAGAAGCATGGTATCAAGCTTTGTATGAACATGATATGGGATGGTGTGATGACCATCAAGTATGGGCTGAACCTGATTATTCAGACGAGAATTGGAAAGAAATGAATCTACCGGGAAGTTGGGAAAGTAATGGAATAAAAGATTTTGATGGTGTAATGTGGTTCAGAAAGACTGTAGATATTCCTCGCACTTGGTACAGAAAACCGATAACAATCAATTTAGGCAAGATAAGCGATGAAGACATAGTCTATTATAACGGCGTGGAAATTGGACGAGGAAGCAACCGTGACGCCGTGCGCCGGTACACTGTCCCCAAAAAGTTAGTAAAACGGGGAAAAGCTGTTCTCACCGTACGTGTGACAAACTATGCCGGAGAAGGGGGACTCATCGGGAAACCGGGAAATATGACAATGACAGTCAAGGGTAAAGATCCTGTCGCATTAGCTGGAAATTGGAAGTATTTATCCGGCTTTTCATTGGCTGGTATAGAACCTCTTCCTCCTTCGCCCAAGACCAATCCTCAATACCCCACTACCCTCTTCAATGCAATGGTACACCCCATTACCAAAAAATTCCTATCCGGGGAGTCATTTGGTATCAGGGAGAAGCCAATGTAGGCCGGGCTGATGAATATGCCGACCTGTTTATGTCATTGATATCTGATTGGCGTGATAAATGGAAACAGCCTGACATGCCTTTCTACTTCGTACAACTGGCTAATTTTCTGAAGAAGGAGGAGATACAACCCGACTCGGAATGGGCTGCATTAAGAGAAGCACAATCAAAAGCCCTTTATCTAAATAACACCGGCATGGCCGTGACCACCGACTTGGGCGAAGCCAATAATATCCATCCCAAAAACAAGCAGGAAGTAGGACTGCGCTTGTCCCAACTTGCCCTGAAACAAACATATAAAAAGAAAAGGATGCCACAATCACCTCTTTTCAAAAGCTATCGTATAGAAGGAAACACAATACGCATCGGTTTTGATAATCCGGGAAAAGGCTTTATGAAACCAGACACCATCAAAGGTTTTATCATTGCAGGTGCAGACCATATATTCTATCCGGCTACAGTAACTATCCAGAAAAAAGAAATAATAGTAGAATCACCCGATGTTCCCCATCCTGTAGCCGTAAGATACAATTGGGCTGACAATCCCGATGGGAATTTATACGGACTATCCGGTTTGCCGACAGCCCCTTTCCGTACAGACAATTGGTAATAAAACCCGGTTATCTCTATTTTTCTATGAAAAAGGATCTTTTGTTATAATGAATATATCTATATTTGCACTCTATTTTCAAAAAACTAAAAAAAACACATAGCTATGGGAATGGTTATAGGTATAGACGTGGGTGGGAGTACTACCAAAATTATCGGTGTGGACGGAGAAGGAATCAAACATCCGATGATTGTCAAAGCGACAGACCCCATCACCTCTCTATTTGGAGCTTTCGGGAAATATATATATGACAACAACATTAGTTTGAGCGGAATAGAAAAAGTAATGCTCACAGGAGTGGGAAGTGCTTATGTCAACCAACCGCTTTACGGATTGCCTACCGAACATACCGATGAGTTTCTAGCCAATGGATTAGGTGCGCATTATGGTTCGCAGCTGAAAAATCTGATTGTTGTAAGTATGGGCACAGGAACTTCTTTCGTCAAAGTGGAGGACGGAAAGATTCAACATATCGGCGGCATCGGTATCGGTGGAGGAACCATTCAGGGACTATCCAGATTATTGCTAAAGACACACGACATCCACCAAGTGGTAGAAATGGCACAAAAAGGAATAGTGGAAAACATAGATTTACAGATAAAGGATATCTGCAATGCTGCCCTGCCGGGACTTCCATTGAATGCTACTGCATCTACTTTCGGAAAAGCAGACAGTAATTCATCTTTAGAAGATGTAGCGGCAGGAATTATTCACATGGTACTGCAATCCATTGGGCAATCCGTGATACTCGCAGCATTGAACAGTTCCATCAAAGACTTCGTTTTAATAGGCAACCTGGCAAAGCTGCCACAATGCAAAGAAGTTTTTCCCATCATGGAAGACATGTACCAATGCCATTTCCTGATACCGGAATATGCCCAATACAGAACTGCTTTGGGTGCAGCATTGGCATACGTGCATCAAAAAGAAAAGCAATAAGGATGAAGTACGGAGTCAGTAAAAATACATTGCTCATTACTGCCGGCATAATTTGGTTGACAGCCGGCATCAATATATTGCGAATCGGCGTGGAATGCTGGATAAACGATTCGCATTATTGGCTGTTTAAAGCATGCGAAGCTACTCTGGTTTTTCTCCTGTTCTTTGGCTTCATTTTTCGGAAACTATACAGAAAGCACACACATCGCATCAGTCAAAAGAAAAAAAAGAATTGTCCTTTTTCTTTCTTTGATGTCCAAGGATGGATAGTGATGGCGTTTATGATTACAATCGGCATATTGTCACGCCTGTTCCATCTGTTGCCCGAATCTTTCATTGCCGTATTCTATACAGGACTTTCCCTCGCACTAATCGGTACAGGAATCCGATTCATTATTTATTGGTGGAAAAACAAACATTGGCTTCAATAAGCCAGGTTCTTTTACCTCTTTATTTCATTGAAAAGGCTACCTCATTACAGGCAGCCTTTCAAGTTATTTTCTTTCCAACAGGTTTATTATTGAGAGATTAATCAGAATCCTAAATGACTTACATAGAGTAAATGACCTTTCCTCTGAATATTAATATTGTTCTCTCTACACAACCAACCTATTGCAATAGCGACATCAATGGCGCTGAGGTTCATTTTCCGACTAAGTTCCTGAATAGATATTTCACCTCTGTTTTCATTCAGGTTGCGCCAGACTTTGCCGGCATTTTCTCCCACTGTTTCTATTTCCATATATATGTTTTGATTTGCTCTCAATATACACAAAAAACAGCATATAAAAAAGAAAACAGCAACTTTTTCTCATTTAAAATGAGGGTTGCCTAAAACGTGGATAATGCTATCGTTCAATTCGCAGGAGTGAGGTTCGCTCGCCCGAAAACAGTTTACTTTGTGCCTTCGGACAGGCAAACCCTGCCCCTACAGCCCACGATGGGATAGCTCGGTTAGTTTTGACACTCCCTAAGCCTTTTCATTAGCCGGACTAAGCGTGTTCATCCTTTCGATTATACCCGTCCATCAGTCGAATTACTACAGTCTTCCGCAATGGACTGTATAGTCCGTTGCCGTAGACTGTACAGTCCATTGCAGCAGACTGTACAATCTATTATAGTGGACTGTAATAATCTTCCGTTTAAAAAGCCTTGGCTGACAGTAAAAAAACAGCTTACTCTTGCAGTTGGCTGTATGCTTCTCGTTATCAGGGCACATTGAAGACTTGCACCCGTTAGAATATGTTCGTGCCGAGCATACAACAAATAAAAGCTCTAGGACTCAAAGAATCCTAGAGCTTTTTTATAAGCGGTGCGCACGAGGCTCGAACTCGTGACCCCATGCGTGACAGGCATGTATTCTAACCAACTGAACTAGCGCACCAATATTTCAAAGATTTGTCTTTCTTTATTTCACCATCTCTCTCGATTGCGGGTGCAAAGGTACGCATTAATTTTTTAATCTGCAAGCTTTTCGGTAGAAAATGCACAAAAAAATCGAAGAACTCCCCGACTGATACCTCGTCCGATTTACGATATTGCTATTATTTTAATCTTTTTCTCAAACTTCTTGTTATAAAATGAAGCTAATCTGCAATAATTCGCTATTTTTGCGCACATATCATAGATAAAAACCATCCTTTCTCATATTATGCAGAAACATATTGAATTAAAAGGAATGGTTTATAAAAATAAAACGATGATCTTTTACCGATGAAAAATTGCTGTCGTAAAATATAATGCAGGAAATATCTACTCTGTGGACTACGCACTAAAGCGTTTGGGGGTAGAAGCTATCATTACTTCCGATAAGGAAACGCTGATGAGCGCAGATAAAATTAATCTTCCCCGGTGTTGGGAAGCTGCCACAACCATGAATTACCTCCGGCAATAAACTTGGATGAAGTAATCAAAAATTTGAAACAACCCGTATTGGGCATTTGTTTGGGAATGCAACTCATGTGCCGCCATTCAGAAGAAGGTAATGCAGAATGCTTAGGTATTTTTGATACTGATGTAAAGTTGTTCAGCCCCACCCGGCATGAAGACAAAAGTACCCCATATGGGATGGAATACCCTGACTCATGTAAAAGCGACCTGTTCAAAGGGATTCACCAAAGAAGAGTTTGTCTATTTCGTACACAGTTTTTATGTCCCGCTAAATGAGTTTACAGCAGCACAAACTACATATATCCTCCCCTATAGTTCGGCATTGCATAAAGATAATTTTTATGCCACACAGTTTCACCCCGAAAAGAGCGGAACAGTGGGAGAACGGATATTGCGGAACTTTTTAGAATTGTGAACCATTACATTATATATAACAATGTATAAGAAAAAATAGATATGATAGAATTAATTCCTGCCATCGATATCATTGACGGAAAATGTGTCCGCCTGTCACAAGGGAGATTATAACACACAAAAGGTGTATAACGAAAATCCTGTGGAAGTAGCCAAAGAGTTTGAAGCGCATGGGATTCATCGTCTGCACATTGTCGATCTGGATGGAGCAGTTTCACGCCATGTTGTGAATTACCGTGTACTGGACCAAATCGCCAGCCGCACTTCTCTGGTCATTGATTTTTGGAGGAGGGATAAAAACAGACGAGGACCTAGTCATCGCTTTCGACAATGGCGCACAAATGGTGACCCTGGGCAGTGTTGCCGTGAAAAAACCGAACTATTCAAAAAATGGTTGATTCAATACGGCAACGAAAAAATAATTCTGGGGAGCTGATGTAAAGGAGAATAAAATTTCTGTCAATGGCTGGAAAGAAGAAAGTCAGCAGCAGTTGATCCCTTTTTTGAAAGATTATACAAAGGAAGGAGTATTCAAAGGTGCTATGTACCGATATCAGTCGTGACGGAATGTTGCAAGGACCTTCCGTGGAACTATATACCAACAAATCCTGAAGGATTTTCCTGATATGCACCTGATAGCCAGTGGAGGAGTTAGTTGCATCGAGGACATCATTCAATTAGAGATAGCCAAAGTACCTGTAGTGTTCGGCAAAGCTCTTTACGAAGGCAAAATTACCTTGAAAGAGTTGAACCGTTTTATGTAAAGACAAATTATGTTAGCAAAAAAGAATTATTCCTTGCCTCGACATCAAAGGACGGGCAGACCGTCAAGGGAACCAACTTCGTAAACCTGCGTCAGGCCGGTGACCCTGTTGAATTAGGGCGTACCTTATAGTGAACAAGGGGCTGATGAACTGGTCTTTTTGGATATCACTGCCAGCCACGAGGGTCGCAAGACTTTTTACGGACTTGGTGAAAAGAGTGGCAGCCAATATCAGCATTCCGTTTACTGTGGGCGGAGGTATCAACGAACTCAGCGATGTAGACCGCCTGTTGAGCGCCGGAGCCGATAAAAGTCTCCATCAACTCATCCGGCCATCCGCAATCCCAATCTGATAGACGAGATAGCCAAACATTTCGGTTCGCAAGTTTGTGTAGTAGCTATTGACGCCAAACAGACAGACCAAGGGTGGAAATGTTATCTGAACGGCGGCCGGATTGAAACCGACAAGTACCTGTTTGACTGGGCTAAAGAGGTGAACAACCGCGGGGCAGGAGAAATTCTTTTTTTCACGAGCATGAACCATGACGGAGTGAAAACGGATATGCCAACGAAGCCCTCTCCACCCTGGCGGATTTACTGACAATTCCCGTCATCGCATCTGGAGGCGCCGGATGCATGGAACATTTCCGCGATACATTTGCAAAAGGGAAAGCAGATGCTGCATTAGCAGCCAGCGTTTTTCATTTCGGAGAAATTAAAATTCCCGAATTAAAACAGTATCTTTGCGAGCAAGGAATTAATGTGAGGTTATAACTCTGTTTTTAATTGCATCTAAATCTGTTTCCACTACCATCCCAAACAGGATGAAAGACTGGCAAACGACCTTCAGATCCTCATTCCACTCTGAATGACGATGCTGATGAAATTTTAAACAAGTTCTATACAACACCGATAATATAACAATAAAATATAGAAAAATGGATTTGAATTTCGAAAAAATGAACGGGTTGATCCCCGCCATCATACAAGACAACAGCACCAGCAAAGTACTGATGTTAGGGTTTATGAATGAAGAAGCATACCGAAAGACAGTGGAAACCGGTAAAGTAACCTTCTTCAGCCGTACCAAGAACCGTCTGTGGACAAAAGGTGAAGAAAGCGGGAATTTCCTGAATGTTGTTTCTATAAAAGAAGACTGTGACAAGGATACCCTGCTGATCAAAGTAAATCCGGCAGGTCCTGTATGTCACACCGGAACAGATACTTGCTGGGGAGAAGAAAACAAAGAAGACATCATGTTCCTGAAGGAATTACAAGATTTCATTGACAAACGTCACGAGGAAATGCCCGCAGGCTCTTACACCACCAGCCTGTTCGAATCCGGTATCAACAAAATGGCACAGAAAGTAGGCGAGGAAGCCGTGGAAACGGTTATCGAAGCTTGTAACGGAACCGACGAACGCCTCATCTACGAAGGAGCCGATCTGATATACCACATGATTGTACTGCTCACCTCAAAAGGCTATCGCATCGAAGACCTTGCCCGTGAATTGAAAGAACGTCATAGCGCTACGTGGAAAAAACATTAAAATGATGGACGAAGCTCTCATTCGATATAAAAACGTATATATCAACCAACAAGAGTTAGGCGTATTGGAAGATGTAAACCTGGAACTGAACAAGGGTGAATTTGTTTACCTCATTGGAAAAGTCGGTTCCGGAAAAACCTCATTACTGAAAACAATTTACGGTGAGCTGGATATACAGTCAGGAGAAGCTGAGGTGTTAGGCTACAACATGACTAACATCAAGCGGAAGCATATTCCCGAACTGCGTCGCCGTTTAGGCATTGTCTTTCAAGATTTTCAGTTACTGACAGACCGCACCGTACACGCAAACCTCAGTTTTGTATTGCGCGCCACCGGATGGACAAACAAAGCAACCATCAAAGCACGCATTGAAGAAGTACTGGACCAAGTGGGAATGACCGGCAAAGGATACAAAATGCCCAACGAGCTATCGGGTGGCGAGCAACAACGCATTGTTATCGCCCGTGCCATCCTGAACCGGCCGGACATTATTCTGGCCGACGAGCCGACGGGTAACCTGGACACCGAAACAGGGCGCAAAATTGTAGAACTTCTGAAATCCATTTGTGCTACAGGCTCCGCCATCATGATGACCACCCATAATCTGCATCTCCTGTCGGAATATCCGGGAGTTGTCTACCGCTTTGAGAATCATCATATCAAAGAAGTAACTCACGAATACAGCCGGATGGAAAGAAGTCAAAATGAGACCGAAAAAGGAGAAAAAACGACAGTTACACCCCAAGAAACGGCAGAATAAGTAGATGAATGATAAATATCATCGCTAAAATGCTGATTTTTGCAGTCTTATTTGTATATTTGCACGCTAATTATCAATTATAGGAACAATTAAAATACGAAACGAAAAATGAAAGTTTTAAAGTTTGGAGGTACTTCGGTAGGTTCTGCACAAAGAATGAAAGAAGTAGCCAAATTAATTACCGACGGTGAACAGAAGATTGTTGTACTTTCAGCCATGTCGGGAACGACAAACACGTTGGTTGAAATTTCGGATTATCTGTATAAGAAAAATCCCGAAGGTGCGAATGAAATCATTAACAGACTGGAGGCTAAATATAAACAGCATGTTAATGAACTTTATTCTACTGACGAGTATAAGCAGAAAACACAGGAATTTATAAAAGCACAGTTCGATTATATTCGTTCGTATACAAAAGATATTTTCACACTGTTCGAAGAAAAAGTAATCCTGGCACAAGGCGAATTGATCTCCACCAACATGGTTACCAACTATTTGCAGGAACAAGGGGTCAACGCCATCTTACTTCCGGCATTGGAATTCATGCGCACGGACAAGAACTCGGAGCCCGATCCTGTATATATCAAAGAAAAACTGGCCGCACAGCTGGAAATACATCCGGATGCTGAAATTTATATCACACAAGGTTTTATCTGCCGTAACGCCTATGGCGAGATAGATAATCTGCAACGTGGCGGAAGCGACTATACCGCATCACTGATCGGTGCCGCTGTAAACGCCTCCGAAATCCAGATATGGACAGATATTGACGGTATGCACGATAATGACCCGCGCATCGTAGACAAGACTTCTCCTGTACGTCACCTGCACTTCGAAGAAGCTGCCGAGTTGGCCTACTTTGGTGCGAAGATTCTGCACCCTACTTGCGTACAGCCTGCCAAATATGCCAATATTCCCGTCCGTCTGCTTAATACAATGGAACCTACAGCCCCGGGGACTTTGATTTCCAATGATACGGAAAAAGGCAAAATCAAGGCAGTTGCAGCCAAAGACAACATCACTGCCATCAAGATCAAATCAAGCCGTATGTTACTGGCCCACGGCTTCTTGCGCAAAGTATTCGAAATCTTCGAAAGCTATCAGACCTCTATCGACATGATCTGTACTTCAGAGGTCGGTGTTTCCGTATCCATTGATAACACCAAACATCTGAATGAAATTCTGGACGACTTGAAGAAATATGGTACAGTAACCGTAGATCAGGATATGTGTATCATCTGTGTAGTCGGTGACCTGGAATGGGAAAACGTAGGCTTTGAAGCCAAAGCGTTGGACGCCATGCGCGACATACCGGTACGTATGATTTCATTCGGCGGTAGCAACTACAATATTTCTTTCCTGATTCGTGAAGAAGACAAGAAGAAAGCATTGCAGTCATTAAGCGATCATTTATTCAACAATAAATAATTTCTACTGTAGGGGCGGATTGAATCCGCCCGAATACATCCCACTCTACAAAGTTGGTGTTTTCGGGCGAATTTAATTCGCCCTTGCTCATAAAAACAAAATACAATATGAAAGGAACATTCCCCGTAAACAAGTTCAGAGAGTTGGAAACTCCCTTCTACTATTACGATGTCAATGTGCTGCGAGAAACCTTGTCATGCATCAACAAAGAAGCAGGCAAATACAATAATTTCTGCGTGCATTACGCCGTGAAGGCCAATGCTAACCACAAAGTCCTGACAATTATCCGCGAAAGCGGTCTGGGAGCCGACTGTGTAAGTGGCGGAGAAATCCGCGCAGCCATTAAGGCCGGATTCCCGACAAACAAAATAGTCTATGCTGGTGTAGGCAAGACAGACTGGGAAATTAATCTGGGTCTGGATTATGATATTTTCTGCTTCAACGTAGAGTCCGTACCCGAACTGGAAATCATTAACGAACTGGCTGCCGCCAAAGGCAAAACAGCCCGTGTAGCTTTCCGTATCAATCCGAATGTAGGTGCGCATACCCATGCAAATATCACCACCGGACTAGCAGAGAACAAATTCGGGATCAGCATGGAAGATATGGACAAAGTGATTGATATGGCCGGAACATTGCCTCATGTAAAATTTGTAGGCTTACATTTCCACATCGGTTCTCAGATTCTGGATATGGGTGATTTTGTAGCCTTGTGCAACCGTGTAAACGAACTACAGGAAAAACTCTATGCCCGCCAAATCATAGTAGAACATATCAATGTAGGCGGCGGGTTAGGAATTGATTATGCACACCCCAACCGTCAAGCCATCCCCAACTTCACGGAATACTTTGCCACTTATCACAAGCATCTGAAACTGTGCCCCCAGCAGACTTTACATTTCGAACTGGGACGTGCCGTAGTAGGACAGTGCGGCAGCCTTATCAGCAAAGTGATTTATGTAAAGCAAGGAACCAACAAACAGTTTGCCATATTAGATGCCGGCATGACCGACTTGATTCGTCCTGCCCTCTATCAGGCATACCACAAAATAGAAAATATCACTTCGGAAGAACCTATGGAAACTTACGATGTGGTAGGCCCCATCTGCGAATCATCCGATGTATTCGGCAAGGCTATTGATTTGAACAAAGCACACCGTGGCGACCTTTTCGCTCTCCGTTCAGCAGGAGCATATGGTGAAATTATGGCATCGGCTTACAATTGTCGTGCATTGCCCAAAGGATATACCTCAGAAGAGTTAGTATAAACCAACTCCAACTGCCTGAATAAATAAGAAACAGCGCCGCTTTGATGCAAAGCGGCGCTGTTTCTTATTTATCTTCCGGAATGAAATCTTCTTTTATAAATTCATCATACACACGCCGTGGATGATCCGCTTTTGAAAATCCATTATTACCAAAATTCTGTTCACGGAACTTCTTTAGCTTTAAATTATCTTCCGCATACTCACGCAAAGTTTTCTGTTTGCCTCCTAATATGGAACTATCCAGCACCTCACATTCCAACAGATTTTCCTTCGGAGTAATTATTGGAAGGAGCTTCTGTTCCAAAAAACCGCGATAGGCCCCCACATACTCGCACCAGCACTCCCCCTTCACCTCATAAATACGATACGTGTACTTAGACAAAGCAGTTCTAATAAAAATTTCATTCCCCATCACCTCGGCCACGGCTTCTAAGTTATAAGCCAAGTCTTTAATCTTGATAATCTTCTTTCCTGACTCATCTTCCTTGATTTCCGTAGCCCAAAAGTCGGAATGCATAAGCTGATCAAGTATATTGATCAAACTTTCTTTAATCTCAAATTGTATTCTCATAATAATTGCCCGTTGGTCAGGACTTGTTACAGGTTTCAGTTAACTTCTTTAAATATAGCAATTATACTTGAAAAATATTCACGAAAACACACTTTTAACATTAAATTATAATTAAATCTGAACTTTTGAATAAATAAAGAATATTCATCCTGCTACAATTCAATTATTTGCTGTATTTTTGCACGTTTTTAAAACAGATCACACATGGAACCATTCACCATAGATATAATCTTACCAATAGCTTCGGGAGCCTTATTCACCACGCAGGCCGTTTACTATCTGGGGCTATATAACAAACTATACACTCACAGCAGAGAAACAGCATATGCCACTGATATAAATACCGAAAATCCTCCACTGTCTGTCATCATTGTGGCAAAAGACGCAGCCCACGAATTACAAGAAAACCTCCCATTTATTTTAGAGCAGGACTATCCGGAATTCGAAGTGATTGTGATTTACGACCGCCCGGCGGATGATTGTGACAATACGTTGAAATTACTGGAAGACAAATATCCCAATCTCTATCATACCTTTATCCCCGACAGTGCACGCTACATCAGCCACAAGAAACTGGGAATAACAATGGGAATTAAAGCCAGCCGCCATGAATGGCTGGTATTTACCGAACCCGATTGCCGTCCGCAAAGCAATCAATGGCTGAAACAGATGGCACGTAATTTCACACCTGCCACCGAAATCGTTTTAGGCTACAGCAACTACGAAAAAGTACCGGGATGGTTTAATAAGAAAATCACTTTCGACACGTTGCTGAATTCTATGCGTTATCTGGGTATGGCTGTTTCCGGACATCCCTACATGGGCACAGGACGGAATATGGCTTATCGGAAAACACTGTACTACAAGCAGAAGGGATTTGCCTCCCACCTGAATCTGCAACGTGGAGAAGATGATTTGTTCATCAATGAAACAGCCCGTGCACACAATACACGAGTTGAAGCCAGCCCTGAAAGTCTGATGCGAATCGCCATGCCTAAATATAAAAAATATGGTGTGAAGAGAAAATAAGCTATGCGGCTACCAGCCGGTTATTTCATGGAACCGCCCGTTATCTCATGGGATTTGAGACTTGCAGCAGATTCTTGTTCTATACAGCCATCATCGCCACTATAACCATCAGTATTCTTCTCCACCAATGGACTATTGCAGGCATTGCCGTTTTGCTATGGTCAGCACGCTTCACGATGCAACTGATTGTTTTCAGAAAAACCGCCAAAGTTTTTGGCGAACGGAAGTTCTGTGCACTACTCCCCTTATTCGATTTTCTGCAACCTGCATGGAATGGGGTATTCAAATTACAACGTAAATTCAGACGGAAAAATGAGTTTATGAGAAAATAAAAAGAGAATGAAACCAACTATACATTTCTTAATTTAATAATACGAATATGATCAGATTAAATGTTTTTATCCAAGTAAACGAAGTAACCGTAATGCTGCCTTAGAAACAGCAAAGGAATTGGTAGCGCAATCTTTAAACGACAAGGGTTGCATCGCTTATGATATTTTCGAGAGTGCAACACGCAAAGATGTACTTATGATTTGCGAGACATGGAAAGATGCCGAATCACTGGATGCACACGAAAAAGCTGCACATTTTATAACCTTGGTTCCTAAATTGCAAGAATTGGGCAAGATGAAATTAGAAAAATTTGAATTCTAATTCGAGGGTATCCCCTCCTGAATTCAATCAAACAGTTCGGCTTTGGGCTTAATAATTAGCCAAAGCCCGGATTAATTTTATCCGGCAGGAAATGTGATGCAAACAGTAGTTCCTCCTCCACATAATCACTGCCTGCAAAAAGAAACGGAAGAACATTCATTGCGAAATTTAACAGGATTACTCCGATTTCTATCCCCAAACGTTGCCGAACTCTTTTTTATTTTAGTATGTTTGCAACTATCAGAAATGTACAGTTCGAAATGGGCATTTCGGAACTGTACATTTCGATAATAGTTAAAACATTGATAATATGAAGTTCTATAACCGAGAAAAAGAAATTAAGTTGCTGGCTAATATACAAGAAGCTGCAGAAGAGAATGCTCAAATGGTAACCCTGATGGGGCGCAGACGAATTGGGAAAACAAAACTTCTATTTCATGCCACTCAAGATACTCCTACCCTATATTTCTTCGTTGCCCGTAAAGCCGAGCCATTATTGTGCCGTGACTTTATAGATGAAATAACTTCAGTACTCCGGTTACCCATTTATGGTGAAATTCAAGACTTCAAAACTATATTCCAACTGCTAATGGACTATTCTAAAACAATGAAATTCAATTTAGTCATTGATGAATTTCAGGAATTTTATACAATCAATCCATCTGTTTACAGCGATATGCAGCATCTTTGGGATAGAAATAAAGACGACAGTCACATTTGTTTATTCCTATGCGGTTCCATCTATTCATTAATGCATCGAATTTTTGAAGGCAATCATGAACCGTTATTCGGCAGAGCCACCCAACAGATTTTCCTGAAGCCTTTTAGTACCATCACACTCAAACAAATATTATCAGAGAATAACCCCGGATACACTTCCGAGGATTTATTAGCATTCTATACCTTCACCGGTGGAGTAGCAAAATATGTAGAATTATTCGTTGATAACAAAGCTTTGACACATCATAAAATGATAAAGTTGATGTGTCAGGAAAATTCTCCTTTCCTTTCAGAAGGCAAGAATATATTAATCGAAGAATTTGGCAAAGAGTACACCATCTATTTCTCTATCTTATCATGCATAGCCAACGGCTTCACAGCTAGGACAGCCATAGAAAGCTATTTACAACGTGAAATTGGAGGATATCTAACCCGTTTGGAAAACGATTTCAATATCATAAAGAAACGCATTCCCATGTTCAGTAAAGCAGAAAGTCGCAATGTACGATACGAAATAGAAGACAATTTTCTCCGCTTCTGGTTCCGTTTTTTCTATAAATATATTCGCTATATCGAGGCGGGTGCATTAGAGAAACTACAGGAAATCATCATAAGGGACTATCCTACCTTCAGTGGTCATGCTCTGGAAGAATATTTTAAGTGCAGATTTCGCGAGAAAGGCGAATTTACCGCTTTGGGAGGTTATTGGAATAGAAAGGGAGAGGATGAAATCGACCTGATCGCTTTAGATGAAATTGAAAAGAAGGCAGTTGTTGCAGAAATCAAGCGGAACAGACAGAATATCAAGATGGATGCATTGATGCTGAAAGGGGCTTCCATTCAAAAAGAGCTAAATGGGTATTCTGTGGAATATCGGGGACTGAGCATGGAGGATATGTAGAGTAAGTTTACTTTCTATCGAAATGTACATCGTATGGTATTAGTGGATAAAAGTGTACCACACAACACTTTTATCCGGATAACAACAATAAAGTCGTTTATTCATATTCCATTTGTAAGAAAGATGAAACAAGGAGATGGAACGAAATGCGATTAAAAATTAACAACTTGAACAGTGTCGAAGAACCGAAAACCACTTATCTTATAAGCAGGCCCTCAAGCCTAGGACACTGCTATTATTTTTTTAAACATTATCTTATGCTAATGTTTATCATATAACTCCTGCAACAAATTATCTACATACTTATATACAGCCTCAGATATGTAACATAATGTAGTCTGTATCAATCTCTCGTAATGCAATGTCTTGTTCGTGCCCTGATTTATTACGGTTTTTCTTTTATTGAGAAATACCACTTCGAATAGGGTGGCTTTGTTTTATAACTAATTGTATACATTTTCAACTCCTTTTAAAATGAATATTAAAGTTATATCAAGATACAGCCTGACATAACCCATTAATCAATTTCATTGTCTATTCTTCTCTCGTATTTCATAATTTTTCCAATAATTTGCATTCTCATAGAGCTCTTTTTGAACCTTTTAGGAACATAAATTATAGGATTACCCAAATTATACAGCCAATTTGAAATCCAATCTATCTGAAGAGGAAATTTACTCTTACAATGAATTTCCGACAAATTACAATCATTAAAAGCTCTACTACCAATTGATTTAATTGTAGATGGAAGATATATTGTCCTCAATCGCTTTGCAATATTCAAAAGCATTATGTATGTATTCAATTCCTTCTGGAACAATTATGGATTCTAATGCACTTCCATCAAACAAACCAGATTCAATACGTTTCAAACCACTAGGTAATAAAATATTTTTAAGCGAAGTACCACTGAAAGCATATTCACCTATATTTCAGTGACACTGTTAGGTATAACCAAAGATTCTATATACTGATTACCTTGAAATGCAGAACGAACTACCACTTTTGTTCCATCTTCTATCATATAACTCCTATCCATTTTAATATTAGGATAACATAATAGTTTGTTACTTTCCTTTGTATACAAAACTCCGTCAATGCATACATGGTTAGGATTCCTGTCAGAAACTATAATATTCTTTAAACTAGAACATGAAGGGAATGGATTTTCATTATCATAGTCAAATACCGCATTATTTATATTTACCGTTTCCAAACTCGGACATATACCAAAATGGGATATTGTTTTAACATTATCCGGAATAAAAATTTCTTTAAGGCTCAAGCAACCATCAAAACAAAAAAATCCCATAGTCACCAAATTGTAAGGCAAAGTCACCTCAGTTAAAGCATAACAGTCACTCAGTACATTCTTTTCCATTTTCACAACAGAATTAGGTAATATGATTCTTCTTAATTTTGGCAAAAAACCAGAGAACATAGACTCTGACAAACAATCATTATCCCTAATTACTGATGAATTATAATATGGTTCATTACTGCGGATAATATGACAATCTGAAATATCCAATGAAGCTAAATGCCCCTTAGTCGGCAATAAATTCCAATTTTCAACCCAAAAATCAAAGCCTCCAGCCATCTCACGAATACATCTAATATCTGCACCATTCAAATTACCACTCAAAGTCAAATCCGTTATATTCCATTTATCAACTCCACTTTGGGTGATAAGACTGGATAGTGTACCAGGGAGATCTACTTGTAAAACCAATGAACTACCTTGATATATTTTTATTGTATCATTTATAGCCCCTGTGACTGAATTCAACAATATATATCCCGAACGAAAAGCATCCGAAGTATTTTTTGACACATTAATCGTTACTGAATGATTTCTGAGTCCCCTGCTCTGAGGTATGCTAATCCATGAATATTCACTAGGAACTTTTACTTCATAAAACACGTTGGACCGAAATAGATGTTTTATTTGTCCCCCTTCTTTAGAAAAACAATACTCTTTGACATTAGGAAGAAAAGTATCCTGTTGATCTTGATAAATAGTCAAGGTATCTCTAATATCAGAATTCCTTTGATAGAAAATAATATCCGTCTGTCTGTCTTCATACATACCATTAGCAAACACCGTAAAATAAATAGTATGGCTAGACATATTCCGTGAATAAGAGGTACTCACCCAATCAGCTTTAATCTCAATCTCAAAATCAAAATTACTCTTAATTTCAACCTGAATCAATCCCCTTCTGGTCCAACTTCGTGTACATTTTGAGAAAGAAGAAGTATAGCGCCACCCAATTGATAAACTCTTTCACAATTTCTTTTTTATAACCACTTTGAATTATAATCTCCCCCTCCCGTTTATCATACTCCTCACTGGGTGCAATTTCAAAAGATACATTAGACACATTTAGCCCACGAGCATTACGATTTTGGCTAATCCAACCTTTATATTCATCAGGAATCACCACCTCATAAGAGATATTCGATTTCACTTCCACATGAATAGTACCGCCCTCTTGACCGACCTCAAATCTGTCGGCAGTAAGGGTCAAGGCATCTTTCTGCTTTTTGAGTAACCATTATCGTCTTTGATAATTCCCCCGCTTGAATGGTGATGACCACATTTCTATCATCATAACCATCATTAGCATCTACATATATTTCTACTGAAATATCACCAGCTTGCCCAATAGTTCGTGATACATTACACCAATGACTACCATTTATCGTACTTGCAATACTAATAGTCCAATCTTTATTTGTAGAAAACTCTAATAATTTTACGCTCTCATTCTGATTAAAAATCAACGTATTAGTATCAACGTGAATTTCAGTTTGCAAGTTTGAATCCTTATCAGATTCAACTTTATCCTCAGAACATGCAAGCATGACACATGTAACCGCCAATACCAACCATAAATACAAATGTTTCATAGCATTACTTCTGTCTTCCAGGTTCCGAGAAGACCTCTAATTATAAACGGAAAACGTGGAACCACACGTACCATCATCCGTTCCGGAGGCCCTAGGAAAACCTTGAACTCAGATAAATGGACAGTAGTCCCACGCTGGAATCCAGCGTAGGAAAACATACTGCGCCATTCTTGAGTTCACTTGAAAATTTCCTAGGTTTCCCGGAACAAGAATCAGCACTTACGTTTCTTACAATTTCTTTTCTAATAAATATAGAGTACAAACTCTTTTGTATTCACTTTGTGACAAAAGTATAAAAAATAAGCATGAGACAAAAATATTTAGACTTAGTTTTTTAATATATTTTCATTAAAGATAAAAGTGACAGGATAGGCTTGGTCAAACCTAAATTATAAATCATGCATTGTTGGATGCCATGTACTTTATGGAAACATTAGACAAATAGACACGAGACAATATGCATTAGCACGAACCAATGTGTTTCCCTATTGAAACAACCTGTTTCAATTGTACAAACACTTCGTTTCATGCTGTCGAACAACCTGTTTCAACCGCATGAAACACGTCACACGAACGTACATGATAGCAAACGGAAAAGGACGTATTTGTATAGGGAAACAGATATAAATGATACGTTTTAAGCCAAAGCTGAGAAATGTGCTCTCACCCTTTGAGCATTTCTCACCCCCATCTCTCACACCCTAAAACGCCTGTGCATCGTTGTTTAGGAATAAGGGTGAGAGCAGTGAGAGATAAAAATCAATTTTACGATTACTCAAACCGTATAGACCGTGCCGGATGAATGCGTGTTATCAAATAAGACGGTCCGATAAGCATCAGCACCGACACCAGCAAAGTACAGACATTCAGCAACAAATAAATCCAAATATTAAATTCAATAGGAACTCGATTTACATAATAAGTGGCAGGGTCCAGTTTGAAAAGATGAAATTGAGATTGAATAAAGCATAATGCCACCCCGATGATATTTCCCCATAGCATCCCCCTGCCTATCAAGAATACAGAAAAACTGAGGAATATCTTACGGATAGCAAAATTATCAGCTCCCAATGCTTTCAGCACCCCGATCATATTGGTACGCTCCAGAATGATAATCAGCAAACCGGATATCATGGTGAATCCGGCCACCCCCGTCATGAGAAACAAGATAACCCACACATTCATATCCAGCAAATCCAGCCATGCAAATATCTGAGGATTGACTTCCTCCACCGTCTGAGTATAGTAAGTACCTCCGTATGCATCCACCTGCGTATCCACCCGTGCACGGATTTCCTCTTTCACCGGCTCCAACCGGCTATACTCATTCACTTCCAGTTCCATACCACTCACCTGCCCTTTCTGCCAGCCATTCAAACGGTTCACCGTATATAAGTCGGTTATCAGAAACAAATCATCGTATGCGGAAAAATTGGTCTGATAGATGCCGGCGACAATAAGACGGCGGGCGCGCACATTATCCTCTATATAATAGGTATAGATTTTATCACCCAGTTTCAGATGAAGCTTGTCGGCAATAGTGCGGGACACCAATACCTTATTGGTAGAGGCAGTATCCGAGAAAACAGGAATTTCCCCTTCCTGCAAATGATTCTTTAAAAACCTCCAGTCGTATTCATGAGAAACACCTTTCAGTACCATTCCCTGAAAGCTGTCGTCTGTCATAATCATTCCCGGCTTGGTGGAATAGCGCTGCACGTGCTTCACTCCTTCCAGTGTTTTCAACAGATGGAGCAAACTGTCGTTGGCAACGATGGGAACCGTCTGATAAGATTGCTGGGAGTCGAAGTTCGTTATTACGATATCGGACCCCAAGCCTACCACCTTGTCGCGTACCTCATGTTTGAAACCGATCACCACCGCTACCGACACAATCATGACGGCCAGCCCGATTGCTATGCCCAGCATAGCAATGCGGACGGCAGGCTTGGACACCTCTTTTCCACCCTCATTGCTGCGATAGATGCGTCTGGCAATAAAGAGCTTCCAGTCCATATCAGTCTTCTACCCTTCCGGGATATGCTTCCAATGCCTTACGCAGTACGAACAACGCACGGACCAGATCCTCTTTCTTCAACACGTAGGCAATACGCACCTCATTACGGCCTGCACCGGGAGTGGTATAGAATCCGGCAGCCGGAGCCATCATGACCGTCTCGCCTTCATAGTTGAATTCCGACAGACACCATGCACAGAACTTCTCGCTGTCGTCTACCGGCAATTTGGCAACCGTATAGAATGCACCCATCGGTATGGGCGAATAAACGCCCGGAATACGGTTCAGCCCGTCAATCAGGCACTTACGGCGCTCCACGTATTCGTCATACGTCTCGCGTGTGTACTCTTCGGGGGCATCCAATGAAGCCTCGGCAGCAATCTGACCGATCAAAGGAGGACTCAGACGCGCCTGGCAGAACTTCATGACGGCATTTCTCACTTCCTTATTCTTGGTAATCAACGCACCGATACGGATACCGCATTCGGAATAACGCTTGGACACCGAGTCTATCAGTACCACATTTTCTTCAATGCCTTCCAAGTGACAGGCAGAGATATAAGGAGAACCGGTATAGATAAACTCGCGGTACACTTCATCCGAGAACAGGTAAAGATCATACTTCTTCACCATGTCACGAATCTGGTTCATCTCGCGGCGGGTATACAAATAGCCGGTCGGATTATTCGGGTTACAGATCAGAATAGCTTTGTGCGTTCGTTTATCAACTCCTCGAACTTCTCCACTTTCGGCAGGGAGAACCCTTCCTCGATGGTAGTCGTCACCGTGCGGATCACGGCTCCGGCCGAAATGGCAAACGCCATATAGTTGGCATAGGCAGGTTCCGGCACAATGATCTCATCTCCCGGATTCAAGCAACTCAGAAAAGCAAACAGCACCGCTTCCGAACCTCCGGTAGTGATGATGATATCATCGGCAGACAAGTTGATGTCATATTTCTTATAATAACCCACCAGTTTCTCGCGATAACTGCGGTATCCCTGACTGGGGCTGTATTCCAAGACAGTACGGTCTATATTGCGAATCGCATCAAGGGCCGCTCGCGGAGTAGGCAGGTCAGGCTGACCGATATTCAAGTGATATACATGAATTCCTCTCTGTTTGGCAGCATCTGCCAGCGGTGCCAATTTACGAATCGGCGAAGCAGGCATTTCAGTTCCTCTGACGGATATTGTTGGCATAATGTTATAAAAATTATTTAATCGAAGTGCAAAGATAGAGTTTAGCTTCCAACCACGCAAACAAAAGGTTGGTTAATATTTTAAAGAGATGTTTTTATGATTTAAATAAATAGCCGTATTTTTTCAACTCCGCCACATTAATTACAAAGAAAAGAATATCTTTGCACAAATCAATCTAAAAACTCAAAAAGACACGTATGAAAAATACACATTCTTCTTCCAAACGTTTGGAATCATTAGATGCGCTCCGCGGATTCGACCTCTTTTTTCTTGTTGCATTAGGCCCTCTCATGCACTCATTGGCACGGACAGCCAATGTGGAGTGGCTCAATGAGTCTATGTGGGTATTCAGTCATGTCTCTTGGGAAGGGTTTTCTCCATGGGATTTGATTATGCCGCTTTTCCTCTTTATGTCGGGCATTTCGATGCCGTTTTCTTTGTCGCGCTATAAATCCATATCCGACAAGCGACCTTTATTGCGACGGTTGGCAAAACGTATATTGCTGCTGTGGATATTCGGTATGATGTGCCAAGGCAATCTGCTGGCACTTGACCCTAACACGATTTATCTTTATTCGAATACTTTACAAGCCATTGCTACCGGTTATCTTATTACGGCATTGCTTTTCCTTTTCACAAGCCGCAGAACACAAATTATCACTGCGGTGGTGTTACTGCTGGTATATTGGACAACCATGCAGTTCATTACGGTGGACGGATATGGAGGCGGGAATTACACCCCGCAAGGCAATCTGGCCGAATGGATAGACAACACGGTGCTGGGACGGTTTCGTGACACGGCACAAGTGATAGACGGAAAAGTGGTCATTGCCGATTGGTATCACTATACATGGATATTGAGCAGTCTCAATTTCGGTGTGACTGTCCTTACCGGATTATTTGCGGCTATATTGCCAAAGATAAAATAGAAGAAAAGAAAAAATTGAAACTCTACTTCGGTACAGGGATCACTATGGTCATTGCAGGTTGGTTGTGGAATTTCCAAATGCCGGTTATCAAAACTATTTGGACAAGCTCAATGGTATTGGTCAGTAGCGGCTACTGTTTTCTGCTCATGGGACTTTTCTATTATTGGATTGATTACAAAGGACACCGTTCGGGCATCACATGGCTGAAAGTGTACGGCATGAACTCTATTGTTGCCTATATGCTGGCTAATGTAGTCAACTTCAGATGTATCGGCGAGTCTTTGTTTTATGGATTGGAACAATATATGGGAAGCTATTATTCGTTCCTGATGACGCTGTGGAATATCGGTGCAGTTTATGTCATTATATGGTTTATGTATAAGCGGGGAATTTTTCTGAAGGTTTAAAAGGAGACATATTTATCTGCTTTCTTAATGAAATCAGACCATCAGACATTTTCTTTGGGAGAACAAATGTTTTTCCCAAAGAAAATGAAGAACCGGTTCGTACCTTATTCAGTCTGTGCGATATCGTCTTTTACTATTTTATCCATTTCTTTCAGGCATTTTTTTCTTTCTTTCCTTGTCATGAGGTACGTCACTCTTTTTTTCATCATAAGGATTTTCTGCTTTATCCGTCATCTCTTCACTCCAGTCTTCAAACATATTTGTGGCCGGTTGGCCCGACAATGTCACATTCTCTTCTGCAATGGGAACATTTCTTTCAATTACCTTTTGCCATAGTCTAATCTATTTATTATTTACCATACTACAAGTGAAAAGAAAAAATGGTTTAAGGATTTAATTATTTAACATATTGCTAAGAAGGTTTTTATACAGCAAATTAATTAAAGAGATGTTATCTTTAAGCGCTTTTTTAGGGTTATTAAAAAAAAACATGTAAGTTTGTTCCAGTAAAACAAAGCAAAATATCAAATGAATCTATACCTGATAACATTTCAATCCGGCCTAAACAAAATGGAATCTGTATATGATTGCCATAAAGATTTATTTGTGGAAATCGAAAAATATTTCACCCTCCATCTGATACATTATAAAGAGGTAGAAACGATTCCGGAAGACGCATACAAAATGGCTTTTATAGCCTCTGGAGGGGTGGAAAAAACAGTTACCCAACACTTTGACCTGCTTCCTTACCCCATTACGCTGCTTACAGACGGACTGCAAAACTCATTGGCAGCTTCGCTCGAAATAGCGACTTGGATGCGTAACAAAGGAATGAAAGCACGTATTATTCACGGTAGCCCGATGCACATGGTTAAGCAGATATTATCCCATCATCAGGCTTTTGCTGCCAAACGTGAAATAAAAGGAAAAAGAATCGGCGTTATCGGATACCCTTCATCATGGCTTGTTGCCAGCAATGTAGATTATTTATTGGCAAAACGACGTTGGGGGATTGAGTATATCGATATCCCGATGGAAGAAATATATTGTTTATATTATCAAATTACCGATGATGATATCGGCTATAAGGCATCTGTATTGGTCAAACAAGCAGTAGCCTGCCGTGAAGCAACTCCCCGAAGATTTTCTACAAAGCAATGAGGCTTTACAAAGCCGTCAGAATCATTTGTGAGAAGAAGCATCTCGATGCAGTCACTCTCTCCTGTTTTTCATTGATAGAGAAATTGGAACCACCGGCTGTCTGGCACTCTCTTTTATTGAACGACGAAGGGATTCCTGCCGGATGTGAAGGAGACTTGCAATCCATCTTTACCATGCTCATCGCCAAAGTGCTGACCAATCAAACCGGTTTTATGGCAAACCCGTCATTTATCAATGAAGAACAAAACGAACTGGTTGTGGCACACTGTACTATCGCTACCAAAATGACCGACAGGTTTATTATCCGCAACCATTTTGAGAGTGAAACAGGCGTGGCCATTCAGGGAATCCTGCATGAAGGGGAAATCACTGTACTGAAATGCGGAGGAGAATGTTTGGATGAATATTTTGTATCACGCGGACAATTAACGGAGAATACCAACTACATCAATGCCTGCCGCACACAAATACGCATCCGTCTGGGAAAACCTGTTGATTATTTCACACGTAATCCATTAGGCAACCACCACATTGTTTTGATGGGTGACCACGAGCAAGTGATACACGAATTCATGCAATTAAACAGTTGTAAACAAATAGAATAAAAATGAAAGTAACAGAGCCGATTAGTATCGGCACCAATAATGAAGGGAAAAGATATTTATAAAACGACCTTGTAAAAAGTTTGCCGACATTGCTGCCTATCAGGAAGCCTTTTGCCGCGGAAGCTACGCAAAGGAATGGGTTGGGCTTCACCCCAACTTATTAAATTATATTAGTCTGCAAAAGGATGAGCAAGGGGTGGTACATCACTTTTTTGAATACACACCGGCCGTCCCCCTCAACAGAGCATTGTTAGATGGTGTATTACAAATTAATACAGTGACTGACTTTAAGCAAATCATGAATCAACTGATGGATGCCGTTGCTTATCTTCACTCTCGGAATATCTGCCATCTTGATCTCCGCCCCGAGAATATTTTTATTACTAAAGGGACGCATGATGTGCTTTTGGCAAACCCGCCAATATATACGTATCATATACTCCTTCTTTTTTTTATCTTTAAAGAAAAATATGCAGCACCGAACTCTTTAAAGAAAACACCGTTCCTACACTCGCGTGTGATATTTATTCGCTTGGCAAGGTCATGGAGTACCTTTTTACAGTTACTCCCATCTGAGCCCCGGTATCCGGCACGTCATTTTTAAAGCCACCCACCCCGAACCCACCAAACGATATACCAATGTAGAGAGGAAATGAAGAAAGCCTTTGGCGCTTCCCATTACATTGACCGGTCGGTACAGGTTATAAAGGGAATTGCTGCCGTTACCGTCATTCTGCTTGCTTACTATGGATTACGGGAAGAACCGCCGACAAGGAAACATTACAATTTATAGAGGAGGTAAAACACATCAACCGTCAGACATTGGAAAACAACCGACAACAGAAACAGAAGCTACAGCATCCCACTTCCTTCAGATTCCATACGCCCGCTCCCCACCGACACGTTGGAATTCAATCCCGAAGAACATCGCAAACTGGCAGAAAGAATATTCAAAAAAGAGTTTCGGCGGAGAGCTGAGAATATCATATCCGCTATGTACACACCTCAGAAAATGAATATCAGTGAAAAAGCATTTCAGGAACAAAGCCTTGACGGTTTCAGCCGGTTAAATAAGATACAAAGAGAGTTAAGCGAACAATTTAACATGAACCCTATCCTCACTACCCGCCTCTCCTCTGAAATTATTTCGGAATTGACAACCGAAAAAAAGTATGAAGAAATTAAAGCAAATGGAGGACGAAGATTAAATAAATTGTATCTTTGTATCCAATTTAATATTCAATAAAACAATAAACTTTTATGATGCATACTTGGTTTGAATGTAAGATACGTTACGAAAAAGTCATGGAAAACGGCATGAACAAGAAAGTAACGGAACCCTATTTGGTTGACGCGCTGAGCTTTACTGAAGCAGAAGCCCGTATTATTGAAGAAATCACTCCGTATATCAGCGGCGAGTTCACTGTTTCGGACATCAAACGCGCCAACTACAGCGAACTGTTCCCCTCTGAAGAAGATGCAGCCGACCGCTGGTTTAAGTGCAAGCTGTTCTTCATTACGCTGGACGAAAAAAGCGGAGCAGAGAAAAAGACCTCCACTACCGTACTGGTACAAGCTTCCGACCTTCGCGACGCTGTAAAGAAACTGGACGAAGGAATGAAAGGTACAATGGCAGACTACGTGATTGCGTCCGTAGCCGAAACCGCCATCATGGATGTTTACCCATACGAAGCCGAACCGGATGTGAAACCTGAATTTCCGGATGCCGGAAAAACCGAATAAAGCCTGATAAAAAAATAGAAAGTATAACAGATAATGAGCATTCAAGCAAATTTAAAAGAAGTTCTTTCCGAACTGCCTGCGGGTGTCCGCCTGGTAGCCGTATCCAAATTCCATCCCAACGAGGCGTTGGAAGAAGCGTATGCTGCCGGCCAGCGTATTTTCGGTGAGAGCCACGTGCAGGAAATGACTCAGAAATATGAAACCCTGCCCAAAGACATTGAATGGCATTTCATCGGCCACCTGCAAACAAACAAAGTCAAATACATGGCCCCTTATGTAGCTATGATACATGCCATAGACTCGTATAAATTGTTGGTTGAAGTCAATAAACAAGCTTCCAAAGTCCATCGCGTCATCCCTTGTTTATTGCAGATACATATCGCCCAAGAGGAAACGAAGTTCGGTTTCTCTTTTGACGAATGCAGGGAAATGCTGGATACAGGCGGATGGAAGGATTTGAAAAATGTCCGCTTATCAGGAGTGATGGGTATGGCGACCAATGTGGATGACGACGAACAAATCAAAAGAGAATTTTGTTCCTTAAATACATTCTTCAAAGAAATAAAGCAGAACTATTTTTCTGATTCAGAATACTTTAAAGAAATTTCCATGGGTATGTCACACGATTATCCGCTGGCAGTGGAAGCCGGAAGTACACTAGTCAGGGTAGGAAGCAAAATCTTTGGAGAACGAAACTATTAAAACTACTATTTATATGACTCAATTAAAAACCACTTTTGCCGGGTTGTCACTGCGCAATCCTATAATCATCAGCAGTTCCAGCCTTACAAACAGCGCTGAAAGAACAAGAAACTGGAGCTGGCAGGCGCCGGAGCCATTGTTTTGAAATCAGTTTTCGAAGAGCAGATCATGATGGAAGCACATCACATGGCTACTTATGGCTCTCCCGAAGGAGATGACTACTTGAGCACATATGTACGCTCTCATGCATTGAACGAATATATTTCATTGATTGAACAGACTAAAAAGCTTTGCACCATTCCTGTCATTGCCAGCATCAACTGCTTCAGCAACTCAGAATGGACAGACTTTGCCCGTACCGTGGAAGCAGCAGGAGCCGACGCACTGGAAATCAACATCCTTTCCTTGCAGACCGAAAAAGAATATCAATACGGTTCTTTCGAACAGCGTCATATCGATATCGTAAGCAGTATCAAGAAACAGATTTCCATCCCCGTCATTGTGAAACTGGGCAGCAATCTGACCAACCCCATCGCACTGATCAACCAGCTTTATGCCAACGGAGCCAATGCTGTGGTATTGTTCAACCGATTCTACCAGCCGGATATCAATATCGACACCATGACATATTCTGCAGGCGATGTATTCAGTACTCCTGCCGACTTGTCCAACGGACTGCGCTGGACTGCTATCGCTTCGGCACAAGTTCCTCAGACAGACTATGCCATTTCGGGCGGTGTGCACGATGGAAAAGCGATAGTCAAAGCAATTCTGGCAGGCGCTTCCGCTGTAGAACTGTGCAGTGTCATCTACCAAAGAGGCAATCAGGTCATTGCAGATATGACAAATGAAATGACCCAATGGATGAACCGGCAAGGCTACAAGGACATCAGCGAATTCAAGAGTTCGATGAACGCACTGTCTACCGGAGCCAGCAATCCGTTTGAACGTACACAGTTCATGAAGTATTTCAGCAGCAAAGAATAAAAATCAGTGGTTAGTGATTAGTGGTTCATATCCATGCGACATCACAGCGCAGCTCATTAACCACTAACCACTAATCACTATTTTTCCTTCTGTTTAATTTGTATGCTCCAAAGAAAGTCTTATATTTGCACATTTGATTAAAGTTTGTGCAAAATATAAACAAAAGAGTATATACAATGGAGCAGAGTTTTATTGCCTTCCTGGAAGACAGTATAAAGAAAAACTGGGACTTGGATGCCCTTACAGATTATAAAGGTGCCACATTACAATATAAAGATGTAGCCCGCAAAATAGAAAGCTACACATCATCTTCGAATTAAGCGGCATCAAGCAAGGAGACAAGATAGCTGTCTGTGGCCGCAACAGTTCTCATTGGGGAGTTACTTTCCTGGCTGCCGTTACATACGGGGCAGTGATTGTTCCCATTCTTCACGAATTCAAATCGGACAACATTCATAATATAGTCAATCACTCGGAAGCACGCCTGCTGATGGTGGGCGATATGGTATGGGAGAATCTGAATGAAAATGCCATGCCGTTGTTAGAAGGGGTTATCCTGATGAATGACTATACCCTGCTAGTTTCCCGCAGTTCCAAATTGGACTATGCACGCGATCATCTGAACGAACTGTTCGGAAAGAAATATCCGCGCAATTTCCGCCGGGAACATGTCAGCTACCGCCGGGATACACCGGAAGAACTGGCTGTGATCAACTATACTTCCGGCACGACCAGTTATTCCAAAGGAGTGATGATTCCTTACCGCGCATTGTGGTCGAATACCCAGTTCGCTTTTGATGTCTTGAAAATGAATCCGGGTGACAAGCTGGTTTCCATGCTCCCTATGGCACACATGTACGGACTGGCTTTCGAGTTCCTTTATGAATTCTGTGTGGGATGCCATATTTATTTCCTGACCCGTACCCCCAGTCCGAAAATCATCTTCCAAGCCTTTTCCGAAGTGAAACCCAATCTGGTAGTAGCCGTTCCATTGATTATCGAAAAAATCATCAAGAAGAATGTACTGCCCAAACTGGAAACCCCGGCTATGAAGATTTTACTGAAAGTTCCTATCATCAATGATAAAATCAAAGCCACAGTCCGCGAACAGATGATAAATGCCTTCGGAGGTAATTTCTACGAAATTATTGTAGGAGGTGCCGCCTTCAATCAAGAAATAGAGCAGTTCCTGAAAAGTATAGATTTCCCCTATACCGTGGGATATGGCATGACTGAGTGTGCTCCGATTATCTGTTATGAAGATTGGAAATATTTCAAGCCGGGTTCCTGCGGAAAGGCGGCTCCTCGTATGGAAGTCAAAATATTGAGCCCCGACCCTGAGAATATAGTAGGTGAGATAGTATGCAAAGGACCTAATGTAATGTTAGGCTATTACAAGAATCCCGAAGCTACCGCCGAGGTGATAGACAAGGACGGCTGGTTGCATACCGGTGACCTGGGTGTTATGGATGCGGAAGGCAACGTTACCATCAAGGGACGCAGCAAAAACATGCTGTTGGGTCCATCGGGACAGAATATTTATCCGGAAGAGATTGAAGATAAATTGAATAACATGCCGTTCGTTTCAGAAAGCATTATCATACAGCAGGCAGACAGCAAACTGGCGGCTTTGGTTTATCCCGATTTCGACGATGCCTTTGCTCATGGGCTGGATAATGACGCGATAGCACAGGCTATGGAAGAGAACCGTATCAACTTGAATACAGAACTTCCTGCATATTCACAAATAGCCCGTGTAAAAATCTATCCGGAAGAATTCGAGAAAACTCCTAAAAAGAGTATCAAACGTTTCTTATATCAGGAAGTAAAATAACACCTGACAGAAAAAAGAACCTGCCTGCAACATATATAATGTATAAGTCTGAAGATTATAGATGTTGCAGGCTATACATTATAGATGTTACAGGTTATACATCCGCATATATGGACACCTGGATCATGATACGTGAAAGGAGACAAAACAAAACATAATTTTACTCTTGCACCCCGATCAATTCTCCCCATAATTCCCCCTTATATCTACATTTTTATTACATTTGCACCCAAGAAACTAAAAATGTATGAAAATGAATATGCGTATAGCAGCAATACTCCTTTTAGGATATTGTGCAGGTATGTCAACTCCTGCTTTTGCCCAGAAAAAGGACAAGCTTAAAAAAGGCCCCAACATCTCCTTGAACATTTCCGCGAAGAAAGACAGTGTCAAAACCACTTATCTGAATATCGGTCTGCTTACAAATATCTATCAACTGAAAGGAATCGGTATCAACGCTGTATCCAGTGTTGTACAAAACGATATGACGGGTTTCCAAATCTCCGGCCTTGCCAGCATTACCGGACGCCACGCCTCCGGTTTCCAACTGGGAGGTATTGCCAATGTAGCCGGAGGCAATGCCAATGGCATCATGCTCAGCGGACTGATGAATGTTGCCGGAGGGAAAGCCAACGGTATCCAAATTTCCGGATTAGGCAACATTGCCGGAAACATATCAAGAGGAGTTACCATCGGCGGTCTGATGAATCTGGCCGGCAACAAAGCCCAAGGAGTTCAGATAGCCGGCTTGGCCAACATTGCCGGAAAATCACAAAATGGCATCGCTATCGGCGGACTGATGAACGTATCTGCCGAGAAACTGAACGGAGCACAAGTTTCCACCCTGCTCAATATCAGTGGCGGAAAAGCCAAAGGCGCTCAAGTCTCAGCCATTGGTAATGTAGGTGTAAACGTGAATGGTATGCAATTCTCCGCCATCAGCAATATCGCTGGAGAAATCAGAGGCTTGCAGCTTTGCGGTGCGGTAAATATCGCCGTCAAGACGGAAAATGCCCTGCAATTCTCAGGACTGACCAATGTTTGCCAAGGCAAGTTACGCGGTGTGCAGTTCGCTCCCGGCAACTACGCCGGAGAAGTAAGCGGCGCGCAAATCGGTTTACTCAACCTGTGTGGCGGGAATGTAAAAGGAATACAAATAGGAATCATCAACCATAGCAAGGATACTACCGCCCATAAACTAGGTTTGGTGAATATCACTCCCAAAACCCGTATCCAGATGATGCTGTTTGCAGGTAACACCAGCAAACTGAATGCTGCCGTGCGTTTTAAAAACCGCCGGAGTTATACCATGCTGGGTATCGGTACACACTATCTGGATTTGAATGACAAATTTTCGGGCTGTGTGTTCTACCGTGCCGGTCTTTACTATCCCATCGCCTCCAAACTGGAACTAAGTGGCGACTTAGGTTATTTCCATATAGAAAACTTTGAAAATGAAGATGCGGAAACACCGGAACGCATGTATTCATTGCAAGCCCGTATCAATCTGGAATATAAATTCAAATCCAGAATCAGTTTCTTTGCATCGGGTGGTTACGGCATGACGCGCTACTATGATAAAAATAAGTTCTACGAAAAAAAACCTATTTTCGAAGCAGGTGTTATCTTGTTTTAAGCAGCCCCGTCACCCTAGTATAAACTAATCCATACAGTATGAAACTACAGCATATCGCATTAGTCTGCCTGCTGGCATTAAGTGCCGGGAACGTCACAGCCCAGATGCTCCACCGCCCCGATTCCATGTATACATTCACCGATCCTCGCCTGCAAAAAAAACACCCTTGGCGTGCCGCCGCCGAAACTTTCGGAATGAATGTCGGAGTATGGGCATTCGACCGTTATGTAATGAACGAAGACTTTGCCAAAATCAGTATCGGCAGCATACGACGCAATATCAAGCATGGTTTTGTATGGGATAACGACCAATTCTCCACCAACCTGTTCGCCCACCCCTATCACGGAAATCTTTATTTCAATGCAGCACGCAGCAACGGACTTACCTTTTGGGAATCGGCTCCATACGCCTTTGCTGGTAGTTTGATGTGGGAAATAGCCGCAGAAGTGGAGCCGCCCGCCATCAATGACCTGATGGCAACCACCCTAGGCGGCATCGCCTTGGGAGAAGTAACGCACCGTATGTCTTCTTTGATACTGGACGACTCCAAGCGTGGTTTCTCACGTTTCACCCGCGAGTTTTTGGGAACCTTGATCTGCCCCATGCGGGGATTGAACCGAATGATAACCGGCGAGATGTGGAAAGTACGCTCTCATTACAAATACCACGATTACGACCGCATTCCGGTACACTTTTCCATAGGTGCCGGTGACCGTTATCTGGCCGATGACAATTACCTGTTCCGTGGAGAGCACAATCCCTACCTTGAATTCCGGGTACAATACGGAGATGCCTTCGATAAAGTGAATGACGGCCCATACGATTACTTCACCGCGCGGGCCACCTTCGGTCTTTCCGGGAACCAGCCTCTTATCAGCCAGATCAACCTGATGGGCAAACTATGGGGTGTTCCCCTGAAAACCACTACCGGCATGGAAATGATGTTCGGTATCTTCCAGCACTTCAACTATTTTGATTCCGAGGAAGTGATTGACGGATCGGGGCGTATCCCTTACAAGATTTCGGAAGCTGCCAGTGTGGGACCGGGTATGATTTATAAATTCCCCCGAATGAACAGCCTGGTAAATTTGGAACAGCGTGTGTTCCTGAGTGCCATCCTGCTGGGTGGAAGCCTTACCGACTATTACAACGTAATAGACCGCAATTACAATATGGGAAGCGGATACAGCATAAAGAACAACACCATTCTGGACTTCGGCCGTTACGGCATGTTCGCACTGAATATGCATCTTTACCAGATTTTACCTGGAAAGGATACGAACACAAGGATTTGGAAACAATAGATCCGCTCTATCTGAATGCGCAGGGAGACAAAGGAAATGTAATGCTCGCTGTAGTGAATCCGATTATCGAGCTGAATCTAAGCTCCCACTTCAAAGCCAATATGGAAGTGTCCTATTACTACCGCCACACACATTATTCCTACCATGAGGACATAAAATATAAGACCTTTGAAACCCGGCTAGGATTGATTTATCAATTCTAAAGCAAGGAAGAACGGACACGGCTCAAGGTTTCGGGAGTCATCTGTAATAAGGAAGCGATGTACACAGGCGCACGCTTCAATATTTCGGGATGAAGCTGCAACAATCTGTTATAACGTTCATGAGCCGGTTCAAAACGAAGCGCGTCCGCCTTCACCTGTGACTCTATCAAAGAATGTTCGATAAAACCGCGATAAAGACGTTCGATATCGTGATATTGATCTATCAATTTCTCCACTTCCACACGGGGTAACTCCCATACCACGGAGGCTTCCAAAGTTTCCACCATCAAGCGGGTGGGCTCCTGTTTAAAATAACTCTCTATGCAAATAATCATTCCGTTCTCATAACCGATATGCTCAGTCAGATCTTTATCATATTTATAATAAAATTGTCTGAGCATTCCTTTTTCTATAAACAACATCGCTTTACAAACCTCACCGGCCTGCAAAACAATCTCCCCTTTACGATATTTTCTACAAACTAAGATTTCGGCTAATGCGTGAACACTTTCTCTACTGAGAGGATGGTTAACTTCTGCTATCCTTCTAGCTATGTCTATACTAGTTGTCATGTGCTCCCAATTTTTGTATTTGCTGCAAAAATACAAAAAAGGCTGGATTATTAGACATAAATTACAAAATTAAACCGATAAAGTTCTGAATAATAGTTTTTTTTATATACTTTTGAAACGCAATAGTAATTGACCCTTTTTATGCAAACTATCAGACAGTTTTGTCATATTGAGTCAGACAGTGGCACAAAGCCTCATCGTCCAATCCGATCGGACCAACGATTCAGTCAAACCAGAAAGAAATCAGGGTTTTAAAATAAGATGTTTAATAGGGAAAAAACAACATAATTAAAAACTAAATGAAGAAAAATACAACTATTTTTATTACAGGGCTTGTTATCATCTGTTCCCTTATATACCCTTACTGCACAAACCACGACTCCATCCACTCATTATGCAGTAGAAACAGGTATTGTTGCCGGACATGGCGATTACAGTCCATTTTGGTTTACAGCCAATCGGCAGGGTTTATCCTCTGTAAAAACAGAAAACGGATATCTGCGCGCCGGAATTTTCCATTCACAGGCATTGGGTAGACATTTTACATGGAAAGCCGGACTGGATTTAGCCACTGCCTATAACTATACTTCTTCTTTCGTTGTTCAGCAAGCCTATGCCGACCTGAGTTACCGATGGCTGAATCTCAGTATCGGAAGCAAAAGAACGTACACCGGAATTAAGAAACCCGAAATTGAGTACCGGAGGACTGGTAGAATCGAACAGTGCCCGCCCCGTACCGCAGGTATGTATCGAAATACCTCAATACATATCTGTTCCCGGAACGAATCATTGGCTGCACATCAAAGGTCATCTTGCCTACGGAACTTTCACAGACAACAACTGGCAAGAAGACTTTGCCCGCTCCGGAAATCTATACACCAAGGATGTGCTTTATCATAGCAAATCTTTCTTTATGAAAGTAGGGAAAAAAGAATCCTTTCCACTGGAGTTTGAGGCAGGTCTGCAAATGGCGGCCCAGTTCGGTGGAAAACAATATGTAGAAGGACAGAAAGAACCCATTATGAAAATGCCGTCAGATTTTATGGACTTTATCCGCGTATTGATTCCGATGAGCGGAAGTGACAATGCCATGGAAGGTGAGCAGATAAACAAGTATGGTAACCACGTGGGCAGTTGGAATATCGGACTTACCGGCTATGTACAGGATTGGAGAATCAAAGCGTACTATGAACATTTCTTTGAGGACGAATCACAAATGTTTTTTGGTTACGGTCCCTGGAAAGACGGACTATTGGGAGTAGAAGTCACCCTGCCGGAAAATCAATTCATTGATGCCCTTGTATATGAATGTATGGGCAGCGAAAACCAGACAGGACCTATCTTCTACGAAGGTTTCCGGGGAGAATTTGAACAAGTCAGTGCAAAAGATAATTATTATAACCACTATATTTATCAGGCATGGCAGCACTGGGGTATGGCTATGGGAAATCCGTTGTTTACCGGTCCTGTCTACAATAAAGACGGTAGAATAATGTTTGCCAACAACCGTATAAATGCACATCATCTGGGCATTAGCGGCACTCCCGGCAAGGAATGGGCGTATCGGCTACTGCTCACCTACTCCAGAAACTGGGGAACGTACGACAATCCGTTTGATGATGTGAAGAAGCAATTCAGCTTCACTGCTGGAAGTCACCTATTCACCCGTAAAATGGAATGGATGGAGCTTCAGCATTTCAGGAGCTATGGACAGAGGTAATTTACTAGGGAAACAATTCGGGCGGCATGCTTGTCATCCGCAAAACAGGCTTAATAAAATAAGGACTATGAAACAAATCATATTATGTGTATGCTTACTGCTCGGTGTATTATGCAGTTGTGACAAGAAGCCCATCAATGGAAAATTGGACGGCAGATGGCAATTAATGACAATAGAATACAATGACGGAAGCATCAAAGAATGCGAACGTATCTATTGCAGTATTCAGCTCCATTTAGTAGAACTGATGGATAAGGGCACCACTCCCCTGACATTGATAGGACACTTTTCCTCTGCTGACGGAGTAATGATGGGTGAGTTTAAATATCAGGATAATATGGAGGCAACGCGTTACAGAGGAGGATTTTGAACAGGTTTTGGGCTGAATTCTTCCGTCACACATTTCGAAGTGGAAAAAGCAACCGGCAGCAAAATGATTCTGAAATCAGACTATGCCCGACTCACCTATCGGAAGTTTTAAAGCAGACGGCATAAATAAAAAAGCGAAGCTCCCGTGAATGGCGGTGCTTCGCTTTTCCTTTTTAAAACAACATGATACTTCAAAATAACAATGCTTAATTAACGTCTTGGCTGTATATCCAATTTCACCGGATGCAACATATTTTCAGGACTCAGAATGGTATCCAATTCCTCCTTATTTAAAATTCCATGTTCCAACACCAGGTCATAAACACTCTTGCCTGTTGCCATCGCTTCTTTGGCAATCTTAGTTGAGTTCTTATAACCGATAACAGGATTCAAAGCTGTTACTACCCCGATACTGTGATGCACATTCATTTTGCAATGCTCTTCATTGGCTGTGATACCTTCGATGCAACGTGTACGCAATGTCTCCATACCGTTTATCATCAAGTCGACAGACTCGAAACAGCATTGGGCCATAACAGGTTCCATCGCATTCAGTTCCATCTGAGCAGCTTCGCCTGACATGGTTACACACAATTCGTTACCAATTACTTTATAGCAAATCTGGTTCATCACTTCGGGAATAACCGGATTCACCTTACCCGGCATAATGGAAGAGCCCGGTTGCATGGCCGGCAGATTGATTTCTCCCAATCCGCAACGCGGACCACTGGCAAGCAAACGCAGGTCATTACATATCTTATTCATTTTCACGGCCACTCTTTTCAAAGCTGATGCATAACCCACCATGCATGATGTGTCCGAGGTCGCTCCAACCAAATCGGCAGACAGTTTGAAATGGAATCCTGTGATCCGGATCAATGCCTCCACACATTTTTCCGCATATCCCGGTTCCGCACAAATGCCTGTACCAATAGCGGTAGCACCCATATTGACAGTCAGAAAATCCTCGGCAGCTTGGTTAAGGTGCAGAATTTCATCTTTCAATATGCTTGCAAAACCATTGAATGTCTGACCTAAAGTCATAGGAACGGCATCTTCCAGCTGAGTACGCCCCATTTTTATGATATGCGCAAATTCTTCTCCTTTCTTGCGGAATGCTCCGATAACAGATTCCAAATAGGGAAGGAAACGAAGATTTTCATAATACATGCCAATATGGATTGCAGTGGGATAAGCATCATTCGTTGATTGCGAGCAGTTCACATGGTCATTAGGAGAGCAATATTGATACTCGCCACGTTTGTGTCCCATAATCTCCAAAGCACGGTTAGCAATGACTTCATTAGCATTCATATTGGTAGAAGTACCGGCACCTCCCTGAATCATGTCTACCGGGAATTGCTCATGATGCTCACCATTTAAGATTTCCTGACACGCCAACACTATGGCATCTTTTTGTTCTTTAGTCAATAAACCTAACTCATAGTTAGCCATTGCAGCTGCCATTTTCGTAATGGCAAGACCGTTGATAAACAACGGATATTCATTTAGATGAAATTTACTTATTGGGAAATTTTCTATGCCTCTTAGAGTCTGCACACCATACAATGCACTGGCCGGAATTTCGCGGGCACCAATTAAATCACTTTCTACTCGGGTTTCTTCTGTAAGTTTTGTTTCCATGATCAGGTTATTTATTAGTTTATCATTTCTTATTTTATACAGCAAAGGTATAAACTAACATTTTGATATCAAAATATAATCTGATATAATTTCAAAATATTATTTTATACTTATTTTTCGAGATAAAGCAGATAACACACTTACATTATGAAAGTTCATTCAGTTAACAAAGTCTTATATCCTTTGAAGTTCATTCAAAAAACAGACATAAAAAAAGGCGTCCATTCAGAACGCCCTTATTCTATTTTTTAACTTCGGAACTCTTATTTAACCTTTATTCTATCAAAGCCTTCTCCAAATACACCAATGACAGCACTTTGTGATACAAATGCATTCGGATCTATATCTTTTATCAAACGGAATATAGTAGTAGACTCACGTTTTTTTGCCAGCACAAACATCATTTTCACACCCGCACCGGTATAACAACCTACTCCGTCAATGAACGTCACTCCTCGATGAAGGTCTTTATTTATGCGATGCCCTATTTCTTCATGCTTCTTAGAAATAATAAAGAATTGCACTGACTGACGGGCACTATTTACTACCTGATCCAAGACAAAGCTGGATATAAACAAGACAACATATCCATATACCACCTTCTCCCAATCATGCAATACAAAATAACTGGAAGAGATAATAACCAAATCACACATCAAAATAACCCGGCCCAAAGTAATATCACGATACTTATTGACAATAGCAGCTATAATATCCGTACCTCCTGTGCTACCATTGGCAGAAAAAGCGACACCAATACCACCTCCGCAGAAAAAGGCTCCCAAGACACAAGCCATGAAAGGTTGGTCATGTATTAAAGACTCTCCCCCGGTCAAATCCTGTATGATAGGCAGAATAGAACTCAGCACAAATACAGCATAGATGGTTTTCACACTAAACTTCCATCCCAAAATAACCAAAGAAAGTATCAACAATGCTCCGTTTATTCCCAAATAGGTGTACTGAACCGGCAAACCGGTAGCCCAATAAACAATAGAAGCAATACCTGGCACCGCACCCGAAGGAAGGTCATTAGGTAACAAAAAGACGGTCCATCCAATAGCATACATCAGCATACCAAGAGCAATCAACATATAATCCCTTAGTTCTCTGATGATTCGTTGTTTACGCGTCGTAATAAAGACTGAATCCATGTGATTTTTTTCTTTATATTATAAATTTTCGGCAAAAGTACAAAAAGATTAAATCACTTCGTTCGAAAAAGGATAATTTTTCATGCGAAAAAGAAATTTAGAATATTTCTCCTTCTCTTATTCAAATGCAAAAAACGAACGGCATGATAATTTATTTATTTAACCACATGATTAATTACAAATTAAAACATCACACAAGGAATACCATCCCAATTTGTCATATTCTATCAAACGAG
>VOFK01001080.1_pt1 | contig 41452 bp, 60 predicted proteins | sample 5384121 | NCBI WGS metagenome assembly VOFK01 (sample SAMN12384730, study PRJNA508395) | human gut metagenome | isolation source: healthy gut J | host: Homo sapiens | reverse complement strand
ATAGCCAACCCCTACGAAGAGCAACTCTACTTTGTAAGTCGGCTTCAGTTTATGATTGAAATATAAGTTTATTTTCCTCCTCATTTGCTCAAAAAACTTAATACTGTGCATTTTTTTACTCGGATTTCTTGTCAGAACCAAGTGTTTGAGTAATTTTGCACGCTGATAGTTAACCGGATAGTTTGGATAGCAAGATACTTACTACTTGACTACTGGCTGCTAACTTGTAGAAATACTAATACTAAAATTTATAGCATGAGTTTGAAAATTGTTGTATTGGCAAAACAAGTTCCTGACACACGTAATGTTGGGAAGGATGCCATGAAAGCCGACGGAACCATTAACCGTGCGGCACTCCCCGCTATCTTCAATCCCGAAGACTTGAATGCTCTCGAGCAAGCTCTTCGACTGAAAGATGCTCATCCAGGCTCTACCGTTACCATTCTGACAATGGGACCAGGTCGTGCTGCCGACATTATTCGTGAAGGACTTTTCCGTGGCGCAGATAATGGTTATTTGCTGACTGACCGTGCTTTCGCTGGTGCAGATACGCTGGCTACAAGCTACGCTTTGGCAACTGCCATCCGCAAAATCGGTGAGTGCGACATTATTATCGGCGGTCGTCAGGCTATCGACGGTGACACGGCGCAAGTAGGTCCGCAGGTAGCAGAGAAACTAGGATTGACGCAAATCACATACGCAGAAGAAATTCTGGAAGTAGGTGATGGCAAGATCAAAGTGAAACGCCACATCGACGGTGGTGTTGAAACAGTGGAAGGCCCGTTGCCTATCGTTATCACTGTCAACGGCTCGGCGCTCCCTGCCGCCCGCGCAACGCGAAGCTGGTGCAGAAATACAAACACGCCAAAACAGTGACCGAAAAACAACAAGGTAACCTTGATTATACCGATTTGTATGACAAGCGTGATTATTTGAATCTGACAGAATGGAGTGTAGCGGATGTAAACGGTGACCTTGCCCAGTGTGGTCTTTCCGGTTCGCCTACGAAAGTAAAAGCCATCCAGAACATCGTGTTCCAGGCTAAAGAGAGCAAAACCATCAGCGGCAGCGACCGTGACGTGGAAGACCTGATTGTTGAACTATTAGCTAACCACACCATCGGATAATCATGAATAACTTATTTGTATATTGCGAAATAGAAGAAGGTAACGTCGCAGACGTTAGCCTCGAACTTCTGACCAAAGGTCGTTCGTTAGCCAACCAGTTGAACTGTCAGCTCGAAGCTGTAGTTGCCGGAAGCGGCCTCAAAGACATTGAAAAACAAATCCTTCCTTACGGAGTAAATAAACTTCACGTTTTCGACGGTGAAGGACTTTACCCTTATACATCACTTCCTCACACAGCTATCCTGGTGAACCTCTTCAAAGAAGAGCAACCGCAAATCTGCCTCATGGGTGCTACCGTAATCGGTCGTGACCTCGGCCCGCGCGTTTCTTCTGCTCTGACCAGCGGATTGACTGCCGACTGTACTTCACTTGAAATCGGTGACCACGAAGACAAAAAAGCAGGAAAGACTTATAAGAACCTGTTGTACCAGATCCGTCCGGCATTCGGCGGTAACATCGTTGCTACGATTGTAAACCCGGAACACCGCCCGCAAATGGCAACCGTTCGCGAAGGTGTGATGAAGAAAGAAATCCTCTCTCCGACTTATCAGGGAGAAGTGATCCGTCACGACGTGAAAAAGTATGTAGCCGACACGGATTATGTAGTGAAAGTCATCGAACGCCACGTAGAAAAGGCAAAGAACAACCTGAAAGGCTCTCCGATCATCATCGCCGGTGGTTACGGAGTAGGTTCCAAAGAAAACTTCAACCTGTTGTTCAGCCTCGCCAAAGAACTTCACGCAGAAGTAGGTGCAAGCCGCGCTGCTGTCGACGCAGGTTATTGCAGATCACGACCGCCAAATCGGACAGACTGGTGTAACGGTTCGTCCGAAACTTTACATCGCCTGCGGTATCTCCGGACAGATTCAGCATATCGCCGGTATGCAGGAAAGTGGTATCATCATCTCTATTAACAACGACCCGGATGCTCCGATCAATACGATTGCCGACTACGTAATCAACGGAAGTATCGAAGAAGTTGTACCGAAGATGATTAAGTATTATAAACAAAATAGTAAGTAAGGAACAATGGCTAATTATTATACAGACATACCGGAACTCAAGTATCACTTGAACAATCCGATGATGAAGCGTATTTGCGAACTGAAAGAACGCAATTACAGAGATAAAGATGAATTCGATTATGCTCCGCTGGACTTCGAAGATGCCGTAGACTCTTATGACAAAGTGTTGGAGATCACCGGAGAAATCACAGGAGAAATCATTGCTGCCAACGCAGAAGGCGTTGACGAAGAAGGCCCTCACTGCGCTAACGGTCGCGTAGAATATGCTTCGGATACGAAACAGAACCTGGACGCTATGGTGAAAGCCGGCTTGAACGGTATGACCATGCCACGTCAGATTCGGCGGTTTGAACTTCCCGATTACTCCGTACACCATGTGTGCAGAAATCGTGGCTGCTGCCGATGCCGGTTTCGGAAATATCTGGTCTTGCAGGACTGCATTGAAACACTGTACGAATTCGGTAATGCCGACCAACACAGCCGTTTCATCCCTCGCGTATGCCAGGGTGAAACGATGTCTATGGACTTGACCGAACCGGATGCAGGCTCCGACTTACAGGCAGTTATGCTGAAAGCAACTTATAGCGAAAAAGACGGCTGCTGGCTGCTGAACGGTGTGAAACGCTTCATCACCAACGGCGACGCAGATATCCATCTGGTACTTGCCCGTTCGGAAGAAGGAACTAGAGACGGTCGTGGTTTGTCTATGTTCATCTATGACAAGAGTGAGGGTGGTGTGAACGTACGTCGTATCGAAAACAAACTCGGTATCCACGGTTCTCCTACTTGCGAACTGGTGTATAAGAATGCTAAAGCTGAACTTTGCGGTGACCGTAAGCTTGGCCTGATTAAATATGTAATGGCTTTGATGAACGGTGCCCGTCTGGGTATTGCCGCACAATCTGTAGGATTGAGCCAAGCTGCTTACAACGAGGGATTGGCTTATGCTAAAGACCGTAAGCAATTCGGAGCAATCATCGAATTCCCGGCAGTTTATGATATGCTTGCTATCATGAAGGGTAAGTTGGATGCAGGACGTGCTTTACTGTATCAGACAGCACGCTACGTAGACATCTACAAAGCATTGGATGATATTTCCCGCGAACGCAAACTGACTCCGGAAGAACGTCTGGAACAGAAGAAATACGCCAAACTAGCAGACAGCTTCACTCCGCTGGCTAAGGGTATGAACTCCGAATACGCTAACCAGAACGCTTACGACTGTATCCAGATTCACGGAGGTTCGGGATTCATGATGGAATATGCCTGCCAGCGCATCTACCGCGATGCACGTATCACCAGTATCTACGAAGGTACACTCAGTTGCAGACCGTAGCCGCTATCCGTTACGTAACGAATGGCTCTTACATCGCTACTATACGCGAGTTCGAGGCTATCCCCTGCTCACCGGAAATGGAACCGCTGATGTCTCGCCTGAAGAAGATGGCTGATAAGTTTGAAGCAAGTACCAACGCTGTGAAAGAAGCACAAGATCAGGAATTGCTTGACTTCACAGCTCGCAGATTAATGGAAATGGCTGCTGATATTATCATGTGTCACTTACTGATTCAAGATGCAAGCAGCATCTTCCGAACTGTTCTCTAAATCTGCACACGTATATTTGAACTATGCAGAAGCGGAAGTAGAAAAAACATGCTAACTTTATCAGCAACTTCGATAAAGAAGACTTGGCTTTCTATAAGAAGTAACAGAATATTATACAACGCAAGGGCTGGATTTGCCTGCTCGAATATGATAATCTTTACGTATTCGGGCGGACAAATCCGGTCCTTTCTGTTTGATATCCCTCCCCTTCGTTCGAACCGGCTATGTCTCACCCAATTAAGTTTCTCTATATCTATAAAAATATACCCCACTTATTTCTACTTTTTCTCATTATTATTCCATACATTTGTCTGTCAGGAAATAGGCCAATCATTTACAACAATTAAAAAGAGAATAATATGGCATTTAGACTCAGGCCTTTACATGAGGACACACTACAATTTGCTGGCTTATCAAACACACAAATTCTGATTTTAGCCCTTGAAGCTTCTCAAAAGTTAGAATGGAATATTGAAGAACTCACTCTTGAAGGTGTCCGTTTTGATGTCCCTATGAGTATAAAAATCCCATGGAGAGGAAATCACAGTCTCTATTCAGGAAGGAAGTGACGGAGAAATATCTGTTCGCAGTCAAAGCATTGCCATGCAACTGGTAGACTATGGCAAGAACAGAAAAAACATCCAAAGTTTGCAGAAGGCAATGGAAGAAATAAAATCAACTCTTTCTCCGGAAGAATTAGAGCAAAAAGCCAAAAAACTGGAAGATGATTTTAACCGGCCGTTGACCGAGGAAGAAGAAGCATATCTCAAAGAAATAGAAAAGAAATCATCCTTTATCAGTTTCTTCATTCCCCGGAAAGGATTTATAGCGACTCCTATCCTAATGGACCTTAATCTTCTGATCTTTATCTTAATGGTGGCTTTCGGAGTGGGAATCCTGGAACCTTCCACACTGGCCTTACTGAAATGGGGGGCTGATTTTGGACCGCTAACCCTTACCGGAGATTGGTGGCGCGCCATAACCTGCAACTTCATACATATCGGCGCTTTCCACTTGCTGATGAATATGTATGCTTTCATGTATATCGGACTTTGGTTGGAGGACCTGATAGGAACGCGGCGTATGTTCATCTCCTATCTGCTCACCGGGGTTTGTTCGGCAGCCTTCAGTCTTTATATGCACGCCGAAACAATCAGTGCCGGAGCTTCAGGAGCGATCTTCGGACTTTACGGCATCTTTCTGGCTTTTCTCCTTTTTCACCACATCCCGAGAGCACAACGGAAAGCATTATTAATTAGTATCCTTCTTTTCGTAGGCTACAATCTGGTATATGGCATGAAAGCAGGAATCGATAATGCCGCACATATCGGTGGATTGCTCAGTGGCTTTCTTTTGGGAACCATTTATGTAATCAGTTACAGATTTGAGAAGAAGGATGCACAAAGAACTATTTCTATTGTAGGGGAACTGGGGATCTTCGGAATCTTCCTGTTCAGTTTCCTCGGACTTTGCCAGAACATCCCTTCAACATATCGGGAAATACGTAAGGAATGGGAAAGCGGAATCGTGGAAGCTTATCTTAACGGTGAACTGGAAGAGGAAAATGACAACCAGCCTGCAACGAATACGCCAAGCAAGTCGTCCACCCTGCAAATGCCACCTTATACCCCTGTCGGCAACAATGACACATGGCTTTCTTTCTATGATGCAACAACAAATTTCAGTTGCCAATATCCTACAAACTGGCATAAGATAACAGGTGCGCGAGGACTGACTCCCACTGCGGAACCTCCTTTTCTAATGCTCGTCAATGGAGGAAACCAATTAACTGCCGTCGCGCTTACCTATGACACACGGAAAGAGTTTGAACGCGTAAAAGAACTGACACTCCTGCTCCCGAGAAACGCAAATGGAGAGCCTTCGGAGGATTATAAACAAAGCAACGTAACGATCAACGGCCTGCCTATGACACAGACCTCGAATCCATTGCATATCGGAGCTCCCGATGAGCCGGGGCATGACGTGCAGCAAATTGCGTTACGTTATTTCCAGGAAGATCAACTAAGAGTCTTTTTCCATAGTAATGCTTGTCTACGACAAGGAAGCACAAGCAGACTTGGAAGCTATTGTATCAAGCATTCAAATAACCAAATAAAGTAAACAATGAAAGCATACATTCAAGTAAAACAACTGGGAAAGCGAAAGTGCTGCATTGAAAAGCTACCCGTCGACTTTTCTGTTCCTCCCACCAATGTGCAGGAGTTGATTGCAAGTATTGTCAGCTGGCAAGTAAGCGAATATAACGATCGCCTGCAACAGAGTGAAGTATTGCAATATCTCACTCGGGAAGAAGTTGAGGACAAGGCTGCCTCCGGAAAGGTAGGCTTCGAAGTAAACTATAACGGCAGACCGGCCGCAGAAACTGAAGCAATCGTCAATGCTCTGCAATCTTATGAGGACGGAATTTTCCGTATCTTTATAGATGACACGGAAGCAGGCGGGCTTTCTTCTCCTGTTGTATTAAAAGAAGAAACTACACTGACCTTTATCCGACTGACTATGCTATCGGGAAGATTATGGTAAGTATCTATAATAACCCCCAAAAACAGATAATCATGAGAATCATTTACAATGAAGATTTGAATAAACGAATCATCCCGTATGTGGACAAATTAATAAAGAATAAAAAAAAGCTGGATAAAGAAACGGCTGTTCTCTTCGATGTATTCATTCAATATCTTGACATGGATACCCGCTACGGGACGTATGGCGAGCAATTGGAACCTTGTATCACCGAAATCATCCGAGAGGAAAGTATCAGGAATGTCGCCCATCTTTTTGACGGAAAACTAAATAAACTACTTCTCTACTTATTGGGGGACGAATATGCCGGGCTGTTTCATACTTACTTGAAAATCAAGGCCCGTTGCCCGTATACTTTGTGGGTATTCACGACGTTCACAACGTTCGGTTGACCCGACCCTGCATCTCAACCATGTGACAGATGCACTGACCCAGTTTCTGAAACTACGTGCAACCGGGTTTAACGAACAGGCCATACTCAACGGAGGAAGAACACCGGAAGAAATAGAAACAATCAAAGACGCTATGAGTTGCCAGAGTTGGATGGCTGCCCAAATAGCGGAAGGAAATGCCACCGTCATTGAGTACTTGCAAAACGTGTTGACCAGCGAAAACAATGCCAACCGTCTGAATCAGGGACACCTTCAAGCTATCGCTGCCAGCGGATACCGTCCGTTGCTCGAACTGGAAGGGAAGTTATTGTTGGCTGCCAAACTGCAAGAAGGACTCCGGCAAGCTATCGTAGAGACAATGGACGAAGGCTGTCCCGAAAGCTACCTCTACCTATTTTCCATTATCTACGACAACGGACTTCAACGATTTGCTTCCGTGAAACGCGGTATTGCAGTCAGTACGGGTATCGGAGAACAAGACAGCAGCGAACGTATCACCAATAAATATGTAGAACTCATCCGGCATTTCCTGAATAATCAAGAGGACGCCCGCAAGGCTCTCCAAAGCAAAGACACAACCAAGCTTTACCTGGCATTATGGAGCATCGGATTCTATAATACGGAAGAGATTCAGACGCTCGTACCGGAAATTATCAAGAAGGTGCTAAATACCAGGTACAGACTCTCCTCTATTTCCTGCGCTGTACGCAATACTCCGGCATGAACCACGCATCAGTAAAAAGCCTTTGAAAGATGGTATAAGGAACCGTCGGTGGTGGCGGCATCCATTCTTACTTGTATCTGTCCGGTCTCTATCTTAGCCGGTACGGCAATTACACAAAGACGTCCCGTCAACTTATCGACTACTTCGAAACAAAAAGAAGAAGCGGTCCGCCACTATGAATACCTGAAGCAAGTCTATCAGTCAATCTCTGCCAAAGAGATTTATTCTCCTTATGTATTCCCTTGGGAAAGCACAGAACTCACCCGTTCGGAAATCGTTCTCAAAATGGCATATATCACCTGGATGACTAATAATTCTGCATTGAAAGACGATCTTTGCACTTATCTGCCTACTCTGGATACTTATATGCGAGCAGGCTATATCGGTGTTGTATTAGCTCCACCGACCAGTCCGCTACAGGAAGAATATGTACTGCAATCACTCGGTGACCGTTCGCAAGATGTACGCGACGAAGCTTATAAAGCATTGTCCGAGATGACTTTATCGCCCGAACAGAACCTGAAGGTAGAGGAATTGTTACGCTTCAAATACAGCGAGATGCGTATTAACGCTATCAATCTGCTGATGAAACAGCCCAAAGAACAGCTAGCCGACAGCATCCGCCGCTTACTAACAGACAAGGTTGCCGAACGCCGCCTGGCAGGATTGGACATGATGAAGACTATACACAATGTAGAATTCCTACAGGATATCTATCAGGAACTTCTTCCTGTTGTCAAAGAAATCCGAAAACCGAACGCCAAGGAAAAGGTATTGATAGAGTCTCTGATTGGCGACGGAACGGAAAAGACAGTCACACAGCACTACACGAAAGAGAACGGTTTCGGACTGTACGATCCGGCTCTGGAAGTCAACCTGCCGGAAATTACTCCAGGACAAAGGATTCAACGTGAGAAAAGCATTCGAATTCATCTGCTTCGGAAGGGCAAAGCTCGTTTTCAAGAAGCTGAATAAATACATTGAAACATATAAGAACGCGGAGTTTAAGAATAGCTACGGGGAAGCGTGCCTGATAGGCAATAGTGTCTTGATAAACTGGAGTAACTACGGAGGATTGAGCGGACTCGGATTCCCGGAATTGTGGAAAGCCTTCTACGAAGAAGAAATAGGAAGCTACGACAAATTGCTGATGATGAGCTTCATGCTTGCATCGACAGGAACTCCCCAGGATGAAGACGATTACGACGAGGAAGATGAGGAAGACAGAAAAGCAGACCAGAAATCGGCCAATAGCTTCGATCCGCTTATCAACCGGATGTATACAGGTGTCGTCTATCGCGGGCTGCAAAAAGAACTCCCGCAAGCTGACATATTACGATCAGATTAACGATATCATCGAAGCACTGGCTCATGAATACAGGGATGAAGCTGCCTATCAACAGTTATCCGTCAATATGCTGCTCAATTATTGCCATTGCTGAATACAGAAAACATTTTCCGTCAATATCCAACAAGCACGCATGGCTCAGGGATAAAATGGAATACGGAGAAAAACAGGTCGTTTATCCGATACATAACAACAAATTCGTGAACTTCTGGCTCGAAATACCTCAAAAGCCGATCAGCGATGATCTGTTCGTACGCTACTTCACCGTACGCTACCAGCTGCTACAAAGCTCACCAATTACATGGAGCATACACCCGAACTGGAAGAAACGGACTCTTACCTCCAGGCTACGGACTTCGCCCGAGCATGGATGCTGGGATTAATTCCGGCCGAAGAAGTTTACCGGGAAATGATGGGACGTGTCAACTCCCCCAGCCGCGTAGAGGCTATCACAAAAAAGTATTGAATGACAATTTCCGTTTCAGTAAAGAGAAAGAAAGGTATGCCGATATCAAAGGAATCGACTTCTCTCTGTTCCGTTCACTGGCACAAAAAGGTGGTCGACAGGATTCTGGAAATAGAATTGAAACGGGGAGATTCCGAAACGCAGGTAACCAGTCTTGCCGAAGAATTGTCTTATGTCTACGGAGCCAAAACGTTCATCGGCATCCTGCAGGCATTCGGCAAAGATACCTTCATTCGCGACAGCTATAACTGGAACAATACGAAACGCGGGTATTGAGCAGCCTGCTCCACGCCTGCTATCCACTGCCGACAGACACAAGTGCCCAACTTGAAAAAGCTTTGCAAAACAGGCTGAAATCAGCAATGAACGACTGGTAGAAGCTGCCATGTTCGCCCCGCAATGGATTGAACTTACCGAGAAGGCGATCAATTGGAAGGGACTGACAAGCGCGGCTTATTATTTCCATGCCCATACCAATGAAACCTGCGATGACAAAAAGAAAGCGATTATCGCCCGCTACACCCCGATTGATGTGGAAGACCTCCGGGAAGGCGCTTTTGACATTGACTGGTTCAAAGATGCATTTAAGACTATCGGCAAGCAACGCTTCGAAGTGGTCTACAATGCCGCCAAATATATTTCATGCAGCAACAGCCATACCCGTGCCCGTAAGTTTGCCGATGCTACCAACGGTGCAGTGAAGGCGGCAGATGTAAAGAAAGAAATCATTGCCAAACGGAACAAGGATTTGTTGATGAGTTACGGACTGATCCCATTGGGACGCAAAGCAGACAAGGAGTTGCTGGATCGTTATCAATACCTGCAAAAGTTCCTGAAAGAGAGCAAGGAATTCGGTGCTCAAAGACAGGAAAGCGAAAAGAAAGCGGTAAACATCGCTCTGCAAAACCTGGCACGCAACTCCGGTTACGGAGATGTCACCCGCCTGACATGGAGCATGGAAACCGAACTGATTAAAGAACTTCTCCCTTACCTGACCCCAAAGAGATAGACGGTGTGGAAGTATACGTGCAAGTCAGCGAAGAAGGCAAGTCAGAGATTAAGCAGATCAAAGCGGGCAAAGAGCTCAACAGTATGCCTGCCAAACTGAAAAAGCATCCGTATGTAGAAGAACTGAAAGCGGTACACAAAAAGCTGAAAGACCAGTACACCCGTTCGCGCATTATGCTGGAGCAGGCAATGGAAGACTGTACCCGTTTTGAAGAAAGCGAGTTGCGCAAGCTGATGCAAAATCCCGTTATATGGCCGTTGCTGAAACATCTGGTCTTTATCTGTAACGGACAAACAGGTTTCTACACTGACGGATTGCTGGTGACTGTGAATGCCGTTTGCCTACCGTTAAAACCGAAAGACGAGTTACGCATCGCCCACCCCACAGACTTGTATGCAAGCGGCAACTGGCACGCATATCAGAAATTCCTGTTCGATAAAGCAATCCGCCAACCTTTCAAACAGGTGTTCCGCGAGCTCTACGTTCCTACTTCCGAAGAGGCGGAAGCAACACAATCCCGCCGCTATGCCGGCAATCAGATTCAACCGCAGAAAACGGTTGCCGTACTGAAAGGACGTCGTTGGGTAGCCGACTATGAAGACGGTCTTCAAAAGATCTATTACAAAGAGAATATCATTGCCAATATTTACGCAATGGCCGATTGGTTCTCGCCTGCCGACATCGAAGCTCCTACGTTGGAATATGTTTGTTTCTACAACCGGAAGGATTATAAGCCCATGAAGATTTCGGAGATTCCTCCCGTTGTGTTCTCCGAAGTAATGAGGGATGTAGACCTTGCCGTAAGCGTGGCGCACGCCGGAAGTGTAGATCCGGAAACCAGTCACTCTACGATCGAAATGCGTAGCGTATTGGTGGAACTGACAATGCCGTTGTTCCATTTCAACAATGTGAAGGTGGAAGGCAACTTTGTCCGTATCGAGGGCAAGCTGGGCAAGTACAACATTCACTTGGGAAGCGGTGTGATTCATCAGGAAGGAGGCGCACAGATTGCCGTTCTCCCGGTACATTCACAAAACCGCGGACGCTTGTTCCTGCCATTTGTGGATGAGGACCCGAAAACGGCTGAAATACTGACGAAGATTATCTTCTTTGCAGAAGACGACAAGATAAAAGATCCAAGTATATTAAATCAAATCAAGTAACAACCGATATGGCAGAAAATTTATCAATCAACGCGGGAAGCAAGGAGGAAAAGTATCGTGAACTACTCCCGCAGTTATACGCATTAATAAGTACGGAAACGGATTTCATAGCCAATCTTGCGAATCTTTCCGCCGCATTAAAGCAGACTTTCAATTTCTTCTGGGTAGGCTTTTATCTGGTGAAAGGAGATGAGCTTTTGTGCTAGGTCCGTTTCAAGGGCCTATCGCCTGCACTCGTATCCGTTTTGGCAGAGGAGTTTGCGGCACGGCCTGGAAAGAAGCACATACGCTGATTGTTCCTGATGTAGAACAATTTCCCGGCCACATTGCATGCAGTTCCGATTCCAAATCGGAAATAGTTGTACCGATGATGAGAGAAGGGAACGTGATCGGAGTGCTGGATATTGACAGTGATTCATTGGATAGTTTCGATGATATTGATGCGCACTATCTGGAAGAAATCTGTACATATCTCCGATAGTCATATTCTCTCGGAACAGTCTTATTAAAACAGAGGCTCTGATTGAGTGAATCAGAGCCTCTGTTTACTATAAATGAAGCCTCTGTTTAGTACAAACAGAAGCTCTATTTTTCTACCAGTCAGTATCTTCTATTTCCCGTTTGCGGTATAGCGTAAGCTGCTTACGGAGTGAGTCCATTTCGCGTTTCATCTCCTCCATTCTTTCCAACAAGTGATGAATGGCGTCAATGCCTTCCATATTAATGGACAAGTCATAATACATCCTGCTATAACGTTCCACGTCCGGAAGTTCAGACACGAGCAGATAATGTTCACTACCTTCAGTGTGTACGTTAATTAAACCGCCTTCTTCCAACAATTCAATGAATGAAGGCTCAATATGACATTTGTGACAGTATTCACTGACAATAATTAATTCGGTCTGCATGGTACTCATTCATTTTAGTTCATACTCTGTAATTGACGGAACAATTCCTTCTGTGCATCCGTCAAATTCGTAGGAATCTTAACGGAATAGGTAACAATCAGGTCACCGAATTGTCCTTCCTTCTTATAAACCGGGAATCCTTTTCCTTTCAAGCGTACTTTCGTACCGTTCTGTGTTTCCGGCTTTATCTTCAGTTTCACTTTACTGTCCAAAGTGTCGACTATCTTCTCACCTCCCAATACGGCAGTGTAGAGATCTATTTCCACATCAACATACAGGTCGTCGCCCAAGCGTTTGAAAACAGGATCTTCGGCAATGACAAATGTAATGTACAAGTCGCCTGCAGGTCCCCCGTTGATACCTTCGGCTCCGTAGCCCTTCAGGCAATCACCTGACCGTCGGCTACACCGGCAGGAATAGTGATACGTACCTGTTTACCGTTGACGGTCAATATCTGTTTATGCGTCTGAGCAGCATCACGAAGCGACAGATGAAGCTCCGCATTAAAGTCCTGTCCACGGAATCCCGCAGCACCTTGTCCCTTGCCTCCCCTGTGGCCGAACATCGACTCGAAGAAGTCAGAGAAGCCACTGGCGTTACCTCCGGAAAAGCCTTCTCCATCGGAGCTATACCAATATGTTCCGTTACCATCGGAGAAACCTTGTCCTCCGCCACCGAATCCGCCAAAGCCGCCCGCACCACCAAAGCCTCCGGCCTGTTGCTGCGCTCGTTTCTGTGCTTCGAATTCATCAGCATGCTTCCAATGTTCTCCGTACTCATCATACTTTTTACGTTTCTCAGGGTCACTCAGTACCTCATTGGCTTCATTGATTTCCTGAAACTTATCCTTTGCACTAGGTCGTTAGGATTCAAGTCAGGATGATACTTCCGGGCCAACTTACGAAAAGCCTTTTTTGATATCATCTTGTGAAGCACTCTTGTCAACTCAAGAATCTTGTAATAATCTATATAGGCCATGTTTTATGAATTTAATCGTTCATACATCATATTGCAAATAACACGCCAATCTGTCTTTTGGATGAAAATTTTAGCAAGTATTAAGTTTAGGTGTTGATTTCCTGTTTTTCCAACATATGGAAGTCCTGTTTCTTCATCCCTAAATCATCCAACGGACGAGGTTCGTTATGGTCGTTCAGATAGACTCTCGGCCTCATTTTATAAAGAGGGGTTGCCACAGATTGCGAATCATCCCGGTAAGGAGTTTTTATTCCTCCCAAGTCCAGCATCGTCGGAAAGAAGGAACTGCTGGAGGAAATATTCTTTCTTCTTTATTAGCCGTCACAGCTTCCCCAGTGTTCGGGATAGGTTTCCCCGATAACTGTCGGACATCCAGATAAGAAACGGAATATGAAGCTGATAATAGGACGGTACAGGTGAGGCATGAAGGAAAAGATGACGGGGGTCGTCAAAAATATCTTCTCCATGATCGGATGTATAAATCAAGGCTGCATCTGTACCTTGATTCTCCAACATACCGATAAGGCGTGCCAATAATAAAGCGTCCGTGTAACGGACAGAGTTATCGTATGCATTTACCAGATTATCCCGAAATTTCCTTTCCGCCTCAACCGGATAGTCCGGTGTAAAGAAAGCGTCTCCCGACGGATAACGTTCCCGATAGTTGAAATGAGAACCATAGGTGTGAAGGACGATAAATTGTTTTTTTGCACCTTTGGCCAGTTCCTGCTCTACCAATTTCAAGAGTTCATCGTCAGAAGGATTATAGGAAAAATCCAACGAATCCTCTTTTATAAAATCAAAGGTATCGGCTTCCCTTCCGAAAAAGTCGATGAAAGAATGATTAAAACGTTGGTTAGAGAAAAAAGCTGTCCGGAAGCCCGCTTCTTTAAAGGCAGTAATGATTCCTTTCCGATGGTAAATAGAGTCATAACTGCAAGCAGTAACGTCAGACAATAACATAGGCACACTTTTATGCGTGGTATTCGATTCTGTCAGCACTTTCGGGAAAGCAACCAATCCCGACTGCTGGACAAGCAACGGATTCGTTTCCCGTTCATAACCATACAGTTGCCAGTTTAATGCACGGGAGGTTTCGCCCACTACCATCACGTACACCTCTTGTTTCTCCTCCGGATGCGTAGCTTGGGCATGGAAGGTAAAGTCTTTGGAAGTGTGGTGATAGTTCTGCGTCAAGGCAGTCCGCTGAAAAGCAAGCCCTACGTTATAACAGACATTCAAAGGGTATAAGTCCGATTTCAGTTCATAGCCGGGATCCTGTACGTATGCCCCGGCAAGGCTGAGAAAGGAGACTCCGAAGACGACGAAAAGCCCTTTTACGTTCTCTGCGGATAAACGCTGCCGATAACATTCGTTTTCGGACGATTGAAATGGTAGCCAACACCAAAGCCGGTATATACAGTATCACCACAACGACAATGGCAGGCGTCAGATTGCCAAGCAGTTCCATAGCTTCGCTCGAATTGGTGGTCACCAGGTTCAGAAACATATCGACAGCAATAATGGACTGCCCGAACAGATAGAGCAACACAATCTGGAACGCTCCGAAAAAGAGAAACAGGAACAAAATCCAAAGCATTTTACCGCAATTTCTCGATAGTGTCATTAGCAGGTAATAACATCCAAAAGGTAACAGGACATTGCAGACCTTTGCTATAAACGACAGCGGCTCCGTAAAACAGAGGATGATATTGGGTACTATCAGGATCAACAGGAACAGATAGAACAAATGCTCCTGATTTTCCAACCATTTCTTTATGTTTTTAAAAAGCTTCATTGATGTTGAATATAAATCCGGTCTGGTGTTTTCCAAACCCTAAATCTAACCTTACGTTTACTCTCTTTTTGAACTCCCATCGATAACCAAAACCATAATTAGGGAGGATATGTTTCGGGTAAACGCAGAAAATTCCGGGAAGATTGTTCCTGCCCCTGCCCATACAGCTACGCCATTTCGCCTCCAGACGTGCTGGCGAAGCTCTATCTGCGCATCCATGGCACATTTATCACGGTAACGCCCTTCGTAATAGCCACGCATGGAATAAGAACTTCCCAATGTTGCCATCAGTCCCCAAGGGGGTATCTCCATAAGTCAGCAGAGTGTGAAACTGTCCGGCCAATATCCCTCCCTTCCATATAGGGGTGATAATAGCTGGTAGTCAGCTCTGTGCTGCTGAAAGCATATTTATTACCGAGGAATGCGGGACTGAATCGTTGGTCTATTCTCAGGTAATAGCCACTATAGGCATTTGTGAGGAAATCCCGTGAATCATAAAGAAGGGAAAGGCCGAGACTCGTATTCGTTGTCCGTGCCGCCATTCCTTCCCAAAAGCTCCGGTTTTTCTAAATCCCGTCCGTCAATATAGTCGAATACGGCCATTGGACCGATATAAAAGTTCTTTGCCATTCGGAACATAAAATCGACTTTTACCTGTGCCTGAAAACGTTTATAGTCACTTTCGTTATCGGAGTTTGCCCCATTGTCGTATCCTCTCCCCCAATAAAGGCTGGGGAAAGAATAAAAATAAAGGTTATAATTCAACCGATATTTATCCTGCGGAAACAAATGATTTCCACGAACTCCCAACAAATAGAAGCCGACAGTCGACACATCTCCATAAAGAGAAACATTTGAGGGAGGAAGAATCGTATCAGCAGAATCGGTACGATACAAGCCTGCCGCCACCAGCCCGAGCCCAAACTTGGTATCACTGGGTAGTGAGGACCACCCTATCACACTGAAATCAAACTTTTTATTCTTTTTTCTCCTTGTTGGCGTCATTGAAGTAGTCAAGGAATTTCTTGAAGAAAGCTGCGCTTTGCCGGAACAGAATCGTTAACGGCCGCAACAGATATAGAGTCTTCCGGCAGTTCTATTTTTAGTAGAATGCGTCTGCGCACTAATAAAGGTTTGTGTCAATAATAATAGTGCGAATAAGATTAGCTTGTTCTGTCTAGTATTCATATATAATAAGAAGTTGAAAACTCTAGAGACAAAGTTAGTTTCAAACTTCTTATTACAACAGCGTTATGTGGGCTTTTGTTGTCCCCTTTTTCCCTTTTAACGTTTTAAAAGTCGAATGAATTCATCAACATCTTCTTCCGTTGTATCAAAAAGAAGTTACCAGACGAATTTCATCCTTATCTTCATTCCAAAAATAAAAAGAAATAAGATTCCAACATTCTATCAATAATAGGACGGGGCATTGTAAGGAACAACTGGTTACTTTCTACCTTTTGAGTAAAAAGTTACTTCCGGGAGTTTCTTTAACTCTTTGTAAAGTTTAGCTGCCATTACGTTGGCATGCGTGGCATTCTTCAACCAAAGTTCATCCGTCAGATAAGCGGTGAACTGGCAAGAGAGATAGCGCATCTTCGAAGCCAGTTGGGCAGACTGCTTACGGACAAAACGGGCTTCTTTCTGCAAGTCCTTATTGAATACAATAACACACTCCCCCATCATCAGTCCGTTCTTCGTTCCGCCGAAACTAAGGACATCCACTCCGCAATCCACAGTCAACGCCTTAAAAGAAAGCCGGAGGGCGGCACAGGCATTGGCAATTCTAGCTCCGTCCATGTGGACATACATACCGTTCAAATGAGCAAAGTCCGTCAGACGTTTCAGTTCCTCGGGCGTATAGATAGTTCCCATTTCCGTACATTGGGAGATGTAGAGGCTCTCGGTTGAGAATGATGCTGGTCACCGAAACCATGCAAGTAAGGTTGCATCAGCTCGGGAGTCAGTTTACCATCGGGAGTAGCAATCGGACGAATCTGACAACCTGTCATCTTCACGGGAGAGCCGCATTCGTCAACATAAATATGGGCTGTTTCGGCACAGAAAATAGAATGATACGGACGCGTCATTAACTGCAACGCCACCACATTGCTACCCGTTCCGTTGAATACAAACAACGGCACACAGTCTTGTGTAAAAGTCTCTTTTATTTTTGCAACGGCTTCTTCCGTCCATTTATCGTCTCCATAGCCTAATGCATGGTCTGTGTTTGCCCGGTTCAACGCTGCCATTACTAACGGATGCACACCGGAATTATTATCAGAGGCAAAACTTCTCATTGTTTCCTTACATTTAAAATTGGATGGCAAAGTAACAGATTTATTTTCAAAAATCAAGTAGCACGAAGATATATCTAAAAACAAAAATCCCCGAAACACTAACTACACGTTACCACTCCGGGAATTTCTTTGTTTTCAGCAAGTACCAAACTCCTTTAGCCGATGTAAACATTTACACAGAGATATACATAGAGTTCTTCATCACATTGGTCAAACTCTATCTTATTCTCTCTTGATAACCAGCCTAAAGCGGCACCCAGCTCTTTATCTTTCAGCCCGGATTTCCTTTTCAGAGTTCCGTAGCCCCATTTCTCATTATTGCTAAGCAGCTGCCAAACTTTACCGGCATTCAAACCGATTTCATTTCTGTCCATTTTTCTAGAGTTATTTAGAGGTTTAAAACATTAGGTTAAGATTTTACCTAGAAAGGTAACAAAAGGACATTACATTTGTTTATGCTACTTTACCAAAAACCTGTTACTAATTTATTTTTAACATAAAAGCCGCGATGTGTACCGACACAATACCGGTATTAGCGTATGTTAAAATAGAACTTTTCTTTGCAGACATCTGTTATTATCAGAGAATTAATCCTAAACCTATTACAGATATGGCAAAGAAAATAGCAGAACAACTGATAAACACTCTGGCAGAATCCGGAGTAGAACGTATTTACGCCGTAACGGGCGATAGTCTGAATGAAGTAAACGAGGCTGTCAGGAAGAATAATAAAATAAAATGGATACACGTGCGGCACGAAGAAACGGGAGCGTATGCCGCCGCAGCGGAAGCGCAACTGACAGGACGTCCGGGATGTTGTGCCGGTAGCAGTGGTCCGGGACACGTGCATCTTATCAACGGTTTGTATGACGCACAACGGTCGGGTGCCCCGGTGATAGCCATTGCCTCCACTATCCCGAGCGGAGAGTTCGGTACTGAATATTTTCAAGAGACCAATACTATCAAGCTTTTCAATGATTGCAGTTATTATAATGAAGTAGCCACTACTCCCAAGCAATTTCCGCGTATGCTCCAGTCGGCCATTCAGACAGCTATCACCCGCAAAGGAGTAGCCGTGGTCGGCTTACCGGGAGATCTGGCAAAGGCATCGGCTGTTTCTGTCGAAATTCGTCAGTCCGGAACTATTTCACCCAGCCGGAAGTCTGTCCGTCGGAAGAGGACCTTATACTGTTGGCCGATTTATTGAACAGTCATGAACGTATCACCTTATTCTGTGGCATCGGTTGCCGTGGGGCGCACGAAGAAGTGATTGCCCTTTCCGAGAAACTGAATGCCCCGGTAGCATATACTTTTAAAGGAAAAATGGAAGTGCAATACGAAAATCCGTACGAGGTAGGAATGACCGGATTATTGGGAATGCCTTCAGGATATTACAGTATGCACGAAGCGGAAGTACTTCTCATGCTAGGCACGGATTTTCCTTACTTGCTTTCCTGCCCGATGATATCAAAATAGCCCAGATAGATATAAAGCCCGAACGCCTGGGACGCCGCGCCAAAGTAGACATCGGACTTTGTGGAGATGTGAAAATGACTATTCAGGCATTATTACGTATGCTGACCCCGAAAACAGATGATACTTTCCTGTTGAAACAGACTCAAAAGATACGAAGAGGTAAAGAAAGATTTAGCTGCCTACACGAAAGATAAAGGAGAAGTGAATAAGATTCATCCCGAATACGTGATGTCGGAGATTGACAAACTTTCTTCAGATGACGCTGTATTTACAGTAGATACGGGGATGACTTGCGTATGGGGAGCGCGGTATCTGCAAGCGACAGGTAATCGCCACATGCTGGGTTCTTTCAATCACGGTTCTATGGCAAATGCTTTGCCGCAGGCTATTGGTGCTGCCTTGGCTTACCCCGAACGCCAGGTAGTCGCATTATGCGGTGACGGAGGTTTGTCTATGACTTTAGGAGATCTGGCAACGGTGGTTCAGTACAAACTGCCGATTAAAATTATCGTATTCAACAATCGTTCGCTGGGAATGGTGAAACTGGAAATGGAAGTTGACGGGCTACCGGACTGGCAGACAAATATGTTGAATCCCGACTTCGCTCAAGTAGCGGAAGCGATAGGGAATAACAGGTTTCAATGTCAGTGACCCGGAGGAGGTATTAACGACCCTATACAATGCCTTTGAAATGGACGGTCCGGTACTTGTTAATATTATGACCGACCCGAACGCACTCGCCATGCCTCCCAAAATTGAGTTCGGACAAATGGTAGGCTTTGCCCAGTCGATGTATAAGTTATTAATCAACGGGCGTTCGCAAGAAGTTATTGACACAATCAATTCTAACTATAAACATATACGGGAGGTATTTTTAGATTATCGGGTAAGGTGATTATCATTTTATTTTTCTTATGTTTGTAATCATCAAAAAGTATAAAGCACATGGAAAAGTCAGACTTTTCACCTTTGCCCCGGCAAGCTCTCTATGCAAATAAAAAGACAATGGAATCAATTTCTTTCCATTTTCTTGTTAGCGGCAGGCATTGGTTTTACAGTAACAGGCATTATCTTCTTCTTTGCCTACAATTGGGATGAACTCCCCAAATTCGCCAAACTGGGAATGGTAGAAGTTTTACTGGCAACCTCTGTCCTGCTCGCCGTATTCACCCGGTGGAGTACGCTCGTCAAACAGGTTCTCCTTACCGGAGCAACCTTTCTGACAGGTACGCTTTTTGCCGTATTCGGGCAAATCTATCAGACCGGAGCCGATGCATACCACCTATTCCTCGGGTGGACACTTTTTACCTTTCTTTGGGCAGTAGCTATCCGTTTCGCCCCGTTGTGGCTGACATTTATCGGACTACTCAGTATAACAATATGGCTGTATGTAATACAAATAGTACCCGGTCATTCGTGGACCAGCGCTTTGCTCACCAGCGCAGTAACCTGGATATGCGCCACATCAACGATCGTTGCGGAGCGAATGAACATAAAAGGGCAGTTGAATAAACGAAACCATTGGCTGATCAGCTTCCTGTCGTTGGCTACAATTATACATACCAGTTATCTTACAATGGCAGCTATCTGTGAAGATAATACCATTCTATCCGTCCCGTTAGCAAGTACCATTCTTTTGTTTTCGGTAGGATTGTGGTTCGGCCGGAAACAAAAAAGAATCTGTATTATCTCGCTACCATTCCTTTTGCAACTCTAATGATCCTGCTGACTACCTTTATATCACACAGTAATCTCAAAAATGTCAATCTGTTTCTCTTTGCAGGAATTATCGTTATCACAGGAACGACCTTGATTATATATTTTATTCTCCACCTAAAAGGCAATGGTATGGCACATAAGAATAACCTGACAATCCAAGTAGTATCAATTATCGGAGGAATCCTGACTGCTATCTTCTTTTTGGGATTTCTGGTAGTTGCCTCGATTATCCGCACTGAAACATCCAGTCTGATAATCGGATGTTTATTCATCATTACTACCCTGACAATAAGTCGCCGGCTCACAGTTCCTTTTCTGGATGCAATGAATATCACTCTGTACATCGCCGGATGTGCACTGATTGCTTATGGACTAAACAAAAGTACAAATGCTCTCTTTATTGCACTTGCGATAACCGGCATTTTCACTTTCTTCTTATCGAAAGGTTTCATCTTACCTTTCCTTTCTGTCATTCTATTTATTATTTCTTTTCTCGGAGAGTTAGCTTATTTATCTTCGTCAATACAACTTTTGCAAATAGCAGTAGTCCCGGTTTTAGCAGTTTTCCTGTTCACCAATCTATACGAAAGGGATATCCTGACCGGATTAAAGGAAAACTTAGTTTCCAAATACACACCTTTCCATTCCGGCTTATTCGTTTCCTGTATCTGCTTATTAGCCGGATTGTCTGTTAATTATGGAATACCCGCACCCTATTGGTTACTATCTATCTTTATCTGGATCGGGATTCTTCTTATTATTCAACGTATCATGCCGGTAATGGAAGTAACGAACCCAGTAAGTCAGATCGGAATATGCATTCTCTGTATCCTTATCTGCCTGCCGACAATGTTCGCCCCATATCTGTCGGGTAGTCTCTTACTGATACTGATATGTTTTCATTATGGCTATAAAAGCAGAATGTGCCGCCGCACTCCTACTCTTTATCTATGCCGTTTCCAAATACTACTATGATTTGAACCTAAGCCTGCTTGTGAAGTCAATCACGCTTTTTCTTCACAGGAATCATATTCATGATCGCTTGGTATTATTTCACTCAAAAAAGAACGAAACATGAAAAAACAGAGTCGGATACTGATTATCACTAACCTGTTACTTTTGTTAGATACCTCAACTGGTCCATTTACCAGAAAAGAACAAACACTGAGAGACGGTCAACTCGTATTGTTTGAACTGGCTCCCGTCGACCCTCGTTCACTTATGCAAGGTGATTACATGAGCCTCCGTTATAGAGAAGCTACATCGGACTTACTCGGCGATACACAAGTAGCTACACATGGATATGCCGTATTAAATATCGACAGTAACCGGGTAGCCCGTATTGTCCGACTTAAGGATGCATTGGAACCTTTGAACGATAACGAACTGATCATCAACTATAAAATTGTAAATGATCGTTTATTTCTTGGTGCCGAATCTTTCTTCTTTGAAGAAGGTCAAGACACCCTTTATCAAAAGGCAACATACGGAGGCCTGAAAGTGAACGCCAAAGGAGAAAGTTTACTTGTGGGATTGTATGATAAAGACTTTCTGCTGATTAAGCCTGATAGATGAATATCGAAAAGCCCGGACTTTCACAAGCCCGGGCTCTTTGTATTCTTAAAACATCTCCTTATCTATAGGGAAAAAGGGACTAGCAAATTGCTTCTAGCGTAATAAGTGAGATGCCTTAAGAGCTATAAAGGGATGTCCGTGGGAAATAAGGGAGGCATCCCTTCCAAGGAACAGTGATTTGAATGGTACACTTTCACAAGCATCTCCATTCAGCCTGTTTCCTTTTATAGTATTTCATTCTGTAATACAAATACTTACACGATTTTCTTTCGGAGTAGAATAAGGTTGTACTGTATCTCCTTTGAAGTCAACTTTTATTCTGTCTGCCGCAATGTCTTTAGATTTCAATGCTTCAGCAACATTCTTGGCACGAGCCTCGGACAACTTAAAGTTTATTGTTGCATTACCTGTATTTACATCTGCATAACCTGTTATGCAAATCTTTGCCGCAGGATTTTTCTCCAGATACTCAACCAAAGAGCTAATTTTTTGCTGCTGTTGCTCATCCTGAATACGAGCAGAGTTCAAAGCGAAGAAAATATTCTGCTTCATAGGTTCTACAACTATTTTGTCTTCCTTCGGCTTCGATTGCTCCACTACCGGAATCGGTTCAGGACGCTGCTCCACTGTCGTAACAGAAACAGGTTGTTCGGGTTCATAAGAAACAGGAGCCACCTTCCTGGAGCTTTTTCCTAATGTGAAAGAGAGCCCAACCAATCCATTGAATTGCCAATCAGCATTCACACCTTTCTTAGAGTTAAACTTGTCAGACAACATATTTGTATTCAACTCAAAGTTGATAGCCACATGATCATTCAGACGAAGATTTGTCCCCAGCCCGATACGTCCTGAAGCATACAGTTTCTTACCTGTCCACAAACGTTGCAAATTGTACCCGCTTGCGTTCAAAGCTACAGCCTCATCATTGTCAAAAGCGCCATTCAAGCCTATACCCAGAAAAAGATATGCATTGAATATACGTTTTGAATGGAAACCATAACACAAGTTACTTAGATCAAACATAGCATCTAGGCCACCCTGCAAATATTTATATTTATAAGTAATTGCCGGATTTACCCAACCTCCTTTAGCCTGCCAGCCACTTGCTTCTGCCCGAACTGCAAACAACGGAGTAAACTTATATCCCAAAGCTACCGCTACGGACGGAGATACCAAATCTCCGAAAATCGCTTCACCTAAAGTATAGGCACCTCCTCCTTGCAGAGACAGAAACCAATGGGATTGAACTCAGTTTTTCCTTCCTCCCTTTTTTCCGGAAAACTGTTCTTTTGTGTAACCAGACTGCCAAGCAAAGGCAACATTAACGTACGTCAGAATAGAACCAACAGAATGTGATATTTAATCTTCATATTTATTATATAATTCAACTCAAAACAGAGGGACGCCCCGTTTGTTTACTGGAACGTCCTCCGTAATTTATCTACAAATCAAGTTTCTTTATAAGAGAATCATGACTTTGTTATTTAATTGCTTTTTCTGTCAATGTTACAGGAATCTCACATTTTACAACTGACAAATCTTTTGAATGTCACAGTTGCAATTACCGTAAGGTTGTAATCTCTAGTCAAAGTAGAACCTTCGTTTTTCCAAGTAACTACACCTGTAGTAGCATTAACCTTTAACTCTGAATTTGCAGACATATTCTTTGTCAAGTATAGCCCAATCACCTTCTTCAACGAAAGCATATTCAACACTTACCATGTCAGCATTCAGTTTATAAGTATTTGTAGCTTTATCACTCAACACTAATACAGTAGCAGTAGAGCTATAAGAGTAAATAGCGCTTCCTTCGTTATCCTTCACAAGAACTTCAGGCATAGTGGCTCCGGTGTTTACACCAATTCCATTACCAAAGATCTTTATGCCGGTAGCTTTTGTAGCAACAAACGGATTAATGAATACGATGTTATATGCAAAATCACATGTTTCACCATTTTCCAAAGTTACCTGATAAGTCATGTTCTTAACATCATCACGTTCGGTCATCGGCTCAGTCAACTTAACTGTCTGATCTGTTGAGAATGAAGCCAGAGGAGACGGAGATACACCTGTTACACCAGAAGCCCATTGGAACTGAAGTGCTTTTACATTATTAACTTTATTATAGTATGTGAAGATATTCTCACCTGCTTCATTATTTTCAAAATGCTCGCTCACTACAGAAGACATTTCCCAACCGGAGTTTTCCTGTCCTTTTGACTACAATACAATCCTTATAAGTCTTTCCATCAGCAAGAGACTTATATGTCTCGTTATAATACAAAGGATTATAAGTATAAGGAACACATTTCTTCCTTCACATAGAATATTTGCTCAAGTTTAATATCGCCATGTGAATTATCATTAGAAGGAATGATAATCTTCACTGAATACTTAGCACCCTTACCGTCTACGTCTTTGTAAGTATTCTGAGTCTTGATCAGATTATTGATACCCACTTTGATAGCAGAGGTCTTGGTTGCATCATCGTTCAATTTAATATTCAGAAGAAGACCTGATTCATCATTTATCACTACATCTGTACTCTGTTCTGCCTCTTGATCAATAATAGTCAGTTCCTGACCATTTTTGTCAGTTACAGTAACCAATACATTATATTTATGATCATCACCACCATAATAATTCCAGAATGTAGTAGAAGTCAATTTTGCAGTACCGTAAATCTTATTGTTGATAGCCTGATAGTCCATGCTGACATTATCAAGATTATAGTCATTAGTGAATGCTTTTTTTCATCACCTTCTAACTTATGATAATCAGCTGCTTTATCAGCAGACATATCAATAATTCCATAATCAGGTTTTTTCGTCCGGAGCCTGAGATGTTTCTGTAATCTCCAATTTGATATAAGATGAAGCTACGAGTTTCTTTTTTCACCTGCATTGCTAGTTAAGAAAGCGTCTACTCTAACAACAGGAGTACGTCCGATAGCCGGAGTTCCGTTTTTCACTTCAGGATTAACTTTAATAACACCGTTACCGGCAATGTTTTCTCCTTCTTTTACGATAAACCATTGTTGATTTGTCTTTTCGTCATCTTCAGCCAAATAGTTCTCAGGTATTGAGAATTCATAACTCATGCCTTTGAATCCCAATGCTGCCAACCAATTATCTTTATCATTAGAATACAATCCTACATAATCTTTCAAATTAATAGTAGCATCATATTTAAATGTAGCGTTTGCAGCAGCGTCCAATGCAACAAACTGTTTGATGAAATCATCTGATTCACCATCTTTATTGATAGATTTTGTACGCTCATAGAAAGTAATAGCAGCATCGTCACCTTCCTTAGTTTTTACGCTATCAGCAAGTACCAAGTCAATCTCGCTAGATGTAGCATATACATAATCAGATGTCATTGGTTTTTTGACCATACCATGCCTGTAAAGCAGCAATATTATATTCAGCATTTTTGAGCAATGCATTCGGATTAATTGTTGTTCCGATAGTTACAACACCATCCGCCACCTTCGTCTCGTCAACATTCAGCAACACTTTCTTGTCACCAACTGCACGGGTTTTCACTTTACGATCGATAAAGCCGAATACAGTTTTTCCGTCAACATTTGCATCTTCCGGATTCAAGCGATAATTCAATGCCACAACATTTGATTTACCCCAATCTTTCTGTGCAATGAATTCGCCACTAGTAGTATTAAACTTAGCTTCATTTAAATAACTCTCGATATGATAGAAAGGCTTACTAGTAGTTGCATAAGGAACATCTGTACTTACTACATCAGGAATGAATGCGATAGAAGATAAAGCAATGCCTGAAGTGATGTCTATTGCTATACCATCCGGTGCTCCTTCAACTCCTTGAAGTGTCAATACATTACCATTAAGAATAGCAGTAACTCCACCTTCAGATGCTGCGGTTTTCCAACTAATATCTGTTGCTTCTACCAATTTACCATCCTGATAAATATCAAAACAGCCAGTTTCTTTGTTAGGTACATAGTACTTACCGTTTTCACCGGGTGTACCTTCTCCACCAGCCGGTCCGGCAGCACCGGGTGCTCCATCTACTCCGACAGCCTTTTATATTCGGTTTTCACACCATTTTTTGTACCAATAGCCATCTTTCTCACCAATCGTCCAAACATCAGCATCCGCACCATTTTTACCATTAGTCAGTTCATAGCTTTTGCCGTCACTAAGCGTCACAGTAATTCCGTTCTCTCCTTTCACAACATTTGTTATAACGGAACCGCTGTTAACCTTTGTCTGCAACTCCTCGAGTGACACCTTTACAGCGTCAATCTGTGTTTGCAGATTGTCAATGTCATCATCGTAGTCCTTACAGCCTACATAGGTGACAGTAGAAAGTGCCAACGCCCCGAAGAACATCACTCTTACAAATTTTCTTTTCATAACTACTTAAAAATTACATTAATAATATATTATTAAACACTAAGTTTCAATAATAAACGCCCGTTACTCTGTAGGTAACGGAGAGACCTTTGCGCCTGCTCTTTTAGAGTAGTCAATACTGAAAAATGATACGATAGATTATGAAAGTTCTTTACCCCTGCTTCTGACGAGCGGCAGAGGGGAGGGAAATCTTATGCAATATTTAGAAGTTAACAAAGCCCTAATACAAAGAATCCACGTGTTTTATCTGTCCTAGTTCCGCTTTTAAGTAGTTTATTAGAAAAAATGTGTGATTTCGTTTGGTTGTTTTAAGAAATATGCTCATATTTGCACTGTCATTTATTCCCGTTACCTACAGAGTAACAGAATAATAATCAGGCATTTAATCCTATCACAGAACGCTTCACAAAATCAAGAACCTGTTTATTTGCTTCATCAATTTTCTTGCTTCGGAAAGGCTTGAGATATGTCTCTGTTACCGTAATGGAAGAATGTCCCATAGCTTCGGAGATAATACCCGGATGAATTTCGCAATAATAAGCCGTTGTAGCCCAAGTATGCCGGGCAGTGTATGAGCTTAATTTATCACCCAATCCTAATAACTCTCCCAACAACATTAGTTGTTGATTAAAGCTGCGCAACGCCAACTGATATTCACGATACGCCTCTTTCGTTCCTTCTCGGCTTTCCAAAAATGGAAAGAGATAAGGAGAAGAAGAATCACGGTTCATGTATTTCTTTACCAGAATCATTGCTTCCGGAGTCAACGTCACCGACAGGGGACGGCCTGTTTTACGCCGACGATACGTGATTACATTATCACGCAAATCACTCTTGCGCAGATAAGTAAGATCAACAAACGGCATACCGCGAAGCGAAAACATAAGCATAAACAGTTCCTGTGCACGGCGCATATTCGAAGATGCACCCGAAGACTGCGACAATTTACAAAACACTTTCTTCATATCGTCGTCACATAGGGCACGTTTATGATCGGCACGAGTGCCCGTATACACCGAACGGAACAGATGCGGAACGTATGGTGCCCGATGAAGATCGACGGCACGATTGTAAACGGCACGAAAGGTACGAAGATAGGTAGAAACCGTATTCCAACTACACCCACGACCACGAAGATAGACTTCGAACCCTTTTAACCACTCTGAAGTTACCTCATTGAAGGCAAAATCATCTTTCCCACGATAAGCAATAATGGCATTGAGACTGCTGCGATAGACATGAGCAGTTCCAAAGTTTCCCTCCACTTGCAGCCCACGGGCCACTTGCTTCATAAATCCTAATACTTTTGACATCTCACGATTTTATTAATAAATTAGACAATAAATATACAAGTATTCCAATAACCGAACAAATCGGAGAATGAGATGTTTTGGGAACACAAAAAAAAGAACCACCTTCCCTTTATCAGGGAAAAGCGGTTCTTCTTTTCTTTATATTCTCTAATAGGAAACCGGAATTACATCATTCCACCCATTCCTCCCATTCCGGGAGCGCCCATTGGCATTTCAGGTTTGTCTTCCTTCTTTTCTACAATGACACATTCGGTAGTCAGGAACATACCAGCGATAGAAGCTGCATTTTCCGAAAGCTACACGAGCAACCTTTAGCAGGATCTACTACACCGGCAGCATGCAAGTTTTCGTAAACATCAGTACGGGCATTGTAACCGAAGTCACCTTTTCCTTCACGTACTTTCTGAACAACTACAGCGCCTTCTTTACCTGCATTAGCAACAATCTCGCGAAGCGGCTCTTCGATAGCACGTTTGATGATACCAATACCGGTTGTTTCATCCGCATTGTCCCCCTTCATGCCTTCAAAAGAATCGATAGCACGGATATAAGCTACGCCACCACCCGGGATAATACCTTCTTCGATAGCAGCACGAGTTGCACGCAATGCATCGTCTACTCGGTCTTTCTTTTCCTTCATTTCTACTTCAGAAGCAGCACCTACGTAAAGAACAGCTACACCACCTGACAACTTAGCCAGACGTTCCTGCAATTTCTCACGGTCGTAGTCTGATTTAGTAGCAACGATCTGAGCCTTGATCTGATCGCAACGTTCTTTGATGTTTTCTTTTGCACCGGCACCGTTTACGATGGTAGTATAATCTTTAGAAACTGTTACCTTATCGGCAGTACCCAACATTTCGATAGTAGCCTGTTCCAGTTTCAATCCTTTTTTTCTTCGCTGATTACCATACCACCTGTCAAGATAGCGATATCTTCCAGCATTTCTTTGCGACGGTCGCCAAAGCCCGGAGCCTTCACAGCACAAATCTTCAACTGAGAACGCAGACGGTTTACTACCAAAGTAGTCAATGCTTCGCTATCTACATCTTCTGCAATAACCAACAGAGGACGACCAGTCTGTACAGCCGGTTCGAGGATAGGCAAGAAATCTTTCAGGGTTAGAAATCTTCTTGTCGTAGATCAGAATGTAAGGTTTCTCCATTTCACATTCCATCTTCTCTGTATTTGTCACAAAGTAAGCTGACAGATAACCACGGTCGAACTGCATACCTTCTACTACACCGATTGTAGTGTCAGTACCTTTAGCTTCTTCGATAGTGATCACACCGTCTTTAGATACTTTGCGCATTGCATCAGCAATCAATTTACCGATCACCGGATCATTGTTTGCAGATATGGTAGCCACTTGTTCAATCTTGTCGTAGTTGTCACCTACAGTTTCTGCTTGTGATTTGATTGATTCTACCACTTTGGCAACAGCCTTGTCGATACCACGTTTGATATCCATCGGGCTTGCACCGGCAGTCACGTTCTTCAAACCTTCAGCTACGATAGCCTGAGCAAGAACAGTTGCAGTCGTTGTACCGTCACCTGCATCGTCACCAGTCTTGGAAGCAACTTCTTTCACTAGTTGTGCACCTGTATTCTGGTAAGCGTCTGCCAGTTCGATTTCTTTTGCTACTGTCACACCGTCTTTTGTGATGTGCGGAGCACCGAATTTCTTTTCGATGATAACGTTACGTCCTTTCGGACCAAGAGTTACTTTTACTGCATTTGCCAAAGCATCGACACCTTTTTTCAATTGGTCACGGGCGTCAATATTGAATAATATTTCTTTTGCCATAATGATATTTACAATTTAATGATTGATTATTTACTACATTTATTAACCCAAAACAGCGAGAACATCGCTCTGACGCATGATAAGGTATTTAGTACCTTCGACTTCAAGTTCTGTTCCGGCATATTTACCATAAAGAACTGTAGCGCCTACTTTCAATACCATTTCTTCATCTTTCGTACCGTGACCTACTGCCACAACTTCACCTTTCAAAGGTTTTTCTTTTGCTGTATCAGGAATAATGATACCACCAATTGTTTTTTCTTCTGCAGGTGCAGGGAGGATAAGCACTCTGTCTGCTAATGGTTTAATGTTCATAGTTACTTATTATATTTTAGTTATACATTATAATATTAATTGTCACCCGCCTGTTCTGCAGGCGAACCGTTAAAGACATTGCGAAAAGCGTGCCAAAGCAAAAGAATGATTGTTTGGCAGAAATTGACTGACAAAATGACTGACAGTTCACCTCTTATGGCAAAAAGAGAGAGCTACCACTACCCTACCTTCATAGTATTAACAAAGAAGTTACTCCCCGTAGGGCGCAAACTTCCCTTCCCTTTTACCACAAAAAGTTCTTTCCGCCCCGTTTCAGACTTAAAACGGAAGTTGCGTTTTTTATAAATGAAGGCTTTGATTATATAAACGAAACTTGCGTTTTTTATAAACGGAAGTTTCGTTTATAGATTATGATAAAAGCAAGAAGCAACTTTTTACGCTCTATATAGAGGAAGTTTGCAAAAAGGATGAAGTGAGACTTATCTATATGTCTCCAGGAAAACAAACAAAAGGAGGTCTGAACTTTGCAGCCCAAACCTCCTGATTATGTGTGAAGGGAATGTATGTATGCGAAAGCTATAAACTAGCTATATACTTCCATAGCGGAGCAGCGTTCAGCGCTTGCATGATTTCGTTGTTATCCAGCAGCCGTTTCACCTCTTCCAAGGTGAGCAGATGCACGGAAAGATCTTCGGTAGCTTCCAGATGTTGGTGGTCGATGAGTTCCACATCGGTTGCAAGGAAGCAATACGTCAGATTGGTGTGAGTGCTCGGATTGGCGGAAATCAACATATATTCCTGCCAGTTGCCATTTCCGTAGCCGGTTTCTTCCCATAATTCGCGTTGGGCGGATACCAATGGCGAAGCGTCTTCCTTTTCACACACCGGCACAAAGTTCATAACAAGTCCGGCCGATGCCGGGACGGTATTGGCGGACAAATACAAATTTGCCTTCTTTGGTTATGGCAATCGTGTTTACCCAGTCGGGATATTCAAGAATATAATATTCGGGGATATGATTTCCATTGGGAAGCAACATATCTTCACAACGAACGGTCAGCCACGGGCGGCGGAACAGGTATTTGCTGCTCACCGTTTTCCATGCTTTGTTTTTCTCTTCCATAAGGTTTCTTGTTTTCTTCCGGCAAAAAGTAATGATTTCCTCCGGATATCTTGCTTTACAGCTTTCTCTTTTATTCGTCCACACAAGTTATCTCTATCATCCGGATCTGTTCCAGATATTTCTTAGTCGAACTAACCAAAGAACTTCCCATATAGAATAAAAACATCAGGCTGACAATAGTCATTAGTACACCAATCAAAGCGAAACGGTTTCTTTGTTCTAAAATGCTGCTATTCATACCTCTTCCTCCTCTTAATTTTTACCTACTGCAAAGATAACGCAGAAAGGCTACAAAAAAATTTACAAGAATGTTTCAAAAAGCTTAAATATTGAAATAGTGTTCGTATCTTTGCATCCGCTAACAACCCCTTAATTACAATATGGCATTTACGAATAACATTATGATTGTCCGGCACAAGTTGCTGGCTGACCTTGTAAGACTCTGGAAAAACGACCAGTTAGTAGAAAAAATAGACCGGCTACCTATTGAATTGAGCCCACGCAAGTCAAAGCCTCTGGGACGCTGTTGTGTACACAAAGAACGAGCCGTGTGGAGATACAAGATGTTCCCCTAATGGGACTGGACATGACAGACGAACATGACGAAGTAACTCCTCTCTCCGAATATGCGCAGCAAGCATTGAGCCGTCCCGAACCGGATAAAGAAAATATAATGTGCGTCATTGACGAAGCGTGTTCTTCCTGCATACAGATTAATTATGAAATAACCAACCTTTTGTCGCGGATGTGTGGCCCGTAGTTGCTATATGAACTGCCCCAAAAGATGCCATACGTTTCAAGAAAAACGGTCAGGCAATGATCGACCATGAGACGTGTATCAGTTGCGGTATCTGTCATAAGAGTTGCCCGTATCATGCCATCGTCTATATATCCTGTGCCTTGCGAAGAATCCTGTCCGGTGAAAGCTATAAAAAGACGAACATGGCGTAGAGCACATTGACGAGAGCAAATGTATCTACTGCGGAAAGTGTATGAACGCCTGTCCATTTGGAGCTATCTTCGAAATCTCACAGACATTCGACGTATTGCAGCGAATCAAAAAAGGAGAAAAGAAGGTTGCCATCATCGCTCCGTCTATCCTCGGACAGTTCAAAACATCTATTGAACAGGTGTACGGTGCTTTCTAAAGAGATAGGTTTCACCGATATCATCGAAGTAGCCGAAGGAGCCATGATGACCACCAGCAACGAAGCACACGAGCTGTTGGAAAAACTGGAAGAAGGACAGAAATTCATGACTACTTCCTGTTGCCCCTCTTACATCGAACTGGTAGAGAAACATCTGACAGAAGATGAAACCATACGTTTCTACCACAGGATCACCGATGTATTATGCAGCAAAATCGCTAAAGAAGCATCCCGATGCGAAGATTGTATTTTGTCGGTCCATGTGTAAACGGAAAGAGGTACGCCGTGACGAAGCGGTAGACTATATCCTGACTTTCGAGGAAGTCGGTTCTATCCTTGATGGAATGGACATTCAACTGGAGCAGGTGGATTCTTTCTCCATCCTGCATACTTCCGTACGCGAAGCACATGGCTTTGCGCAGGCCGGCGGTGTGATGGGGGAGCAGTGAAGGCATATCTGAAAGAGGAAAGCGGATAAGATCAATGCTATCCAGGTATCGATATCAACAAAAAAAGAATATAGCCTTGCTGCGTGCCTGTGCCAAAAACAGGAAAAGCAGCGGGACAATTTATCGAAGTGATGGCTTGCGAAGGCGGTTGCATCACCGACCAAGTACACACATATGACATTGTTTCAGGACGTCGTCAACTGGTACAAGAGCTGCTCAAGCGAAAAGAAAGCTATGAGACAATGGGTAGATAAACTACGAAAAGAAAGGACACTCCGACCGGAAGAATTTCGGCAACTGTTGACTGAATGTGACGGAGAGTTATTGCGCTATATCAACGAACAGGCGCAAAGAAGTCAGCCTCCGTCATTTCGGTAACCGGATTTTTATTCGCGGGCTTATTGAAGTCAGCAACTGTTGCCGGAATAACTGCTATTACTGCGGTATCCGGAAAGGAAACGAATTTGGAACGTTATCGGCTAACCGCAGAAAGCATACTGGATTGCTGCAAGCAGGGCTATGAACTCGGTTTCCGCACATTTGTGCTGCAAGGAGGAGAAGATCCTGTACTGACAGATGAACGGATAGAAAGTATAGTCTCAGCGATTCACCGGAATTATCCCGATTGTGCCATTACACTGTCACTCGGTGAAAAGCCGCGTGAAGCATACGAACGTTTTTTTCCAAGCAGGTGCCAACCGCTATCTGCTGCGTCACGAGACTTTATGATAAATCGCATTATCGGCAACTACGCCACCCCGAGGGTATGTCGTGCGGGACGTCGTCTGCAATGCTTGCAGGATTTAAAAAAATCGGTTATCAGACGGGAACCGATCATGGTCGGCAGTCCGGGGCAGACAGTGGAGCATCTGATCCAGGACATTTTGTTTATCGAACAACTTCGTCCCGAAATGATTGGTATCGGTCCTTTCCTGCCTCATCGTGACACCCCTTTTGCCCAGTCCCCCCTGCGGAACCGTGGAACAGACCATCCTTTTTATTATCCATCTTCCGGCTGATGCATCCGTCGGCACTGATTCCGGCCACCACAGCACTGGCTACACTCACTCCCGACGGACGGGAACGGGGAATACTGGCTGGTGCCAATGTGGTCATGCCCAATCTGTCGCCACAGGAAGAACGCAAAAAATACAATCTGTATAACAACAAAGCCTCCCTCGGAGCGGAATCTGCGGAAGGACTTAGAATATTACAACAACAGTTGGAAAACATCGGTTATCAAATCTCCTTCGACAAGGCGATTACAAACAATAAAGAAATGTATAAAAGTAGATTCATCCCAAGCAGAAGAATTCATTCATCATGAAGAAATTCTGGAAACTTCTTGAATATGCACGGAATCACAAAGACAACCGCGCATTCATAGAACAGCGATCGAAAAAGCCGCTCTTTGCAAAGGATTGACGCATCGCGAAGCAGCCCCCCTGCTGGAATGTGACCAACCGGACTTGATAGAACGGATTTTCCGTCTGGCGGAAGAAATCAAACATAAATTTTATGGCAACCGCATTGTCATGTTCGCGCCACTCTACTTGTCAAATTATTGCGTGAACGGGTGTGTGTGTGCCGTATCACACAAAGAACAAAACAATCGCCCGCAAAAAAACTGACACAGGAAGAAATTCGCAAAGAAGTAATCGCCTTGCAGGGATATGGGGCATAAACGTCTGGCACTCGAAGCCGGAGAACATCCGACACTGAATTCACTGGAATATATACTGGAATCTATCCGGACCATTTATAGCATCAAACACAAGAATGGGGCTATCCGCCGGGTTAATGTGAATATCGCAGCCACTACCGTCGAAAACTATCGCCGGTTGAAAGATGCCGGTATCGGTACCTATATATTATTTCAGGAAACATATCACAAAGAGAACTACGAAGCCCTCCATCCCACCGGGCCCAAAAAAGCAACTACGCTTATCATACGGAAGCAATGGACCGTGCCATGGAAGGAGTGAATCGATGACGTAGGAATGGGAGTACTTTTCGGATTGAACACTTACCGTTATGACTTCGTAGGATTGTTGATGCATGCAGAACATCTGGAAGCCCGTTTCGGTGTAGGTCCCCACACTATCAGTGTACCCCGTATCTGTTCAGCAGATGATATTGATGCGGGAGATTTTCCCAATGCAATTTCAGATGATATATTCAGCAAGATTGTAGCCGTCATCCGGATAGCAGTTCCTTATACCGGAATGATTATATCAACCAGAGAGTCACAAGAGTCCCGCGAAAAGGTTCTTGAACTCGGCATCTCACAGATCAGTGGCGGTTCCCGTACAAGTGTAGGCGGGATATGCAGAGACAGAGCTTCCGGAAGACAACTCTTCACAATTTGATGTGAGCGATACCCGGACGCTGGACGAAGTGGTCAACTGGTTGCTCGAATCCGGACATATCCCCAGTTTCTGCACCGCCTGTTATCGGGAAGGACGGACCGGTGACCGGTTTATGTCTTTAGTCAAATCGGGCCAGATAGCCAACTGCTGCGGACCGAACGCATTAATGACTCTGAAAGAATACCTCGAAGATTATGCATCGGAAGATACCCGAATCAAAGGAATGAAGTTGATAGCTAAAGAGACCGACCGGATTCCGAACCCAAAAATCAGAGAAATAGCGATCCGAAATCTAAAAGAAATAGCGGAAGGGAAAAGAGATTTCAGATTTTAATTCATCATAAATTAGGCACGGATGACGGCGGATTACACAGTTCTTATTAATGTGTTAACGCAAAACAAAACCGTGTAATCCGCGTCATCCGTGCCTAAATAGTTATAAATATCTGATTCTCAATTTAAGTAGAAAACAACATTATTTATATCCACTTATATGCATAGCAGTTTTACCCCCAATGCCAGCCGACTCCATATCGCCCTCTTCGGAAAGCGCAATAGCGGGAAATCTTCCCTGATCAATGCGCTGACCGGGCAGGATACCGCTCTTGTTTCCGACACTCCCGGAACAACGACCGACCCCGTACAGAAAGCAATGGAAATTCACGGTATCGGTCCTTGCCTGTTCATAGACACTCCGGGATTCGACGATGAAGGCAAATTAGGAAACATGCGCATCGAACGTACATGGAGAGCCGTAGAAAAAAACCGATATTGCCATTCTGCTTTGTGCAGGTGATGCCTCCATAGAAATACCCGAAGATGCGGATTTCACCGAAGAACTTCACTGGCTGGAACAACTCAAAGCAAAAAACATCCCGACTATTCTGCTTATCAACAAGGCAGATATACGAAAATCCCCCGCATCACTCGCTACCCGAATAAAAGAAACTTTTGGGAATCATCCTCTCTTGGTCAGTGCCAAAGAGAGGACAGGCATAGAACTGATACGCCAGGCGATTCTGGAAAAACTGCCGGAAGATTACGATCAGCAAAGTATCACAGGCAGATTGGTAACAGAAGGAGACCTCGTCTTACTGGTCATGCCACAAGATATTCAGGCTCCTAAAGGGAGACTGATTTTTTATAAGTACAAAACCATGCGGGAACTGCTCGACAAAAAATGCCTGATCATGAGCTGTACCACAGATAAATTATCAGAAACATTGCAAGCTCTCGCCCGCCCTCCTAAACTAATTATTACAGACTCACAAGTATTCAAAACAGTCTACGAGCAAAAACCGACAGAAAGCAGATTGACCTCTTTTTCTGTTCTTTTTGCTGGTTATAAAGGAGATATCGGATACTATGCAGAAAGCGCCTCAGCCATCGAAAGTCTGACAGAATCCTCCCGCATACTGATAGCCGAAGCTTGTACACATGCCCTCTATCCGAAGATATCGGCAGAGTAAAGCTCCCACGCTTATTGCGAAAGCGGATTGGAGAAAAGTTACAAATAGACATCGTGGCAGGAACCGATTTTCCACAAGATCTCACTCCTTATTCTTTGGTAATCCATTGCGGCGCTTGTATGTTCAACCGCAAATATGTGCTGAACCGCATCGAAAGAGCAAGGTTACAAAATGTACCGATGACAAATTACGGAGTGGCTATTGCTTTCCTCAACGGGATACTTAATCAAATAGAATATTAAAATAAAAAGGACATTTGGTTGCATGCTTCAAGCATTTGTCTTATATTAGTCACGCAATCAAATATTTATTAACTTTAGACATAGACAAATGAAAAAGAGAACTATGGCTTTAGCCATCTTTCTGGCAACCGGTGTTACTATTCAAGCACAAGACAGACTGACACAGTACAAAAGTCCGGAATGCCATCAGCGTTCGTACCCCCATTATGAACGACAGCATCAATCCTAAAGGAGAAAAACACACCAAAAAGATGTTACTCCAAACCCCAGTCGTACTGCACTTGCCGGATACACCGATGCAGTCACTCACTACTGACACAGCAGGGTATCTAAGTTTTGAAAAAAGCGGATAAAGACAACAAACTTTACCTGGTCAAGACGCAGATTCGTGCAGAGCGCTTCTTGAAAGGGAAGTTGAAAATCCCTCTCCCGTCCGCTGGGAAGTCTTTATTGACGGAGCCTCCAAACAAGTGAAGGATGCGGCAGAGGACAGTATCACTTCCGGATCATCACGCGACATAGCCCTTAGCCTGGAACCCGAACGGGATTACAATTATCATCAAACTGCTTTCTGCTGCCGATGACAAAAAGCCACTCCAACGCTGAAATGTGAATTGATCAAAGACGAGAAATTCAAAAGACATTCCCTGCAACTTAGATCCGGAAGCACGAAAACGTTTTTCCCTTGACAATACAGTATATGGAAGCCGGGCCATCGCTGTTTCTGTCTCTCCCAGCGGAAAATATCTGTTGACCCGCTACTGGGACAACCACGCTGCCAAACGTTCACGTACCTATTGCGAACTGACAGAGCTAAAAATCCGGTAAAGTACTCCTGACCAATCTCAGAGACGGTATGAGTTGGATGCCGAAAAGCGATAAACTATACTATACAGTAACCGCCCTGACCGGAAATGATGTAATCAGTCTCGATCCTGTCACACTCCGTGAAGAGACTATCCTACAGAGTATCCCCGAGCAGAGTTTCACCTGGTCGCCCAACGAAGATTTCCTGATTTACTATCCCCGTGAGGAAGGAGTAAAGGAGGATGGGCCTCTCCGTCGTATCGTTAGTCCGGCAGACCGTATTCCGAATACTCGCGGACGGAGTTTCTTAGCTAAATATAACCTGTCCGACGGAGTTTCCGAACGACTGACCTATGGTAACCACAGCACTTACCTGCAGGACATTTCGCCGGACGGAAAATACATGCTATATAGTACCTCTAAAAGAAAATATCACTCAACGTCCGTTCTCTTTATCCTCACTCTATCAAGTAGATCTGGAAACATTGAAAGTCGATACTCTCTTCTACGAAGACCGTTTTCTGGGGGTGCAGGCTATTCACCGGACGGAAAACAGTTACTGCTGACAGGCAGCCCCGAAGCCTTCGGCGGCATTGGAAAGAACTGTGGCAATCATCCTATTGCCAATGATTTCGATACCCAGGCTTTCATCATGGACCTCGCTACCCGTAAAATACAACCAATCACCAGAGATTTCACCCCACTGTCAGCCCCTTGCAGTGGAACCGTGGAGATGGTTGCATCTACTTTAACACGGAAGATGAAGACTGCAAAAAACATCTATCGTTATTCACCGAAAGACGGACGTTTTGAAAAGCTGAATCTAGAAACAGATGTCACCACTAACTTCGCTCTGTCCGAGTATAATCCGGGCATAGCCGCTTATATCGGTCAGTCGGGATTACAATGCGGGAGCTGCCTACCTCTATGACATGAAGAAAAAAACGTCCCGCCTGCTGGCCGATCCGATGAAACCGATTATGGATAAAATAGAATTGGGAAAAAATAGAACCGTGGAACTTTACCGCTTCCGACGGAACTGTCATCACAGGTAAGATGTGTCTGCCTCCGAATTTCGATCCTAACAAGAAATATCCGATGATTGTATATTACTATGGCGGCACGTCCCCGACTACCCGCGGAATCAGTAATCCGTATTGCGCGCAATTATTCGCTTCACGTGATTATGTAGTATATGTCATCCAGCCTAGCGGGACAACCGGCTTCGGGCAGGAGTTCTCCGCCCGCCATGTCAATGCTTTGGGGAAACGTACAGCAGATGATATCATCGAAGGCACAAAGCAGTTCTGCAAGGAGCATCCGTTTGTGGACGATAAAAAAAAATCGGTTGTCTCGGTGCTTCCTATGGAGGCTTCATGACGCAGTATTTGCAGACACAGACCGATATTTTTGCCGCAGCCGTATCACACGCGGGCATCAGTGATGTAACCAGCTACTGGGGTGAAGGTTATTGGGGATATTCCTACAATGCTATCGCCGCCGCCGACAGTTATCCGTGGAAGGACCCGGAATTATTCACCAAGCAAGGCTCTCTGTTCAACGCCGACAAAATCAACACTCCATTGCTGTTGCTTCACGGTACGGTAGATACGAATGTACCTGTCGGCGAAAGTATCCAGCTTTTCAATGCGCTGAAAATACTTGGCAAGACGGTAGAACTTGTAACCGTAGACGGAGAGAATCACTTTATTTCCGATTACGACAAGCGAATCAAATGGCATAATTCTATTATGGCATGGTTTGCACGCTGGTTGCAGAATCAACCGGAATGGTGGAATGAAATGTATCCGGAACGCCACTTATAATAGAAAATTCGTGCAGCATCCTTTGCGTTCGCTGCACGAATTATTTTTTATCCTAAAACGCATTCTAATCCAATTCTACCTCTATGGACGCTGGATAAAGTCGTTGGGGATCAAAGAACGCAGCGCAGCTGTTGACTATGTTCTTCAAATCGGCTTTCATTTTTCCCTTCTTCGAACACCTTTTTTGCCATTCACTGTCAAAGTCACCTTTTCATTTAAATCAACCAGTTTATCACAGAGATAAATGATAACTTTTTCCCCTTGTGTGCCTGCACATATTTCTTTGCAAACTTCATCTCTATTCCCCATCGGGGATCTTTCTCTATGACTTCATAAACAACCTCATTTACCTTCAAAGAAATATCATTTCCTGAAATATTCATCTCATAATAAGTACGAGACTTCCCTTCTTCATCGGATCTTTCCTTCACATACAAATTATAAAAGCCCGTCCGGTAAATTCCGTCCATTTCAAAGTTCTCCCAACTTACATATCTGGGATAAGGATTACGGACATATTGCTTTAAGGAGTTGTCGGACGATAATCAATGCTGTGTCCCATTCCGGGGAATCAGTTCTATCTTATGAATAAAATGGCCAGGATGTTGATGTGCTAAACTATCAAATGCTTCCAACGCGTATCCGGTCAGTGTATTCCGATAAAATCCGGTATCTTTATCTCCTGTCCGCAAAGAAAAAGCGATGTTACTACAATTCTCTGCCGGAGCATTCTTCAAGGTTCCCGCCTGCCATCGGTCCCGCTGCAGCCCAATAATCAAGCATAAAAACGAAGCCAGACTGACTACCATATCCGCCTTCCGAAATTCCAAAGACATAAAACTCTATTCGGATCAATCTCTCCCAAGGCAATGCTTGCCTCAGCAATTTCTCCCAGGCAAACTGTTTAGCTTTCTGCCACCAACGATAGTAATCACCTTCATTCGGAATCTGTGGAATAAAGTAAACGGAAGGAGCATCATCAAAATTCCGGCAAATTTTCAACCCAGTACTCCATTCCCGCTCCTTAGGGGCCCGAGCCATGCAGATAGAGAAAATAATGGAAGTTCAGCTCCTGTTTCAACCGCTCCTTTCATTTCCCCCAATAATAGGGCATCACAGCATTTGGTTCCAAGTTTTCAGGAAGTTTCCAACAACCGGAAGAATTGGATAAAAGTGTATCCAAAGCTATTAATTTTTCTTCCTCAAAACTAGCATTTGCCTCTTTCCACAACTGCCATACGGCATCACGATACTGCTCCACTTCTGACAGTTTCAATGACTTTCCTGCATCAAAGGCGGTTGTTTTACCAGAAAGATAGTCAGAAAAAGAACGTAACAATCTCTTTTCTGACTTGTGTCTTCACTGATTTCTTTGGATAGATCTTATTAAACTCGAATTCATGAGCTGTCGAAGAGGCAGTAGCGACAGCACAGATAATGCCTAAAAAATAACGTGTTTCTAATCGTATTCATATAACTCTGGATTTTGTCGTTTTTCAAATATTTGCCAATGATTCAATGTTATATACAAAGATAGAAATTAATGCCCAGCTCTCCCTGCTTTTTTCTGTTTAATCTAAAAGTGAATATCTTTTTGTTTTTGAATAGTATACTCATGATTTTTCCATATATTTGTAATATACTATAAATGTTATGATTATGCAGGATATAATAAACGGACGCTGCGGTTGGTGCAAAACTGACGAGCTGTATGTGAAATACCATGATGAGGAGTGGGGAAATTGGTAACCGACGACAAGACGCTGTTTGAGTTTCTTGTGCTGGAGAGTGCCCAAGCCGGATTGAGTTGGATAACGATCCTTAGAAAAACGTGAGGGATATCGCAAAGCCTTTTGTGGTTTCGATGCCGGACAGGTAGCGCAAATGACCGATGAAGATGTCGAACGGCTGATGCACTTTGACGGTATTGTAAAGAACCGTCTGAAAATCAAATCTACCATCACCAATGCAAGGCAATTTCTTGCCATACAAAAGGAATTCGGTAGTTTTTATGACTACACACTTTCATTCTTTCCTGACAGAAAACCAATTATCAGTACCGTTCGTTC
>VOFK01002513.1_pt1 | contig 41525 bp, 60 predicted proteins | sample 5384121 | NCBI WGS metagenome assembly VOFK01 (sample SAMN12384730, study PRJNA508395) | human gut metagenome | isolation source: healthy gut J | host: Homo sapiens | reverse complement strand
GTCCTTTCAATGATTCATTCTTTTTCAAAGTCAATGACAGGAGTGGTTTTCATCCGGGCAAGCGACATGGTCTTCAGGCGGTTGATTATATCGCTCATTTCCGTGAAAATAGGAGAACCCTTAAATTGCCGTAACACTTCCACGGCTTCCGACATCGTTTTCAGGTCTTGTTCGTTCAGCGGAGTTTGTGTAATGCTGTATTCCGGATCTTCGTATTTATAGTATTTATTTTCGTACACTACAATCGGACGTTATAACCCAGCTTCTCGCTGCGCATCATCTGTATATCCATCTGTACCGTACGTTTGCTTATGCCTTTATCGATGCCTTCATTTCATAAAGGGCATCCGAGCAAGCGTCTACCAAAATCTTCAACGTCCAGCGTCGATAAGGATTACGCAGACAGTTATCAATTGTTTTATAACGGATTAAGGCATTTCTATTTGCTGGCATAAGTAGAAGAATAAAAGATTGGCTTCAAAAGTAGAAAAATAAATTCAGGAAAACAAAGAGGTTACAGGTCTTTATTCTTGGATGATAAAAAGAAAATTCTTAGGATTTGTATCAAATTTGATACCCTTTGAAACAAAGTTTATAGACGAAGGCGAAGATACCCCCTATCTTTGCCTTCGTCTATTAGATTAAAAGCTTGTATAAACTAGGAATACTTTGTTGCCATGAAAACAAACCCTTGGGTGAAACTATGTAAAGGTGCAATACTTGCATTGGCAGTCTCTTACGGACTGACTTATTGCCACACCACTAAAAGCAAGTTGACCTTGGAACAGAAAAGCGATAGCCTGACTGTCATCCACATCACCAATCCGACTAATTATATATTGCTTCCTATAGAAGAGGAAGCTGCGGAAAGTCAGGTTCTGCTTGATACCGGAGAGGCTGCGGATACCGATATGGGTATTCGTCTGGCACAGACTCAAGTGGATTATTTCTGTACCATTTGCCTTGCCTACCGGAGTGAAGACTGCCACCGTGTGTGTTCGTAATAAATCAAAGGATGCACTTTGCTGGAAAGAAATCAAACTATCTGATACTTTTGATACAGCCAATACGGAAAAGTTCCGCCCTGTTTATCATCATACTCCCTCTCTCTATGGCTGGATGAATGATGCCAACGGACTGGTTTATAAAGACGGTGAATATCACCTTTATTTTCAATATAATCCATACGGCTCCGTATGGGGAAATATGCACTGGGGACATTCCGTGAGCAAGGATTTGGTTCATTGGGAGCATCTTGACCCGGCGATTGCCCGTGATACATTGGGGCATATCTTTTCCGGCAGCTCTATTGTCGATCAGGAGAATATAGCGGGTTACGGAGCAGGGAGTATCCTGGCTTTTTTTATACTTCTGCCAGTGACAAAAACGGGCAGATCCAATGTCTTGCTTTTAGCAAGGATAACGGACGGACATTTACTAAATACGAGAAGAACCCCATCTTGTGCCCTGCTGATGGTTTGAAAGATTTCCGTGACCCGAAAGTGTTTCGGTATGAACCGGAAGATAAATGGGTGATGATTGTCTCCGCCGATAAAGAAATGCGTTTCTATGACTCTAAGAATCTGAAGGACTGGAACTATATGAGCAGCTTTGGAGAAGGATACGGGGTACAGCCTTGTCAATTTGAATGTCCGGACATGGTGGAACTTCCGGTGGATGGAGATCTGAACCGTAAGAAATGGGCATTGATAGTGAACGTCAATCCGGGATGTTATTTCGGAGGAAGTGCTACTCAATACTTTACAGGAGACTTTGATGGAACGAAATTCAGTTGTGATAGTCAGTCGAATGTCACGAAATGGTTGGATTGGGGCAAAGATCACTATGCTACCGTTTGTTTCTCAAACACTGGAGAACGGACGATTGCTGTTCCTTGGATGAGTAACTGGCAATATTGTAATATTGTCCCGACAAAAAGCAATTTCGTAGTGCTAACGCTTTGCCGCGTGAGTTAAGCCTTTATACACAAGACGGTGAAATTTATCTTTCAGCAGTTCCGGTACCGGAGATAAAGACTCTGCGAAAAGAAAAAGAAAGAGATTCCGGCATTTACGGTTGCCAATGATTATCATATTGATTCTTTATTGGCTGATAATGATGGTGCTTATGAACTGGCATTGGAAATTACCGTCGGGGAAGCGGAGATTATGGGATTCAGCCTCTTTAATGATAAAGGTGAAAAGGTGGATATCTACTTCAATCTTCCGGAAAAGAGATTGGTTATGGACCGGACGAAAAGTGGTATCGTGGATTTCGGAAAGAAGAGTGTACCTCATGAAATAGAGGTTCACGACCGTAGAAAGACGACTTCCATCAATTATATAGATGATTTCGCATTAGCTACCTGGGCACCGATAAAGAAAGAGAATAAATATACGTTGGATGTCTTTGTTGATAAATGTTCTGTAGAAATATTCCTGAATGGAGGAAAGGTAGCAATGACTAATCTTATCTTTCCATCGGCACCATACAACCGTATGTGTTTTTATAGCAAAGGAGGTTCATTTCAAGTAGATTCATTCAAGGCGTATCGGTTGGGTTTATAATAGAAATAGAAGTTACACAATAGGTGTTTACATAGATTCAGTGAAAGCAACAAGTATTGATTGCTTTTTAAGGACTCATAGGTTAGATTTATAAGTTAGGTTTTGTAGATTAGAATTAGGTATTTGGTAGCTGTCAGATGTGAAATCCGGCAGCTACTTTTATTCATCAATTATTCATCAATTATTCATCAATTTCAATTGTATATCCTCCTTGGAATATCTCTTCCGGTTGTAAGTGCTGCATCCAGTCCTTATCTTTATATTCACCAGTATAATGTGCGCGGTCGCAACGTCCGTACCAAGGTTCGATGCAGACGAAAGGAGCATTCTTTGCAGGTGGAGACCAAAGACCGACTACCGGAGCATTAAAATGTAAACTAAGATAAGCTTGTTTCTCCTTATTATATAAGGTAACTTTACGGACCTGTTCATTTTCCAGTATCAAAGCATCTTTATCAAAAGTATGCGTGTCCAGTGGTAATAATCCGTCCGTCAACTCTAAAGAATATTCAGTAGAAGGATCAGCGCATCCTTTTTCTGAAATGAGAATATATTTCAAACCGTTTTCCTTGTTAAATCCGAAGAACCCTCTTTCAGAATTGCTTGCATCGAATTCTGGCCAATAGAAAGCAGGATGTGCACCAATCTGAAAATACATTTCCTTGTCGCCAGTATTCTTTACTTCCCACATAACCTCAATTTTCTTTCCCCTGGATGCGATAGCCTATTTCCAGACAGAATGGAAAAGGGTATTTATGCAAAGTTTCTTCATTGCTGACAAGGCGGTAACGTACTTCATCCTCTTTTTCAGAAATAAGAGTAAATTCCATGTCACGGGCAAAACCATGTTGAGTAAGCGTATAAGGAATCCCTTCATTCCGATACTCATTTTCCCATACGCTCCCTACAATCGGGAATAGGACAGGAGAGTGTCGCTTCCAAAAAGCAGGATCGGCTTGCCACAGATATTCTTTTCCATTGGCGACGATGCTGCAGAGTTCAGCTCCGTGAGGAGATACTTGAATCGTGAGTTGTTTGTTGGAAATTGTTTTCATATCGTTTATTTATTGGATTATTTTAGAGTTAATCTTTAAGTTCATCTTGCCATCAACTGCCTGCATTTTCAACTGGTGACAATTTGTCACCGTTTCATTTCCTTCTTCTTTAAGTCTCTGTTTCAGCTTATTCCAATATTTACGTCCATCGGTACTTTCAGTTAAAATGCTAACCACATCTACTATCGAAAAATACCACTTCTCTTGTTCATCATCCCATACCGTACGTACTTTTTTTTTCCTCAAAGAGCTTTTAATGCTTGTTGTTTAGTCATGAATTCTGTTTTTAGAATCTTTAATTGGTTGTTATCTTAATGAAGAGTCTTCTCTATTTTTTGGGGCTCATATCACTACACAAAAAGATACCACTTTCAATCTACATAAGAGAATATGAACCTCATTTTTCTCATAGCAAGAAGAAAACATGTATAAAAACCCTATAAAATAGCGTTCTATGCAACAAATGTTATAGCCTTTGAAACATTTTTTTTTTCAGTCGTTTGATATAAATCAACCGTAATTTGCATCATCGATTTAGTTAAAATTCGTACTTTTAATTTAATAACATCAAACTAATGCTTAGTATTATGAAGAACAAAAAACTTCTTTGTAGCGTTTGTTTCCTGTTTACTTTCATGTCAGTCCTTTGGGGGCAAAGCATTACGGTGAAAGGAAACGTTACTTCTAAAACGGACGGACAGCCGGTCATCGGCGCCTCTGTTGTTGAAGCTACAGCTACTGCTAATGGAACAATTACTGATTTAGATGGTAATTTCACCCTTTCGGTTCCGGTTAACTCTACTTTAAAGATTACGTATATTGGTTATAAACCGGTGACCGTAAAATCAGCTGCTATCGTTAATGTATTATTGGAAGAAGACACTCAAATGGTAGATGAAGTGGTTGTAACAGGTTATACCACTCAACGTAAAGCCGACCTGACCGGTGCTGTTTCCGTAGTGAAAGTAGAACACGAAATCCAGAAGCAAGGGGAGAACAACCCGGTGAAAGCACTTCAAGGCCGCGTGCCCGGTATGAACATTACAGCGGATGGAAATCCGAGCGGATCGGCTACCGTACGTATTCGCGGTATCGGTACGCTGAACAACAACGATCCTCTTTATATTATCGATGGAGTTCCTACCAAAGCCGGTATGCACGAATTGAACGGAAACGACATTGAATCCATTCAAGTACTGAAAGATGCTGCTTCAGCATCCATCTACGGTTCGCGTGCTGCAAATGGCGTTATCGTCATTACTACCAAACAAGGAAAGAAAGGCCAGATTAAAATCAATTTTGATGCTTCGGTTTCAGCTTCCATGTATCAAAGTAAGATGGACGTGTTGAATACGGAACAGTACGGACGTGCCATGTGGCAAGCCTATGTAAACGATGGTGAGAACCCGAACGGCAATGCTTTGGGATATAACTACAATTGGGGTTACGATGCCAACGGAAATCCGGTACTACACAGTATGAGCCTTTCCAAATACCTGGACTCAAAGAATACAATGCCTGTGGCAGATACCGACTGGTTTGATGAAATTACCCGTACAGGTGTTATCCAGCAATACAATCTCTCTGTCAGCAACGGTTCGGAGAAAGGTTCTTCTTTTTTTTCTCTGGGATATTACAAAAAACCTGGGTGTAATTAAAGATACGGACTTCGACCGTATCTCCGCCCGTATGAACAGCGATTATAAATTAATTGATGATATATTGACTATCGGCCAGCATTTCACCTTAAACCGTACTTCGGAAGTACAAGCTCCCGGCGGAATTATTGAAACTGCTTTGGACATTCCTTCCGCTATCCCCGTTTATGCTTCGGATGGTTCATGGGGAGGACCGGTAGGCGGATGGCCGGACCGTCGTAATCCTCGCGCCGTACTCGAATACAACAAAGACAACCGATACACTTACTGGCGTATGTTCGGTGATGCTTATGTGAATCTAAGTCTCTTCAAAGGATTCAATGTTCGTTCTACTTTTTGGTCTGGACTACGCAAACAAGCAAGCCCGTTACTTCACCTATCCTTATCAGGAAGGAACACAGACCAATAACGGCAAGAGTGCAGTGGAAGCCAAACAAGAACACTGGACCAAATGGATGTGGAATGCCATTGCCACTTACCAGTTGGAAATAGGCAAACATCGTGGAGACGTTATGGCAGGTATGGAGCTAAACCGGGAAGACGACAGTCATTTCTCCGGCTACAAAGAAGATTTCTCTATCCTTACTCCCGACTATATGTGGCCCGATGCAGGTAGCGGCACAGCACAGGCTTACGGTGCCGGCGAAGGTTACTCGCTTGTCTCTTTCTTCGGCAAAATGAACTATTCTTATGCTGACAAATATCTGCTTTCATTGACGCTCCGTCGTGACGGTTCTTCCCGCTTCGGTAAAAACCATCGTTATGCCACTTTCCCTTCCGTTTCTTTGGGATGGCGCATCACACAGGAGAGCTTTATGAAGGAACTGACTTGGTTGGACGATCTGAAACTGCGTGCTTCATGGGGGACAGACCGGTAATCAGGAAATCTCCAACCTTGCCCGTTACACTATCTACGCTCCCTAATTATGGAACAACAGATTCATTTGGCGGTCAAAGCTACGGTACGGCATACGATATTACAGGTTCTAACGGAGGTGGTACTCTGCCTTCCGGATTCAAACGTAACCAGATTGGTAATGACAATATCAAGTGGGAGACAACCACACAGACGAACGTCGGCATCGACTTCAGTCTGTTCAAACAATCCCTGTATGGTTCATTGGAATACTACTACAAGAAAAAACAACCGATATCCTGACTGAAATGGCAGGAGTGGGAGTATTGGGAGAAGGTGGCAACCGTTGGATTAATTCGGGCGCAATGAAAAACCAGGGTTTTGAATTCAACTTGGGCTACCGCAACAAGACTGCCTTCGGACTGACTTACGACTTGAACGGAAACATCTCCACTTACCGGAATGAAATTCTTGAACTGCCGGAGACAGTGGCTGCCAATGGAAAGTTTGGTGGTAATGGAGTAAAAAGTGTAGTCGGTCATACATACAACTCACAAGTGGGCTACATTGCCGACGGTATCTTCAAATCACAAGAAGAAGTGGACAATCACGCTACGCAGGAAGGTGCAGCCGTAGGCCGTATCCGCTACCGCGACATCGACCATAACGGTGTAATTGATGAAAAAGACCAGGAATGGATTTACGATCCGACTCCTGCTTTCAGCTACGGATTGAATATCTACCTGGAATATAAGAACTTCGACCTGACTATGTTCTGGCAAGGCGTTCAGGGAGTAGATATCATCAGTGACGTGAAGAAGAAAAGTGACTTCTGGAGTGCATCCAACGTCGGCTTCCTGAACAAAGGAACCCGCCTGCTCAATGCCTGGTCGCCTACTAATCCGAACTCTACGATTCCGGCATTGACCCGCAGCGATACAAACAATGAACAGCGTGTTTCCACTTACTTTGTTGAAAACGGTTCCTTCCTGAAACTGCGTAATATCCAATTAGGCTATACAGTTCCGGCAGTAATCTCCAAGAAGTTGAGAATGGAACGTTTACGTTTCTATTGCAGCGCACAAAATCTGCTGACGATCAAGAGTAAAAGACTTTACGGGAGAAGACCCCGAAAATCCGAACTTCTCTTATCCGATCCCTGTGAATATCACCTTCGGACTTAACATCGGATTTTAATTCACTTCATTTATAAAACGAACTATCATGAAAAAGATACTATACATAGCAACCATCGGATTTACCTTGCTGACAAGCAGTTGCAACGATTTTCCTGGATCGTCAGGTTCCGCAGGGTATTGTGACCGGCGATCGAGATCGCTTCTCCCCCGAATACGTGGACAACCTCGTGATTTCAGCCTACGCCATTTGGGCAACAGGTGACGACATCAACTCTTCCTTCGCTTTGGAATTATGACGTGCGTTCCGACGAGATTGTTATAAGGGCGGTTCCGGTACGGAAGACGGCGGTGTGTTCAACGCGCTGGAGATTTCTAAAGGTATCAACACTACCGACTGGAACATCAACGATATATGGAAAAGACTGTATCAATGCATCACCCGTGCCAACACAGCCTTGCAATCACTGATCTGATGGATGAAAAAGACTTATCCGTTGAAGAACCAGCGCATTGCTGAAATGAGATTCCTGCGCGGACACGCCCACTTCATGCTGAAGGAACTGTTTAAGAAGATCGTCATAGTAAACGATGAAAACATGGACCCGGATGCTTACAACGAGCTTTCGAATACTACCTATACCAATAACGAACAATGGCAAAAAGATAGCAGACGACTTCCAGTTTGCCTACGACAATCTGCCGGAAGTGCAGATAGAAAAAAGGACGTCCCACACAAGCTGCCGCTGCCGCTTACCTGGCAAAGACTTACTTGTATAAGGCTTACCGTCAGGATGGAGTGAACAACAACCTTACCGGTATCGACGAAGAGGACCTGAAGCAGGTAGTGAAATATACCGATCCTCATCATCATGGCCAAAAGCCGGTTACGGATTGGAAAATGATTATAGCATGAACTTCCTGCCTCAATATGAAAATGGCGTAGAGTCTGTATGGGCGATTCAATATTCTATCAACGACGGAACATACAACGGTAACCTGAACTGGGGAATGGGACTGACAACTCCGCAGATACTAGGCTGCTGTGACTTCCACAAACCGAGCCAAAATCTGGTGAACGCTTTCAAAACCGACTCGCAGGGAAAACCGTTGTTCAATACCTACGATAATGAGAACTACGAGGTTACGACGGACAATGTAGACCCCGTTTATTCCACACGGTAGGTATGCCGGGCTTCCCTTATAAATACAACGAAGGCTACTTGATTCAGAAGAATGATGACTGGAGCCGTAGTAAGGGACTTTACGGATATTATGTTTCGCTCAAAGAGAATGTAGACCCGGACTGTGACTGCCTGAAGAAAGGTTCTTATTGGGCAAGTTCCCTGAATCATATCGTTATTCGTTATGCAGACGTATTGCTGATGCGTGCCGAAGCCCTGATACAGTTGAACGACGGACGTATTGCCGACGCCATTTCACTCATCAACGATGTACGCAGCCGTGCAGCCGGAAGTACAATGCTGATCTTCAATTACAAAGAAGAGTACGGAGTAAACTTTAAAAGTAACTCCTTATGAACTGAAAGCATATACACAGGACGAAGCCATGAAAATGCTGAAATGGGAACGCCGTATAGAGTTCGGTATGGAAAGCTCACGTTTCTTTGACCTCGTAAGATGGGGAGAAGCCAAAGACGTTATCAATGCTTATTATGTGACCGAAGCAGCCCGTTGTTCTATTTACAAGAATGCAGGTTTCACGGAAAATAAGAACGAATACCTTCCAATCCCATTCGAACAGATCAGTGCCAGTAACGGAAATTATACACAGAATTTCGGTTGGTAATCATCAATCTTAAAACAAAGAATAAAATGAAATCAATCATAAAACAACTCTATACCATCCTGTTGGTGACTGTAGCATGTCTGACAGTTGCGGGATGTAGCGATGACTTCAAATCCAATCTTCGTCTGGACGGAGATGTATGGGTGAACTCTATCAAACTGGATGAATACGCAGGGACGATCGATTATCAGAATAAGACAATCGTAGTGGGAGTACCTTACGACTATGACGTTACCCGGATGGCCGTCAGTGAAATCAATCTTTCCGAAGGTGCTACGGCGAGCATCGCTGTCGGTGAAACAATCGACTTTTCTCTTCCCGTATCTTTGACCGTGAAGAATGGCGACGTACAGATGAACTATACGATTACCGTGAAGAGAGAGACGAAGCAAAGATACTGACCTTTAAGTTGAATGATACTTATGTCGGAAAAGTAGACCAGCTATCAAAAACAATCTCTGTAGTTGTTCCGCTGACAGTGGATATTACCCAGTTGAAAGGTACATTCACTGGATCGGATGGAGTCACTGTGACTCCGGCATCCGGCAGCATTCAGGACTTTACCAACCCTGTCACTTATACAGCAACTTACCGTTCGGCAGTGACTTCTTATGTAGTAACAGTTACTCAAGGAAATGTAATTCCGACTGCCTTTATTGGCACAGCTTCTTCTGTGAGTCAACTGACAAGTCCTGAAGAAAAAAGCCGCTGCCCAGTGGATGATGGATAATATATCCATGTCCGAATACGTCTCATTCAAAGATGTAGTAGACGGAAAAGTAGATTTAGGTAAATATACTGCAATCTGGTGGCATTTCCATGCAGACAATGGCGATAATCCTCCTTTGCCGGATGATGCGAAAGCTGCCGTAGAGAAATTTAAAGTCTACTATCAAAACGGTGGCAACCTGTTGCTGACCCGCTATGCAACTTTCTATATTAAGGACCTTAGCATTGCAAAAGACGAGCGTGTACCCAACAACAGTTGGGGAGGAAACGAAAGACTCACCCGAAATTACGTCTTCTCCGTGGAGCTTCCCGATTACCGGTAGCGAATCGCATCCGTTGTTCCAGGATTTAAGATGGAAAGATGGCGACAAATCGACAGTATATACTTGTGATGCCGGCTATGCGATAACCAATAGTACAGCGCAATGGCATATCGGAACAGACTGGGGAGGTTATGCCGACTTGAACGAATGGCGTAACCTGACTGGAGGAATTGACCTGGCACGTGGAGGTGACGGTGCGGTAGTCATTGCCGAATTCGAGCCGCGCGCCAACAGCGGACGCACGATCTGTATCGGCTCCGGTTGTTACGACTGGTACGGTAAAGGCGTAGACGCTTCTGCCGACTACTACCACTACAACGTAGAGCAAATGACTCTGAATGCAATCAACTACTTATGTAAATAAAAAGAATAAGCAATAATTATGAAAAATATGATCTTACATATAGCAATCACCACGCTGTTGGCCTCAATGAGCGCTTGCAGTGATTGAAATGGATCCCGTATTGACTCAAAGAGACTGGGACGGTACAGCCACTTACTTCCAATCGGCCGACGAGCATGGCTTCTCGATGTACTATAAACCGCAGGTAGGCTTTGTCGGTGACCCGATGCCATTTTATGATCCGGTTGCCAAAGACTTTAAAGTGATGTACCTGCAAGACTACCGTCCGAACCCCGAAGCTACTTACCACCCCATTTTCGGGTGGCCACCAAAGACGGTGCTACTTATGAATCTCTCGGCGAACTGATTCCGTGTGGAGGTCGTGACGAACAGGATGCTGCCATCGGTACAGGAGGTACCATCTATAATCCGGTTGATAAACTCTACTACACCTTCTACACCGGCAATAAATTCAAACCTTCTTCCGACCAGAATGCACAGGTAGTCATGGTAGCTACCTCTCCCGACTTTAAAACATGGACCAAGAACCGCACTTTCTATCTGAAAGGAGATACGTACGGCTATGACAAGAATGACTTCCGCGACCCGTTCCTGTTCCAGACCGAAGACGGCGTTTATCACATGCTGATTGCCACCCGTAAAAGACGGAAAAGGACACATTGCCGAATTCACCTCTACTGACCTGAAAGAGTGGGCGTCTGCCGGCACATTTATGACCATGATGTGGGACCGTTTCTATGAATGTCCGGACGTATTCAAGATGGGAGACTGGTGGTATCTGGTCTATTCGGAACAAGCTTCCTTCATGCGCAAGGTACAATACTTCAAAGGCAGAACACTTGAAGAACTGAAAGCAACCACCGCCAATGATGCCGGAATATGGCCGGACAATCGGGAAGGTATGTTGGACAGCCGTGCATTCTATGCAGGCAAGACCGCTTCCGATGGAACCAACCGTTATATTTGGGGCTGGTGTCCCACCCGTGCCGGCAATGATAATGGAAACGTAGGAGATGTAGAACCCGAATGGGCTGGCAACTTGGTGGCACAACGTCTGATTCAGCACGAAGACGGTACGTTGACCCTTGGAGTTCCCGATGCAATCGACCGTAAATACACTTCTGCACAAGAGGTAAAAGTGATGGCTAAAGACGGAAACGTAACAGAAAGCGGTAAAACCTATACGTTGGCCGAAGGAGCTTCCGTCATCTTCAACCGGTTGAAAGTGCACAACAAGATTTCCTTTACCGTAAAAGCATCCTCGAATACAGATCGTTTTGGAATCTCTTTCGTCCGTGGAACGGACTCCAAATCATGGTATAGCATCCACGTCAACGCTGACGAGGGTAAAGCCAACTTCGAGAAAGACGGTGACAATGCCAAATACTTGTTTGATAACAAATTCAACATCCCGGCGGATCATGAATACCGGGTGACGATTTACAGTGACCAGTCGGTTTGTGTGACCTACATCAATGACCAGTTATCTTTCACGAACCGCATCTATCAAATGCAGAAGAATCCGTGGTCACTCTGCTGTTATAAAGGCGAAATCACTGTATCAGATATTCAAGTGAGCACCTATTAATAGAAAAGTAACATCTTTTACAGTGTTTGAAACAAAAGTGGTAGGCGTTTCATCCCGGAGCGCCTATCTTTGCACTGTAACAACCTTAATACCATAAAGCATGAATTTAAGACTCTCTTCCAAACAAATTCAAACCTTCGCGGTTTTATTTTGTATGATTGTGATGAATATCTCTCTATCCGCCCGTGCGGACAACTCTCCTCTATTAATTAAAGATTTAGGAGAAGGACATTGCCTCGTACGTGTCAACACTAACCAGAAGTATCTGTTGTTGCCCGTAGAAGATGCTTCCCCCGATGTACGTATCAGTATGATCGTTAATAATAAAGAGGTAAAGAACTTCGATGTCCGCCTCGCTGTCAATAAGGTAGATTATTTTGTTCCGGTAGACCTTTCCGATTATTCCGGCAAGCCAATCTCTTTCAAATTTAAAATGAACTCCAACGACCCGGTTCGTGTCAACCTTTCGCCGGACAACACTGCTTGCTGCAAGGAAATGAGATTGTCCGATACTTTCGATACCGGTAACCGGGAGAAGTTCCGTCCCACCTACCATTTCTCTCCGCTTTACGGATGGATGAACGACCCGAACGGAATGGTATATAAAGATGGCGAATACCACCTCTTTTATCAGTATAATCCTTACGGCTCCAAATGGGGAAACATGAACTGGGGACATGCAATCAGCAAAGACCTCGTAAACTGGGAACATCGCCCCGTGGCAATCGCCCCGGATGCATTCGGCACTATCTTCAGTGGCTCCGCCGTGATAGATCATCATAATACTGCCGGCTTCGGTGCAGGCGCCATCGTCGCTATCTATACTCAAAACAGTGACCGCCAAGTACAAAGCATCGCTTATAGCACTGATAACGGACGTACTTACCAAATACGAAAACAATCCCGTATTAGTATCTGAAGCACGTGACTTCCGCGACCCGAAAGTATTCTGGTACGAAGGCACCAAACGCTGGATCATGGTATTAGCAGTAGGGCAGGAGATGCAGATATTCTCTTCTCCTAATCTGAAAGATTGGACCTTTGAAAGTCGTTTCGGTGAAGGGCAAGGTGCACATGGTGGTGTTTGGGAATGTCCCGATTTGTTTGAACTTCCGGTAGAAGGAACCAATGATAAGAAATGGGTGCTGCTTTGTAATTTGAATCCCGGAGGTCCTTTCGGAGGAAGTGCTACTCAATATTTTGTAGGCTCCTTCAACGGAAAAGAGTTTGTAAACGAATCACCCTCCAAAACCAAATGGATGGACTGGGGAAAAAGACCATTACGCCACCGTAACTTGGAGCGATGCTCCCGACAACCGCCGCATCGCTATCGCATGTATGAGCAACTGGCAATACGCCAACGATGTTCCTACCTCCCAATACCGTAGCCCGAATTCCGTTCCCCGTGACTTGAGCCTGTTTACCGTAGATGGTGAGACTTACCTCCAATCAGCTCCCTCTCCCGAACTGCTGGCTTTGCGTGATGCTTTCCAAGAAACGCTCGTTCAAAGTAAACGGAACACGCACAATTAAAAGAAATGATTCCCGGCAATGACGGTGCATACGAAAATAGAATTGACAATCGAAAATCAACGTGCAGACGTAATCGGCTTCCGTCTCTACAATGACAAAGGCGAAGAAGTGGATATGCAGTATGACATGAAAGAAAAGAAATTCTCAATGGATCGTCGCAAGAGCGGAGAGGTCAGCTTCAATGAGAATTTCCCGATGTTGACCTGGACAGCAATTGAACAAGGTGGAAACGAGGAACAAGGCGGCAAAGAGGCATTGAAACTCCGTCTGTTTGTGGATAAATCCAGTGTGGAAGCCTTTGGAAATGGTGGACGTTTTGTGATGACCAATCAGGTATTCCCTTCGGAACCTTACAATCATATCAACTTTTACAGTAAAGGAGGAGCTTATAAAGTAGATTCGTTTGTGGTTCATAAGTTGAAGCCATAAATATCTCTTGTTCGCCCTATGCGCTCTTTATTTGTTTCCCTATGGATGAATACATCTTTCCTTAAGGGATAGTAGGTGGATAGTAGGGATATACTTGTGTTAAACCTACGGTATTACTGATTCGTCACGGCCGTGACGAGTTCCTATGGCCGTGGAAAGATCTTCCCACAGCCATGACGAATTCCTACCACGGCCGTGGTAAGTTAGTAATACCGTAGCTTCAAGGTTACTATGCCGTAGGTTTAAGATAAAGATACCGTAGGCTTGAGGTATTGATGCAATAAGGAGAGCGTGATTCATATAGGCGACGAACAGATAACTAACGGTAAGTACCCACACGACTAACATCAGATTGTAAATTGAATCATATAACTGCATGATATAAATAGAATAAGTACTCATGCAAAATATAATTTTATATTATTAGGTACGGATTACGCGGATTACAGGGTTGCTATCTGACAGCCATCATTCGAGAAGCCGTGTAATCCGCGTAATCCGTGCCCTAGATTTATGATATAAACTAATGATGATAACATATTTAGATAAAAAAAACAATGGAAAACAGTAAAAACTCTTCCCTTTCCAAACTAATCCCGGTGATGCTTTGCTTCTTTGCCATGGGATTTGTTGACCTGGTAGGCATTGCCTCCAATTATGTAAAGGCAGACCTCGGTCTGTCGGACTCGCAGGCGAATATCTTCCCTTCACTGGTATTCTTCTGGTTCCTCATCTTCTCCGTACCCACAGGCATGTTGATGAGCCGCATCGGTCAGAAGAAAACCGTATTGCTTAGTTTGCTTGTGACTTTTGCTTCTTTGTTATTGCCGGTTTTCGGAGACAGCTATATGCTGATGTTGATTTCTTTCTCCCTTCTGGGTATCGGTAACGCGTTGATGCAGACTTCCCTGAATCCGTTGCTTTCTAACATCGTACGTGGCGACCGTTTGGCAAGCAGCCTGACTTTCGGTCAGTTTGTAAAGCTATTGCTTCCTTTCTTGCCCCTTACATTGCCATGTGGGGGAGCGACACAAGCCATCCCAACTTTCGATTTGGGCTGGCGCATCCTGTTCCCGATTTACATGATTGTAGCCGTCATGCTATCCTGTTGCTCAATGTCACACAGATTAAAGAAGAAAAAGAAGAAGGCAAACCGTCTACTTTCGGACAATGTCTCGCTTTGCTTGGCAAACCGTTTATCCTGCTTTCTTTCATCGGCATCATGTGTCACGTTGGAATTGATGTGGGTACAAACACCACTGCCCCCAAGATTTTGATGGAACGTCTCGGCATGGGCCTTGATGATGCGGCTTTTGCAACAAGCCTTTATTTCATCTTCCGTACGGCAGGCTGCTTCCTCGGTTCTTTCATTTTACGTAAGATGTCACCGAAGTCTTTCTTCGGCATTAGCGTTGTGATGATGCTGATAGCGATGGCAGGTTTGTTTATATTCCATGACAAGACAATGATTTATGTATGCATCGGTCTGATTGGTTTCGGTAACTCCAATGTGTTCTCCGTAGTTCTTCTCACAGGCGTTGCTTTACCTTCCGGGTAAGAAAAATGAAGTTTCCGGTTTGATGATTATGGGGCTGTTCGGCGGTACGGTATTTCCGTTGGCCATGGGAGTAGCATCCGATGCCATGGGACAGAGTGGGGCAGTAGCCGTAATGACAGTGGGCGTGCTTTATCTCTTGTTCTATACGTTCCGTATTAAAAAATAATTTTATAACTTTGGAAACAATAAAATCCGTAGATCATGAATAATATAATCGTAGGAATGGGTGAAGCATTATGGGATGTGCTGCCCGAAGGAAAGAAAATTGGTGGTGCTCCGGCAAACTTCGCTTATCATGTGTCACAATTCGGTTTCGACAGCCGCGTGGTGAGTGCCGTTGGCAAAGATGAGTTGGGAGACGAGATTCTGAACGTATTCAACGAGAAGAAACTGAAAACGCAGATTGAACAAGTGGATTATCCTACCGGTACGGTACAAGTGACACTGGATAACGAGGGAGTGCCTTGTTACGAAATCAAAGAAGGCGTGGCATGGGATAACATACCTTTTACGGATGAACTGAAACGTTTGGCATTGAGTACGCGTGCCGTTTGCTTCGGTTCCCCTGGCTCAACGTAATGAAGTGAGCCGTGCCACTATCAACCGTTTTCTGGATACGATGCCCGATATAGACGGACAACTGAAAATCTTTGATATTAATCTCCGCCAGGACTTCTACACCAAAGAGGTATTGCGCGAATCTTTCCGCCGTTGCAACATTCTGAAGATAAACGACGAAGAACTGGTGACCATCAGCCGTATGTTTGGCTATCCCGGCATCGACTTACAGGATAAATGTTGGATTCTGTTGGCAAAATACAACCTGAAGATGCTGATTCTGACTTGCGGAATTAATGGTAGTTATGTGTTTACCCCGGGTGTTGTCTCTTTCCAGGAGACACCGAGGGTTCCGGTTGCCGATACGGTGGGAGCAGGTGATTCCTTTACCGCTGCTTTCTGTGCTTCTATTTTCAATGGAAAACCGGTTCCCGAAGCTCATAAACTTGCCGTTGAAGTTTCTGCTTATGTCTGCACGCAAAGCGGTGCAATGCCCGAACTTCCGCAGGTTTTGAAAGACAAACTAATGTAATTGTTTGATGGAAAGTAAGTATAGAGGTATATCTCAGTCTGTGGGAATATACCTCTTGTTCTTTTTGCATGATTCGTATGATATGAGAGGTATAGACATAAAAAAGGAGCAACGCCTTGCTCCAACCTTTGTTAACCTTAAATCTAATACTATGAAAAACACATTGCAAAGATACGGACTTCTGCTAAATCTGCAAATAATCCAAATAAAAAGAGATGTTTTATAACATTTATTGAGTGTTTGTCTTACGCTTTATACTTTTGTTAATAATTTCCGATTGAATATTGGGAACTGTTTTTTGCATTTCTTTGAGGGTAATGATGAGAATAATTGGGTGATAGATAGCATACTCACAGTTTTATTTCTTATTTTTGTTCTCAATCGTCCATTTGGGTCATAGAAAGAAATACGAAAAAAATGAGAATGATTAGAATGATGGGATATACGAAGTGGATAGCAGTCTTGCTCTGTCTTCTTGGCATGACGGCTTGTCGGCAGGATGCACCGCGTTTCCGTATCGGGGTGGCGCAATGTAGTGATGACTCCTGGCGGCATAAGATGAATGATGAAATTCTCCGCGAAGCAATGTTTTATGATGGAGTATCGGTTGAAATCCGGTCAGCTGCGGATGATAATCGTAAACAGGCGGAAGACGTTCATTATTTTATAGATGAAGGGGTTGACTTATTGATTATCTCTGCCAACGAAGCGGCCCCCATGACTCCGATTGTAGAGGAAGCCTATCAAAAGGGAATACCTGTCATCTTGGTAGACCGGAAGATTCTTTCTGATAAATATACTGCCTATATCGGTGCCGACAATTATGAAATAGGACGTGCGGTAGGCAATTATATTGCGTCAAGCCTGAAAGGAAAAGGGAATGTGGTGGAACTTACCGGACTGGGTGGCTCAACTCCTGCCATGGAACGCCATCAAGGATTTATGGCTGCTATCAGTAACTTTCCGGATATCAAACTGATTGATAAAGCGGATGCTGCGTGGGAACGTGAACCGGCGGAAGTGGAAATGGATAGTATGCTCCGGCGGCATCCGAAGATTGATGCCGTGTATGCTCATAACGACCGTATCGCTCCGGGAGCTTATCAGGCTGCAAAGAAAGTGGGACGGGAGAAGGAAATGATTTTTGTCGGTATCGATGCTCTCCCCGGCAAAGGTAACGGATTGGAAATGGTGCTCGACAGTGTGTTGAATGCTACTTTTATCTATCCTACCAATGGCGACAAGGTGATGCAACTGGCAATGAATATCCTTGAGAAAAAGCCTTATCCCCGGGAAACGGTCATGAACACTGCGGTGGTCGACCGTACGAATGCGCATGTCATGCAACTTCAGACAACTCACATCTCGGAACTGGATCAGAAGATTGAAACATTGAACGGACGTATCGGCGGATATCTGTCTCGGGTTGCTACGCAGCAGGTGGTGATGTATGGCGGTTTGGTCATTCTTCTATTGGTGGCAGGCTTATTATTGGTAGTCTATAAATCTCTCCGTGCTAAAAATCGTCTGAATAAGGAACTTTCCGAGCAGAAGAAACAGCTGGAAGAGCAGCGAGACAAACTGGAAGAACAACGGATCAGCTCATCCATCTTTCTCATCAACTGGAAGAGGCAACGCATGCCAAACTGGTGTTCTTCACAAATATATCTCACGATTTCCGTACTCCGCTTACATTGGTTGCCGATCCGGTAGAACATTTATTGGCCGATCATACACTAAGTGGAGATCAGCATCGAATGTTGATGCTGATTCAACGAAACGTGAATATCCTCTTACGTCTTGTCAATCAGATTCTGGATTTCCGTAAATACGAGAACGGTAAGATGGAATATACACCTGTTCAGGTAGATGTTCTTTCCTCTTTTGAGGGCTGGAACGAATCATTCCTTGCAGTTGCCCGGAAGAAACACATTCATTTCTCTTTTGATAATATGCCGGATACGGATTACCATACATTGGCGGATATGGAAAAGTTGGAACGTATTTATTTTAATCTGCTTTCCAACGCGTTCAAGTTCACACCGGAAAATGGAAAGATAACGGTTCGTTTATCTTCCTTGATGAAAGAGGATACTCGCTGGATTCGTTTTACTGTTGCCAATACCGGTTCAATGATTTCCGCCGAACATATTCGGAGCATTTTCGATCGTTTTTATAAAATAGACATGCACCATGCCGGTTCGGGAATCGGACTTGCATTGGTCAAAGCTTTCGTTGAATTGCATAAAGGTACAATTTCTGTGGAAAGTGATGAAAAGCAGGGCACTGTCTTTACCGTTGATTTACCGGTACAGACTTGTGAAACTATTCTGGCCGAAGATACTCTAATGTCATCAGTCTCTTCAGTTCCTTTAAATCCTGCTTTTCCCGGATCTCCCCGCCTCTTCCAACCTGAATGAAACTTTAGCTGTCGAAGAAGAGGAACTGGAAAAAGGCTATGATTCTTCCAAGCCTTCCGTTTTGGTAATTGATGATAATGCAGATATCCGTTCGTATGTACGCGGATCACTCCATACCGATTATACTGTAATTGAAGCAGCAGACGTTCGGAGGGCATCCGCAAAGCAATGAAATATGTCCCGGACTTGATAATCTCTGATGTGATGATGCCTGGTATTGATGGAATAGAGTGTTGCCGTCGGCTGAAAAGCGAACTGCAAACCTGTCATATCCCTGTCATCTTATTGACAGCCTGTTCTTTGGATGAACAACGGATTCAGGGATATGACGGGAGGTACGGATTCTTATATCTCCAAGCCCTTCAGTTCGCAATTGCTGTTGGCACGCGTTCGTAATCTGATAGATTCACATCGCCGCCTGAAACAGTTCTTTGGTGACGGACAAACGTTGGCGAAAGAGGATGTTTGTGACATGGATAAAGACTTTGTGGAAAAAATTCAAGGCTTTGATTGAAGCAAAGATGGGAGACTCAAATTTGAATGTAGAAGATTTGGGTAAGGATATGGGATTAAGTCGTGTGCAGCTCTATCGCAAAATAAAATCCCTGACTAATTATTCTCCGAATGAATTGCTTCGTATCGCTCGTTTAAAGAAAGCTGCTTCCTTGCTTGCTTCGTCGGATATGACAGTGGCGGAGATTGGTTATGAAGTCGGTTTTAGTTCTCCTTCTTATTTTACCAAATGTTATAGAGAGCAGTTTGGCGAAAGTCCGACAGATTTGCTGAAAAGGAAAGGATAGAATCAAAACTATTCACGTCAGAATACAATAAATCCCGGTAACTTGAATTTTCAATGTTTACCGGGATTTATTGATATGTGTTAGTTATGAATCAATAAACTTTTATCTGCGTTTCCTTGATTATACCAGTTTTGTTCGTTTTTGCCACTACTTTGCGCCCATTTTGCGAATCCTTTATAGGCTTCCAAGAAATTAGCTTTTTCAATAGCATGTGCTGCGTTGCCTGGTACTCTTAATCCCCAAATCAGGCGTCCTGCACTAAAATAATAATTATCATCTTCTTCGTCCCCCGTTTGTATATACCGGTAGCAGATTTTTATCATTGAATGGATATTGGTAAGTGATCGGTTCAATACCATTCATATGGATTTCTGTTCCGCTATCATTACGTTTTTAAATACAAGTCGAATTCATCGCCTTCTAATATTTCCTTTACTTCTTTTCTCTTTTAGGGTGATCAGAATATTGATCTCCGGTAAATCACTTGTTGCTACCAAAGCATTCTTTTCTGTATTATAATATTGGCTGCCTCCAGGTTTAGCCAGATTCTTAATTAAAGGGCTGTAATCAATGATAAGATGTTTATTGGGGACAAGATCTACTCCGTCGATCGCAGGAATCACGTTTTTTTTAGTTTCATAAAACTTCTATACTTTCCACTTCGTCAGAATCTATTTCTTTCAGTCTTAAATAAGGAGAATAAGGGAATATTCCTCCGATAGCTTTTTAGACGTAACCCTATTTGTATATACTGCGCAGTGTATTTTTTGTCAACCTTTTTTAATACCTTGGAACTGCACCTTATAATTGACTACAAAATCATTAAAGTCATAATCTCCTAATGATGGGAATTGGTCTTCAAACATGATTGTTCCCCAACCATCTTTGGGATGAAAAATGACTCCTTTTGACAATTGGATGTCATCTTCTATATCATGCCCACGAGTGATTGACCGGGTGGTGTTAGATTTGGATTTGGCATCATTAGCAATGTTCAGTGAGAAACTTCTATCTGCATTTACAGGTATGGCTACTTTTTTGGTTTCATTGGTGCTGGTTTTGTACTGGGCATACAATGTATTTACGTAGGTTGGGATGCTCAAAGGGAGACTTGAAATTTCTGTATCTACAGGAATGTCGGCTAATTTTTCTCTTCTTTACTACATGCTTCATCCAAAAAGAAGGAAACCATAGTGGGGGTAGTAGCAGCTACTGTTCCTGCGGCTACTTGAGTTAATTTCCATTGAAAGCCTGCGGGTATATCCAAGTCTTTTACTTGAATTTCTTTCTTCGGGTTGTTTACTTTCATCATAAAGGTTCTTCTCACAGGAGCTGAAAGCGAATACTCCAAATAAACAAGAAGCGAATAGAATTGTCTTCTTTTCATAACAGCAGTGCTTGTTTTGTTAATAATAGGGGTTGCTTTTAATGGGTACAAAGGTCGGGATTATTTGTAAATAAAGCAAATAAAGTTGCATATTTTATTTGAAATGCTTTTATTATTTGCAAATTCTTTCCTTTTTATCTAGTTTTGGAACTGAAATAAAGTAATGTTTGAGTGATGAAAGATTATAAAGTAGACAAAGCGAGTCTCTCCGCATCCTTTTGTCAAGAGGTGTATCAGGTTGTTCGGGAAATTCCGGTAGGTAAAGTTTCTACCTATGGGGGAATTGCCGCATTATTGGGAATGCCTCAATGTTCCCGTATGGTGGGGCGTGCTTTGAAACAGATTCCGGATGATTTATCTGCGCCTTGTCATCGGGTTGTCAATGCGTCGGGACGGCTTGTTCCGGTTGGACAGACCAGAAACAACTCTTGTTGGAAGAAGGGATCTCTTTCAAACAAAATGGATGCGTAGACTTGAAAAAGCATCTTTGGAATTACTCCGTACCTGAATGAAATTTGCATATTTAATCTATTTTCCTTACCTTTGTGCCAACAATATGCAAGAACAGACTGTTATTTATTTATGAAAATACTATTTTCTACTGTTCATTAAGAGGATAATCTTATCAAATTCTATTCCTTTTAAACTACTCTGTCTGTTTTTTTTTTAAACCATTTAAAAAACGTCGGACCGTCATGTTATCATGTGACATGACTGAACCATGCGAACATTCAACTTGTTTATCGTAAGTGAGAATAAGGAATGCGGCAGTTGAAAACAAAACAAATATTATAATCTAAACCAATATATTATATGAGTAAAATAGAAATAAAGGATTTGTACCTTATCTTTGGTAACGAGAAGCAGAAAGCCCTCAAGATGTTGAAAAAAGATAAGAGTAAAGAGGAAATTCTGAAAGATACCGGTTGTACGGTAGGAGTGAAAGATGCCAATCTTTCAATTAATGAAGGAGAGTTTTTCGTGATAATGGGACTCTCGGGAAGTGGAAAATCGACATTACTGCGTTGTATCAATCGTCTGATACGTCCTACTGCCGGACAAGTGCTTGTAAACGGAGTAGATATATCTAAAATATCCGAAAAAGAATTATTGCAGGTTCGCCGGAAAGAACTGGCAATGGTTTTCCAGAATTTTGGTCTGTTGCCTCACCGTTCCGTATTGAGCAATATCGCGTTCGGTCTCGAACTTCAGGGAGTGAAGAAAGAGGAACGTGAGAAGAAAGCGATGGAAAGTATGAAGCTTGTCGGATTGAAAGGATATGAAAATCAGATGGTAGGCGAGCTTTCCGGTGGAATGCAACAGCGTGTCGGATTGGCCCGCGCCCTGGCTAATAATCCCGAAGTACTTCTAATGGATGAGGCTTTCTCTGCGCTCGATCCTCTTATTCGTGTGCAAATGCAGGATGAACTGCTGGCTTTGCAGTCGAAGATGAAAAAAACAATTGTCTTTATTACCCATGACTTGAGTGAAGCGATTAAACTGGGCGACCGTATTGCTATTATGAAAGACGGAGAGGTGGTGCAGGTAGGTACTTCAGAAGAAATACTGACCGAACCGGCTAACGATTATGTAGCCCGTTTTGTTGAAAACGTGGACAGGAGTAAAATTATCACCGCTTCTTCTTTAATGATTGACAAACCACTGGTGGCCCGTTTGAAGAAAGAGGGACCTGAAGTATTGATTCGTAAGATGCGTGCGAAGAATATCACCGTATTACCTGTCATAGACGCCGATGATAAACTGGTCGGAGAAGTACGTCTGAACGACCTGCTTAAGTTACGTAGCAGACAGGAAAAAATCCATTGAAACGATTGTGCGTACCGAAGTACATTCTGTATTGGAGGATACAGTGTTGGAGGATATACTTCCTTTAATGACAAAGAGCAATTCGCCGGTATGGGTGATTGATGAGACGCATGAGTTTTTAGGAACAATCCCGCTTTCCTCCTTAATCATCGAAGTGACGGGGAAAGATAAAGAAGAAATAAACGAAATAATTCAAAACGCAATAGATTTATGATAAATATAGGACAATATATAGAGATGGCCATCAATTGGATGATGGTACATTTTTCCACTTTCTTTGATGCCGTGAATGCAGGCATCGGTAGTTTTATTATAGGATTCCAACACGTACTTTTTGGAATACCTTTTTATATAACCATTCTAGTGCTTGCTGCACTCGCATGGATGAAGGCAGGACGTGGTACGGCAATTTTCACCGCATTGGGATTATTACTGATTTATGGAATGGGATTTTGGGAGGCTACTATGCAAACCCTGGCTCTCGTTTTTTCATCTACCTGTCTGGCTCTGATTGTTGGTGTACCTTTAGGAGTGTGGACGGCAAACAGTCCGCGTGCAGAGAAAATACTCCGTCCTGTTCTCGACTTGATGCAGACGATGCCTGCTTTTGTTTATCTGATTCCTGCCGTTTTTGTTTTTCGGATTGGGAGCAGTGCCGGGAGTGTTTGCCACCATTATCTTTGCTATGCCTCCTGTGGTCCGCCTTACTGGATTGGGAATTCGGCAAGTTCCTAAAAATGTAGTGGAAGCTTCCCGTTCGTTCGGGGCTACCCGTTGGCAGTTATTGTATAAAGTGCAGCTTCCTTTGGCGTTGCCAACCATCCTGACAGGTGTCAATCAGACAATAATGATGTCGCTTTCTATGGTTGTCATTGCTGCCATGATTGCTGCCGGTGGTCTGGGAGAAATTGTATTGAAAGGTATTACCCAAATGAAATGAAAATCGGACTTGGGTTTGAAGGTGGTATAGCAGTTGTTATTTTAGCTATCATCTTAGACCGTATCACACAAGGAATGGCAGGACGAAAAAATAAGAACTAAACGGAAAGGATAAAATACGTATGAGAATATATAAAATAGTAGGAATAGTATTGTCAGCTATACTTTTGCTGGCTTCCTGTGCTCATTCAGACCTAGAGGAAAAGAAAGTAAAAATAGCCTATGCCAATTGGCTGGAAGGTATTGCCATGAGTCATTTGGCTAAGGTGGTATTGGAAGAACATGGATATGAGGTTGAACTGCAAAATGCTGACCTTGCCCCCATCTTTGTATCTATGTCAGGAAAGAAATCTGATGTGTTTCTGGATGCCTGGTTACCAATAACGATGAAAGATTATATGGATCAGTATGGAGACAGCATCGAATTTTTGTGGGGAGGTATACGGAGAAGCTCGCGTCGGACTGGTTGTTCCTCAATATGTTACGATTCAGTCTATTAGTGAGCTGGAAGCTAATAAAGACCGTTTCTCTTCCGAAATAGTAGGAATTGATGCGGGAGCAGGGATAATGAAGACGACCGATAAGGCCATTGCTGCTTACGGACTTGATGGGTATACCCTCATGACTTCAAGTAGTTCCACCATGCTGGCTTCTTTGAAAAAAAGCGATGGACAAAGGAGAATGGATTGTCATCACGGGGTGGACACCGCATTGGATGTTCGACCAGTTTGACTTGAAATTCTTGGATGATCCGAAGAAAGTATATGGAGACTTGGAAGAAATACATGCTATTGCATGGAAAGGATTCAGTGAGAAAGATCCGTTTGCTGCCGAATTCTTTGGTAACATCAAACTAACGACAGAAGAACTTAGCTCTTTTATGACAGCTATGAAGGATGCCCGGATGGATGAAGAAGAAAAAGCCCGCAAATGGAGGGATGAACATCGGCAGTTGGTGGATAGTTGGATTCCGAAGTCTGAGAATAAATAGATTGGAGCATTGTTATTCTTAATTTTAAATATAAAATAGATATGAACTCTAGTGGGAAAAAGGGAGTATTGTTTATGTTAGACAGGGTTCATACAATAAAAAAAGCGGTAATCTTCTACAAGATTACCGCTTTATATTTATAGGGTATTACTATTATTCAGCACCCCAGTTTTCTCTGGCAAGACGTTTGTAGCTGTTGTAACGCCATTTAGCATTTTCTTCAGCAGCTTTGAACAGTTCTTCAGCTTCAGTAGGATATTGTTTCATTACAGAAGCGTAACGAACTTCACCCTTCAAGAAACCTTGGAAATCTTCCCAGTTCGGTTCTTTGCTATCCAATTGGAATGGGTTCTTGCCTTCTTCTTCCAAAGCCGGGTTGTAACGCCACAAGTGCCAGTAACCGCACTTAACAGCCTTTTCTTCTTCTTCCTGGCTCTTACCCATACCGGCTTTCAGACCGTGGTTGATACACGGAGCATAAGCGATAATCAAAGATGGTCCAGGATATGCTTCTGCTTCACGGATAGCTTTCAGAGTTTGAGCTTGGTCAGCACCCATAGCGATCTGAGCAACATATACATAACCGTAAGTAGTAGCCATCAGACCGAGGTCTTTCTTACGTACGCGCTTACCAGCAGCAGCAAACTTAGCGATAGCACCCACCGGAGTAGCCTTAGAAGACTGACCACCAGTGTTAGAGTAAACCTCAGTATCGAGAACGAGGATGTTAACGTCCTTACCTGAAGCGATTACATGGTCAAGACCACCATAACCGATATCGTAAGAAGCACCGTCACCACCGATAATCCACTGGCTGCGTTTAACAAGATATTGTTGCAGTTCAGCGATTTGTTTGCAGTGATTACATTTATCTTTGTTAGCTTCGACAACCGGGATAATCTTAGCTGCCAATTCTTTCGTCTTGTCAGCATCCAGCATATTGTTGATCCATTCAGCGAATACCTCTTTCACGTCGGCAGGACAGCAGTCGGAAGCGATTGCTTCGTTCATAACCTTCACCATACGTGCACGCATCTTTTCGTTAGCCAGTTCCATACCCAGACCGAATTCGCAGAAGTCTTCGAACAGTGAGTTAGCCCAAGCAGGACCGTGTCCGTTTTCGTTCGTAGTATACGGAGTAGAAGGAACTGAACCGGAGTAGATAGAAGAACATCCGGTAGCGTTAGCAACCATTTCGCGGTCACCGAACAACTGAGAAATCAGTTTCACGTATGGAGTTTCACCACAACCGGAGCAAGCGCCGGAGAACTCAAACAACGGAGTTGCGAACTGAGAGTTCTTCACGTTAGCCTTGATATCAACCAGATGTTGTTTACTCTTCACGTTTTCAGCGCAGTAAGTCCAGTTTTCAGCTTGAGCCAACTGGCTTTCGAGGTGTTTCATGGTCAATGCCTTGCCACCCTTCTTCGGATTACCCGGACAGATGTCGGCACAGTTACCGCAACCCAGACAGTCGAGAACGTCCACCTGAATACGGAATGTCATACCGTCGAATACTTTACCTACAGCTTTCAGTTGTTCGAACTGAGCACCCTTCTGTTCTTCAGCATCGAGCACGAACGGACGGATAGAAGCGTGAGGACAAACGTATGCACACTTGTTACACTGGATACAGTTTTCCGGATTCCATTCGGAACAAATGCGGCTACACCACGTTTTTCGTATTTAGAAGTACCTTGATACCAAGTACCGTCTTCGATACCCTTGAATGCAGATACCGGCAGCAAGTCACCGTCTTGTGCATTGATCGGGCGAACTACTTCGTTGATGAATGCAGGATCGTTGTTTTCTGTTTTTGCATCATCCGGAGTTAGCCCATGCTGGGTCGACAGTCAGAGTCTTGTATTCACCACCACGGTCTACAGCAGCGTAGTTCTTGTTAACAACGTCTTCACCCTTCTTGCCGTAAGACTTAACGATGAATTTTTTCATCTGCTCAACAGCTTGTTCTACAGGGATTACACCTGTGATACGGAAGAATGCGGACTGAAGGATAGTGTTGGTACGGTTACCCAAACCGATTTCCAGTGCAATCTGTGTTGCGTTGATATAGTATACAGAGATATTGTTCTGTGCAAAGTACTTCTTCACCTTGTTAGGCAGGTTCTTAGCCAGTTCTTCACCTTCCCAGATTGTGTTCAGCAAGAAAGAACCGTTTTTACGCAAACCGCGTGTTACGTCGTACATGTGCAAATAAGCCTGAACGTGGCAAGCCACGAAGTTCGGGGTATTTACCAGATAAGTAGAACGGATTGGATTGTCACCGAAACGCAAGTGAGAACAAGTGAAACCACCCGACTTCTTAGAGTCATAAGAGAAGTAAGCCTGGCAGTGTTTGTCAGTGTTGTCACCGATAATCTTTACAGAGTTCTTGTTAGCACCTACTGTACCGTCAGCACCCAGACCGTAGAATTTAGCTTCGAACATACCTTCACCGCCTAATGCGATTTCTTCTTTTTGAGGAAGAGAAGTGAAAGTAACGTCATCTACGATACCGATAGTGAAGTGGTTCTTCGGCATTGGCATAGCCAAGTTTTCGAATACAGAAAGAATCTGTGCCGGAGTTGTATCTTTAGAACCCAGACCGTAACGACCACCCACGATAACCGGAGCATTTTCTGCACCGTAGAAGCAGTCTTTAACATCCAGATACAAAGGTTCGCCGTTAGCACCCGGTTCTTTAGTACGGTCAAGAACTGCGATAGTTTTAGCAGTCTTAGGTACAGCAGCCAAGAAGTGTTTAGCAGAGAACGGACGATATAGGTGTACGGCAACCATACCCACTTTTTCGCCGTTTGCTACCAGGTAGTCGATAGCTTCGCGGGCAGCTTCTGTTACAGAACCCATAGCGATAATTACGCGTTCTGCATCTTCTGCACCATAGTAATCGAACAAACCGTATTTACGACCTGTGATCTTAGAAATTTCATTCATGTATTCTTCTACGATAGCAGGAATACTGCTTCATAGTAGTTGTTGCATGATTCACGATGTTGGAAGAAATGGTCAGGAGTTTTCAGCCATACCACGAGCTACCGGTTTCATCGGGTTCAGTGCGCGGGCACGGAATTCAGCCAAAGCTTCCTGGTCGATCAGTGGAGCAAGATCATCATTTTCCAACATTTCAATCTTCTGGATTTCGTGAGAGGTACGGAAACCGTCGAAGAAGTTCACGAACGGAACGCGAGATTTGATAGTAGCCAGGTGAGCAACACCAGCCAAATCCATAACTTCCTGTACAGAGCCTTCAGCCAACATAGCAAAGCCAGTCTGACGAGCTGACATTACGTCCTGATGGTCACCGAAGATACACAATGCGTGAGAAGCCAGTGTACGGGCAGATACATGGAATACGCAAGGCAAGAATTCACCGGCAATTTTGTACATGTTAGGGATCATCAGGAGAAGACCCTGGGAAGCAGTGTAAGTAGTAGTCAACGCACCAGCCTGAAGAGAAACCGTGAACTGCACCGGCAGCACCACCTTTCAGATTGCATTTCCTGTACTAATACTGTTTCGCCGAAGATGTTCTTACGTCCTGCGGCAGCCCATTCGTCTACGTACTCAGCCATAGTCGAAGAAGGAGTGATGGGGTAGATAGCTGCTACTTCAGAGAACATATACGAGATATGCGCTGCAGCCTGGTTTACCATCACAAGTGATGAATTTCTTCTGTTTAGTCATAACTAAATTAAATATTTAAGTAAATAAATCTTTTAATATAAAAAAAAGCCGAACATCCAGAGAGGTATCTGGTTGCCCCGACCTATTTCAGCCTTATGCAACGCGTACGTTACATTCGGATTGTTCTTGATCTTTGCGCCTTCCTGGCAAATTTTGAACGGCATTACTTCGTCTACCATAAAAGAGACGTTTTTATCTCCTTTATGTACCTTATGGTCTTTCCATAAAGAATTTGCAAAGAATGTGTCGAGCACATCCTGCTCTTCCACTTTCACCGGATAAATGGAGTACATCAGGTTGGAGTTGTGCATCATAATCTTCGACGGCTTTTTAGGGAATTCTTCTCCCTTCGGGTAATCCAGATTAATGAGACGCGCGTCTGCCAGATACTTGATATAGTTCATCACCGTGGCGCGGATGTCTGTATGTCGCTTGCCAGTTGGCTCACATTTGGAGCCTTGGGACCGTCGACAGCCAGCAAATATAGTAATTTTTTTATCTTTGAAAGATATTTCAGCTCAATTTGTTTGATAAGCAGTATATCTACTTCCACCATCATGTTCATTGTCTTCAGCAGATTCTCCGAGAAATTGCGTTTTTCAAGGAAGAAAGGATAGAAGCCGTGGTGCAGGTAATCCTGAAAATAGTCAAGCGGACGCACTTTGGGAGAGTACTCCTTTGGCTATCTGTTCGTGTGTACTAAGGATCTCTTCGAGGCTATACGCCCGGAATTTCATACCTGTTTGCAGGTTCAGAAATTCGCGGAAAGAGAATCCGCGAAGATTATAGCTTTTCGCAATATCACGCAATTCGAGATTTTCTTCTTTCAGCCGCATCACGGAAGAACCGGTGAATACGATTTTCAGGTTAGGAAAACGGTCGTAACACATGCGTAGTCTTTGCTCCATTCGGGTGCTTGAACACCTGGTCGATCAACAACACTTTTCCGCCACGTTTCTGAAACTCGTTGGCGAAGTCAACGAGGCTATGTCCGGAGAAATAGAAGTTGTTCATGTTAATGAACAGACAGGAACGGTCCGTTCCGAATTTCTCTTTGGCGTACTGTAGGAGGAAAGTGGTTTTTCCTACGCCACGTGTCCCTTTGATACCAATCAGGCGGTCACTCCAGTCAATCTCATCCATAAGATCGCGGCGAACGGGGGCATTGGTGTGCTCAACGAGGTAAGCGTGTGTGCGATAGAATGATTCCATTTCAGTTCTTTGTTTTTCGGGTGGCAAATATAGTGCTTTTTTTAGGATTTGCAAAGTAGAGATAGCAAAATGTGCTGTTTAAATACAACTTTCTCTTTATTGTAGTCATTCCTGTTTATTTCCTGTATATATTTGCAGAATAAAGCATTGATTGCATTTGGTATGGCTAAAAAGACTCTTTATATATTCAATCCGGAGCATGATTTGGCGTTGGCTAGCGGTGAAATGAATTATATGGCTCCGGCTTCTGCCAGACGTATGGCTTCCGAGTTGGCTTTGCTTCCGATGTGGTATGCAGAGGAGGGGAGTGCTGTATTAGCTCCTTCCGCTTATAATCTCGGCTATGTGAAGAAGATACAGGAATTATTAGGACTTTCGGTTGATTTGATGACAGAGCCGGAACTTGCTATTGAACCGAATTTGGATATTCGTCCTTGGGGATGGGATGTAGCTTGGCGGAAACGGCTTTCAGGGCGGGGAATGGATGAAGCCCTGCTTCCTTCTATGGAGCAATTAAACGGTTTGCGGGAGTACTCTCACCGTTCTAAGTCCGTATCGTTACTTCCTGAACTACAGTTGAATGAACATTTCTGTGGAGAATCTTATTATCTGAAAACGCCGGAAGAATGGAAATCTTTCGTGGAAGAGCGGGAATGCTGTCTGTTGAAAGCTCCGCTTTCGGGAAGTGGGAAAGGGTTAAACTGGTGCAAAGGTACATTTACTCCTTTTATCTCCGGTTGGTGCACGCGTGTGGCTGCTTTACAGGGAGGGGTTATTGCGGAACCCATATATAATAAGGTAGAGGATTTTGCTTTGGAGTTTTATTCTGACGGGGCAGGTGAAGTGACGTTTGCCGGATATTCTCTTTTCCGTACCGGAAAGAGTGGAATGTATGAAGGAAACTACTTGCTCTCTAATGAGGCAATCTGGAAACAACTTTCGCAATATGTCCCTTCAAAGGTTCTGACGGATTTGGAAAACTGTTTGAAATACAGACTTTCTGCGTTGGTAGGAACCGTTTATAAAGGTTATCTGGGAGTTGATATGATGATTTGCCGGTTCCCGGAAAATGAAAAAACAGCTTTCGGATTCATCCTTGCGTAGAAATAAATCTGCGCATGAATATGGGAATTGTTGCGCGTTTTTTATATGATCGTTATGTACGTTCTGGTTCAACAGGGCGTTTTGTGATTGATTATCATCCCTCGGAGGGGGAAGTTTTGAAGGAACATGAACGGATGTCGGCCACTTATCCGTTGGAAATCAGGGAGGGGAAAGTGTGCTCCGGCTATTTACCTTTGGTTCCTGTTCATAGGAGAAGTTGCTATCGCGCATGGATATGGGTAACTCCTGATAATATTTAACTTTATCTGTTCACACCAGCCAGCGACTGATATTGCGTTTTTCCGCACTGAACTCTACCCCAATCTTTATCACTTCACGTCCGTCTGCCTGATACGGTATCAGATAGCCTTTATCGTCGATCTGCTTCAATGCCGCTTCTGCCGTGTCATGCAGCTTGAATTCGAAGACATAGATATATTTAGGTGTTTTTCACTACGGCATCTGCACGACCGCGGGCGCTGCGTACTTCGGCATCGGTGAACTGTCCCATAAGTTTGAAAACAATATAGAAAACTACTTGGTAGTGACGCTCTGTCTGCTCGTTCAATTCGTAGTTGAAATCGGCAAAGAAGGCTTGCAGGCGGGTAAGAAAGGCATCGTAGTCTCCACTCTCCAATTCATTGACGAACTTGCCGATGTAAAACCCTTGATCGTTATTCTTCACTCCAGTATAGAACGGTACCAGGAAATCCATGAAACCGTAACGCACCTCATCGTTGGGAAATTCCAACAGGTAGTTGCGGAAACGTTCATCATAAGCTTTTATCGTCAGATATCCACTTTGGTAAATTAACGGAATCGGATTATTGGAATCTACACGATATTCGGAGAACATGGAAGACGGTGCTTCGATCCCGTCAAGCAAAGTACGCAGGTCGTATTCGGTTTCTTGCAGCATCTCGACGAGGAAAGTCGGTGTGCCGGTCTGGAACCAGTAATTGTCGAACACTTTTGATTTCAGGACATTCAGTACACTGAACGGGTTGAAGATACCTACTGAATTAATGCAAAAATGATAGCCATCGTAGAGACGTGTCATTCGTTGTACCGCGTCATCATAAGAAATGGAATTATTGGCTGCCAGTATCTTGATTTCCGGCTGGAAGGTATCCAATAATTCTTGAAGAGTGATGCCGCAAAGGGTTCCGTAATCGGGCCATAAAGTGATGTCCTGCAATTGGTTGAGGTCACTGAATACACTTACTTGTGAGAATTTCGTTACTCCTGTGAGGAAGACGAAACGTAGGTAGCGGTCGGCACTTTTCAATACTCCGTAAAAGGCTTTCAGAGTTTTACGGTATTCATCCAGTAAGACATCATTGCCTAAAGCTTGCAATAGAGGTTTGTCGTATTCGTCTACCAGAACTACAACGCTGCTACCGGTTTGTTCGTAGGCGCGACGGATGACGCCGGAGAAACGACCGGAAAGAGTGTTCTCGTCTATTCCTTTGCCATATTGGATTTCCCATAAGGTGAGTTGACGGCTGAGGATATCATAAAGTCTTTCTGGGGAATCGTACTTCTCGGCATTTAAATCCAGATGCAGCACAGGATGCTTTTCCCATTTCGTTTTCCAGTTTTTCAATGGCAAGCCCTTCGAAGAGTTCTTTCTTTCCTTCAAAGTAGGCTTCAAAGGTAGAGAGAAGAAGACTTTTACCAAAACGGCGTGGACGGCTCAGGAAGTATGGAGTAGATGTATAAGCTATTTTCCATACAAGCTCTGTTTTATCTACATATAGATAATCGCCCTTACGAAGTTTCTCAAAGGTCTGTATCCCGATAGGGGAGTTTACGAAGCAGGTCATTCATTGTTATTTTCCTTTTTAGTGGTTCAAAGATAATCATTATTTTCGTAATATTTCGTTTTCAATATCTCAAAGAACGAGCGTTATAATTTTGTTTAACTGGAAAATTATTATTTAGCTCATTCTTGCACTGTTTTGAATAGATATTAGATGCATCGGAATTTTATTTACTCTAGTAACAAAGAAAAAACGCTTAGTAGTAGAGTTCTATCTGACACCCGAAGGTCTCAATGGTACTGACACCCGGGTGTTGGCATACCTGAGACCCGGGTGTCATAGATGCTGAGACCCGGGTCTCAGATAGATTGTTTATACAGTGGAGAAAAAATCTAAACTATATTATTTAATTTCTTTCCGTGCGGATCAGTTCGTTTCTGCACCATTATGAATATCTGAAAGCAGACAACTTTTGTACAAAATCAAACATTACTAATATGGAAACGGACATAAAAAAAGAGTTTTGTAAAACCGATGTCTGTAAGTTAGTTTACCTTTTGTTGCTAATATATGGAGAAGTAATAACAGAAATAGATTGAAACAATGAATAGCAAACTTCTAATGGTGGCAACAGGAATTATTTTTCTGGCTGCTTGTAATGTTCCGAAAGAAAATGAGATGAAATGGTTTGACCGTGCGGTGAGTACATCCGGACATCAATTGCTCTATATGGCAGAAAAGTTGAAAAACGAATCGGATACCCTTTGTTTTCCACGTTCCTTGAAAGATGGAAAATATCGCTTGAAAACCTTCGGATTGGACTTCCGGTTTTTTCCGGCTCCTTGTGGCTGGCGTATGAACTTACAGCTAAGAAGAATTGGCAAAACAGGCACGTTTGTACACTGACCGTCTGGAAGCGATGCAGTATTATACGAAAAATCACGATTTGGGGTTTATGATGTTTTGTAGTTACGGTCAGGGCATCCGTCTAAAACCGGAACCAGCGGACAGCCTGATTCTCGTTCGCGCTGCCGAAAGCCTTTGTACGCGCTTTGAACCGAAAGTCGGATTGATTCGTTCCTGGGACTTTGGCAATTGGAGTTATCCTGTCATTATTGATAACATGATGAATCTGGAGATGCTTTTCTGGGCATCGGAACAGACCGGTAATCCGAAGTATCGGGAAATTGCCATAGCACATGCCGACAAAACACTGAAGAATCATTTTCGGGAAGATATGACATCTTATCATGTAGTCAGTTATTTGCCGGAAGATGGTACAGTCGAGTCGAAAGGTACTTACCAGGGATATGATGATGAATCGTCTTGGGCACGTGGTCAGGCTTGGGCCGTATATGGATATACCATGTGTTATCGTTTCACCAAACAACAAACTTATCTGAAAGCGGCTTATAAGATCGCTGAATTTATAATGAGCCATTGCCCGTCCGAAAAAGACTTTATTCCTTATTGGGATTATAATGCTCCGAACATTCCCAATGAACCTCGCGATGCTTCGGCGGCTGCCGTCACAGCTTCCGCCTTGTTGGAATTAAGCGGTTATGGGGACAAAAAACAAGGGCGGAAATACTTCCGTTATGCAGAGCGAATCTTGAAGCAACTTTCCTCGGAAACATACCTGGCAAGGGGAAAGAGAAAATCACGGGTTTATTCTCATGCATTCGGTGGGTAGCTTTCCGCATAATAGTGAAGTCGACACCCCGTTGATTTATGCCGATTATTATTATCTGGAGGCTTTGAAACGATATAAAGAAATTAAAGCTAACGGATATATGTGATAAAAGTGGCTGGAAATACATATCTTTCCTCTAAAGAAAGAAAATGATTTCTTTATTATGCCGGTGTAAAAAAGCTCATGCTTTTTATGTACTTTTGTTTGAGTTAAAATGTTCTTGAACCGTGATTACTTTATGAAAGACCGATATATACAAATTTGTTATTTGATTGTTTTATCTATTTGTTTCCAATTTATTCCGATATCTACTTTATTGGCAGATGAGGCTCCGGTTCGTTTTAAACGTTTGTCTGTAGATGATGGATTGTCGTACAATACAGTGCTTGCTTTTAACCCAGGACCATAACAATAAGATATGGGTGGGCACTACTGAAGGATTGAACTGGCATGACGGTTTCCGCTTTGCGTCCTTTTATAAATCTTTGGTCGATACCGCCAGTTTGGGAAATAACTACATCTATTCTCTTTATACTGACCGAAAGGGAACGGTGTGGGCAGGGACAATGGTCGGACTTTCCCGGTATAATATTATAGGTAATGATTTTACAAATTACTCATTACCGGGCAATCAGTCGGTTCAGGTGTTTGCGATGGAAGAGCCGGCAGACAGGGAACAGTTGTTGTTAGGGAACCAATCGGGGATTGGTTCTTTTTGAGAAAACGGATGGCAAGATGAAAATGCTCCCCCAGTTAGAAGGGAAGAATGTTTATTCCGTTCGTGCTATAGGAGACGGGGCATTACTTGGAACTTCAAAAGGTATTTATTTCTATTATTTCCGTAATGGTAATATTGTTCAATTGCTTCCTGAATTGAAAAATGAAGTAATCTCCAGTATCATTTATGATGATAAGACCCGGAATTGCTGGTTGGCGTCATTGACGAACGGAGTATATTTGATAGATGACAAATTTCAGGTTCGAGAGAACATTATAACCGGAAAAATTATCCGAAACAGTTTATTTCGGATGCTGTCCGGGCTTTGCAGCTGGATGACCGGGGAAGATTATGGATTGGAACGGTAGAAGGACTGCTGATTCTCCAACCGGATACAAAAAGTATTTCGCAATATCGCTTTTCCTATGAAGACCCTTCTTCTTTGGGACATAATTCTGTACGTTCTCTTCTAAGGGATCATCAGGGAGGAATGTGGGTAGGCACTTACCACGGAGGGCTTAATTATTATCATGTATTAGCACCTGATTTTCGTGTCCTGCAACATTCTGTCTACCGTAATTCATTGAGTGACAATACTGTCAGTTGCATAGCGGAAGACCCTTTCAATAATAATCTTTGGATTGGTACCAATGACGGAGGATTGAATCATTATGACAGGACAACCGGGCATTTCACTTGTTATTCCGATGAAGGCAACAAAGCCGGCTCCTTACGTTCGAATAACATTAAATGTGTGTTTCCCGAGAAAAATGGTTCTGTTTATATCGGTATGCATAGCGGCGGGTTGAGTCATTTGAACGTCAAGACCGGACATCTAAGTAATTATGATATTCCCGGTGCCGCATCCTTGGAAAATAGTTGCTATTCACTGTTGGATGGAGACGATGGTACACTTTGGATTGGTTCGATGGCTGGTTTGTATCGTTTTGATTATCAAACAAGGCAAATCTCCTTGCATCCTTTGGCAGTCAGATATCCTCAATTGAAAGATGTGCTTGTCTCTACCTTGTTCCGTGATTCAAGACGGCGTGTCTGGATTGGTACGGAAGAAAGCTTGTACATGTGTGCTGACGGAGAAATGCGAGTGATGGCTGATTCGGCAGGGGCTTATTCTCTTGGCCTGATACAGGCGTTGTGTGTATATGAAGACAGTAGCCATGCCATTTGGGTAGGCACTTCTTCCGGATTGTACCGCTATAAAGAAGGAACCTCTCTTTCATGGGAGCGTTATTCTATGAGCGACGGTTTGCCCGATGACTGTATCAGCGGTATTTTGGAAGATAAAAAAGGGCGGTTGTGGCTCACAACGAGCAGGGGACTTTCCTGTTTTGATTTGCATAAAAAAGAATTTCTGCAACTATATCAAACAAGATGGTTTGCCGAACAATCAGTTTATGCAGTCGGCTGTATGCAGTTCAAAAGACGGCACTTTCTTTTTAGGAACTTTGAATGGGGTCGTCTTTTTTAATCCCGAACACTTCTCCGGCACTCCTTTTACGCCTAACGCAGTGATAACCGGATTGTCCATACAGAATCTTCCCCATAAGGCAAGCTAAAGACGGAGATGTCGATTTTTATCAGGCTGACAACGGAAGTTGCTGGGAGTCTCTTTTTCCTTCGGAACTCAAAATGTTCAGAATCACTTTTTCTGTAATCAACTACCTGTCAAACAGCCGTAACAGGTTTGCCTATAAGCTGGAAGGTTACGATTCGGATTGGATTTATGCTACTTGGGCAGGAAGTCGTGGAGTGAACTATTGAATTTGTCTCCGGGTAGATATGTTTTTTAAAGTAAAGGCATGCAGTGACAGTGGACAATGGTCAGAAACCCCTGCAGAATTTTTTTATTGATATTATTCCGATGTGGTATCAGACGTGGTGGGCAAAAACGTTGTTTTTCCTCTTTATCATCGGTATTTTTAGCTTTTGTATTTTTATTTCTTTTTATTGTTCGTGCCAAGATGAGGATGCAGGTACAGATTGAGCATATCGAACGGAATAAGATAGAAGAAATCAGTCAGGAGAAAGTACGTTTTTACATGAATATGTCTCATGAATTGCGCACACCTTTGAGTCTGATATTAGCTCCGTTAGAGGAATTGTTGGGCGAAAAGAACTCTTTTCGATCCCGCTGTGCAACAAAAAATTGTCTTATGTCTATAAGAATGGACAGAAATTATTGCATATTGTCAATCAGCTACTTGACTTCAGGAAGGCAGAATCGGGAACATTACCTATCAATATCGTTTCAGGGCCGGTTGAGAGTATGGCAATGAATGTATTCAATTTATTTATAGAGAATGCACGGAAACGAAATATTAATTTCCATTTCCGTTCGGATTTGAAAGATGAATTATTTCCTGTTGACAGGATGTATTTGGAAACGATATTGATGAATTTGCTTTCCAATGCGTTTAAGTTTACTCCTGACGGCGGAGAAATCTCATTATCATTGTGGAAGAAGGAGTCTGTCTACGGATTTACGATACGTGATAACGGTATAGGTATTCCGGAAGAGAAACTTTCCCCGCATTTTCGAACGCTTTTACCAAGTGGACGATAATCAGAAAGGTTCCGGCATTGGCTTGTCTTTGGTGAAATTGTTGATAGACAAGCATGAGGGGTAGGATAGAGGTCGCTAGTGAAATCGGGAAATTCACAGAATTCAGGGTGATTTTGCCGGCAGACGTCCACATATTTCCGGCTGAAGAACAAAAACAGGACACGGAAACGACCTTCACTTTTATCAAAATCTATGTATTCTCCTATGGATATTTCCTACCTGGAAGAGGTTGCGGTTAATACCACTGACATAGAGAAACCGGATGGTAGGGAAGAAGAGGGGAGAGCGACTATCCTGCTGGTGGATGATAATAAGGAAATGGTTGATTATTTGAAGGATAATTTTAAATCGGAGTATATCACGTTGATAGCCGGAAACGGGGAAGAAGCACTGGAAATGATGAAGGAACAGAAAGTGGATTTAATTCTTTCTGATGTGATGATGCCGGGAATAGATGGTATTAAGTTATGTGAGATTGTGAAGAAGAACATGCAAACCTGCCATATTCCGGTTATTTTGTTGTCAGCGAAAGGTAGTCTTGAGGCACAGACTGCGGGTATTCAGGCAGGTGCGGACGATTATATCCCCAAACCATTTTCTATTAATCTTCTGAAAGGGAAGATTAATAATATCCTGAAAGCCAGGCAGCGTTTGAGATATTATTATTCCAGTACGATTGATATTGATGCGGCAAAAATGACTTCGAATAAGCTGGATGAGGAATTTATAACCAAAGCCATTCAGACTGTGGAAGAAAACATCTCTGATGAAGACTTTACAGCCGATGATCTTGCGGAGAAGCTTTTTATGAGTCGCTCGTCATTATACTACAAAATGAATTCCATATCGGGTGAACCGCCGGCAAATTTTATTCGGCGGATACGTTTCAATATGGCGTGCAAATTACTGTTGGACGGGCGTTACTCCATATCTGAAGTGAGTGCCATGGTAGGTTTTTCATCCCGATCTTATTTCTCTACCAGTTTTAAGAAATATATGGGATGTATGCCTTCTGATTATGTGAAAAAACAGAGAAAATAGTGCCTGGGAAGCTCTTTTGAATAAAATCGAAAATGTTCTGATAGTTTTTAGCACTCTTTTTGACAGTTATCGGACAAACTAAAAATAATAGAAAACACCCTTTCATTTCAATCCTCATATCTTAGCGGTGAAATTTAAAACCTCTAAAAAACAACGGTAAGTATGAGAAAAATGAAAAAAGCATGAAAGTGGTATTAGCTGCTTTGTTCGGACTCTCTTTTTCCTGGAATGTATGTGCACAGCAAAGTGATATTAAAGATCAAGGGTATGTGCACAAATCATCCACCTCTTATGAATATCCGACAGACCCGGCAGTACTGCAGAAATTAGATCAATGGCGAGACTTGAAATTCGGTGTACTGTTCCACTGGGGACTTTATTCCGTACCGGGTACTTTCGAGTCGTGGCTGTTGTGTTCGGAAGAAAAATTTATTCCGCGCCGAACTAAAATCTTCGGTGATATGCCTTATGATGATTTTAAAAAATGCTATTGGGGATTAAGCGAGTCTTTCAATCCAACGAAGTTTGCTCCGGAAGTATGGGCGGACATTATGAAAGATGCCGGTATGAAATATATGATTTTCACTACCAAACATCACGACGGTTTTTTGTATGTTTGATACGAAGGAAACCGATTTCTCGATTGATGCTAAAGGGCCTTTTAAAAACAATCCTTTAAAAGATGTGACCTATCAAGTGTTTGATGCCTTCCGTCAGAAAGACTTTATGATAGGTGCTTTTCTCCAAGCCCGACTGGCATTGCAATGATTACTGGAGTAGAGACAGGGCAACGCCCACTCGGAATGTGAATTATGATATCAAGCTGAATCCGGATAAATGGAAACGTTTTCAAGAATATACGGCTAATCAGATCAATGAACTCATGACGCGTTATGGTCGGGTAGACCTTCTTTGGCTGGACGGAGGCTGGGTAAGAGCTCCCAAGGAAGGCATCAAAATGGATCAAATCATAGATAAGGCACGCGAATATCAACCCGGATTGATAGCCGTAGACCGGACTGTGCCCGGACGGAACGAAAATTACCAAACACCGGAACTGACTATTCCCAAGCGGCAACTGGATCATCCTTGGGAAAGTTGCATCACACTGACCAATCATTGGGGATGGTGGAAAGACGCTCCTTACAAGTCGGCAGCTCAAGTAATCAATATTCTCACGGAGATTGTAGCCAAAGGCGGTTCTTTGGTTTTGGGCGTGGGACCTACACCGGAAGGTACTATCGAGGAAGAGGGAATACAGCGTTTGAAAGAGATAGGGCAATGGCTGAAAATAAATGGTGAAGCAATTTACAACACACGCACTACTCCCGTCTATCAAAGTGAGAATATCTGGTTCACGGCTAACAAAGATGGAAAGACGCTGTATGCTATCTATGCACTGCCGGACAATGTGGAATTGCCGCAGGAAATTGTATGGGAAGGAAATGAACCTGCCGGCAAGATGGTATTGCTTCAAAACGGTCGTAGCGTGAAGTATCGGACAAAAGACGGCAAAGTGACAGTAACTCTGCCGAAAGGATTGAAGAATGAATCGCTGGTTTTCAAATTTAAGCAGAAATTATAATGATGCTTTTTGTTTAACTATTTAATATAATCAAAGTATGAAAAACATCTTAACAGGTCGCATGCGGAAGGTTTTTATTTATCGCCGTATGTATCAGGTCGTCTTTTGTGGGGCGAGATTTGTTATTCCGCAGAGACGGGTAGGATTTTGTCGGGCAGTGACACCGGCAAAGAGTGGGTCAGTTCCGCTTTACAACAGAACAAAAAGTATAATAGTTACAGGGGTTGTTACGAGTGAGGGTGGCGAACCTATTATTGGTGCTACTGTACAAGTGAAAGGGACTTCCACAGGAGTTATTACGGATATTGACGGCCGTTATACAATTACGGTACCTGATGGAAATTCAATTTTATCGGTTTCATTTATTGGCTACCAGTCACAAGAAATAAAGGTGAACTCCCGAAGGGGGATTAATGTATGTTTGCAGGAAAATGTACAAAGTCTGGATGAAGTAATGGTTGTTGCATACGGTGTGCAGAAAAAAGCGACATTGACCGGTGCTATATCAAGTGTCGGCACGGAGGCTTTACTGAAATCACCTAGTGCCAGTGTCACTAACTCTTTGGCAGGGCAGTTGCCGGGAGTTTTTCCATGCAGGCAAGGGACAACCGGGAGCTGACAATGCGAAAATATTTGTACGTGGTGTAGGTTCATTGACGGAAGGGGGAGCTGCTCCGCTTATTCTTGTGGATGGTGTGGAGCGTTCTTTTTATCAAATGGATCCTAACGAGATAGAATCTATTAATGTATTAAAAGATGCTTCGGCTACGGCTGTATTTGGAGTGCGCGGTGCGAACGGAGTCATATTGGTCACTACCCGCCGGGGAGAAGAAGGAAAGGCCAAAAAATTTCGATTAGCTCGAATGTCGGCATTCAGATGCCTACCCGTATATTGATGTGGCAGACAGCTATACAACGGCTTTTTATTCAGAGAAGCTCAACGTAACGATGGAGCGGCAGATGACTTGCTGGCTTTCTCGGACTATGATATGGAACGTTTTCGTTTGGGGGATTCTCCTATTCTGTATCCCAGCAATACGTAACCGAACGAAGCATACCGA
>VOFK01000646.1_pt1 | contig 41570 bp, 49 predicted proteins | sample 5384121 | NCBI WGS metagenome assembly VOFK01 (sample SAMN12384730, study PRJNA508395) | human gut metagenome | isolation source: healthy gut J | host: Homo sapiens | reverse complement strand
AGCGTCCGGTGAATGGCGCTGCTCGGAAAAGTAGAACCATCCGTCGTCCGGATTCCTGTATTTCTCCAGCGCGCTGCGGTTTGTCCACCAGAGAAAGAGCCGGAACAGCTCATCGGAGGAAAGCTCACCCGGGTTGTCAAAGATAAAGCCGTCGTCTGTCTGCACAACCTCGGTGCCTGATAAAAACGCAAGCAGCAAATCATCCGGCAGCTTCGACAGATCTGCCGTAAGCTCCTCGCGCAGCGCAGAGTCGCGCAGGAATCCTGCGTCCACAGCCTGCCACGGATTGGTGTCCTTCAAGTTTTCTTCGGCAGAAATTGTGATTTCAAACACACGCTGCTGCACGCGGGAAAAGTCGATGGTCGCGCGGCGCTGCCCATGCAGGAAGAACGACAGCGAATAGAAGCTGTCTGCAACAAAGCTCAGCTCTGCGTAATTGTCTGTGTCCGCCTCGCCGTAGACATACTGCGTCTGCCACCGTTTCAGTTCCCGGTCTCACGCACGGGGAATTTATCCAGGACCTCGTCGATTGTATCGCCGAGGCAGATACCGCGGAACGCGGGCGTATCCTGCGCCGTCACATAGAAAAGCTCATCGTTGCGCACATCGGCGCTCCAGTTCATTTCCATCAGCTGCGGTGTCTGGTAACCGTTCTGCCCGAAGCTATAGGAAACATTCTGGCTGTCCAGAAGCAAATAGCCGTATTGATCGGTTTTGTAAGAGGACCCTTGTGATTTCTTCCACCTGCGCCTGCGTCATACCGGTCTGCACGCCGTTTGTGCGCGTCAGCTCCCATTCCTGCAAGGGCTGCGTCACATCATACGTTCCGTCGTTCGGAAACGGCGTAAAAGCGGATCTTCGATGTTCAGCTCCGTATGGCTCAGAAAAACCGGGCTCGCCGTCCTGCATATAAAAGCTGAGCGTGTCATAAAGCAGTGAAATGGCCGTTGCGGTACTTCCGACGGTGGTGTCATACAATATCCATTCAACAACAAGAAGTCCGAATACACCGTGGAAATGAACATTCTGGAAGGTGCCCCAGTGGAAGCATGAAACTGGAATGGCATCTGGACGGAGCACTACGTTCTATCCCTTCCTACACCGGAGTAGCTTATGGGACTAACGCCCAAATCATTCTGGGGGTAGCTAAAGGAACAGCTACCTACGACTGGTGGGAATACACCGCTCCAATAGAATGGGGAGACGAATAACAATTAATCACTCAAAAAGAAAGAAAATGAAGATATTACTACAAATTATATTTATGCTGATAACTTCCGTATGTATAAGTTGCAACGACTCGGAAGCAATAGCCGGCAAACCGGAAGCCAAAATCGCACAATTCACATTACAATGCGGTGGTACTTATTACAGAGGAAACATCAATGATGAAAACAAAGTAATCCGTATCAGTGGTATTACAAACAGAAAGGCAATCACAGGAGTCAATTATCAATTATCAGGGGGAGCAAGTATCTCCCCCGATCCCCAGAAAGTGAAACGTTGGGAAACAGAACAACAGTTCACCGTGACAAGCAGCGGCAATCAGCTAACCTCCGAATATACGGTTCTGCTTCCTGAATTACAGGAAGAGCCAGAGACATCACATAAGGTCGTTATCGGTTATTTGCCTGCACATGACTTTGATTTTGATGTGCAATTCGATAATATTCACTGGGAGTATCTGACACACATCAACGTAAGTTTCGCACATGTGAAATCGGACGGTACGCTAAATACAGACAAGGTACCAGAAAATAAACTACGCCAAATCCGTACAAAAGCAAAGGAGCACGGGGTAAAGGTGCTGATTTCTCTTAACAAAAACAGTAATGGTGAATTTGCAGCTGCTATCGACAATGCAGAAACAAGAAGCGCATTAGTTTCCAACATTGTGAATTTCACCCAAGCCAACCAGCTCGACGGATTTGATATTGACTACGAAGATTATAACCACTGGAACACGAACTCACTCGTAGCTTTCGCCGAAGCTTTACACGAAGCCAAAAGTGCCGATATGTTAATGACTTGTGCTGTAATCTGCTGGAAAGACTATACCACTAAATGGCAGGAGTACTTTGATTATATCAATATTATGAGCTATGACAGGGTAATGGGAAACTCGTCCACACCGGGACAACATGCCTCTTACAACGATTTTGTAAATGATATGAACTACTGGATAACCAAGTTCCAAGCTCCAAAATCAAAGATTGTCGGCGGTCTGCCATTCTATGGCTATTCATGGGACAATGATGTCAATAAGGATGAAGTAGGAGCTATCCGCTTTAATGGAATACTTACTCATTTCGGAAAGACGTATGATGTAAAAAAGAAATAGCCGATGCTGACCAATTCGGTAAAACATATTATAATGGACGACCAACTATCCGGAAAAAATGCCAGTATGTAATGGATAATGATTTTGGCGGAGTTATGATCTGGCAACTATTTCAGGATGCATATCAGGAAGAACTCAAATTAATCAAGGTCGTAGGAGAAGTTATTATGCAAGAGTAAAGAGTGATAGAATATAGATGTACTCTTTATTAAAGAGTTAAAATCAGTTCCGGCTTAATCTGACTACATTGACGTGTGTAATAGATTAAGCCGGAACTAGTTTTATCAATCAGATTTTATCTTTCTAATCTATCGCAAAAATTCTTTTATTATTTTATTTAGCCTTTATATAGACCACCGAACGTCCTGTCCCATACTTCCTCAAAATACCTTGCCCAATAAAAGCATTTATATCTTTCAATGCCTGTGTTTTTGTCTTTCCGACAAGTGAAGCATAATCCTGTCGGTTAATACACGGATTCTTCACACGAAAGGGAGAATGATAACGTTGCAATACCAATTCACTCTCAATATCCTTCTTAAACTGACGGTTTATTCTCAAATTAATGTCTTTAAGAGATACTGCTGGTGAACGCAAGTCTTTTGGCTCAGTCACTTCTTTGTCCACACTCAAAGAAAGAGTAAAATAGCCAATATCACCCAATTCAACGGAAAATCCTTTCAAAAGCAAATGCTGTAATTCTTTCGAGATAGCTTCTATGATACCCACCACTTGCGCATGAGGCATATGCTGAAATGCTACAACTTGATCTGCAAATTCTTCGGCAGTATAACTACCCTTCAATAGTACACGTGCATGTAAAGGCAACACTTCCCCTTCCTTGTCAGGATTAGATGTTTCGTAAAGATCATAATTAACACTCATTACTCATTTGTTTTTCATTGGGGAAGATTATTCTTTTCATCCCCATATACTATTTACTTCATCGTCTAGTCAGTTTTCGTTTAACAACTGTCAAACGATAGTTCAACATATGTAAATCGACAGCTCAACAGTTGTTGAACGAAAACTAAAATACTAATGAGACAAATGTACGTAGAATATACAGATATTAATCTATACTAACCAACATTTTATTTTATCCGATAGGTTTTTCCTAGTGAATGTAAACATATTTATCTATAACTTCGAAAGTGGCTGCCTGTACTATCAAAAAGCGTTTTATAGCATTTCGTGCACCTTATTTGGAAAATATTGCACATCAGTTTTCCACACCTCATCTAACTTTGCAGTATTGTTAAAAGCCAACAAATCCATTAATTGTTGACCTTACTTCAAATGAAGCAGATTATTAATTTAACATATTTTATTTCAAATTCTAATTATAAGTAAAGTACTTTTTCTTCCATATATAAAATACAAATTAATTTCGAACCTATTTAAACATGAATTTAGCATAACCGTTGGTATGTTCTTCCACCTTCTACGAATACTCCTATACGCTGAAAAAGAAAAATTTATAGTTATAACTGATTTATATCGGGCTGACGTTATTTTACTAAAAAAACATTAGATTCTCCTTATATTATAAGGTAGGGAGAATCTTTTTTTTTTTACTTTTTGTGCCCAAATATTGTGGTACAAGCCATCATAAAAGAAAGAATTATGCAGAAAAAACCTTGTCATTGTCGAGTCTCCGGCAAAAGCAAAAACGATTGAAAAGTTTCTTGGGAAAGATTTCAAAGTCCTTTCAAGTTACGGACATATACGCGATCTGAAGAAAAAAGAGTTCAGTATCGACGTAGAGAAGAATTTTAAACCCAATTATGAAATTCCGGCAGACAAAAAGGCTCTGGTTAGCACACTGAAAGCAGAAGCGAAAGAGGCAGAAACCGTATGGCTTTCGCATCCGATGAGGACCGCGAGGGAGAGGCTATCGCCTGGCATCTGTATGAGGTCTTAAAACTAAAACCGGAAAACACAAAACGAATCGTATTTCATGAAATTACGAAAAGTGCTATCTTAAAAGCAATCGAACAACCACGTGATATTGACATTAACCTCGTGAATGCACAGCAAGCACGACGTATTCTGGACCGTATCGTAGGTTTTGAACTGTCTCCTGTACTTTGGAGAAAAGTGAAACCGGCGCTTTCGGCAGGACGTGTACAATCGGTTGCCGTTCGACTGATTGTTGAGCGCGAACGCGAAATCCATGCTTTCAAATCGGAAGCAGCTTACCGTGTGACCGCCGTTTTCCTTGTGCCCGACACTGATGGGAAACTAGTGGAGATGAAAGCCGAACTGGCCCACCGTATCAAAACGAAGAAAGAAGCTGAAGCATTCCTCAACGCATGTAAAGGAGCTAATTTTGCTATCGAAGATATTACTACCCGTCCGTTAAAGAAAAACACCTCCTGCTCCGTTCACAACTTCGACATTGCAACAGGAAAGCTGCACGCAAATTAGGCTATACGGTGGCGCAAACTATGATGATTGCCCAACGTTTGTACGAATCGGGATTTATCACCTATATGCGTACCGACTCCGTGAACTTGTCAGAATTTGCAACCATAGGCAGTAAGGATGCTATCATCAAAATGATGGGTGAACGTTATGTGCATCCTCGTCACTTTGAAACGAAAACCAAAGGGGCACAGGAGGCACATGAAGCAATCCGTCCTACCTATATGGAAAACCAGTCCATCGAAGGGACAGCGCAGGAAAAAAAACTGTACGACTTGATATGGAAACGTACCATTGCCTCACAAATGGCAGATGCAGAACTGGAAAAGACAACTGTTACAATATCAATTAGCAGTAGTAGTGAAGTCTTTACAGCTATCGGTGAAGTTATTAAATTCGATGGATTCTTGCGTGTATACCGTGAATCTTATGACGATGAAAATGAACAAGAGGATGAAAGTAATCTGTTGCCTCCTCTGAAAAAAGGTCAGAAACTGGAACACGGTCCTATCGTTGCAACCGAACGTTTTACCCAACGCCCACCGCGCTATACCGAAGCAAGTCTTGTACGTAAATTGGAGGAGCTGGGAATCGGTCGCCCATCTACGTATGCGCCTACCATTTCCACGATTCAGAATCGCGAATATGTGGAAAAAGGCAATAAAGACGGAGAAGAACGGATGTTCAATGTGCTGACATTAAAAGACCAACAAGTCAAAGACGAAAATCATACTGAAATTACCGGAACAGAAAAGGCCAAGTTATTCCCTACGGATACCGGAACGGTAGTAAATGATTTCCTCACCGAATATTTCCCTGATATTCTGGATTATAACTTTACAGCTAGTGTAGAAAAAGAGTTCGATGAAATTGCCGAAGGAGAAGTGAAATGGACTTCAATTCTGAAAACCTTCTACGACCAATTCCACCCGTCAGTAGAAAACACTTTGGCAATAAAGACTGAACATAAAGTAGGCGAACGTATTTTGGGTGAGGAACCGGAAACAGGTAAAACCTGTTTCGGTAAAAATCGGACGTTTTGGTCCTATGGCGCAAATCGGTACGGCGGAAGATGAAGAAAAGCCACGTTTTGCACAAATGAAAAAAGGTCAGTCCATAGAAACGATCACATTGGAAGAAGTGCTGGAATTGTTCAAGCTGCCCCGTACGTTAGGCGAATATGAAGGAAAGACAGTCAGTGTAGGTATTGGTCGTTTCGGTCCGTATGTACTACATAATAAGGTGTATGTATCGCTCCCGAAAACGATGGATCCCATGGAAATTACTTTAGAAGAGGCGGAACAACTGATTCTAGAGAAACGCACAAAGGAAGCCGAACGCCACATCAAGAAGTTCGCAGAAGAACCAGAATTGAAATTCTGAATGGTCGTTACGGACCATATATAGCATATAAAGGTAATAACTTATAAGATTCCTAAAGATATTGTCCCACAAGATTTAAGCCTGCATAGTTGCATGGAATTAATCAGGATACAGGACGAGAAAGGTGTTACCTCAGCACCAAAAAAAAGAAATTTGCAAAAAAGAAGTAAATATCTTTTGGAAAGCTTTCGGTTTATTTCTATATTTGCCCATTAATATCTTTATATTTCATTAACATATGAAACAAACAATATTTGTAAAGACATTAATGGGCATATTTTGTATCCCATTGATATGTAGTTGTGTAGACAATGAACGTGATTTATTTCAAGAACCCGAGAAGATTCCCAAAGAACAGTTCTTTGATTTCGACATGAATCAAAGTTTAGCCTTAGATATTGACTATGGCTTTAAGGAAGAATATACGGTTCTTTTTGAGATTTATGACCAAGATCCGATCGAAGTAAATGACAAAGATGGTAGTTGGAAGAAAAAAGAAGTAGAACCCTTTTATCGGGCTGCAACTGACAAACATGGTAAATTTAGTGAAGATGGAATAAGTATACCGGCTGATATCTCAGAAGTATGGCTATCATCCGACTATCTAGGTACAGCATCTCCGGTAAAACTAACAATTAACGCCGATCATCGTATTTCTTTCAACCAAAATGACTATGTTAAGTCCCTGCTTGAAAAAGCATCAACCCCGATAAGCAGAGGGGCAACAGCCAATCAGCACAAATATTTGGATGTCTGGACACTGCTGCCTGGTATGGACTGGGATGACAACGGACGTCCCAATAACTTATCAAAAGAAAAGAATATTCCTCCTGCTGATGTACTTTATAATATAAAAAGCATCTTCGACAAAGCGGGAGGAAGGAACATTCATGATAACTATCCTGAGTTCTTTAATGGTGATATGATATCAGATATCCCTATCACTAAAGATACAGAAGTTAGTCTAGTATTTGTTAACAGTAGTGCCGCATGGTATAATACAGTAGGGTATTACACTTATCCGACCAGCGAAATACCGACCATAGAAAACATCAAAAGGATATTAGCATTCCCAAATGCTTCTCCTATTTATAAAACAGCCGGAGTAGGAGCCTTTTAGTCTGTGGTGATGAAGTTAAACTAAAATATTGGAATGAAGACACGGGAAAATTTGAAGACAAATTTCCTAAGGGCGTCACTATTGGCTGGTATCTGCAAGGTATGGGATTCAGAAGCACACCTTCAAACGGAGATTCACAAGGCGAGCTCGTAAAAGGAATGGGCCCTCGATACTCCACCACAATTTTGAATGAACCGGGAAAAGGATGGCGTACAAAGACAAAGAACCATATCGTTGCGAGACAGTAAATCTAATCAGATTGTTGCTATCGGATTTGAGGACAACATAGACCTCGATTACTGTGATGCAATTTTCTATGTTCACATAGCCGAAAAAGATGCTATTGATGAAGGTGTAATTCCCGAGTTACCAACAGATCCGGAAGGTCCAACTGATGAAGACAACTATACTTCTTTATTCCGGGATATTGACATTCGAAGACTTATGGCCGGAGCAGGGAGATTACGATATGAATGACGTAATGATACGATATACCAGTAAAGTATATAAATCAATACTGACTAATCGTATCTATAAGGTTGTTGACGAGTTCACTCCATTACATCGTGGAGGTTATTTAGTGAATGGTTTTGGTTATCAATTGCATAACATTACTAATAGCGATATTAGCAAAGTTACTATTGAAAGCCCTTCGTATGCGCCCAAATCCCAATATATGCCCGGAGAAACAGAGGCTGGTCAATCACATCCTACAATCTTGCTATTTGATAATATGGCAATATTTGATAATAAAGAAGAAGAAGCCAGGAAATACACTGTAACTATCCAAGTAAATGATGTTACTTCGAAAAGTATATTGCCACCTTACAATCCGTTTATCTTCGTAGGATCTGGCCAAGCCAGAGGTAGAGAAGTACACTTGGTAAAATATCCTCCTACTGATAAAGCCGATCTTTCATTATTAGGAACAGGAAAAGACGTATCCAGGCCAGAAGAAGATTTATATTATGTTTCAATAGATCTGATGCCGTTTGCACTCAATATGCCGGTTAGTGAATTCCCGATCCCCGAGGAAGGTATAAGAATAGACGAATCGTATCCGAAGTTTGCGACATGGGTTAAATCTAATGGTGCACAAGCTAAAGACTGGTATAAGTATCCTAAGAAATAACAATTATCAGCATAAGAAACAGAATCGGGCAGGCAAGGCTTGAACTTTGTCTGCCTTTTTTTTTTACTTTATCCTACCTTAAATCCCCTATCGGTATACACTCTATCAAACAAAGAGAGAGGGGAATCATATGACACGCAACATATTTATAAAATGATCTAACGGGATTCCTTTCATTATATACATAATGAAGAAACCCCGTAGAAAGATATTTTGTTCAGAGAATGTCTTACATTCTAGAAGGTACTTCAATACCCAGTAAACTCATACCCAAACGCACGACTTTGGCCACATTAGCCGACAGAGCGATACGGAACACTTTCACCGCTTCGTTCTCTTCGCGCAAAATACTGAAGTCATGGTAGAACTGGTTGTATTCTTTCACCAAATCATAAGTATAATTCGCAATAATAGACGGGCTGTAATCTTCCCCTGCCTGCTTGACAACAGCAGCAAAGTCGGCAACCATTTGAATCAGCCCCTCTTCTTTTTCGCTCAATTCAATACCAGCAGGAATCTGTCCGGGAACCACAATACCCGATTCGGCAGCTTTACGAAGCACAGACTGAATACGAGCATAAGTATATTGAATAAACGGGCCTGTATTACCATTGAAGTCGATAGACTCTTTCGGATTAAACGTCATATTTTTGTACGCGCATCTACTTTCAAAATGAAATATTTCAATGCACCCAGACCGACGATACGGGCAATATCATCAGCTTCTTCCTGTGTCAAACCATCCAATTTGCCAAGTTCCTGTGAAGTTTCTTTAGCAGTGGCAATCATTTCTTCCATTAGGTCATCAGCGTCCACCACCGTACCTTCACGAGATTTCATCTTGCCCTCCGGCAACTCTACCATTCCATAAGAGAAGTGAACCAGGCTCTTGCCCCACTCAAAACCGAGTTTGTCAAGAACAGAATAGAAAGCACCTGAAAATGATAGTTTTGCTCATTACCTACTACATAAATCATCTTGTCAATAGGATAGTCTGCAAAGCGAAGTTTAGCTGTACCGATATCTTGCGTCATATAAACAGATGTACCATCGCCACGAAGAAGCAACTTATGATCCAAACCTTCAGCAGTCAGATCCGCCCAAACAGATCCGTCCTCTTTTTTGAAAAAGAAACCTTTTTCCAGCCCTTCCATAACCTTCTCCTTCCCTTCGAGATAAGTGTTGGATTCATAATATATCTTATCGAAGCTGACACCCATCTTTTGGTAAGTCTCATCAAATCCGGCATACACCCAGTTATTCATCATTTCCCACAATCCGCGTATTTCCGGGTCACCGGCTTCCCACTTCACCAACATTTCACGAGCTTCCTGCATCAAGGGAGAAGCAGCTTCCGCTTTCGCCTTAGCTTCATCCTCACTCATTCCCTGTGCCGCAAACTCAGTCATAAGTTCCTTTACCTCCGCTTTATAATGCTTATCGAAAGATACATAATAATCGCCAACGAGGTGGTCACCTTTTTTGCCGGAAGTTTCCGGGGTTTCACCGTTTCCATATTTCTTCCATGCCAGCATGGATTTACAGATATGGATACCACGATCGTTTACGATATTTGTTTTTACTACCTTATTACCATTTGCCGCCACAATGTTAGCCAATGCGTTACCTAAAAGGTTATTACGCACATGACCTAAATGAAGAGGTTTGTTCGTATTCGGAGAAGAATACTCAATCATCACCAATGGCGAAGTTTCGGTAGCTTTCACCAGACCATATTGTTCGTCAGCCTGAATTTCATTCAGCAAATCGATCCACGTAGCCGATGCGATAGTCAAATTCAGGAAACCTTTTATCACATTAAAAGCTGCTACTGCCGGTTCGTTCACCTTCAGATATTCACCGATTTCCTGCGCCGTCTGTTCCGGTCCTTTTCTTGACATTTTCAGAAAAGGGAACACGACCAGCGTCAGATGTCCTTCAAATTCTTTTTTGGTCTTTTGAATTTGCACCATTTTTTCAGGGACTTCCTGACTGTAGAGTGCTTTCAGTCCGCTAATGACGGACGCTACAAGTTTATCTTCTATCTTCATAATCAAGTTGTTTCTTGCGCGCAAAGATACAAAAAAAGGAGACGTATACGTCTCCTCTTTCTAATTTCTTTCAACTATGATATCTTATTCAACAGGCTGCAGACAATTCAGCACCAGACTTTAAACTTAGCTACTTTCTTTGCAGGAATAGTAATAGTTGCCTTTGTAGAAGGGTTAATACCAGTTCTTTCAGCTCTTTCGCTTACAGAGAAAGTACCAAAACCAACGAGAGATACTTTATCGCCAGCTTTCATAGCATTAGTAACTGAAGTGATAAAAGCATCAAGTGCTTTTTTTGCATCGGCTTTGCTCATTTGAGATTCAGCAGCCATTGCGCTAATAAGTTCAGACTTATTCATAATACGTAAAATGATTAATTAATATATATGTTACACAAAAGATTATCCTACAAGGGATTAATTCCACAAATATAGCCGAACAAAACAACATATCAAATAAAAACATAAAAAAAACGCAGCAAATTATTGAAAAAGAGCTAATAGGAAGTCATTTTTCATGCTTTAAAAAGAATTTATTCGTACTTTTTGCATCTAGTATCTAAATATTCAGAATTTAAAATGATGCCAACTGTAACTAAAAACCTGATAATTATCAATGTATTAGTATTTTTCGGAACGCTTGTAGCCCAACGTTACGGTATAGATTTAGCTAATTATCTAGGATTACATTTTTTCCTCGCAAGTGATTTCAATCCGGCACAGCTCATCACGTACATGTTTATGCATGGCGGGTTCAGCCATATATTTTTTTAATATGTTTGCCGTTTTTCATGTTCGGACCGATTCTCGAACAAACCTGGGGCCCCAAACGTTTCCTGTTTTACTATATCCTTTGCGGTATCGGTGCAGGACTCATTCAGGAAGGGGTTCAATATATTCAGTACATAACGGAACTGAGCCAACACACGGAAGTGAACTTAATAGGTTACGGCATCATTTCTATGGACCAGTATCTCAACATGATGACTACCGTAGGTGCTTCAGGAGCCGTTTACGCCATTTTGCTGGCATTCGGAATGTTGTATCCCAACAACCAACTGTTTATCTTCCCGCTGCCTTTCCCTATCAAGGCTAAATTCTTCGTTATCGGATATGCTGCGATTGAGTTATGGGCAGGACTAGCCAACAGTGCCGGAGATAATGTAGCTCATTTTGCTCACTTGGGTGGAATGCTATTCGGGCTTATTCTGATTTTGTATTGGAGAAAAAAAAGTAAAAACAATGGGACATATTATAACTGATTTAAAAGAGACATTCAGAAGAGGGAATATATTTATCCAGCTGATTTACATTAACGTAAGCATTTTTATCATTGGCACGTTAATCAATGTTTTCTTGCAACTATTTCAGCACAGTATACCCGATATATTCGGCATATTCGCTTTACCGGCTTCCTTTATTCGGTTCTTTCATCAACCATGGTCGATTATCACTTATATGTTCATGCACGCCGGTCTTCTGCATATCCTATTCAATATGCTCTGGTTGTATTGGTTCGGAAGCTTGTTTCTACACTTTTTTTCAGCAAAGCATTTAAGAGGTTTGTACATATTGGGAGGTATCCTCGGAGGTTTATTATATATGGTTGCTTACAATGTATTTCCTTTGTTCAATCAGGAAGTAGCAGTTTCTACACTAGTAGGAGCTTCGGCTTCCGTCTTGGCGATTGTGGCTGCCACTGCTTACCGTGAGCCCAATTACCGGGGTACAACTCTTTCTTTTCGGCGCAATCCGTCTCAAATATCTGGCACTCGTTGTTATAGGAATTGACATATTATCTATCACGTCAAGCAATGCCGGAGGACATATCGCTCACTTTGGGCGGTGCTCTTGCCGGACTTTGGTTTGCCGCCAGCCTAAGCAAAGGGGCGGATCTGACCGCATGGATCAACTGGCTTCTGGACGCTTTTTATCTCTCTATTCCAGAAAAAGACATGGAAACACAAACCCAAAATGAAAGTACATTACGGAGGAGGCACGACCAGTCGTGAAAAAGATTATGATTACAACGCCCATAAAAAAGCACAGTTCGACGAAATAGACCGCATTCTGGATAAATTGAAAAAATCCGGTTACGACAGTCTGACGACGGAGGAAAAGAAAAGCTTGTTCGATGCAAGCAAAAGATAATAAGATGGAACATATTGGCAAAATTGTCGCATATCTGATATTAGCTATCAACGCTTTCTTCGTAGGAACGCTGATATTGAGCGCTTACAGTCCTTATCTTAATCCGAAATTGAATCCGCTTTCCTCCGGACTGGGGCTTGCATTTCCACTATTTTTGGTAATCAATATCGCTTTTATCATTTTCTGGGTATTCATCAATTACCGGTATGCTTTAGTACCGCTAATCGGTTTTTTGGTTTGCTTTCCGCAGATAAGGACCTATATTCCTTTCAATTCCACTACCAAGACAATCCCGGAAGGAAGTATAAAAATTCTTTCTTATAATGTAATGAATTTCAGCAATTTGGAAAAGAAAGACGGAAAGAATCCAATCTTATCATACCTGGTTAACAGCAAAGCAGATATTATCTGTTTGCAAGAATATAATGCAGCGCAGAATAAGAAATATCTGACAGAAGCAGACATCAAAAAAGCATTGAAAGCATATCCCTATTATTCCGTTCGCCGACAAAACAGAAGCGACGTACAGCTTTTGCCTGTTTTTTTCTAAATATCCCATACTTTCAGTATCTCCCATTGATTATGAAAGTACATACAATGGTTCCGTCAAATATGTGCTGGCAGTGAATAATGACACAGTCACTCTGATTAACAACCATTTGGAGTCCAACAAACTTACCAAGGAAGACCGGGGAATGTATGAGGATATGATTAAGGACCCGAACGCCAAGAAGGTCAAAACCGGACTTCGGCAACTGGTCAAAAAATTAGCGGAAGCGTCAGCCATCCGCGCTTCGCAGGCAGACTCCGTAAACAAAGCCATTACAGAAAGCAAATATCCGACTATTATAGCGTGTGGTGATTTCAACGACGGCTCTATCTCGTATACTCACCGTATCCTGACTCAAAAATTGGACGACGCATTTACCCAATCCGGCAAAGGATTAGGAATCTCGTATAATCAGAACAAATTCTATTTCCGTATCGACAATATCCTGATAAGCCCTAACCTGAAAGCATAACTGCACCGTAGACCGATCTATAAAGGCTTCGGACCACTATCCTATCTGGTGCCATATCAGCAAGCGATAAGAACTGTAAACTCTAATATAAAACACTTATGATGATTAAAAAAAACACTAACCATTTTAGCTGCAAGTTGCATGATGTACTCCTGTACTACAAAAACAGAAAGTAATCCTTTTCTTTACTGAATTTCAAACAGAGTATGGTGTTCCTTCCTTCGATAAGATTAAACTGGAACATTACGAACCCGCCTTCCTGAAAGGTATCGAAGAACAAAATCAGAACATCGAGGCTATCATCGAGAGCCCGGAAGTTCCAACATTTGAAAATACAATCGTAGCGCTGGACAACAGTGCTCCCATTTTAGACCGTGTCAGTGCTATCTTTTTCAATATGACAGACGCAGAAACGACCGATTCGCTGACCGAGTTGTCTATCAAACTGGCTCCGGTTCTTTCGGAACACGAAGATAATATTTCCTTGAACCAGACACTTTTCAAACGGATAAACGATGTCTATCAACAAAAAGACTCATTGAACCTGACAATAGAACAACAACGACTGCTAGACAAGACCTATAAAAGCTTTGTCCGCTCCGGAGCCAACCTCGACACAAAACAACAAGCCCGCCTCCGTGAAATCAACAAAGAACTTTCTACACTCGGTATCACCTTCAGCAACAATGTATTGAACGAGAATAATGCTTTCCAACTTTTCGTTGACAAGCAGGAAGACCTTGCCGGCCTGCCGGAATGGTTCTGCCAAAGTGCCGCCGAAGAGGCTAAAGCTGCCGGACAACCGGGAAAATGGTTGTTTACTCTACATAACGCCAGCCGCCTGCCCTTCCTGCAATATTCAGAAAATCGCCCACTCCGCGAGAAGATGTATGAAGCATATATCAACCGTGGAAATAATAACGATAAGAACGACAATAAAGAAGTAATCAGCAAAATCATTTCCCTCCGTCTGGAAAAGGCGAACTTATTGGGCTTCGATTGCTATGCCAACTTCGTGTTAGACGAAACCATGGCTAAAAATGCTAATAACGTAATGGACCTCCTGAATAATCTATGGAGCTACGCCCCTGCCAAAAGCGAAATCGGAGGCCGCAGAACTTCAGCAACTTATGGACAAGGAAGGCAAAGGTGAAAAACTGGAAGCATGGGACTGGTGGTACTACACCGAAAAACTCAGAAAAGAGAAATACAACCTGTCCGAAGAAGACACGAAACCTTACTTCAAATTGGAAAATGTCCGCGAAGGTGCTTTTGCCGTAGCTAATAAACTATATGGTATCACCCCTAAGCAAGCTAGAAGATATCCCTACTTATCACCCTGATGTAGAAGTGTTTGAAGTAAAAGACGCCGATGGTTCCCAGCTCGGTATCTTCTATGTAGACTACTTTCCACGTCCTGGAAAAAGCGGCGGAGCATGGATGAGCAACTACCGCGAACAAAGTGGGCCAATCCGTCCGCTAGTATGCAATGTTTGCAGCTTTTACCAAACCGATAGGTGACACCCCTTCTCTACTCACAATGGATGAAGTGGAAACACTGTTTCACGAGTTCGGACATGCACTGCACGGCTTGCTCACCCAATGCAAATACAAAGGAACTTCCGGCACCAATGTTGTACGTGATTTTGTAGAACTTCCCTCTCAAATCAACGAACACTGGGCAACCGAACCGGAAGTGTTGAAAATGTATGCCAAGCATTATGCTACCGGTAAAGTAATCCCCGATGAAATCATCGAAAAAATACTTCAGCAGAAAACATTCAACCAGGGATTCATGACTACCGAACTGCTGGCTGCCGCTATCCTTGACATAAACCTGCACATGCTGAAAGATGTAAAGAATTTAGATGCTGTTTCGTACGAAAAAAGAAGCTATGGACAAGCTCAATCTTATCTCTGAAATTGCCCCACGTTACCGTGTGACTTACTTCAATCACATCATCGGCGGATATGCAGCCGGCTATTACAGTTACCTGTGGGCTAACGTACTGGATAACGACGCCTTTGAAGCTTTCAAAGAGCATGGAATCTTCGAAAAAACACCGCCGAATTGTTCCGTCGGAACGTGTTGGAGAAGGGTGACAGCGAAGACCCGATGACTCTCTACAAAAATTTCCGTGGCACAGAACCGAGCATGGAGCCACTGCTGAAAAACAGAGGAATGAAATAAATCGGTAAAAAAGCCCTTAAACATCAAATATTTGAGGGCTTATTACACATGAATGTGAAAAAAAAAACTATATTTGCAGCCTTGTATGCGGCAAAAGAACTTGAATGTACGACAGAATTTAACTGAAAATTAAATTAAAAAAGTAATCATCATAAATTAAAAGCAAAATGCAAAACAAAGGATTTGTAAAGGTTTTTGCGGTATTACTCACGCTGGTATGCGTGTTCTACCTCTCCTTCTCCTTCGTAACACGCCATTATAACAACAAGGCGAAAGAAATTGCGAACGGCGACATGAAAGTAGAACAAGACTACCTTGACTCTCTCTCCAATGAGAAGGTCTGGCTGGGTAACTGGACGCTGAAACAATGTCGTGAAATGGAGATTAGTTTAGGTTTGGACCTGAAAGGTGGTATGAATGTTATCCTTGAAGTTTCTGTACCTGATGTTATTAAAGCACTGGCTGACAACAAGCCGGACGAAGCTTTCAATAACGCATTGGCAACAGCAGCAAAACAGGCTATCAACAGTCAGGATGATGTAATTACCCTGTTTGTCAAGGAATACCACAGAATTGCTCCGGACGCGAAACTTTCCGAACTATTCGCTACACAACAGTTGAAAGACAAAGTTAGCCAGAAATCAACGGATGCGGAAGTTGAAAAAGTATTGAGAGAAGAAGTAAAAGCGGCTGTTGAGAACTCATTCAACGTACTTCGTACTCGTATCGACCGCTTTGGTGTGGTTCAACCGAACATCCAGAGCCTGGAAGACAAAATGGGACGTATCATGGTAGAATTGCCGGGTATCAAAGAACCGGAACGTGTGAGAAAACTTCTTCAAGGTTCGGCTAACCTGGAATTCTGGGAAACATATACCGCCAAAGAAATTCTTCCGGCTATGCAGTCAGCAGACGCTAAATTGCGTGCAGTGTTAACTCAGGAAACAACTACTGATTCTGTTACAACAGACACTACAAAAGCTGCTGTTCTTACCGAAGCAACTCCGACTAAGAAAGCCGTAAGTGCTGCCGACAGCCTTGCTGCCGCTCTGAAAGGAGACGCCAAACAAGATGATGCAACTGCTGCGAACATGGAAGAGATCAAGAAACAGTATCCTTTGCTGTCTATACTGCAATTAAACTCTAGTGGGCAGGGTCCGGTTATCGGATATGCAAACTACAAGGACACTGCAGACATTAACAAATATCTGGCTATGCCGGAAATCAAAGCAGAACTTCCAAAAGACCTCCGTCTGAAATGGGGTGTTTCTCCTTCCGAATTTGACAAAAAAGGTCAGACTTTCGAATTGTATGCAATCAAATCTACCGAACGCAACGGCAAAGGCTCCGTTGGAAGGTGACGTAGTAACAGATGCCAAAGACGAATTCGACCAGTACAGCAAACCGGCTGTCAGCATGTCTATGAATTCTGACGGTGCACGCCGTTGGGCTCAACTGACCAAACAGAATATCGGTCGTGCTATCGCTATCGTTCTTGATAATTATGTATATTCTGCTCCGAACGTAAACTCTGAAATCACAGGCGGACGCTCACAGATTACAGGTCACTTCACTCCGGAGCAGGCAAAGGACTTAGCTAACGTATTGAAATCAGGTAAGATGCCGGCTCCGGCTCACATCGTACAGGAAGATATCGTAGGTCCGTCGCTGGGTCAGGAATCTATCAATGCGGGTATCTTCTCATTTGTTGTTGCTTTGATTCTGTTGATGATTTATATGTGCTCTATGTATGGCATCATCCCGGGTATGGTTGCCAATGGGGCATTGATCCTCAACTTCTTCTTTACACTGGGAATCCTTTCGTCCTTCCAGGCTGCGCTGACAATGTCCGGTATTGCCGGTATGGTGTTGTCACTCGGTATGGCGGTGGATGCGAACGTACTTATCTATGAACGTACAAAAGAAGAGCTTCGCGCCGGCAAGGGTGTGAAGAAAGCACTTGCTGACGGTTATTCCAACGCATTCTCGGCTATCTTTGACTCTAACTTGACATCTATCATCACAGGTATCATCCTGTTTAACTTTGGTACCGGTCCAATTCGTGGTTTTGCCACTACATTGATTATCGGTATCTTGGTATCCTTCTTCACTGCAGTGTTCATTACTCGTATTGTTTACGAACACTTCATGAGTAAAGACAAGTGGCTGGGGCTGACATTTACAACTAAGATTTCAAAGAACCTGATGACCAATACACGTTTCGATTTTATGGGTACGAACAAGAAGTCCCTTATTATCGTCAGTGCAGTAATTATCGTTTGTATCAGCTTCATTTGCAATCCGTGGCTTGAGTCAGAGTATCGACTTCACCGGTGGACGTAACTTCAAGGTACAGTTCGAAAACCCGGTTGAACCGGAACAAGTACGCGAGCTAATTGCCAGCAAGTTCGGTGATGCTAACGTAAGTGTTATCGCTATCGGTACAGATAAAGAAAACAGTACGTATCAGCACAAACTACCGCATCGAAGATGCAGGTAACAACGTGGACTCTCAGAAATTGAATCATACTTGTATGAAACTCTGAAACCGGTACTGACTCAAAACATTTCTTTGGAAACTTTCATCGATCGTGACAATCATACAGGTGGTAGTATCGTAAGTTCACAGAAAGTAGGTCCGAGTATCGCAGACGATATTAAGACAGGTGCTATCTACTCTGTTGTATTGGCATTGCTTGCTATCGGCCTGTACATCCTACTCCGTTTCCGTAACATTGCTTACAGTATCGGCTCTATTGTGGCCTTGAGTTGTGACACCATTATGATTATCGGTGCTTACTCACTGTTCTGGGGCATCCTGCCGTTCTCTCTGGAAATTGACCAGACATTTATCGGTGCTATCCTGACGGCTATCGGTTACTCTATTAATGATAAAGTGGTAATCTTCGACCGTGTGCGCGAGTTCTTCGGCCTGTATCCGAAACGTGACAAACGTCAGTTGTTCAACGACTCTTTGAACACTACACTTGCACGTACTATCAATACATCATTGAGTACATTGATCGTGTTACTGTGTATCTTCATCCTCGGTGGTGATTCAATTCGCAGCTTCGCATTCGCTATGATTCTCGGTGTTGTTATCGGTACATTGTCTTCACTGTTCATTGCATCTCCGATTGCATACAACATGATGAAGAACAAAAAAGTTGTAGTACCGGCAGCTACGGAAGAATAATAAAGTCCAGAAATAGAAAAAGCCTCTTCCGGATGTTCGGAAGAGGCTTTTTCTATTGATTATTAAAACAAATATAAGCTATAAGACGTTAATCTTGAAAGAAGCTATTGTAAAACTTAAAACTTGATACAGCATGAAAGCCTACAACACAACTTCCTATAGATTCCTCTTTGTAGTAGCCTCGAGGGAATCGAACCCCTATCTAAAGTTTAGGAAACTTCTATTCTATCCGTTGAACTACAAGGCCGTTATAAATTTGCTTGCAAAGATAACGGTTTCTGTTGATTTAACAAGAATAAAAATAAAGGTTCCTTCCAGACACTTCAAATATTCAGCGTCAATAGGACAATAAAGACTGATTTATTTTGATAATTCGATTAACTTTCCGACCTTTGCGCTCACAAATTGAAAGTAAAAATAGTTTTTAAATTAAATATAGTAATAAAAATTATGGCAGACGAAATGATGGTTAAAGAATTGGAGGAAGTCGTAGTACGTTTCTCCGGCGACTCCGGCGATGGCATGCAGCTGGCCGGCAACATCTTCTCGAACATGTCGGCTACGGTAGGAAATGACATCTGTACATTCCCCGATTACCCGGCAGACATCCGCGCTCCGCAAGGTTCGTTAACCGGAGTTTCCGGTTTTCAAGTACACATCGGCGCCGGGCAAGTTTACACTCCCGGAGACCGTTGTCACGTATTGGTAGCAATGAATCCTTCCGCACTAAAAACACAAATCAAATTCTGTAAACCGCAAGGACTTATCATCACCGACTCCGACTCATTCGAAGCCAGAGATTTAGAAAAGGCACAATTCAAGACTGACAATCCTTTCGAAGAATTGGGTGTTAAGCAAGAAGTGTTAGAAGTGCCCATTTCTTCTATGTGTAAAGAAAGCCTGAAGGATTCAGGGCTGGACAACAAGTCCGTTCTCCGTTGTAAGAACATGTTCGCGCTGGGGCTAGTTTGTTGGTTGTTCAACCGTAACCTGGCAGCAGCCGAGAAAATGCTGCGCGAGAAATTCGCAAAAAAGCCCGAAATTGCAGAAGCCAACATCAAGGTATTGAATGACGGTTATAACTATGGTGCCAATACTCACGCTTCTACCTCTACTTATAAGATCGAAAGCAAAGCTCCAAAATCCAAAGGACTTTATACAGATATTAATGGTAATAAGGCAACGTCATACGGCTTGATAGCTGCCGCCGAGAAAGCTGGTCTGGAACTCTATCTGGGTTCATACCCTATCACTCCGGCAACAGACATTCTGCACGAATTATCCAAACATAAATCACTGGGTGTAAAAACCGTACAGTGCGAAGACGAAATCGCCGGATGTGCTTCGGCAGTTGGCGCCGCTTTTGCCGGTGCTCTGGCAGTAACTACTACTTCCGGACCGGGTGTCTGTCTGAAAAGTGAGGCAATGAATCTTGCCGTTATCGGCGAACTTCCTCTAGTCATCGTCAACGTACAGCGTGGCGGACCGTCTACCGGTCTTCCTACGAAATCAGAACAGACCGACTTACTGCAAGCTCTCTACGGACGTAACGGTGAAAGCCCGATGCCCGTCATTGCTGCAACATCACCGACCAACTGTTTCGATGCTGCATATATGGCATGCAAGATTGCCTTGGAACACATGACTCCGGTTGTATTGCTGACTGATGCTTTTGTAGCTAACGGCTCTGCAGCCTGGAAACTTCCTAACTTGGATGAATATCCTGCTATCAATCCTCCGTATGTAACTCCTGATATGGCAGGAAACTGGACCCTTACCAACGTAACGGAAGAAACTGGCGTACGCTACTGGGCTACTCCGGGAACAGAGGGCTTCATGCATCGTATCGGTGGTCTTGAAAAGAGTAACGAAACAGGTGTTATCTCTACCGAACCGGAAAACCACAATAAAATGGTTCACCTTCGTCAAGCCAAAGTGGATAAGATTGCAAACTACATCCCCGAACTCGAAGTATTGGGCGACAAAGATGCAGACCTATTGATTGTGGGTTGGGGTGGCACCTACGGTCATCTTCGTCTGGCTATGGACTTTATGCGCGATCATGGAAAGAAGGTAGCCTTTGCCCACTTCCAATACATCAACCGCTACCGAAGAACACGGCTGACGTATTACGTAAATACAAGGAAGATTGTAGTAGCTGAACAGAACTTGGGACAATTTGCCGGATACCTGCGCATGAAAATACCTGGACTGAACATCAGCCAGTTCAACCAAGTGAAAGGACAGCCTTTCGTTACGAGAGAATTGATAGATGCATTTACTAAATTATTGGAGGAATAAGAGATGAGCGATAAAGTATATACCGTACAAGATTATAAATCAGGCCAACCACCGCTGGTGTCCGGGATGCGGTGACCACGCTTTCCTGAACTCACTGCATAAGGCTATGGCCGAACTGGGAGTAGCTCCGCACAACATCGCCGTAATTTCGGGTATCGGTTGCTCTTCCCGTCTGCCTTACTATGTGAACACCTATGGTTTCCACACTATACACGGACGTGCAGCCGCTATTGCAACAGGAGCTAAAGTAGCCAATCCAAATTTGACTATCTGGCAGATTTCCGGCGACGGTGATGGCTGGCAATCGGTGGTAACCACTTCATCCACGCTGTCCGCCGTAACATCGACTTGAATATGATTCTGCTGAACAACCGCATCTACGGTTTGACAAAAGGACAATATTCACCGACTTCGGAACGCGGATTTGTCAGCAAATCATCTCCTTACGGAACAGTAGAAGACCCATTCCATCCGGCAGAACTTGCTTTCGGCGCACGCGGACGCTTCTTCGCACGCTGTATTGCTGTAGATGGTGCCGCTTCCGTAGAAGTATTGAAAGCAGCAGCCACTCATAAAGGTGCTTCGGTTGTCGAAGTTCTGCAAAACTGCGTCATCTTCAACGACGGAACTCATGCCAGCGTTGCCACCAAAGAAGGACGTGCCAAGAACGCGATCTACCTGGAGCATGGTAAACCGATGTTGTTTGGCGAAAACAAGAATTCGGATTAATGCAGGAAGGCTTCGGGCTGAAAGTAGTGAAACTCGGTGAGAACGGTATCACAGAAAAAGATATCCTTATCCACGATGCACACTGCCAAGATAATACGCTTCAACTGAAACTGGCCTTGATGGAAGGTCCCGACTTCCCGATTGCACTCGGTGTAATCCGCGATGTAGATGCTCCTACTACAATGATGCAGTTACGTTGAACAAATCGAAGAAATCAAAGGCAAGAAGAAATACCACAATTTCCAAGAGCTGTTGATGACTAATGATACTTGGGAAGTGAAGTAATTCACTGCTCATCAATAATATAAAAGCTGGAGGAAAGATAAAACAATCCCTTTCTCCAGCTTTCATTATAAATACACCTCAAGTTTGCTTAAAGGTCATCTTCAGTCATCCCACAGCATACTGGGCGTCACCCCCAAGCCGTGATTTGTTCCATGCCATGAAACCATTTGTTTCTCACCGAGAAACGAAATGTTTCAAGCAGGGAAACAAAGTGTTTCACGCCGAGAAACAAACAGTTCCAAACAGGGTTGGAACTAAACGGTTGCAATGAAATCAAAAGCGCTCCATTATCTCCATACACATACGCCCGTTATGGTAAGGACATTTCCAAAATCCGGCTTTATCATCCTCACGGTTGACAGTCCCATCAGCCGAAAGGCTCCAGTACCATTCTCCATTTGCATAATCAATTAAATACTTTTTGATGAACTCCCAACACCGGACAGCACGTGACAAAGATAGCTTGTCACCGAAATGTTGATATAGATTCATGAATCCTACCACTGTTTCAGCTTGTACCCACCAATGCCGGTCGGCATCAATAGACGAACTGTCAGTCCGTAATTCGTAAATCATTCCTCCGTCGGAAAGAAAGCCCTCCGCAGCAGCTTCAGCCATCTCAACGATATACATTTCTATTTCGGTCAATAGTTGGCGGTCAGCAAGTACGAGTGCCGCCTCATGAATAAGCCACGACGCTTCAATATCATGACCGTAAGATATAATATGGTAATTGCTTCGCCAGTTGTCGTCAAAGAAAAGTTGCAGATGCCTTGTGTCCATATCCATAATCTCATCAATGAACAAACGGATAAGATTATGCAACCGGCTTTTCAGCATTTCATCCTTCCATATCCGGAAAAAGATTGGTATAAGGCTCAAGAATATGCAAATGAGTATTCATCGTTTTGCGTTCATTAGCATCCTTGTCACTGAGACGCATATCTGCTATTTCTCCCCATTCTCTGGAAAACGCTTCATAATACCCATTTTTTCCTTTGTCAAAACAATGCAATTCGATGTCATGAAAAAGGCGGACAGCATATTCCAAAGCCTCGTCGTCCGCCGTTGCCCGATGATACTCACTCAGTCCATAAATAGCAAATCCGATAGCATAGACCTGCTTCTTTGTATCCAAAGGCTGCCCATGAGCATCTATGCTCCAATAAACTCCTCCAAATTGTGTATCATAAAAGCGGTCGATTATTTCACGTTTGGCGCGAGTGGCAATTTCCAGATATTCGGTCTTATGCAACAGGCGGTAAGCAGCAGAGAACGTCCACAGGATGCGTGCATTCATGACAGCTCCCTTCTCCCGCTTCAGCAACCAAACATTCCTGCCCTGTGATGCGACCGTAAAATCCTCCATTCCCTCTATCCTGCATTTTTTCTATCCAGTAAGGGAGAATATTAGTGGTAAGCACTTTGTTGCACCTCCTCTTTCAGGCGTTCAATAGTAGTTTCCATAATCCTAAATGTTTAATGTTGGTTTCTCTTCTGTTCCAGTTCCCCGATGATTTCTTTCATTCTTCTTTCGGATAGCGGATACATGCTGATAAATAAAATACTCAATAAGGTACCTATGGCAGGCAAAAAGCTGAGAAACATCCTGATACCATTAATAGCCTGGTCATTTTGCACCACATTCGCCTGGAAACCGAAGTACCCCAACAACCAGCCAGTGACAGCGCTGCCGATTGCCCACCCGAACTTCTGGCTCATGGATGAAGAAGAAAATATCAGTCCGGTAGCCCTGTTACCCGTTTTAAGTTCGGAATAGTCTACACAATCGGCATACATGCTCCATAAAAAGAGGAAAAAATACTGCCGGCACAAATACTGATAAGTATCTGGAAAATAAAAATGAGTACGAGATTCTCTTTATCGAACCAGTAGAAAACGATACTGAGCACCGTTGCAACTACCATAGCCCACATATAAGTTCTTTTTCTTCCCGATACGGTTACTGACCGGAGCGGCCAAAACCACTCCGATAATATTAGCCGCCTGTCCAATAGCCAGGTACAGTCCGCTTAATACAAATGGGATACCTAGAAAAGTAACCGGCTCATTACTGTTTTCTACAATAAAGTACTTGAAATAATACACAGTGGCACCGTCACGAATGGAATTGAAAATCAAGGCAGCAATACCCGCTCCCAACAAAATCCACCAGGGACGGTTGTGCAACAAATCTTTCAAATCATCTTTCAGCGGGGCTTGCTTCTCCCTTTATAGGTTTCACACGCTCACGGGTCAAAGCAAAACAACCGATAAAAAGACAGTACACATGACAGCAATCACAGTTACAGCCATTTCCCAACCATATTGCTCACCATGTCCCTCGCTAAAAGCATTCACCATAGGCTCGAACAGCAGCAATGCGATGAAACTGCCCAAATAGGCAAATACCATGCGGTAGACAGACAGTACATTGCGATCGTGCGGTTCGGCACTCATTACACCTAACAGAGAAGCATAAGGCACATTGATAGCAGAATAAACCATCATCATCAGTGAGTAAGTAATATAAGCATATACAATCTTCGCCGTCATGCTCCATTCGGGAGTAGTAAAAGTAAGGATTCCGATGAAGGCAAACGGAAAAGCAAGAAATAGCAGATAAGGGCGGAACTTCCCCCACCGTGAATGAGTGCGGTCGGCAATGATTCCGACAATAGGATCGAATGCCGAATCCCATACACGAGTGACGAGGAACATAGTCCCCACAACGGCTGCAGACATCCCGAATACATCCGTATAGAATATCATAAGATAAGAGCCGAACAACTTCCAGAACATAGAGGAAGCCATGTCTCCCAAACCGTAGCCAATCTTTTCTTTTAGTTTTATCATGGTAGACCGTTATTTAAGGATGCTGTGCATCAACTCATCAATTTCAGGTTTTTCGCAATCTGGCGTTTCAGTATTTCCACAGAAGCAGATGAAGAATAACCGTCTTGCGGAGTATTCAGACAATAATCCACCAATCGGTCTATGGTAGAAGTTGCCACATGCATACGTGTATCACTCGAAGCGTAATAAATGAATACTTTTCCGTCTTCATCTGCAATCCAGCCATTGGAAAACAGTACATTCGAAACATCTCCCACACGCTCCCCGCCTTCGGGAACCATGATTGCCCCGGCAGGAGAAGCTATCACACGCGTCGGGTCTTCAAGAGAAGTCATATACATATAAAGAACATACCTTAACCCGGCGGCACATCCGCGAACCCCATGTGCCAGATGCAGCCACCCTTTAGGAGTCTTGATAGGATGCGGTCCTTTCTCCGTTCTTCACCTCTTTGATGGTATGATAATAGCGCCGGTCAATAATCGTTTCCTCTCTTACCTCCGCATGAGTCATATCGTCCACCAATGCCCAGCCGATTCCCCCTCCGCTTCCGGCATCGATGAATCCGTCCTGCGGACGGGTGTAAAGTGCATATTTCCCATTGACGAATTCCGGGATGAAGCACGACATTGCGTTGCTGGCTTCCGGTCTTCAAATCAGGCAGCCGCTCCCAGTTCACAAAATCTTTGGTACGAGCTATGGCAGCAGTGGCAGTTGCCGACGACAAGTCGCCCGCCGGCGCTGCCGGGTCATGTCTTTCCGCGCAGAAAATGCCGTACACCCAGCCGTCTTCATGCGCCGTAAGGCGCATATCATAAATATTGGTAGCCGGAATCACATCTTCGGGCATCGTAATAGGATAATCCCAAAAACGGAAATTGTCAATGCCATTAGGACTCTCGGCCACCGCAAAAAACGATTTACGGTCGGCACCTTCCACACGTACTACCAACAGGTACTTGCCGTTCCATTTAATAGCGCCGGAATTCAATGTAGCGTTCATGCCGATACGCTCCATCAGATAAGGGTTGGATTCAGAATCCAAATCATAACGCCAGAAGACAGGAGTATGGGCAGCCGTCAGTATCGGATACTTATAACGGGTGAGAATACCGTTACCGTCTTCCAAAGGCACATTCTTGCTGGTAATCAGTTTATTGTAATCATCAAACAGAGTATTCAACTTCTCTTTAAATGTAATCATATCAATCGTCAAATTAAATGTCGTTATTCTCTTATATATATTCACTTAACCTCTTCCAGATAAAGATTACCCGACTGGAATAATCACTCAACTTATGGTAATCCACTTTGTGATTATAAGGCATTTCCAGCCCGTTCGCCATCAGATACGCGCCGCTGAAAGCTTTTCCTTCGTAATCCAGAGGCTGGTTGTCTATCCTGTTCAGCTCGGTCACCTTATAAATCTTATCCGGATGAAGCCCCGCCATCCTGGTACGCGGCAAATGCTGATTGCAAAAATGCTCGGTCTTCCACCAATAGAACACAGCCTTCTCTTTTTCCGGTGCAACATACATCAGCGAAGCTGCCCCCAGCCTGTCATACGGAGAAAGCAACCGGTAAATATCTCCCAACTGTACCACAGGACGAATCATTTTATAATCAGCAATAGCTTTACGGCATAGCTCTTTCTCTTCGCCTGTCATATTCTTGGGCTGTATTTCCATTCCCAAACGACCGCTCATAGCCACATCGATACGGTATTTCAAAGGAATGGTGCGGAAAGTCTGATGATTGGGCGCAGCACTGATATGTGAAGCCATAGCTATAGCCGGAAAGAAATAAGAGGCTCCCCATTGCATATAAATTCGTTGCAACGCATCCGTATTGTCACTCACCCAAAACTCATCAAAGTAAGGAAGCACTCCATAATTGGCACGCCCGCCTCCACTGGCACACGCCTGTATGGTGAGTTCCGGATATTTGGCACGTATCCGGCGGCAAACATTCTCAAATCCCCGATGATAGGCAATATACAGATGACTTTGTTCATCCTTCGGCAGATAGTCCGACCCATGATTCATAATAGCCATGTTCGCATCCCATTTGATGTAATCTATTTCCGGATAATTGGTCATCAAAGTGTCTACAAGATTGAATATGAAATCCTGCACCTGCGGATTACCCAAGTCAAGCACCACCTGCGTCCCTCCACGCCCCAATACCGGTTCGCGCAAGGGAGCTTTCAATATCCATTCGGATGTTTTTCGTAAAGTTCACTAGTGGTATTGGCCATTTCCGTTCAATCCATATACCGAACTTCACCTTATATTGGCGGGCATCGTCCACCAATTTACGGATACCACCGGGCAGCTTCCCGGTATCCACCTTCCAGTCGCCCAATGAAGAATTGTCAGAGTTACGTTTGTATTTATCGCCAAACCACCCGTCATCCATCACAAACAGTTCACCGCCCATAGATGCGATATCTCCATCATCTGGTTCATACCGTTCTCGTTGATATCAAAATACACTCCTTCCCAACTGTTCAGCAATATTTTACGGAGAGAATTTCCATGCGCCAGTTTGTATTTGCGCGCCCAACGATGAAAAAGTTACGGCTGCATCCGCTCAACCCTTCAGCACTGTAAGTCAATGCTAAAGCCGGAGTTATGAAAAAGTTCTCCTTTCTTCAAGTTATAAACTGAATTTTCTTCATTTATGCCGGCATAAAACTGGTGATATTCACTATCGTCCGTATCAATGCGCAGTTTGTAGTTTCCGCCATAACAAAGAGCTGCACCAATGACATTGCCATAGTTCTCCTGAGGTTTCCCGTCAAGCGAGAACATCACCTCGGCATGTGCCGTATGTGAATTTCTCACCGTCCCGGTTCTTTATCACTTTCATGCCCGGTTCAAGAGGTTCCTGCACAAGCCTTCCCTCGTTGGCCCATGAGCCATACAGACTTGATAACCATACATCTCCCCTTCTCACAGGCAGAAAAGCCGAATCAAACTTACGTAACATAACGTTCTTTTTCTCCGCATGGGCTATCTCCGTCCAAGTCTCTATGATATCGACATCGGAGTAGGCCTTGTAGCACACATTCACAGAAAACGGATAGACCTTGTCTTTCAGTTTAATGACAGCAGTAACTGCTCCGTCAGTGTTCTTTATTTCCGTACCAGCCACTTCCATTTGCAAAGTCATATTTCCGTCGGCATGAGTCACTGCCAGCGCCGACTCACCCGGGCAGTTCATACCATATACCGGATAAGCCCCATGTTGCATGGTAGGTGCATTATAAACTTCGCGACAGTCATTTTCAGTAAGCTTACTGCCATAATATACATACTTCAACTCTCCTCCCGCCGGAGCCGAGAGCACCAGTGAGGTACGAGGGGTTGACAAATGTATATTTTGGGCAGCCAGGTCTCCTGTTACAAACAAAAGCATAGTAAACAGGCAGATTCTAATCAGGTTCTTCATCATGTTTCCTTATTTATAGAGTTCAAAATTGTCTCCGACAAACAATATTTTCGGAGACCGACTGAATTTCACAAAATCATCGGCAGATACTTGTCCGGGATAGGGAGCATAATAATGAGTGGACTTTTCACGCGCATTACGCCAAACCAGTACATAACTGAGGGGATATTTCTCAATGACAGGCAACAGAGTCCCTGTCCACCATAAAGAATCGGGAATGCCTTCCAATCCTGTTTCGGTCAGGGCAATAGGCTTATCGTGCTTCTTGCCCGCCTCGGTCAGAATCGTCAGCATCTTGTTCAATTGCTTGATATACTGGGAACGTTCAAACTGATATACATCCGTACCGAGAACATCTATAATATCATCCCCCGGATAGCGTTCAAGATATTCCTCAACCGTATCAGATTCCATTCCCGGAGAGTAAGCTAACAGCACATTATTCACTCCCTTCAGACGCAAACGGTCATTAGTCATCCGCCAAAGGGTCTTGTACTGTTCCGAAGAGCACAAATCCTTTCCCCCACCAAAACCAGCTTCCGGTATGGTCATGACAAGGGCGGAACACCACAGGAATGAGTACACCCTCCTTTGTCTTCAGCGAAAGCAGGAAATCGGCCACACGGTCTATCCATTCGAGCATTTTTCACATGGTTCTCTCCCCTTGCATGACAGAAGCCACTACGGTGCTATCGGTCACATCCCATGAGTCACCGCCCGTTTTCGGATTACGTACATGCCAACTGAGCGAAATCATGCCGCCACGGGCATACTGCTCGATAATATATTCACGAAGATGCGCAAAGGATACTTTGTCAAGATTATGTGTTCCTCCGAGTTCAATCTCGCCCAAATCGAAAGACATCACCCCCGGATAGGCACCGCAGACACTTTTAACATCGCTACGACCCTTATCTCCTTCCCAACCTATTCCGTAAGCAGTATCATCATGATGACCGAAAAGGATGCCTTTCCGTTCCGCCTGTTTCAAGTTTTGCAACAAGGCAACTGTTTCCGGAGTTTTTTCACCGGTTTCTCCACTTCCGCTACATGCAGTCGGCAAGAGGAGGCAAAATATCGCATTAATAGTCAGAATAATATATTTCATCATAAAAGTTGAATAGTCTGTTATTTAAACGAAGGCAAATCACTACGGCAAATCACACCAGGCTGGCCGAAAGCGTTGTTCCACCAAGCCTTGTCGGCATGTTCGTGCTGTCCGGAATTAAAAACAGGCGCAGTAGTGTCCTTTGTCACTTCATAATCATACCAAGTCATGAACCATGCCCATTGGGCTCCGGCTGCCAGTTGCTTGTCTATGGTTGCCACATCACCACATTCGCTAAGTGCAATCAGCTTGTCCGGGAAAGCTTTTTTTAGTGCATCAAAATCCGTTGCCAGTCCGGCAGCGCTGGTCTTGTGGTACACCTCCCGTCCGATAATATCCACGTATGCATCACCAGGATACCAGTCCCTGTCGTTCGTTTCACTAGTCCATACCCAGATAAGATTGTTCAGCCCTTTCTGCTTGAAAGTCTCATATACGAGTTTCCAGAGCCGTTTGTATGAAGCTGCATCTTTCCCCACCAGAACCATTTGCCTGCAGCTTCGTGCAACGGTCTCCAAATTACAGGAATATTCTTCTGCTTCAAAAGCAGTAAGTAACCCGCCAATTCTTCCAAATCGGCTTTAATGATTTCATTTTCCCGGGTTCCCTCCTGCAATGCCTTGGTGATGTCAAAATCCGTTTCACTAATCATACATTTATACTCACTGCTATTTTCCGTGACCGGCACATTCCAATGCCAGCAAGCAGCAACCAATCCTCCGGCATTCCACCAGTCTTCAACAACCGATATCTTATTATAATCAATCCAGTCGGCCGGTGAAGCGGGAAGGTTCATGTAATCAAAGCAGGCAATGGCAGGATACTTCCCGGTCTGACGGTTTACCCATATTTGCTTCATTGACGTTCCATGTCACGTTCGCCATTGTACTGCTCAAAGTTTTTCTTCCCCCAGCAGTTTCTCAGATATGTATACACTTTCTTAGCCTCAACGGATGCACCTTCGGTGCAAAGTTCTTTCTTTATCAATGAATTGTCCACCGGTTCCGACTCCGGAGCCGGAAAGTCTTCCCGGACGAGGAAGAGCATCCTGCTCCTATGCCGCAAAAGATGAAATAAATCAAAAAAGTTATATATATTCTTCATACCTATTTTCTATAATCATTTACCGGATTTTCTTCTCAATACGGATATTGGCGAAACTGTGGTCTACGTTCCAATCCGAATTAGGTTGGAGAATGAATGACAACCCTGTCCATCCTTCCGAGAAAGCATTACCCGACACGGTCTGCAAATCAATCGAAACAGTACACCACTTCCCGTAAGTATTGAAACTGCCATTCGCAGAAGGATTCCACGGATAATTGCCATTATTAAGCTGAATCAGATAGCCATTATCCAGCCGAATCGTAGAACGGATGTCCCGTAGGAGAGTAAACCTCAAACTTAAAATTGTAATCGGCAGGAGCTGCCGCCACATCAGCCGGACAGTTGAATCCTCCGCAAACAAGATTCGTCCAATTCCAGGCACCATAACTGCCGGTTACCCTAAAAATAAGGTCCATAGAGAATTTCGGGCTCATTGTCGCCTGCTTCATTGATGATAAGTTCTTTGCCTGCCCAGAGTCCGTAATCATCAGGATGAGAAAGGTTCCAGATAATCGCATCCGTCATACGATAAGGGATTTTTTCGGTATGTGCAACAGAACCCGCTCCCATATAACTCACTTCGATGACAGAGTTATCCTGAGCATCTTCAGGAATGACAACTGACATATATTTGTCCGAGATGGAATCTACCTCAAGCTCGACACCATTCATTTTGACAGTAGAAGTGGAATTCGCGCCTCCGAACCCATAGAGGTCGAAGTATTTACCTTTCAGCTGTACAGATGTGCCGGGAAGAGCAAACTCATTATATAGACCGTCCACCTGAACCAAGGGTACAGACACCGTGAAATCATAAGTGGTACTTCCCAACTCCGTTTCATAATAGAGCTTATTATTCACTTCCAACGGAATCTGACGGGGAATGGGAAGATAGGCACTGCTGGCAGTCGCATATACCTCACCGACAGGAAGTTCAACATCATTGAACATCACTTTCCTCACACGGCTTAAATTGGAACCGTCGAGTACAATCATCTGCTCCAGATTTCCGTCAGTGATTGGCAACAATTTATCCCTGTCTTTGGAGTCATACACAGCGTCAATAACGGGGGCACCGCTTGACGCCATTTCGTCATCATAATTATCATTATAGGTCACTATGTCCTGACAAGCACCAAAGCTCAACGCCATACAGCACATAAGAGTTATGGATTTGAAAGATAATCTTTTCATGAAATATTGATTTTAAATTTCTGACTTTATTCTAGAATAGGGAAGGCACTTTAACTCCAACCCGGATTATTGCTGTCAATCGCTTCATTAGTAGAAACCTCATCAGAAGGCAATGGAAAGAGCAAATGACGCTGTTCACGATGTTTGTTCACACCGGCTTCATCGTAGTGGGTTTGAGAACCGTCCTTGTTGATTCCGCCGATAGAGTTCATCACTTCCACATAGATTCACCAACGAATCAAATCCCATCGCCTGTCTCCTTCCAGCGCAAGTTCTTTGGCACGTTCTTCAAAAATGGCGGAACGCAGGGGCTTGTTTGGAAGCAATGGCTCCATCACCGGAACTTGATGCAAGAGTGGCATTCGAACGGATACGTACCCTATTCAATGCACTGATAGCCTCCGAAGATACTCCATTATCCAATTCACATTTCGCTTCTGCGTAAATCAGCACGATGTCAGCCAGACGAAGGAAAGGCCAGTAGGCATCCGATTTTTTCTGTGTGGCGTCTGTAACGTCTGCATATTTGTTGGTGAATGCCAGACACTCGTTCGATACGTTAAAGTAATAGTTACGTCCGTCGTTGTAGGGAGCTTCCGGTTCTGCCACATAATTTCCGTTAGCATCATAGCCTGTGGCCTTCAGCACGTACTCCGGCGTATTCGGATAGAAAAAGCCGCTCTTCGGTTTTCCCTCTTCGTCCTGATAGCTTACTATAAAACGATGTTTCACTCCTTGTGTGACACGGTAATCCTGAGAGGTGAACAGAGTATACCAGTGATAACGGTTGCCGATATACAGACCGCTGACCACTACACCGCGTCCATTGTCAATCCCATTGTACCATTCAAAGATACTGTTTCCATAAAGTTCATCACCGTTGGCACCTTGCAAGGCAAACAGGTGTTCGGTACTTTGCCCCAGTCCGGAACGCTTCCACAGTTGGTCATAAGGAAGCAGGTCATGGCTGCCGTAGTTGTTGTCCGGAGTAGGATAGAGCAGATATCCCGCCCATTTGGCAGCTTTTTCATAGCAATCCCTCCAATCGAAACTCTCGTAACCTTTCACCTGAGTCTTTACAAACTCCCGCCTTACAGGCATATCCAAGACTTTATCGTCACCATTGTATGAATAAGACGAACCGGTCATCACTGTCATTTTCTCACCTGCAGGAAGTGCACCGGAAGCCATGGTTGCATATACTTTAGCGAGCAGTCCGACAGCTGTTCCTGCACATACATGTCCTGTCTGATACTCCGCATCCGTATTCTTATAAAGACGGGGAATGGCTTCCTCTTCCAAAAGACGAACTATTTCAGCATAGACATCGGCTATCGGACGGCGAGGATTGTTGTATCCCGTCCGTCCGTGACAGCCCTGTCAAACAACGGGATCTCACCATACGCCTTTACCAGCATAAAATAGGCAAAAAAGCCTTTTTTGGAAATACACCTCACCCAGACCGTTCGTCTTTACCCGTTCATCGGCACCCGTGATTGCATTGATATATTTAATAGCCACATTAGCGCGATTAATCAAGTTATAGCAACCCTTCCAAATGGTATTGGTCACATCATCTCCTGATAATTGCCGGCACCTGCATTGCTGAATGCCCAGTCAGGGCCGGAAGCATAGTCACAGTCCATATCAAGCACGCGGGGGAAATTCCCCCAACGGAACATATCGTCCGCCCATTTACTGTACACGCCGGTCACCCATTGGCTGACTGCAGCATCATCGTTGCCCACCTCTTCCGGGCCCACAAAAGAATATGGCTTTTCGCTCAAGAAATCCTGGCAAGCGGAGAAAGTTGTCATGCCTGCTAAAGAAAGAGATAACAGGATATATATTTTTTTCAGTTTCATGGAGTTACATTTAATTGTTTATCATCTTAAAAATCTACTTTTATGCCCAATGAGAATGTGCGGCTGCTGGGATAGGAATACACATCAACACCACGCCGGGAGGCATCCGAACCGAAAGCATTCACTTCGGGGTCGAACCAGCTATAGCCGGTAATGGTGAAGAGATTGGTTGCGCTGGCATACACATTGACATTGCTGATACCTTTGAAATTAGGTTTCCAGACATACCCGATATTCAAGCTTTTCAGCTTCAAGTAAGAGCCGTCTTCTACATAACGGTTAGAGATAAGCATATTACGTTCGTAGCCCGAAACGGCTTTCGGCCACTTTGCCTGGGCGGCATTGGCTTCTGTCCAGCGGGTATTATAGGCTTCATGGGTGATATTACCCACATTCCCCATCTTCATATCCATCAGGTTGCCATTGAAAATGTCGTTTCCCTGACTTCCTTGCAGGAAAAAAGCTCAATGTAACGCCCTTCCACTCGAAGTTGCTGGTAAGTCCATAAACAAAATCAGGATTCGTATCTCCGATAATCACCCGGTCGGCCGAAGTAATATCGGGATTATCATCAAAGTTCCTGTATTTTATTTTCACCAATCATACCGGCGCCTTTTGCGCGGATATCTCGCACTGGGCGAAGCCATCACCTCTGCCAGATTATCATAGAATCCATCTTCTACATAACCATATATAGCCCCGATAGGACAACCGTTGCGCTGTATGAACACCTCATCAGCCGAACTCCATAATTTCTGCGCAAACTGGTCTGCTTTCAGTCCGCCAATCCTGTTGCGGTTGAACGAGATATTCGCATCGATATTCCATTTCAGCGGTGTATTCTGCAACACATAGAACTTACCGGTCAGTTCAAGCCCTTCATTAGTGATGTGTCCGCTATTGACCATCATGCTACCGAAGCCGGTACTTGAAGGGATTTTCACATCCTGAAGCAAATCGCGTGTTTTCTTATGATAATAATCCACCGTCAGGTTAATACGGTTATTCAAGAATCCCATATCAATTCCCACATTATATTGGGCAGTCGTCTCCCAGCGCAAGTCATCGGAAACCGGGCCTCTCCAGTCCACTTCGGCAAAGCCGCTGTTGATAGCCCCGCCAAAAGGATAGTTTGCCATATTAAGCATTGGCAGCGTACGATAACTTCCGATACCTTGGTTACCCGTTTCACCATAACTCAGGCGCAACTTCAAGTTACTGAATATCCCCAAATCTTTGATAAACTTCTCTTCCGACATACGCCATGCAACAGCTCCAGAAAGGAAACTAGCCCACTTGTTCTTATCGGTAAACTTACTCGAACCGTCAGCACGACAGGATGCAGTAAGGATATATTTATCCATGAGAGTGTAATTGACACGTGCCAAGGAATGAAGCTAAAGCTGCATCTCCCTGTCAGACCCTCAATTTGCCCGGATTAGCTCCCAAACTCATATCGAAATCCTGAGTGATGTCGTTGGGAAATCCCGTGGCCGACATTGCTTTGCTTCCCCAACTGGATTTCTCTGCCGTAAAAACCTGCCACCGCATTAACGCTATGGATACCGAACGTCTTATCGAACGTCAGCAGTGATTCGGCGGTGATTCCCAACCACCAGTTGCTTGACTGTTCGGCCTTGCCATTGATATTAGTAGTGGACGAACCTTCCTGCGTTTTCGCGGCCATAGTACATGCCACGGTCATTGTTAGTATAACTGATACCCAAATTCTGTCTGAACTTCAGAAAAGACAAAAAAGTTTAACCTCCATATAGCTTGAATTGAACACATTTATGCTGCGCAAATTATCTTTTTGTGTTGGTTATATAAGCCAACGGATTAGATGCAAGCCAGCTCAATTCACCAGTTTCCGCCTTATTCTTCTGCGGATCATACGTCGAGGGAAACACCAATGCAGAACGGATAACACCACAATCAGAAGAGTTGGTCTTCGAGAAATCCGTATCAGTATGTGTGAAACTGGTATTCATGCCCATTTCAACCATTTGGTTATATACCTGCCTATATTGGAACGTAATGAATAACGGGTAAAACCGGAATTCTTGATGATACCGTCCTGTTTGAGGAAATTACCGGAGAATGAGTGCCAACCCTTGTCCGAACCGCCCGATACACTGATATTATATTCCTGCGAAAAGCCGTTCTGATAAATCAAATCCTGCCAGTCGGCCACCCCCACATAGGAAATGTTACCATATTCATCTACATAATCACCCGGTCGGAGGAAGTCTTCCGGTGCCGGCAGGTTTTGCCAGCAGAAGTATCGTTTCCGCCACCCGGCAAGGCCGGATATTCCCAAGCCCCGGGATACGGCAGCTTGCCATAAGGTTTATTACTATATTTATAATCATTAAGCACTTGTTCGTTTTGATAATTGGCATAAGTGAATGCGTCGAGCACATCCATACGTTTCGCTATCTTCGAGAATGTAAAGTTGGCACTGAATTCCACCTTTTCATTTCCCTTCTCACCTCGTCTGGTGGTTATGATAACAACCCCGTTCGCCCCACGGGAACCATATATGGCAGTCGCGGAAGCATCTTTCAAGACATCAATACTCTGAATGTCGTGCGGATTGATAAATGCCAATGGGTTTGATTTATTCTGACTGTTATTTGTGTCACTGGCTGGGGTATCTCCGTATCAAACGGGCACGCCGTCTACAATATAAAGAGGTTGTGAGTTGGTAGAGAAAGAGTTCGTACCGCGAATCTGAATACTGATGCCGCCCCGGAGCGCCGTCACTCTGATTCACCTGCACACCGGCAATCTTGCCCGCCAACCCCTTACTCAAATCAGTAGGATTGCCTTTCATCAGGTCGTCACTTTTTATCTGCGAAACGGCACCGCTCAAATCACGTTTCTTCATTGTACCATAACCCACTACGACAACCTCGTCCAGCAGTTCCGCATCATCCTTAAGAACAACAGTCACCTGGGCCTGTCCGTTCTTTAAGGATACTTCCTGCTGCTTATAGCCAATAAAGCTGACCTGTAAAACCGCCCCTTGCGAAACGGTTAATGTAAAATCACCGTTCAAATCAGTGATAGTTCCGTTTGTCGTACCTTTCTGTACTACATTTGCACCAATCACCGGTTCTCCCGAAGCATCCGTCACCCGTCCTTTTATTTTAACGGATTGCTGTTGTATCATTGCTGTCGTGTCGGCAGACGCATTAGCGGGAAGAGGAACACCACTAACCAGAGATGCCAAGCAGAGCCCTGTGATAAATACTGTTTTTCTGGATTTTAGATTCATAATATAAATATTTGATAGGTTTTTATTCTGTCGATTTAAGGACTTCCTTTTTGACTGTGGCAAATGTACGAATAAAAAAAAGTACCGCCTATTTCTCATTTGATTTTCAAACTATCCGAATTGTATCCCGACCGGAGAATAATCGATTCGGGATAGAAAAAGATACAAAAGACACATATCTTCCCCCTAAAATGATACATTCGGGATAAAGGGATTTATGAACGGAATTCTTAACTTAGCAACGTGAAAAGATACAATTATGAAAAAGACACTTACGAATTCCTTTGTTTCTTCTTATCTCCTTGCTGAATAGCCTGGCATCATACGCTTCAAACGAAATGAGTTTTCACCAGCTGGGAGTAAAAACAGGCATGTCCGACAATTATATTCAGGCGATAGAACGGGATAAATATGGGTTCATGTGGTTTGCTACCCGTGATGGCCTGAACCGCTATGACGGGTATCATTTCAAGACTTATACCACCCTCCGGCAAGGAGCTTACAACAATAGCGTAGAATGGGTAGCAGAAGATGCAGCAGGCAATATATGGATAAAAACTCCGGTTAACTATTGTTTTTATGACCGTGAAATGGACGAACTGGATAACAGAACGGAGCTTCTTCTGCACAAGATAGGTATCTTTGAAAGCCCCAGGCAATTATTCATAGATGACGACAAGAACCTGTGGTGTGTTGCAGACAACACATTGTATTACTACATCTTCTCCGATGAAACGCTGTACAAACAGTCACTTCCGGGCAGCGTAAACATTGCCGACATGGCATGCCGCAACAAAAGATGTTACATTCTCATGACCGATGGAAATGTAATTAACATAGACTGGATGCATAAATCCATAACCAAACTGTTTCATACGGAAATACATACCACTTATGTGCCTCACATTTATCTGGACTTTTCTTCCCAGCTTTGGGTGTACGCCCCGCACAGCGCGGATGTCAAATGTTATTCTCTGACAGAAAACAACTGGATTGACTTTGCCGCCCGAACGGAACTCAGTAGAGAACGAACCATGATTACCACAATAACCGACGACGGCAAAGGGAATATCTGGATAGGAACCGATGGCAGAGGAATATTCATATGCCCGTATGATAAAGAAAAGGGCAAGGTGACGCGTCTATTCAAGGATGTCGACAAATTATATTCCCTGCCGGACAATCACGTGACCTATATCTATAAGGACAACCGCGACGTGATATGGATAGGAACCGGCAAACAGGGCGTAGCCTATTCAGGTTTGAACAATCTGATATTCGAAAAACCATTATTGTCCCCAACTGGAGGATGTCAGTTGTTTCTACGAAGACGGAGAGGGCAAACTATGGCTGGGATTTGACGGTGAAGGCATAGCCAGTTACGACAAGGATAAAAACACCTATACTTATTATAAATCAAAGAACAAAGAAATTCCTTCCGACTTGATTGTTTGTTCTTTCCATGACAACAAAGGCAGAGTGTGGTGGGGAAGTTTCGGCGGTGGAGCGTTTTATTATCAGAACGGCCAGTTCACTCCGCTCAAAGCGGCGGAAAATAATCCGGTGGAACTGCCTCAATACATACGTCGTATCACACAGGATAATGCCGGTAACTTATGGTTTGCCACTTACTCGCAAGGACTCTACTGCCTGGAACCTTCCGGAATGCTCAAAGATTATACAATGAGTAATTCAACTTTACTGACCAATTACATTGCCGACCTGGCATATGTTGATGGTCATTCTCTTTATGTGGCTACCAGTTCCGGAGTGTACCACATGAATACTTCCACCCGGGAAATGACGATATTGGAACAAACTGCCGACGGTGAAGAAGTGATACAAGATAAGTTCGCCAATTGCATCTATCAAGATTCACGCGGACTACTATGGATAGGCGGACGGAAAGGGGTCAATGTGTATAGCCCGAAGCAAAATAAGTTAATCAATTTGAATACCGCAAACGGTGTTTCCCATTCATATATACGTGCCATTATCGAAGATGCATCTCACAATATGTGGCTCACTACAGACCATGGCATCACCCACGTGGAAGTAGTGGAATCCGATGCTACCAGTATGCCCGACTTCCGTTGCCACCCTTATTATGAAGAGGATGGAATCGGTAACCTTACTTTCAATAATTTTTTCAATCTTCTGCAATCACAGGAATGAAGTAATTGCCGGAGGCGGAGGAGGATACGTAAAAATTATCCCACGCGGCAATGACTTGTTTTACTTCGACCGCCAAGTAATATTCACCGACTTATATATTGATAATGAGTGTGTCAATGCAAACAGGCCCGCACACAACGGACGTATCATTCTCACAAAGAACATCCAGTTGCTTAACAACCTCAACCTGAACTATTCAGACAACAGTTTTGCTGTGGAAGTCTCGGCTATGGACTATGGCAATCTGCACAAGCTACAATACGAATACAGACTCAATAAAAACGAAGAATGGACAAAGCTGGAGGGAAACCGGATTTATTTCAATAAACTGGCTCCCGGAACTTATCAACTTCAAGTACGGGTAATGAAGGTTCATGATTATGAAAACGATGCAAGTGCTACACTTTCCATCAATGTGTATCCGCCATTCTGGCTTTCTAATATAGCTTATAGCATCTATGCATTACTGTTGGTGAGTGCCATATCACTTATCTTTATCCACATGAAACGGAAACACCGTCGATTATTGCTTCAACAAAAACGTGATATGGAAACGGTGCAGCAGCATGAAATTGACGAAGCCAAATTACGCTTTTTCACTAATGTAAGCCATGACCTGCGCACTCCTTTGTCACTTACCATCACTCCTCTTGAGCAAATATTGGCTACTAATACGGCACAAGACATAAAAAAAGGAATTGAAGTTGTTATTCATCGCAATGCATTGGCACTCCTGGACGTTATCAACCAACTGCTTGATTTACGTCGGCTGGATAATGGTAAAGCCCAACTCAATCCTTCCCACGGTGATTTGGCAGATTTCATCAAAGAAGTATGTGATTCTTTCTATTCGTACGGCGACAAAAAAATATTGCCTTCAGCCTTTCATTGAAAACCGATAGTCTGGAAACAGACTTTGATAAGAATAAAATGCAGCGCATAATGCTTAATCTATTATCGAACGCATTCAAATACAACGTGAATCACGGAAGCGTGAACGTAGTGCTGGATCGTATCATAAAAAGATGAAAGAGAATATGCCTGCATCCAAGTGGCGGATACCGGAATCGGGATACGTGAAGAAAACAAAAAGCTAAAATATTCGACCGTTTCTATCAAGAAGAGCACTCATCCACTGATTATATCGGCAGTGGCATAGGCATGCATATAGTCAAAGAATATGTTACTCTCCATAATGGCGACATTCACAAATTCGCGATAATCATCCCCAAGGTACTATCTTTGAATTTATGTTCCCCATACGACATGAATGCAAGAACATAAATCCCACGGCAACGCCAACTGAAAGACCAGACATACAGGAAGAACCGGAGCAAGCAAAAACGCCAACAGGTCGTTCATTACTTATTGTGGAGGACAACGAAGATTTCCGACAATTCATTGTTGACTGCCTGAAAGACCGATTTACTGTTTATGAGGCCGAACAAGGTGAAAAAGCAATGGAGATATTGGCCCTGCATGATATCAGCCTTTGTGATAAGCGATGTCCGTATGCCGATAATGAACGGACTGGAGCTATGTAATAAGATAAAGGGAGACTTCCGTTACTCACATATCCCTTGTTATTTTACTAACTGCACGAACCGCCCAGGAACATATGCTGGAAGGATTGCGTGAAGGTGCCGATGACTATATAACCAAGCCTTTCAATCTGATATTCTTCTACTCCGTATCCAAAAGCTGTTAGAATGGAGTAGCCGCAACCATCAACGATTCGGAAAAGTTGAAGTGTCTCCTGCCGAGATTACCATCAGCACTATTGATGAAAGGCTTATTGAGCGAGCCATACAAGCAGTGGAAGAGAATATGGACAATACAGATTTCTCTGTCGAAGACCTAAGCATGACTGTCGGAATGAGTCGTGGTCACTTATACAAAAACTAAGACGATAACAGGCAAGTCCCCTCTTGAATTTATCCGTGTCTTGCGCATAAAAAGAAAAGCAATTATTAGAACAGAGTCAGGGAAAGCATTTCTCAAATAGCTTATCAAGTGGGACTGTCACCCAAACAATTCGCAAATATTTCAAAGAAGAGTTCGGATGCCTGCCTTCAGAATTCAACTGTAAAAAGGACTGATTCCCCTATAAGAAAGCATGCTTTTGTTGCAATGAAAAATAAAAAGATGGAGAAAGAACTTGATTCCCTTTCTTGTTACAGTCAAATTCCTTGCAACTATTAGAA
>VOFK01001231.1_pt1 | contig 41596 bp, 52 predicted proteins | sample 5384121 | NCBI WGS metagenome assembly VOFK01 (sample SAMN12384730, study PRJNA508395) | human gut metagenome | isolation source: healthy gut J | host: Homo sapiens | reverse complement strand
TCGCCGCTCTCTCGCGACAGCTTGTTTATAATATCATAACCGTTCCCAAATGTCAACACATTTTTTCGGATTTTTTAAATTTATTTTCGCACACTATATATAGACTTTACAGAGTAAATTTTGCCCACCTATATATGTAAACTTTCCATATCAACAAATCTCATTATAAACCATCAGCTTACCTTATTAACCGCATTAAGCATTTTATGATAGTAATCTTGCTTTGTTTCAGGAGTTAACTTTTCAACTGGAATTTCCTTTATAATAATCCTCTTGGCTTCATTATAGTTTGAAACTTTACTCAAAGCCTGTGTATAGTTAAAATCATTTGTTTTTGAGCTTTCTGCCTGCGAAACTATGGAAGTATCTTTTGTTGCTCTTTCATTATATGTACTATTTTTATCATTTGTAACCGATATGGTTATAATTCCTGCTGAAGCTACTGTCGAAACTAAAAGGACTGCGAATAATGCTATAACTCTTTTTTCTCATAAAAAATTCCTCCTTAATTAAATGTGTTGCTTTTATTTATATTCTTTTTTATGAAATTAAAATATTCATCAACAAATGCCAATAAATATTTTACTCAAATATTAAATCGTCAAAGAAAAAAGTCAATATGCATTTTATAAAAATTCAAGTTTTTCTTACTGTTAAATTTGCTTTATATCACAAAACATACTATAAACCTATAATTCCTTATAAATATATATGCTATTAAAAAACATATGCCCTCCGCAAAAATACATTATGAAAACTTAAAAAGTATAAAAATATATTACAGTTAGTTACATAAAACCATTTTTACTTTAACATTTTTTCAATAACATAACAATCTCTATACCTCAATTTTCAACAAAATGCTTGCTTATTTTCTATAAAATGTTATAATAAAACCGTATGCAACATACAATTATCATCTGAAAGGAGTAACGCATATGAATTATTCACATGAAGTTGAAAACATGTGTATCGTAACAAAAGGACCTCACCACGGTCCTGCCCCAATCCCTGAAGAAGGCAAGTGGGTTAAGTCCACACAAATTACCGACATCTCCGGTCTTTCACACGGTATCGGCTGGTGTGCACCTCAGCAGGGTGCATGTAAGCTTACCCTCAATGTAAAAGAGGGTATCGTAGAGGAAGCTCTTGTAGAAACAATCGGTTGCTCGGGTATGACCCATTCGGCTGCTATGGCGGCGGAAATTCTCCCAGGCAAGACTCTTCTCGAATGTCTTAACACAGACCTCGTTTGTGATGCTATCAACACTGCTATGAAGAACATCTTCGAGCAGCTCGTATACGGCAGAAGCCAGTCCGCTTTCTCCGAAAACGGTCTTCCAATAGGTGCAGGTCTTGAGGACCTTGGTAAGGGTCTCCGCTCACAGGTTGGTACTATGTATAGCACAAAGGCTAAGGGCGTTCGTTATATGGAAATGGCAGAAGGCTATGTTCTTAAGACAGCTCTTGATGAGAATAACGAGGTTATCGGCTATCAGTTCGTTAAGCTCGGCAAAATGCTCGAAGACATCAGACACGGCGTATCCCCTGATGAAGCATACAAGAACAACATCGGTCAATACGGTCGTTTTGATGGCGCTGCTAAGTATATCGACCCACGTGAAGAATAATCAAGACTAAGGAGGACAGGCTTTTATGGCAAACGATGTAAAATTTGAAGGCAAGGAAAGAAGAATTGCCAAAATAGAAAAATGTCTCGCTGAGTATGGCATTGCTAGTCTTGAAGAGGCTCGTGAGCTATGTCTTAGCAAGGGTGTTGACGCCTACTCTATCGTTAAGGGCGTTCAGCCAATCGCTTTTGAAAACGCAGGCTGGGCTTATACTCTCGGCTGTGCTGTTGCTATTAAGAAAGGCGTTAAGTCCGCTTCTGAGGCTGCTGCAGCTATCGGTATCGGTCTTGAAGCTTTCTGTATTCCTGGCTCTGTTGCAGAACAGAGAAAGGTTGGCTTAGGCCACGGTAATCTTGGTGCTATGCTCCTCGAAGATAAGACAAAATGCTTCGCATTCCTTGCAGGTCACGAATCTTTCGCCGCTGCTGAGGGTGCTATCGGTATCGCAAGAACAGCTAACAAGGCTCGTAAAGAACCTCTTAAGGTTATCCTTAACGGTCTTGGCAAGGACGCTGCTTATATCATTTCCAGAATCAATGGTTTTACATATGTAAAGACTCAGTATGACTACTTCACAGGTGAGCTTAATATCGTTGAGGAGAGAGCTTTCTCTGACGGTGAAAGAGCTGCAGTTCGTTGCTATGGTGCAGACGATGTTCGTGAAGGCGTTGCAATTATGGCTCACGAGGGCGTTGATGTTTCTATCACAGGTAACTCAACTAACCCAACTCGTTTCCAGCACCTTGTTGCAGGTACATATAAGAAGTGGGCTCTTGAAAACGGCAAGAAGTATTTCTCTGTTGCATCAGGTGGCGGCACAGGTCGTACACTTCACCCAGATAATATGGGTGCAGGTCCTGCTTCCTATGGTCTTACAGACTCTATGGGCCGTATGCACGGTGATGCTCAGTTTGCTGGTTCTTCATCAGTTCCTGCTCATGTTGAGATGATGGGACTTATCGGTATGGGTAACAACCCAATGGTTGGTGCTACTGTTGCTTGTGCTGTTGCTGTTTATGAGGGCTTGAACAAGTAAGTAGACAAGCCAAATATAGGCAATTTAAGTCAAAATTATATAAGATTTAAAAAATGCAATTTAAACACATCATATCGGAGTAAATCCTTTATGATGTGTTTATTCTTTTTTACGCAACATAATCCAATAAAGCCAGGTAAATTGATAGTTTTTTATGTTTAAAGCACATTGCTAAAGTATGATGATGTGTCTAATGTTTGGAGGGTTAGTTTATGCAAAGATTGAAGATGAAAATATATAATCTTACATTTGGAGAGTGTTGCGAGCTGTATATACAGGATTGTAAAGCACGTAATTTGAGAGCGGCAACAATTAGCCATTACAGGAGCAGTTATAAGCAGATATATAAATACTTTTCGCCTGATATGCCGATTGACGAGTTGACAGTCAATAAATATAACAGTTATGTGATATATCTTAAAGAACATTTGTCAAATGATGTTAGCATCAATGCTTATTTGAGAGATTTAATAACAACATTGCATTACCTAATGGACAATGAGTATATGCCAACATTTAAAATGCAGAGTATAAAAGTTGACAAAATGGTAAAGGAAACATACACAGATGCAGAATTAAAACTACTCTTAAAAAAGCCGAATATAAACAAATGCACTTTTATAGAGTTTGAAGCATGGGTTATAACTTGCTTGCTTTTTAGTACGGGCATACGACAACATAGCTTGATAGAGCTAAAAGTTAAAGATATAGATTTTGATAATTTAATTTTAAATGTGAGAGTAACAAAGACGCGCAAGCCGCTATTGATACCTCTTAATGTGTCAATGATTAATATATTAAAAAGTTTTTTAGTACATCGTCAATTTATAGATATAGATGATTGGCTGTTTTGCAATGTTTACGGCAAAAAACTTACAAAGTCAACGTCATATCATATGCTATATGAGCATAACCATAGACAAGGAGTTACAACAACGGGATTACATCGTTATAGGCATACTTTTGCAAAACAGTGGATATTAAACGGTGGCAGTGTTGTAACACTATCAAAGCTATTAGGACATAGTAATTTAAATACCACGCAAAACTATATTAATCTTTTGGTTAGTGATATTTCAAAGCAAGTCGAACAGATTGATTTATTAAATCAATTTGCAGATAAAAAATATATTAAAATGAGAGGCAAAACACAATGATTAAGTTTAACAAGAATGAGAACAACAAACAATTTATTAGCATCAGCATTGAGGACGGAACGGATGTTATAAAAGTATTTAACTATATATCTGCTCTCTATCCTGTTATTAAGAATAATCTGTACAAAATGGACAATGATGAGATTTTATTGAATCTTGAAAACGATGTGCATTATGATTTTTCTCTCAATGCTTTGCGTTCAACGGTTGCCAAAATAGCTAAGGCAAACATATATGTATTTTGCGTTTATATGCTTGAATCTACACAGCGGTATATTGGATAATTTATATCGAGCAAAGTACATAGCTTGACAAATTGCTTACACCATGGTATAATAATTACAATAAATAAGTTGCTAAAAATTGGAGGTGTAACAATGCCAGTTTTAATTTTACTCGGATTTCTTGTAGTTTGGATTATAGTAAGTTCGCATAAGGCTTGCAGTAAAAATACACATCCATATTCTCACGATGAGTTGGAACAAATGCTTGAGCAGATGGTCGGAAAATCTGAAAAGGATTGTAAGAAAATTTTAAAGCATTATAAAAAATAAAACAGCACTTTTATTTACTTTTTAGCACTCAATAAAAAAATGCTAATTTTTTTGAAAAACCTATTGACAAATAGCAAAAGTTGTGATATAATATAAACGTTATTGTTCAAAATACTGTGAGCAAATCAAATAAACTAAAATTAACAATCTTTACCGCTTTAAGTAGTACGGGTTAGTGCAAGAACTGTATGCCATAAAGCACAAGCGGAGCAATTTCCTAAGAACGGTTTAGGCTATGCTGATTGAATATAGGATTAGTCGATGTAGTTCGGCTAATAAAAAAAATTATTTTTTTAAGTCCGAGTTTTGATAAAAAAACGGACTTAGAAATTTAGTTGACCTGTATTCGATTTTGCATAGCCTTTTTTGTTTTTTAATTTTACAATCCCACACAATGCGTGTTTACATAGATTAAGGCTTGGCTACTGAGTGTACATTAAGTAGACCGAACCACCTTGACAAAGCAATACATCAATATCAAAAAATTATAATCTGAAATGGAGTCAAAACGAATGAGAAACGATAGCAAAAACGAAAAAGAATGGATAACACTTAAAGAGGCTGCAAAATGTAGCATTTATTCAAAAAGACAAGTCCAAAAATTAGCCGAAAAAGGCAACCAACGCATAAGAACAAAAAAGACAGATGATGGCAAGTATATACTATTTAATAAGATTGATATACTTCAATACGCCGCTTCACATCCGAGAGATACTATACTAAATACAGTATGGGACGAGATAAACCCTATAGAGGGCGAAATAGAAGTGTTCTATCCGCTGTATGGTTACGATTGTAAGTATTTTGTAACAAATAAACTGAGGGTGATTGACTGCTCAAATGGACAAGTATTAACACCACAGCCACAGAAAGACACAAAAGGAAACTTAACGGGATATATGCAAGTAACTTTATGGCAAAACGGCAAAGAAAAATGCGAAGGTTTACATCGTTTAATTGGTTATACTCAATGTAAAAATGTACTTTGTAAAAATATTTATCATCATATCAACAATGATAAATCAAATAATAAAGCAAGCAATATATTACCTGTGTGGCAGTGGCAACATGATGAATTACATAAAATTTTGAAAGGAAGAAAATCAAAAGAATTGATTGGAAATGATAGAGATACATATAACAAGATGATTCAAGCAATCAAAGAGGAAAATAAACAGAAACTCTATAAAATTCCTCATTTAGATTTTGAATCAGATGATAAATTTAATTACTTTATGTATGTCACAAAAGAAGGCTTTAACCATTACAAAACACACAATAATGTGCCATTAACCTACATTATAATGGAGTGTGCAGAGTTAAAAAAAGTGAACCCTTGAACCAAAAAACTAAAAATAATTCCTTTCTAAAAAATAAAGGAAAAGGAGAACAATACACAAATTGAGCAATAATATTATAACAACAATTAATGAAAAACAATATCAAATAAATAAAACCACTGGCGAAGCCACTGAATTAATGACGGTAACACTTCCAATCGGTTCAAAATGGCAGACACCTAAACAACAAGCTGCTGTTAAACAGTGGAAAGAATATCAAGAAGCAAAAAAACTAAAACAACAATATATTAGTACTGTTTAAAGCAGATTAGGCAATTTTTATTTTATATTGACAGATAATGTATTTTTAGATGTTTCACCACAAACAGCAACAAGATTAATTATGTTATGTACCTATTTGAATTATTCTAATCAGTTTATGCGAACGAATAAAACTCCGATGGCAAAATCTGATATACAAACGATATTGAAATTATCCAAAACAGCAGTAAATAAATTTTGGAACGAAGTTAGAGACAAGTATATAATTGACCGCAACAACGGGCTATATATTAATAACAATGCTAATATTTTTAGAAATAAAATTCCTAAAAATAATCAATATTTGCAATATCAAAAGATATACATTAATACAGTACGAGCATTATATAAAGTCACGCATCCACGAAAACATAAACAACTTGGTTACATATTTAAATTGTTGCCTTATATCAACCTTGAATATAATATATTTTGTACAGATGCATTTGAACAAGAACTAAATCAAATAAAGCCATTGTCGATGGCTGATTTTTGCAAACTGATAAATTGTGATATTGGGCAGGCATCAAGATTACAAAAAGATTTAAAATCATTAACATTTGATTATCAGGGCAATCAAGAGCGTTTACTATCCTATGTTGATGATGGCAACAATACACCACATAGCAAAAAAATTTTTGTCAACCCACACATAATATATAACGGCTCGGATTATAAGCGGGTTGAAATATTAGGCATATTTTATAATACTGATAATAAATCAACTCGACATTTTGCGAACTCATGAAAATATTGAAAATTCAAGCGTAAACGCCCCTATTTTGAATAGTTACGGGAGATTTTAAGCAAAACCTCACTCGACATTTTGTGAACTAAAGAAAATGCTCAAAACCACGATAAATAGGGCATTTAAGGCACTTTTAATGAAAAGATTTCCTCTATTCTTATATATACGCATTTTGTCAAGACATATAAAGTCTAATCTTCTTTTAAACCATAGATAAATGTAAACATTATCAACAAAACAAAAAATGTGCTTTGCACGACAAGAACAATATCACGAAGCATAAGCGTAGTGTTATTGTTCGCTGTCAAGTAAATGTGATTATAATTTTTTTGGATTATAATAATACAAAATCGGATTTTAGATATACTTGATGTTAGGTGTATCTGCATATAAACAATCTAAACCATATGCTGAATTATAATTTTGTGTTGGTTTAACTCTTAATCCGCTCTCATTTGCTTGTAATTGCCCTTATTTCGTATTTATTCTTTTTTGATGAAGTTTATCTAAACATAATCAAAGTGTCTTATAGGGCATTGTAGAGCATTTTAGAAGCTATGCTGACGCAGCAAATTGACATTTGCTTTGTCCTTGTTTATGATAAACCTGAATATTATTTCTATTGGTTTTCTTATATAAAAGGTTCATCATATCCAAGATAAATTATTTTACTTTATGGTTTATAAATATGCAAATAGAATTTAGCTACAGAAAGGACAAAAAATGAAAAAAATATATATGCTTAACTTGGCTTTTGAATTAACAAGACGTTGTAACTTGGCTTGCCGTTGGTGTGCAAGAGGTAATCCGCAGAATGTGGATATAACCAAGGAGATAATCAACAAGACATTAGACGAGATAGAGCCTTTTTATTTTTGCAATATAGAACTTACTGGTGGTGAGCCACAAATGAACCCAGATATGGTTTTATATTTTGCCAAACAAATTGCAAATAGGCATATTAAGACGGAAAAGGTAACTATACAAACAAACGGTACAATAAAAAATGATAAAGTAAAACAGGCGTTGATAATATTGTCAGATTATTTTGCAAATGTAAAAAATCAATCGTGGATGGAGGAAATAAAAAAATTTAATTCCGAAGCAGAGGTTGTCGATGCCTATTCTAAGGCAACAAATAAAAATATTTTGGTAGCAGTTAGTACAGACGAGCATGACAACAAGGATACAATAGATGGCGTTTGCAAATTTTACGATATTGGACGAGATAACTGTATTGTGCAAAAGCAAACGGAGCATAAAGGTCATATAAATGGCAAAATAGGCACAATATTAATGGAGGGTTGCGCAGTAAAAAATTATATGTTGTTCACTAAAGACGAATTGCAGAACATAAGAATTATATATAACAAATATTGTGTCATTAAAGATGATTTCATTGAAAGCGACAATATCGCAATAAGTAAAACATTGACAGTGTCGGCAAACGGCAATGTATATGTAGGTAATATGACATCTTATGATAACGTGGATAGAGACTCAATGTTTAATATTATGGATTGCCATAACGATTTTTATGATAGAGTAGATAAATGGTGTTGGCAAAATCCAATTAGTTCAGTAGCAAATGCGGATATAGAAAAACATTTGTCTCTACAATGGCAAAAGGCACACGGAATTTATGTTGACCCGCAGGAGGAACACGCTTTTAATGCGTGTGCTGAACGAATCAAAATACTTGCGGATAAAATCAAAGAGTGTCACCCTAAGTTTCCGTATCTGAAGCATTGGGAGTTAAGTTTATTAGCTACCTGTTTAATTTGCCTTAAGTTGAACAATACTACTGAACAAGCTATGTTTTTGCTGATTTGCGGCTTATTAGATGAAGATACAGTGCGGACTATTGACCGTCTCAAACTTCAAGATATTTTTGATACATTAATGTTAAGAAACTATCAAAGAAAATATAATTGTCAATAAAACAGATTGTATTCTATAATGCTTATAATTGCTGTGTAACGCTTTTAAGCCTAAGATAATGTATTTACTACTTAATAACAAAAATGCCTATAAGGTGCCTTAAAATTGATTTTAGAGTATATCGAGTTGGATATAAAACAAACTCTATATTTTTTATCAAATACGGTTAAATATTTAAAATTCAATGCCGAGGTTAACAGGGGAATATATTACATTTCTATTTTTACTTGTTTTTATGTAAAATATGTAATGTGTAGCATTTCACTCTCATGTTATAAAATAACATAAATTTTATATTGTTTTCCGCTCTCAGCATATTTTTTTACCGACCGAAAATGTAATTTTTTACATATTTTAAAATATAAACCCTCAATAATAGGGGATTTAGAAATAAAACAACATTCTACCGAACAACATTTGTAATTTAGTAAAGTTCCAAAAATTGAGAGTTTACAAAACTCACCGAAAAGCTACCGAAAAGTAAGATTTTATAAGGAATGATTTTTTATGAAAGACTACACAAACGCCATTGTATATAATGAGCTAATCAAAGGTAACAAAATTTATTATTTGGTTAAATCATTTGACGGACAAGTATTAAGAATTGAGCAACTCAAGACACAGCTTAAAGGCAATATTGATGAAGCAATTAATCTTAAAAAAACTACACAACAAATTAAGTATTGTTTATTATAGTTATGGTAGTTATAAAGAATAATTTTTTAGCGAGAGTGATATATAACACATTATGAGTTTTGCGGCATCATAAACAAGAGCGGAAATGTAATATACCCACCTTAATAAATCAGTATTAAATTTAATGTATCAAAAAATTATATTAAAACTGTTGACTTTTAATTGATAATGAGGTATTATAACAGTATCAAAAGCAACGAACGTTAAATTTAATACAAAGGTGATTTTAATTATGACAACTCAAAACATTTTTGGCTATTGTAGAGTATCTACTCAAAGTCAATCTATTACAAGGCAAATTCGCAACATACTTGAAGCTTATCCGATGGCAATAATTTATCAAGAGGCATACACAGGAACAAAACTTTATGAACGTAAAGAGTTTAACAAATTGCTAAAAAGAGTTAAAAACGGCGATACGATTGTTTTTGACAGTGTTAGCCGTATGAGTCGCAATGCTGATGATGGAATAGCACTATATCTTGATTTATTCTATAAGGGCATTAATCTTGTATTTCTTAAAGAACACCACATTGATACTGAAACTTATAAATCAGCTTTATCAAATAACCTTTCTCTTATTGGTGATGATGTTGACGACATCTTAAAAGGCATTAATAGTTATTTAAAAAAATTAGCCACAAAACAAATAAGACTTGCATTTGAACAAGCAGAAAAAGAAGTTAAAGACCTACGCAAACGCACAGCAGAGGGCATAGAAACAGCAAGGCAAAACGGTAAACAAATAGGCGGCGTTAAAGGAGCCACCCTCAACATTAAAAAGAAAGCACCTGCAAAAGAAATAATTTTAAAGCATAGTAAAGACTTTTACGGTACATTAAGTGATAGTGAAGTTATTAAGCTAACAGGACTAAGCCGTAACACTTATTATAAATACAAAAAAGAATTGAAACTTGACACATAGACTTAATTTTAATATAATATTAATGTGTTTAAGTTGCGTTAGCGTAACATTTATTTTTGCTTGGTTTGTTGAGATGATGGGACTTATCGGTATGGGTAACAACCCAATGGTTGGTGCTACTGTTGCTTGTGCTGTTGCTGTTTACGAAGGACTTAATAAGTAATAATCAAGCCTTTTGTTACAATTTATAATGGTTACTAATAATTTATAGTAGTTCCAATAATTGCATAAAATGTGCTTTTTGTCCATATGCTTTTTAGGTGTGGATGATAATACTTCAATCAAGATGTTATTAACCATGTTACTAAGAAGTAATGTATAGTCTTTAATATAAAAAATCCCGAGGTGGTAAAATTCCTCGGGATTTTTTATATTTTATCTACAAAGTGCTGGTATTTCAGGTTGTAACATAGGTAGTTTAACATAAGGATTTTGCGAACCACTTACACCAGTAATATCAAAAGTTTCAAATTGAGTTCTTGTTAAAATATCACTATCAAATCTATTTCGATATAAATAAACAGCAACATTATATTTATCATGTTTGAGACTACCATTATAGTCTATAGAAGTATGTTTTGGTAATGTATTATTACCATTTACATAAACATTTTTTACTATTGCTGTTACAGAGTAAGCTAAGTTTGATGAATTTGCTATTTGAGTCCATGTGCCTATTCGTTCATTATAGTAATATATAAAAACAGTATTTTCTGCACAAGTGTAAACATAATCTGCATTAATCCTTGTTATATTAGAAGATGGTTTAAGAGTAGTAATGCAATCCTTTAATGCATTGTAAACACTTATTATTGTTCCAAAGTCTGTGAATCCTAATGCAAATTCACCTAAGATTCTTATAAAATCTATAGCTTGTGCAGTATGATTTGTAGTAATATTTTTACTTGCAACCCCTTCATGGTACATATATGCACCAGGTTGAGGGCGTGCATATATTCTCATAAATTTAACAGATTCACCATCAACAGACATAGAAGCTTGTACTTTGTTAAAAATAATATTATCTTGATTCATTACTATGCTTTTTTGATTGGGAATATCATTTCCAGTTAGTTCTAACATATCTTTATAAGAAATTTCATCAACAGACATATCAGATAATTCTTGTTCTAGTTCTTTTATACGAATTTCATCTTTAGATATTGTTGCTTGATTAAGTTCATCCATTACAGAATCTACATCATTTATCGTATATAAACTTCTTTTTCCATTTTCAGATAAGATGTATTCAATGCCATTAGTATTTGTAATTGCATCTGTTTCTGATGCTTTAACAACCGTATTTAATAGTGGCAATATCACTATTAAAGTTGAAAGAAATATAGTAATTATCTTTTTCATAAGTCCTCTTTCTCTTTTTTTACAAGCTTTAAATTTTCAAATTTCGCTCCGCAATAATAACAGCTTTTTACAGTATTACGCATAATTGGACGCTTTAGTGGTGCACCGCATCGGGGACAACGCCAAAATAATATGTCACCTATTAAAAATAAAATCATTAAAATTAATGCGACTACTGTTAAAAATATTATAGTTCCATCAGAGTAACTGCCACTTTCATAGCAAGCAAAAGCTATAATTAATACAGCTACAGCTGCTATAAAAATAGCAATAGAATATTTGACCCAAATATGTGGCGGTATTCTAAATCGTTTCAAACTTTGTTTCACCCCCTTTGTATAATATCTTAATATATAAATGTATTATAAGTCTATCTAATAATTGTAAAATAATAGTAAAATCTAAACAAAATACTTGATATTATAAAATAAGCTCTTGCTTGACAATATATATTCATTGCGGTAAAATAAAGGTTACTTTAATAATATTTTATGGACAGAGGTTGGCTCGATGAAATCATTTTTGAGAAGAACTTGGGCAAAGATAGATTTAGACGCTATTGAACATAATTATAATGAAATAAGAAACCATGTTTCTCCTGAAAGCGAGATTATGTGCGTCATTAAGGCAGATGGCTATGGCCATGGTGCAATTTTTCTTGCGAGAGAATATGAAAGACTTGGTGTAAAAAGATTTGCTGTTTCTAATATTGAGGAGGCTATGCAGCTTCGTGAGCATGGAATAAAATCTCCGATTTTAATTCTTGGCTTTACTCCTGCGGATTTAGCAAAGGTTCTTGCAGATAATAATATTTCTCAGGCGGTACTTTCTGAGGAATATGCCGAGGAACTTTCTAAATATGCTCAAAGAGATAATGTAACGGTAAAGGCTCATATCGCACTTGATACTGGTATGAGCAGAATAGGCTTTATGTATCAGAATATAGACAGAGATTTTGCGTCTATTGATACGATAGAGCGTGTTTGTAAGCTGCCTTCCCTTTATTTTGAAGGAATTTTCACACATTTCTTTGTATCAGATGAGGCTGAAGAAGGCAAAGAAGATACACTTTGTCAATACAAGTGCTTTGATGATGCTATTGCAAAGCTTTCTGCAAGGGGAATTGAATTTCCTCTAAGACATTGTGCAAACAGCGGTGCTATTATTGATTATCCAGATACGCATATAAATATGGTTCGTGCAGGAATTATACTTTATGGCTTAGCTCCGTCAGGAAAGCTTGAGGGTAAGCTTAATCTTATCCCTGCAATGCAGCTTAAATCAGTTATTGCACAGATTAAAACTGTTGAGCCTGATGCAAAGGTAAGCTATGGCGGTACATTTACAACAAGCCGTCCGACAAAGATTGCTACTGTTCCTATTGGCTATGCTGACGGTTATACAAGAGCATTAGGAAATAATGCAAGAATGATAGTAAACGGAAAATATGCACCAATTATCGGCAGAGTTTGTATGGACCAGCTTATGCTCGATATTACAGATATTGAAAATGTTTCTACTGGTGATGAAGTAACTGTAATTGGTACAGATGGGGATTGCTGTGTTTCAGCAGAAGAAATTGCAAATTTGACTAATACCATAAATTACGAGATTATCTGTATTATTGGAAAGCGTGTTCCGAGAGTTTATTTTAAGAATGGCAAAAATGTTGGTACGCTTGATTATATTTATCCAAGCAATCTAAAGAACTAATAAAAAACACTACATGCTTTTGAAAAGAATTTAACAAAACTTTTGGGTTTATGCTATTATAAATAAAATCTGTCAATGTATGTCGATAAAAAAATATAACTCTTTGTTGACAGTGATTGTGCAGTATGTTAAAATAAAAACACAAAGAATTGTAAGATTAACCACCTTTTTTGCAAGAGGTGGTTATTTTTCATATAGAAATGTGAGGTATGTATAATGAAAATGCTTGTAATAGATGGAAACAGCATTTTGAATCGTGCTTTTTATGGAATAAGACCTCTTACCACAAAGGACGGACAACATACAAACGCTATTTTTGGATTTATGACTACCTTTGAAAAGGTTTTGTCAGAAACTAATCCTGATGCGGTTGCTGTTGCCTTTGATATGAAAGCACCGACATTCAGACATAAGGCTTATGACGGCTATAAGGCAAAGCGTAAGGGTATGCCCAATGAGCTTGCCTCGCAGATGAGACCACTTAAAGAGCTATTAACACTTCTCGGATATAAGATTGTTGAATGTGAGGGCTATGAGGCTGATGACATTCTCGGAACTCTTGCTGATACTTGTACCAAAAACGGTGATGAATGTGTTGTTGCAACGGGTGACAGAGATAGCTTGCAGTTAGTTTCACCGACAGTAAGTGTAAGAATTGCCGCAACAAAAATGGGTAAGCCAGAGGTTACACTCTATGACGAAGCTGCAATTATGGAAAAATACGGGGTAACGCCTAAGCAGCTTATCGAAATCAAGGCTATTCAGGGTGATGCTTCGGATAATATTCCAGGTGTTGCCGGAATAGGAGAAAAGGGTGCAGGCGACCTTATTAAACGCTTTGGAAATATAGATAATATTTATAAAAATATAGATACTATTGATGTTAAAGACAATATCAGAAAAAAGCTTATTGCTGGTAAGGAAAGTGCTTATCTCAGTCATATGCTTGGAACGATATGCGTAGAAGCTCCGATTGATACGGATATAAATAGCTATATCCCAGCAAAAAGAGATTCAGCGGGAGCGGCTCGGCTTATGGCAAGCCTTGAGCTTTTTAAGCTTATAGACAAGCTTGGACTTAGTGGTGAAGAAATTCCCATTGCTGAAAATAAAATCGAAAAAACTAAAAAGTTGAATGTTATAGAAGATTTTAATTATAACAAAGCTATTGAAAACTTTAAGAACAAAACTGTTTCAATAGCTTGCAGACTTGAAGATAGTCAAATTTCAGAAATGGCTGTTTTATGTGAAAATGATATTTATTTGTTTTCTTTTGAAAGCTTTGAATTTCTTGCTGCCATCAAAAATATTTTTGAATATGAGGATATTAAAAAACAACTTCATGATATAAAGCCTATTGTAGCTATTCTGTTGAAAAATAATGTTGAGCCTGTTGGAATAGTTTGTGATACGATTCTTGCGTCATATTTGCTTAATCCAAATTCGCCTGATTATTCAATCGAAAGACTTATGCAGGAATACAATCCACCTAAGTTTGAACTTGCTGAAAATGCACCAGAGCTTGCAAAAGAAAGTGCAGAGATTTCAGCATTATCAGAAGCTCTTATAAAATTAATTGAGGAAAAGGAGCAGACAAAGCTTCTTAATGAAATTGAAATTCCACTTGCTATTGTTCTTGCTGATATGGAAAACTGCGGTTTTATGGCAGACAGAGATGGCATTATGGAATACAATAAGGAAATCAGTGCAAGGCTTGATGAGATTACTAAGGAAATTTATGATACAGTGGGTTATGAATTTAATATAAATTCTCCAAAACAGCTTGGTTCAGCACTTTTTGAGAAATTAGCACTTCCACATGGAAAAAAAAAGACAAAGAGCGGATATTCAACAAGTGCAGAGGTTCTCGAAAGTCTGAAATATGAACACCCAGCAGTTGCCTTGATTTTACAGTATAGAACCTATTCTAAGTTAAAATCGACCTATTGTGACGGACTTTTAAAGGTTATTGGTGAGGACGGAAGAATACATTCCAGCTTTAATCAGACCGAAACAAGAACGGGCAGAATCAGTTCAACAGAGCCTAATTTGCAGAATATTCCAGTAAGAACAGAGCTTGGCAGAGAATTACGCAGATTCTTTATAGCGAAGGACGGTTGTGTACTTGTTGACGCAGACTATTCACAGATTGAATTAAGAGTTCTTGCACACATAGCGAATGATAAGGCTATGATAGAGGCTTTCAAAAATAATGAAGATATACATTCTATAACTGCATCACAGGTATTTAATTTACCGCCAGAAATGGTTACTAAGACAATGAGAAGCCGTGCAAAAGCCGTAAATTTTGGAATTGTCTATGGCATAGGAGCGTTTTTCACTCTCTAAGGATATTGGTGTAACAAGAAAAAGAAGCAGATAATTATATTAAGAATTATCTTGCACATTATTCGGGTGTTGACGAATATATGAAGCGAACTGTTGAGGACGCTAAGCGTGACGGCTATGTAACTACAATGTTTGGCAGAAGAAGATACTTGCCAGAACTTACTTCATCTAACTTCAATCTTCGTGCATTCGGAGAAAGAGTTGCAAGAAATATGCCTATTCAAGGAACATCGGCTGATATTATAAAGATTGCGATGATAAGAGTAAGAAACCGACTTAAAGCTGAAAATATGCAGGCAAAGCTTATTTTACAGGTACACGATGAGCTTATAGTAGAAGCTCCTGAAAATGAAGCCGACAGAACAGCCAGGATTCTTGAGGAGGAAATGGAAAATGCAGTTAAGCTGAATGTTCCTCTTATTGCAGAAGCAGGCAAGGGCAAAACATGGTATGAAGCTAAGGCATAATCTTGAAAGATTCTTTATTGGAAAGGAGTGCTGAATTTTATGAAAATACTTTTTGTTTGTACAGGCAACACTTGCAGAAGTCCTATGGCTGAGGGAATCTTTAAAAAGCTGACCCAGGGAGATGAAAGCATAAGCTGTTCAAGTGCTGGAATGAGCTTTTGCGACGGTGACGCTGTCAGCGAGAATGCAGTTATCGTCTGCAAGGAAATCGGAGTTGATATAAGCGGGCATAGGTCTAAAGCTATATGCCGTGATGATGTTAACGAATATGATGTCTTTGCGGTTATGACAGAAAATCACGCCATGACGCTTGTTTCGGCAGGAGTTCCCAAGGAAAGGATTTATATTATGGGAATCAGCGACCCGTTTGGAGGAAGTGTTGAAGTTTATCGAAAATGCAGAGATGAGATTCAACAGTCCTGCGAAAAGCTATATAAAAAGATTAAGGATATGTAAAGTATGAAAACAGAGATTTTCCCTATGGGTGAGGAACATTTGGATTCGCTTGCAGAGCTTGAAAAAATTTGCTTTTCACAGCCATGGTCAAGACAGGCTCTTGCAGATGAGCTTGAAAATGATAGTGCGTTTTTTTTCGTTGCTGAAACGGACGGAGAGGTTTCGGGCTATGTCGGGTTGATAATAACTGCTGGGCAATCATATATAACAAATATAGCTGTTTTCCCGAAATTCAGACGAATGGGTATAGCTAAAATGCTGTTTGAGAGATTGTTTTCTATTGCGGAAAAATGCGATTTGGAATTTATTTCTCTTGAGGTTCGTCCCTCAAATTACAATGCAATTTCTCTTTATAAATCATTAGGCTTTGAAGAAATAGGCTTACGGAAACGATTCTACAGAAATCCAACAGAGGACGCACTGATTATGACTAAGACATTTTGGAGAAATGGAATTTATGAATAAATTAAAGGTTTCGCTCAAGCCTTTGAAAGAGCTTATGGGTCAAGGTCAACGCCATTGTCGCCGTCCGCAGACGGCGAAATACTCTATGCTTTACAAAGCGTAGAGAACTCTCACAGATAGTTCTCTGAAAAATAAATACTGAATATAACTTTGAACTTGATTTTTTTAGATTAACTTTAAATTATTTTGCTAAATAAAAAAACTCTGCTCACGAAATATTGAGCAGAGTTTTTGGTTTTTAAGATATTTGTCTTTCAATTACTTTTTCTCTTTCAAGATATTCTTTTGAGCGCATGGGAATAGTAGAAATCATTTCAGGTTTTGCTTTAAGATAACCAGTTATGCCACCTGTTTCTATAATTTGCATAAGCTTATCTATAGAATTTCTTATAATCTTAGATAATTCTTCTTCGGTATAATCTTGTAGCTTGATAATTTCAAGCTCTCCATTATCTGTAATAAATTTTTCATGACCAGTTATATCAGCTGTAAGAAAGCTATCGAGGGAAATTTTTGTATTCATAGCTTTAATCAAAAAATAGCAATTAAAGCGATATTCATTACTTTCTAAAATATTTTGTAAGCTTATTTTAAATAAAAATTTGTCATATTCTTTTATATACATATATCTATGTTTTTTAAAGCCATACTCAAATGCAATTTCCTCGAAAATTAACTTTAAATTCCTTTTTGTCATAACAATTTCCACCACAGTTTAGTAACAACATCACAATTTTTTCCAATATACTGTAATTATATATTAAATTTTACAACATTTCAACCGATTCCAGATAATATTTCAAGGATTAATGTATTAGATATGAGGAAACCATCTCGTGTAAATTTAATTCCGTTGTCATCATATATAAGAAGATTTGTCTTGGCAAATTTCTTTGCGTTTTTAATATAATTTTCAGGAATTTTTATACCAAAGCGTCGCTTAAAATCTTTTTGAGTAAGCCCCTTTGCAAGTCTAAGTCTTAGCATAATATATTCTTCGATAGAACCGCCTTCGCCATCTTGATAGGTTATTCCCTTATAAAATTCATCAAAAGAGCGTTCTGTATAAAAGCGTTTTCCATTTATAAAAGAATGTGCCGCACAGCCTACACCAAGATATTCGTCACAATCCCAGTATTTAAGATTATGCTTGCTCTCCATACCATTTTTTGAAAAATTGGATATTTCATACTGGTGATAGCCAAGCTGTTCAAGTTTTTCACAAGCAAAAAGATACAATTCTGCTTGTGTATCTTCATCAAGAGTAAGTGCATCTTTTTCTTTATAGAAAGGTGTACCCTCTTCAATTTTTAGTATATAAGCTGAAATATGTTCAACACCAAGTTCGGCACAATATTCAATAGAATGTGCCAGACTTTCTTTTGTTTGCTCCGGAATACAGAGCATAAGGTCGAGTGAAATATTTTTAAAGCCAGCTTTTCTTGCACTTAAAACTGTTGTTTTGACATCTTCTGCGGTGTGAAGTCTGCCCAGCCTTTTAAGCTCATTGTTATTGGCGGATTGCATACCTATTGAAAGTCTATTGAAACCAGCTTGTCTAAGCTTTGAAAAATCAAAGCTTTCATCAGCCGAGGCAGGGTTAAGCTCAGCAGTAATTTCTGCATTATCATCAATCATAAATGCAAACTTAGCCGTTTTTGCGATTGATGAGAGCCTATCTGCACCAATAATTCCCGGAGTACCTCCGCCAATATAAAGAGTATCCGCTGTACGATTAAGTTCTTTGCCATACTTGGCAAGTCTTTCGTTTACAGCGGATACATAGCGATTTATTTCATCATCATTGCCACTCTTAGAAAAAAAATCGCAATATTTACATTTAGAGGCACAAAAGGGAATATGAACATAAATTCCTATATTGTTCATATTTTAAATTCCTTTCATAGACTTATTTGTCTGTTCGGTTAAATTTTCTATTTCTTGGTTTTTAGCTTTTCCTCGTTCAGAATAAACTGAAATAAGAATTGCTCTGAGTTCCACATACATAGAAATTATAGTTACAGCAAATAATCCTATATCTATCCACGCAAAAATTCTGAATGAACTTTCAAGCTTGACAGTATCTTGGATTCTTGTAGAGGTCACAAAAGAAACCATACTTTTCTCAAAATCACTCATAAGTTCCGAGCCATAGATAGAAGTATCTATCATACTTGTTACTATTACAAATAAGATAAGCATTACGAGTAATGCTCCTGTGAATATAGGTTTTTTCGGCTTTACAACTATTCTCAGAACAAGAAAGCTTAGTATATATGCTGAGAGGATAATTATTACAATAGGATTAATCAATTTAATCTACCTCTTATTATAACTCTGGGTGTCCTTTTAATCTATCAATCATCATAGCCGTTTTTAAAACTGCGGTTTGTGATTTAGCATCAGGAAGTTCATTATTGAGAACCATTTCGACAGCTCTTTTGAGTGGAATCTTCATAACATTAAGAAATTCGCCTTCATCAAGCTTTTGAGTCTCAAAATGGTCTATTCTACAAAAATACATATGAATAATTTCTCCGCAATAGCCTGGGCTTGGATATAGCTTTCCTAAGCTTATATATCCACTTCCGATAGCACCAGTTTCCTCTAAAAGCTCACGCTTTCCGTTTTCAAGCGGATTCTGACCTTTTTCGAGTTTGCCGGCAGGAAGTTCGATTGTAACCTCTTTATATGGGTATCTAAATTGTTTTACAAAAAGTAGCTCATCGTTTTCAGTGAGAGCAGCAACACAAACTCCTCCTGGGTGTCCGACAATCTCACGAAAAGAAGTTTTTCCATCTTGAAGCTCAACCTTATCTAAGGTGACATGAATAACCTTACCATCAAATATTTCTTTGCTTTCGAGTGTCTTTTCAAATAAATCCATTATACTTTCCTCCCAGCTTATGCTACTTTATTAAGTATACAACAATTACTTGGATTTTTCAAGAAGATGGAGAAACTGATTATAAAAGACCATAGCCACCATTGATTGCATCATAAAATAATGCTCCGTGGGGTGCGTGTGGCGTAAAGAATATAAACATAGCCATAAATAAGACTAATGCCACAAGCGAGGGTATAAAAAAGCTACTTATAATTTTTGCCTTGGTAATTATCTTATATGAAATATAATGCGATACTAAAATGATTATAAATAATCCTACAAAAAGTAATATTCTCCATAAGCCTTCAAAAAATGAATTATATACAGCCATATAGAAAAGCCCTGCCGCCCAATATATGTAAAATGCAGCAACCTTAGACGGTACAAACCGTACAACAGGAAGCCGCAATATTGAAAGCTCTATTACACTCCATATAAAAAATGGAAAGGTGAAAGGTTTTAGCTGTTCCCAAGCACTGTTATTAACACTTGATATAAAAAAGCTCCATACATCACCCTCTGATAGTATAAAAGCGTATTTAACTAACATTCCAAATGAAAAAACGAATGCTGAGCCGATAAATTCCATAAATGCAAGTTTCTTGTTATACATAAGCCCTCTGATTCACTAAAAATTATATTATATGAAATAAAGCGGAAATATTATTTTTAATCTGTTTTTTAACAAATCATGGCTATTATACTATCCTATTTTAATTATATTGTATTATACATAAAATATGATTAAATCAAAAAACACAAAGCAGTGAAAATTGCACCTATGGCAGCAGCTATACAAAAAGTGACAATATTTTTAAAGCGTTTTTTACTGCGTTTAAGCGATGATGGCTCGCCCATATTTTCGAGAAGCTTTTTTGCCTCCTGTTCAAGCAATTCCCTTTGAGCTGAGGCATATTCTGGTTTTATCACGAGCAAGGCTCTTTCGTAATAAACACTGCCTGTATCAAGTACCTCAATTATGCTTCTATTTATACCCTTAATCATAAAAACAGCCTCCCGAATTTTTGTTATTTTAGCTACTATATAATTGTCTATTTTTAAGAAAATTATTCAATTTTTTAATTCTTTTAGGTAATTATACTATTTGTAATCAGAGTTTTCCCCCATAAATGTTGAAAACTCTGTTGAAAGTGTGGATAACTTTCTTGAAAAGCCTTGAAATAATGCGAATTTCTATGTTTGAAAACTTTTCCACCACGCATTTTTACTGGATTTTATTAAACTTTCTGTAATTTTAACATTGTCAACATTTTTTTAAAATTTTTTATTGAAATCTGTAATTTTTTCGATTATTTACTCAAATATCAAGCTTGACAAAAGGATTTTTTTGCAGTATATTTTCTTTGAATTTTAAGGATGGGATAGTGATATTATTGACAAAGCAGGAATATATGCAAAGACTGTATAAAGCATTAAAACCTCTTTCTAAAGAAAACCGAAATAAGGTTATGAATGATTATGAACTTCAATTTTCGCAAGAGATGCAAAACGGCAAAACTGAACAGGATATTATATATGATTTAGGAAGTCCTGAAGATGCCGCAGAATATTTTATAAATATATATCAATCAGATAGGGGTTATCACGACCATTATAATATTGAACAGGCCAGCAATAAAAATAGCAGCACTGCCCATTCATGGGAGGCTGCTATCTGGGGAACTCTTTCAATTATTATTATACCTACTATGATTGCGATTATGCTTGCTTTTTTCGCTTTGGGAATAGCTTTTTGCATAGCTGGTATGGTTATGGTATTTTCAAGCTTTATCCTTAATTCATTGAGCATAGGATTTTTCTTTATTGCTGTGGCAGGAGTTTTTCTGTCAGTTTTCGGAATATTTATAGCAATTCTTTCTATATATGACGGTATAAAGCTTATAGGAAAATATTTTAGATTTATCAGAAATAGAATCAAATATGGAGGTAAAGCAAAATGAAAACAATAAGAATACTTGCTGTAATTTTCTTCTTGGTATTTTTAATTCTTACAGCTATTGGTGTATATCTCATAATAAAGGATTCCATTTCGCTTTATAGCATTGCTGATAGTCTGCCATATGGCTTTATTCGTGATAGTGCAATTTACTTATTTAACTTATTCTGATTTTCAGCTTGAGCCTTTGAAAATCTGCACCCGCAATAATTCTGGCGATAAAGATTATATCGCTTTGAAAGCTCTATTGAGCGTTTATAGCCCTCTCTCTTTTTGAAGTCTGAGAAAAGATACGGAACTCCATATTTATCCGCAAGAGCCGAGCCAATAGAATTAAGAGCTTCAGCGTTTTTCATAGGACTTATTGAAAGCGTAGTTGTGAAATAATCAAAGTTTTGTTCTTTTGCTATTTTTGCAGAGCTTTCAAGACGCAAATGGTAGCATTTCATACACCTTGCACCTCGTTCAGGTTCGTTTTCAAGCCCCTTTGCAATTTCTTCAAAGGCTTCAGGTTCGTAATCGCCGTCAATTATTTTAACGCTTATGCCCATTTCAGAAACAAGCCTATGTAATTCGCTTATTCTGAAATCATATTCGCTTTTGGGTGATATATTTGGATTATAATAATACAATGTAATATCAAAATATTGATTAAGGTATTCAAGAACATAGCTGCTGCATGGAGCACAACACGAATGCAGCAGCAGCTTAGGACGAATACCTTTTTTTATTATATTGTTAATTACAGAATCAAGTTCTTTTTGATAGTTTCGTTTCTGCAAGGATATACCTCCAAATACTTTAATGGATTATTATGAATATAATTCCAAACTGATTGATATTCCTTTTCATTTCGTATAATGCGGTCATAAAAGGATTTTTGCCATATTGAAAATCCAATTTGTTTTGTTATAGAGCCTTTAAACTGTTTAATAATTCTTGAAATAGTAGGGGCGAACTGTGTTCGCCCGTTAGAATCTTCATATATAAATATAATAAGATGAATATGGTTAGGCATAATTTGATACTTATCAACTTTTATATTTTCATATACAGTATTTAGTTTATATATTTCATTTTCTATTACTATCCCAATTTTTGATAATGGTAGTTGGTCAAGCGGGCGAACACAGTTCGCCCCTACATTTTTCCACAGCAAATTTTCTTTATTTTTAGTACAAATAGTAATAAAATAAGCTCCATTAGACGAATAATTATAATCATTCAATCTTATATTTTTTCTTTTAGGTAAGTCCATAAATAAAATCCTTTAAATAGTTTTTACTTCTTAACCTGCAATACCTTTATTGCAGCATAATGCTTAATTGTAAAGGACTCGTCTGCGATTTCCTCAAGGAGCTTTTTATGCTCATTCTCCCATTTTACAAGTTCCTCCTCGGAGAGCGACGCACCTGTTCCACGACACGCTTTCATTCTCCCGTTCCAGCTCTCTCTCGTAAACGGAACATCAAGGTCAAATTCTTCACTATGTATTGTATCAAAATATTTATCCACAAATTCAGGCAGAATTATTGGGTGTCTGGTTTCGCCTGCACCATTCCATTTTGGATTGTATTTCAAAACAAGGTCTTCACTTGCTTTTGCGATTTTATCCTCAAACGGAAGCCACTCCATATATAAAACTGCCAGCTTGCCACCCTTTTTCAACATTTTTGCAAAATTCGGTATGACAGTTTCATAATGAAAATAGAAAAAGCACTGACACGCTGTAATCACATCAAAGCTATCCTGTGGAAAATCAATATCTTCTGCGGGAGAAACTATAAACTGAATATTCTGCTTATTTTCCTTTGCGAGAATTTTTGCGGCTTCTATCTGATTTTCTGAAATATCCGCACTGACAAAATCTGCACCGTATTCATATAAATGTCTTGGCAGAACTCCTGTTCCAGTACCTACATCAAGAACCTTTTGTCCCTTTGTGCATAAGCCTAAGCTGATAATTTTATCGTAAAATTCATTAGGGTAAATATCTCTATATTTCGCATACTCAGTGGAAACTCTGCCCCAGTCAAAGGCTTTGCCATTATCAATTTTTTCGTTTGTTATATCCATATTGTTGATAAATCTCCTTTCATGAAGTTTTTGGGTTTGAAAGATTTTTCTACAAAGAAAAACGGATTTATTTTCTGATATAATACGATAGATATTATATGTTATGGATCCTGAATATATTTTCTTTTAAAATCTGAAAGTCTCAAAATATCTCTTCCGAAAACAAATATTCTACATAACCTTCGATGTTCCATATCACAATTATGAACATCATTTCTTTCAAAAGCAATATGCATTCTACTTAATTCTCTTTCAGCTTCAGCAGCATCATATTCTGACCACATTCGTGCAACTAAATGTGCTCTATTCCACTTGTAACTTGCTAAGTCTTTTAGTGCATAATTAACAAGTTCTTCTTCTGATTCAGAAGCCTTAATCGTACGAAGAAAACCTCTCTCGGAATAGCCATATATATATTCTTGTCCATCCTGCTTTATAACAAACCCTTCAGGTGCCATATGTTTTCCAATAGTTATTGCATAAAAGGAGTAGCATTCTTCTTCTAAATATTTTTCTAATTCGGCTATGGTTTTCATAATATTTTTTACCTCTTTGTTTACTTAAACATCTCTAAAATTAAAATCTGTATATTTATTGTTTTGGAAACCAAATCGATGTTGCTCCATTATTATCGCAAAAAATGTAATGCACTTATATTTTGTTCCAAAATCTTTTAATTCATCATATTGCTCATTTGCTTTATGGCTAAACCGAATAATTATGTAAGTTTCATCCGGCAAAGCTCCTGCGTTTCCAATAGCCAATATCGTATTCTTATTTTCTAACTCTTTTTCAATAATGCCAATAGTTTTTTTGAATTTAGGAATTTCGTTCGCTTTGCTTTTTATATATTCTAACGATGGATTATCTCTATTTATCATTTTTACCTCCACAGATACCGATTTACTTATCTTGAACAGGTTAATTTTGTAATCTACAGTCTTGTTAGAATATCATCGGCAGTCTTTGCAATAAATTTTGCACCCTCTGCAATAAGCTCACTTTCGGGACGGAAGCCCCAATTTACACCGCAGAAATCTATTTCGGCATTTTTCGCAGTCTGGACATCAACATTGCTATCGCCTATATATAAGCAATCGCTCTTATCAAAACCAAGCTCTGCAAGCATTGCAAGCAATGCGTCAGGACAAGGCTTTCTCTCAAAATCAGGTCGCTGTCCCCAAGCCGCCGCAAATTTATTATCAGGGAAAAGCTTTGCGGCAATAGATTTTGTGAATTTATCAGGCTTGTTTGACATAATCGCATATTTGATTGAAAGCTCGTCTAATTTTGTGAGCAACTCCGTTATACCGTCATATGGTACAGTTTTATCAAGGCTGTGTTTGGTATAATATTCGTTAAAATCAGCAAGAACCTGTTTTTTCTGCTCATCAGTTGCCATTCCCTTCGGAATAACCATTGCTCTGTCTGCTAAAGTTGAAATTCCGTTGCCAACCATAAAACGATATTTTTCTCTTTCGTGTGGCTCAAAGCCATTTTTTACAAGAGCATAGTTCATAGCGTCGGCGAGGTCATAGAGTGAGTTTACGAGAGTTCCGTCCAAATCAAATACACAAATTTTTTTCATTTTTAATCATTCCTTAATCAAGTGCTAATTTGTAAATCTTATAAATATCGCTTGCATCAAGCTTCTTGAAGTTTCCGCACGAATTAGCTTTTTTAGCCATTTCTTCAAGGTGTGAGCTATCTATTCCGACTGCTGAAAGTCTTGTCGGAAGTCCAAGAGATGTATAGAAGCACTCAAGTCGGGAAATGCCCTCCATTATAGTTTCATAAACCATTGAATTAGGCAATTCAACATTCATAACTCTCTGTGCAAATTGAACAAAGCGTTCTTCATTTTCTCTGTATACATGCTTCATCCACGCTGGAAATATTATTGAAAGTCCGGCACCGTGTGCAATATCATAAATTGCAGAAAGTTCATGCTCTATTGCGTGAGAACCCCAGTCTTCCTCTCTGCCCATACCAATTAAGCCACTGTGTGCGAGAGTTCCCGCCCACATTATTTCGGCTCTTGCGTCATAATTCTCTGGGTCTTGTTTCACAAGCTTTGCATTAGATATTATTGCTCGCATAAGACCTTCACAAAGTCTGTCGCTTACATCAACATGCTCTGTCTTTGTGAAATAGCGTTCCATTATATGTGCAAGCATATCTGATATTCCACAAGCTGTTTGATAGAATGGTAGAGAATAAGTTGTTTCAGGATTCATAATTGCAAACTGCGGACGAAGCTTTTCACTGCCATAGCCACGCTTCAGAAGTCCATCTTCTTTAGTTATAACAAGATTTTCACTTGATTCACTTCCTGCAGCAGGTATAGTAAGCACCACACCAACAGGGAGGCAAGCTTCAGGCTCATTTCTGTTTTCAAAGAAATCCCAGACATCACCTTCATATGAAAATCCAAGAGCAACAGCTTTTGCAGTATCAATTACACTGCCACCACCAACAGCAAGTATAAATTCAATATTTTGCTGTCGGCAAATATCTATTCCTTCATAGACCTTTCTAAGTCTTGGATTTGGTACTATTCCAGAAAGCTCGAAATATTCAATCTGGTTTTCATTGAGCATAGCTGTGACTTTATCATAAAGTCCGATTTCCTTTATGCTTTCTCCACCATAAACAAGCAGAATTTTAGAGCCATATTTCTTTATAAGTTGCGGAAGTTGATTTTCCGAATTTTTCCCAAACACTATTTTAGTTTTATTCTGATAAGTAAAATCGTTCAAAACGTTCATTCCCTTCTGAAATTTTAGGTATAGAGCTGTTGCTCTTATTTTACCATAATACGCATATATTTCAAGTGAAAAAGTGAGAAATTTGTAATAAATCACAAAAGAAAGCTATTATATTTCTATTTTATAGTTTATAAACCAAATTATAATATGCAATTCTTTACATCATAGGCATTTGCGTGTTATAATAAAAATGTATAGCTTACTAAGCATAAAATCCTTACGAAAGGAATGTTATATAAATGGCTTTCGACAGAAGCAAAATTCGTAATTTTAGTATAATAGCACATATAGACCACGGAAAAAGTACACTTGCCGATAGAATACTTGAGCAGACTCAGTCTGTTGCAATTCGTGATATGGAAGACCAGCTCCTCGATAATATGGAGCTTGAGCGTGAGAGAGGAATTACTATCAAGGCTCGTGCTGTAACACTTCTTTATAAAGCTGATGATGGTGAAGAATATATTTTCAATTTGATTGATACTCCAGGCCATGTTGACTTCAACTATGAGGTTTCACGCTCATTGGCAGCTTGTGAGGGAGCGGTTCTTGTTGTTGACGCATCACAAGGCATAGAAGCTCAAACTCTTGCAAATACTTATCTTGCAGTTGATGCAGGGCTTGAAATTGTACCAGTTATAAATAAAATAGACCTGCCAAGTGCAGACCCAGACAGAGTATGTAAAGAAATTGAAGATGTTATTGGTATTCCAGCAGAAGATGCTCCAAGGGTTTCAGCAAAGGCTGGTATAAATATTCATGAAGTTATGGAGAGAATAGTTTCAGATATTCCTGCTCCATCAGGTGATAATGATGCTCCACTTAAAGCCTTGATTTTCGATTCATACTATGACAGCTATAAGGGCGTTATTATATATGTCAGACTTATGGAAGGTCAAGTTAAGGTTGGAGATACAATAAAAATGATGAGTACAGGCTCAGAATTTACTGTTGTTGAATGTGGATTTATGAGAGCCACAAGCCTTGAACCTGCTGGAACACTTTATGCGGGCGAGGTTGGATATATTGCAGCATCAATTAAAACTGTAAGTGAGGCTCGTGTTGGTGATACTGTTACAACTAAAGAAAATCCTGCAAAGGAAGCTCTTCCAGGATATAGAGCAGTTCAGCCAATGGTTTTCTGCGGTATTTATCCAGCTGATGGCGCAAAATATGGCGACCTTCGTGATGCTCTTGAAAAGCTTGAGCTTAATGATGCGGCACTCTCATTTGAGCCTGAAACATCTGTTGCTTTGGGCTTTGGTTTTCGTTGTGGTTTCCTTGGACTTCTTCATATGGAAATCATTCAAGAGCGTTTAGAGCGTGAATATAATCTCGACCTTGTCACAACAGCACCAAGCGTTATTTATAGAATAACAATGAATGATGGCACTGTTCATATGATAGACAACCCTACAAACTACCCAGACCCATCACTTATAGCAAAAGCAGAAGAACCTATTGCAAATGCGCATATTTATGCTCCGTCAGAGTATGTCGGAAATATTATGGAGCTTTGTCAGGATAGGCGTGGTGTATTTAAGGATATGAACTATCTTGATGATGATAGAGTTGACATACACTATGAATTGCCACTCGCAGAAATTATCTATGACTTTTTCGATACACTTAAATCTCGTACAAGAGGCTATGCTTCGTTTGACTATGAATTAAAGGGTTATTCTGAATCACAGCTCGTTAAGCTTGATATTATGCTTAATGGCGATGTTGTTGACGCACTTTCATTTATAATACACGCTGATAAGGCATATGGTCGAGCAAGAAAAATGGCTGAAAAGCTAAAAGAGAAAATACCACGCCAGCTTTTTGAAGTACCAATTCAAGCTTGTATTGGTGGAAAGATTATTGCAAGAGAAACTGTTAAGGCAATGCGTAAAGATGTTCTTGCAAAATGCTATGGTGGTGATATTACCCGAAAGAAAAAGCTTCTTGAAAAGCAAAAAGAAGGTAAAAAGCGTATGCGTCAGCTTGGAAGTGTAGAAGTTCCTCAAGACGCATTTATGGCAGTTTTAAAGCTTGATAGCGAATAATTTTAGTTTAGATAATTAGTTTATATAAAATTATTCTTAGATAAAGCAAACCTCCGAACCTGTTTTAACTTAGGTTCGGAGGCTTTTTATTTATAAAATTTAAAACGCAAAAAGCTCTCTGCCGAAGCAGAGAGCTTTAATAAGACTAATATAAATTCAACAAAGTTGATAAATAAAATCCTGAAATATAATATTCCAAGCTTCTGATTATCTCTTTGTTAACGTTTTGATAACAAGAAAAGCCCAGAAATAGGGGATTTGTGTATGACAGTGTTGCATATGTGTTGTATGCAGTTAACTGCCCACACATTCCCAGGACTACTCATTACTTTAACAAAGAAAGGACTAATACTATGAAAATACATTTTGCTTACTATAACCAGTACAAGAACGGAATTGATATTGCTTTTTTGCTGATAATACACTTCTATTCTTATCCTGTGCAGAAGCTGAAAAAGAATCTCCATACTACACCTAACTCTCAAAGGCTTATTGATAACCTTGCAATTGATAATCCGCTTATGTATGCTGCACTTGCTCTTGATTGTGAGTTGCAGGATTGGGCTGATGCTATGGATGAGGATTGGAGTCCTTAATCCAAAAACATCTTTAACTATATTACTCCAAAATATTTTTCAAAAATACCTTTAACTTATCAATTACTGTTTGTTTTTTTCAAAGCCCTATTTGAGCCACCAGAGAATCTTGAAATTGGAGGTAATATTTTATCAATATCTGTTCCTGTGGTTTTTATTCCTCCATCTCTAAATGAATTCTCTATAAATTTTTTGAAGCTTCATCATGTTTTTAGTTTTTCATCTTGAATGATTTTTTTCTAAATCTTTCTCTTTTTGTTTTTTTACAAAATCTTGCCAATCCTTTTCAACATCCGTTTTTTACTGTCATTTGGGCAACAAAACCTTCAATTAAAGCTTTTTTGCTACGTAACTCAACGCTTGCATCTATTGATTTGTTAATATTAGCAAGAATTGTTTTATCTTCACAGTTCGATTCATGATATTTTACAACAAGCATCAAGATATAATCTATATTGACCTCAACCTGCTTAATAAGTTCTATTTCAAAAACTATATCATCATTAATTCGTTCTTTTTTCAATGTCACTTTTTTTTAGCATAATCTTGATATAAGTCAATGTAAATACTCTGATAATCTTGTAAATCTATAGCTAATACAGAACTATCATTTTCGAAATCATCAAAACATCTTAAAATATTTCTCAATTTCAAAATACTACCAAATAGTTTGATAAAATTTTTTTTCGTTATCCTCGCCGATGATTTGACTGCCTATCGGAAATTCATTTACCAGTCTGGTTACAAGCTCGTTATAACCTTCAATATGCTTTCCGTGCTCATCTTCATAGCCTTTCATATACTCATTGTAAGTTTTTAGAATAACCATACCTCTTGCGTTTTTATCCCCAAAAAGTGCTAAGGCATTATTAGTGGCTGTTTCAAGGTTTCTAAAACAAACAATGTTTCCAAATGTTTTAACTGAGTTCAAAATACGATTAGTACGCGCCCACGCTTGTATCAAACCATGATCCTTTAAATTCTTATCTACCCATAAGGTATTGAGAGTTGTAGCATCAAATCCGTTAGAAACATATTGACTACGATCAGCAAATCAATCTCACGATTTTTTCATTCTCAATGATACATCTTTATAATAGTTGGGAAATTTATCGGCAGATGTATCATAGCTAACCTTAAACAGCTTATTATAATCATCAATCGCACTGTCAAGAAAATCCCGTGAAGTCTGATCAAGACCACTTGTGTCAAAAATTCTCATCTTGCAAGATATCATCCGGATCTTCTTCGTTTGGATTAAAACTGAATATCGTAGCAATATTTAATTTGTGACCCGTTTCCTCCATTTGCTTTTTAAATTCATTGTAGTATGCAATCGCTGCCGGAATAGATGCAACTGCAAAAAATCGAATTAAAACCATTTACTTTTGCAGTTGATTTTTGCTCTGATACAGTATTATTCTTTGACATCGCCATTTTTTCTACATTCGTAATCACTTTATGGTCATAATAGGAACGACTTTGATTGCGATAAGTTTTCTGCTCAAAATGTTCAAGAATGTATTGTGTAATCTCAGATACTCTTTTAGGGTCAAGTAAAGCTTTTTCACGGTCAATTGCCTTTACTTGCTTATCGTATAAAAAGCTCAGGGTTTTTGATCGTGTTGATATAATCAATTCTAAAAGGCAATACATTACCATCATGGATAGCATCAACAATGGTGTATGCGTGTGCAGTGGTCTTACTTTATTTCCGTTTTCATCCGGTTCACCGCCGAAAACCTGTGCTGTGGTACGCATATTCGGAGCGTTGGAACTGTTCGAGTTTATTGCAAAAATAGGGGTGCCTGTAAACCCGAAGATATGATAATTTTTAAAGTGCTTTGTAATAGACTTGTGCATATCTCCAAACTGAGAACGATGGCATTCATCAAAAATCATAACAATATGTTTTTTATAAACTTCATGTTCTTTGTTCTTGGATATGAATTTATCTAACTTTTGAATGGTTGTGATGATGATTCTTGCATTATCATCTTCCATTTGTTTTTGCAGAATTTTAGTAGAGGTGTTGCTGTTGGCAGCACCTTTTTCAAATCTGTCATATTCTTTCATTGTCTGATAGTCAAGATCTTTCCTATCGACAACAAATAATACTTTATCAATGAAATTCAATCCTTGAGCAAGCTGTGCGGTTTTAAAGCTGGTTAAAGTCTTGCCGCTTCCGGGTGGTATGCCAAATGTAACCGCCTGCCTCTTTTCTGCCGGTTTTTTTTTGAGATTAGTAGAAACGATAATGCGGTTTAGATTTTTTCAGTTGCCGCAATTTGATAAGGACGCATTACCAATAGTAAATCATCTGAAGTAAACACACAGTAACGAGTCAAAATATTAAGCAGCGTATGTTTTGCAAAAAAGGTTTTTGTAAAGTCCACAAGGTCCGGGATGGTACGGTTTTTTTCATCCGCCCAATAACTTGTAAATTCAAAGCTATTAGAAGTCTTTTTCTTTTTTGCTGCGTTTTTTTCTGCATTATCTTTGATATGCTGAAATCTTGTTGTATTAGAATAATACTTTGTGTGTGTACCATTGAGATTACAAACAGCTGTACATACTGATACAATCCGCTGCCTGCCCAAAAAGCTGTCACGCTGGTATCGATTGATTTGGTTAAACGCTTCTCGAATTGCGTTTCCTCGTTTTTTAAGCTCAATATGCACCAATGGCAAATCCGTTTACCAAAATCGTCACATCATAACGAGTATCATGCTTTCCGCCATCTTCTTCATACTGGTTTATTACCTGCAAATGATTGTTATGAATGTTGGTTTTGTCGATCAGTTTGATGTTTTTACATATCCGTTATCAAGGGTAATGTTTTGCAGATACTCTTCCTGTATTTTGCGGGTTTTCTCTACAATTCCATCATTACCGTTTGAAATAACGCTGTTGTAAAAGTCGTTCCACTCTTTATCGAAAAAGGTGTAATTATTCAGTTTTTCAAGCTGTGTACGGAGGTTGTCAATTAAGTCCTGTTCGCTTTTTATAGTAATGTATTCGTAGCCTTGACTGACAAGGCGATTTATAAAATCTTGTTCAAGCGCCGCTTCGCTTTGATAGTCGGTGCTTTTTCTTTTTTCAGGTGTGTATTCAGCCACCACCGTACTTTCAGTAGAGCTTGCCACAATTTCAAAGTTATTCATTTTCCGTTGCCTCCTTTTTCTTAAAAGTTAAGAGCTTATCTCTGTAATATTCATATTGCTTTTGTCTCGCTTCAATTTCGGCAGGTAATCCCTCACTGATATCATTGCAAAGCTTATCGAATCGATCAAGAATATCAACAATGTGCTGTTGTTCTGCAAGTGACTTTTCCTTGTCTTCTGGATATGGAATTGGCACAGGGAAGTTGTTAAGCATTGGTCTTCTTATGGAAGTCACTGATGAATGAAAAGAATTTTTTTCAATATAAGATAGAAAAGCACTTTTCATATAATAAAAATAATATTTAGGTATGACATCATCGGTGTTAATGTGAATGCGATATGCTCTTTGATGTAAAGCATATTTACCCTCTATATAATGAAAAATTTTACCTACACCCACTCCGTCTCCGGAAGTTATAATTGCAATCTCATCAAATTCATAACTATCTTTTCTTCTCACTTCTTGTGAACGCACAAAAAACGGATATTCTCCTATTTCTAATTCTTCATTTGTATTACTGCTTCCAGTTCCGATATCTGCAATTTCTTGTAATGGTTTATAAAGAACATTATCAGAAAAAACGAACAAATTATCTCTATAATACTCATATTGCTGTTTTCTCGCAGTGAGCTCCGCCGTGAGTTCCGCAGTGAGTTCCGCAGTGAGTTCCGTAAATTTATCCAATATACGAACAATCTCCTCTTGAACTGGTAGAGGAGGAGTAGGAACAAGAAAGTTTTCTATACTTGAAATATGAACATGAGGAACACCTCCTCCTTTTTTAGTATCATATATTTTTTCTTGAATATTTAATAAGTAATGATAAATATACCTAGTATTTAGATTTTTACTCCCTTTAATAGAAAAGGCATCATTCACAAATATCGGTTCATTCCAATATTGAACATATCCAGCACCTGCACCACTGCCAGCTATTGTAATAGTTTCCCCATATCTATTAGCAGTATCACAATAAAACGCAGGCTCTTTTCCTCCTGAAATGACTGGAATCTGTCCTTCGGACAAAGTTTTTTTAGTAGCTGATGTTCCTCTTTTCATTTCAGTGCATTCTTTTAAGCGTATATATTCTACACCCTCTGGGCAAAGTTCATTTATAAGTTGTTCTAATAATTTACTCATTTTCTTCACCTCCGGTATGCCAGCCTAAGGTACCTATCGCATCCATTAATTCTCTGTTTGTTTTTATTTTTTCCAGCACACCTGTAACTAATCGATAAAAAGCATCAAATTTTTGTAATGCCTCATCTTCGTCATAATCTCCATGAACTACATCACTAAGCTCACCAAATAGTTTATAGCCATCTTCAGCAAATTCCGAAGGGATAATATTACATTGATCTTTTACTGGTGTAAGAATCTGAATAAATGGTTTAAGATTGCCGTTTGCTTTCCTCGTTTCAATGGGAGGATTTGCAGCCTCTGCTGTTTGAGTAATAATTCTTTCAAAAACCTTTCTCAAATAAACAATAGACCCTGCTCCAAATCCTTCCCTTGCTGCTTTTTTGGCTTTTTCCAAAGCGTTTGTAAAATCACCGTAAGTTTCAGTATTGAATGAAACTGCTTCCGAAAATTTCTCACTTCTTTTTGCAATACGCACATAAGGATATTGATTATATATATTATCTTCTTCTCTGCACTCAAGCAAAAACCACATTTGCACAGAAGCACCGCAACGAGGGCATTCGAGAACACAGTCAATGCTGACAGTCTTTTCGTTTACACCAATGCAGAACAAGTCTTCCCCAGAGTAAAATGTTCGCTGATCGCCGCAATTATTACAATAATAATTTAATGCAACTTTACCAACCGCTATTTTTTAGAATTTCCGGTTTTAAGCTTTCTACTGCCCAAAAAGCCTTCTATTTGTACATAATCTGTTGTTATCGGTTTTGATAACACATCTGATAATCTCATACATTACGCCTCTTCAATTTCCGCTATAATCGCATCAATTTCGGCACGCAATGTATTTTCACGCTGAACAATTTCAGATATTTGCTTGTTAAGGACATCTATATCAATAACTTCTCTTGTATCCTCACTCTCTACATAAGTTGATACCGAAAGATTGTAATCTGCATTTTCAATATCTTCCTGTTTAACAAGAGCAGTAAAGTGTTTTTCCGTCTTTCGGTTAATATAAGCGTTTAATATATTCTGAATATTATTAGGCTCATCGCTTGATGTTCCATCCCCCAATTTATTGCTGTTGGTAGACTTAACAAATTCTTTTGAAGCGTCAATAAACAGAGTTTGGTTGTCAACTTTTGATTTTTTGAGAACCATAATGCAAGTCGCAATGCTCGTTCCATAGAAAAGATTATCGGGCAGCTGAATGATACATTCGATATAGTTATTATCAATTAGATATTTTCTGATTTTCTGTTCCGCACCGCCACGGTACATAATACCAGGAAAACAAACAATAGCCGCCGTTCCGTCTGTAGCAAGCCAATGCAGACAATGCATAATAAAAGCAAAGTCCGCTTTTGATTTAGGAGCTAATACACCGGCAGGAGAAAAACGAGGATCGTTTATCAGTGTTCCGTTGTCAGAACCTTCCCATTTAATAGAGTACGGAGGATTTGAAACAATGGCTTCAAACGGTTCTTCATCCCAATGTTTAGGATCAGTCAAAGTGTCCCCGTGTTCAATGCTGAACTTATCGTAACCTATGTCGTGTAAGAACATATTGATGCGGCAAAGGTTATAAGTTGTAATGTTAATTTCCTGACCAAAGAATCCATTACGGACATTGTCTTTACCAAGAATTTTTGCAAACTTCAAAAGTAACGAACCGCTTCCCACAGCAGGATCGTATACTTTATTTACTTCTGTTTTCATTTTACCGTTATTATCAAGAAGTGAAATTTTTGTCAGAAGCTCAGATACCTCTTGTGGGGTAAAAAATTCGCCGCCGCTTTTTCCGGCGTTAGAAGCGTACATTCCCATCAGATACTCATAAGTATCCCCAAATGCATCAATGGAATTATCTTGATAATTACCAAGATCCATATCCCCGATAACAGTAATTAATCTTTTAAGCCTTTTGTTTCTTTTAATAACTGTTGGTCCGAGCTTATTGCTGTTCACATCTATATCATCAAACAGTCCTTTAAAATTTTCTTCGCTTGGACTTCCAATGGCAGAGGCTTCGATGTTCTTAAAAATCTCTTGTAGTTTTTCATTTAGATTTTCGTCCAAGTCACTAATTTCAATTTCCTTACCATTTTTTTCAGACTTTTCTTTAACTTCTTTATCTTCTTTTCTAATTTTCAATAATAAATTATTAAACAATTCAGTTGGCTTGATAAAGAATCCCTTTTCTTGCACCATTTCATCTCTAATGCTTTCTGCTACATCATCATCAATCTTGGCATAATCAAACTCATTATTTCCTGCATCCCATTCCCCTTTATTTATGTAACTTGTAAGATTTTCAGATATGTATCTATAAAACAGTATACCTAAAACATACTGTTTAAAAAAATCCCAGCCATCAACGCTGCCCCTAAGTTCATTAGCAAGTGTCCATATTGTACGATGATAAAGTTCATTTCTTTCTTGTTCTCTTTTATTATCACTCATTTTTTGCAATCTCCATTCTTAAGTATTTTTTTTTGTAATTTATGTTTTTTCGCAATTCACTGCACAACTCTTTATCTTTTAATATTTCAGCAATATCAGCAGGCACTTCATTTCGCTCTTGTGCAGCCAAGTCAAAAAAATAAATTTCTTTTGCTCTTCTGTTGGATTCAACAACTTTAGCATTGCAAATTGTCTTTCTGGAGGAGGTGGATTAACTTTACCACTTAAAATGTCATAAAAATACGGTTTTTTATACCGAGTGTGGTGTAAAACTTGATATTTGATAAGTTTGCCTCTTTTATCATTTGTGCAAGTAAATTGCAAAATTTAATAGAATTATCATTATCCAAGTAATCACCACCATTTTTTAATTTAGTATGTAAGTATACATACTTACATAACTATCATTTTTTCTAATAAAAAATCAACAAGAATCAATCGTGTATTTATTGATTCTTGCTGGTTTTTATAGACGATAGATTTCTTATCTATTATATCTCTATGTGTATTTATATTTTATTCATCCTTTTACTTTTCCCTCATACATCTCCCACAATCTCTTCTGCTCTGCTCCTATCCTCAATATCTCCTGCAAATCCCTCACCATCGCCTCAACATTAGCATCCATCTGCTCAACAGTACCAGTGTGATTACCTGCCGAAATCTCCCATTGAACACTCTCTTTAGAGTAATATTCTTTAGTCTCCACATTCATATATCCATACAACGAATATGAATAGCCACTGCTTTTCTCTAGGAATATCGGTGCTACTTCCCCTTTAGAAGTTTTCCATCTCATCAGCCTTGGAAACCAACACAAGCCTTCTTTTATCAGTTCCTTGAATGCCTCAAGCAGCTTGCCCAGCTCATTCAATATTCCACGGAATGAGTTTCCTGCTGCCCTCTATTGTCTTATCCGCTTCTACCTGATTGGCATATTCTTCTATCGTAGGTGCAAACAATCTGAATGACGATACAAAATTCTTGATTCTATCAAGCAATTTTGCAGCATCTTCTGCTTTTTCAATAGCACTTGCCAGCTCTTCATTTACTGATTGAAGTTTTGCCCTCTTTTTCGTCAAGTTCCATTGATATCTGTTTTGATTCTCTACTATCCATTTCTGATAGTGACTTAGTAATCCGCCGCATACTTTCCAGGCATGAAATATCAGATTCCAGTTTTTCTTTTTTATCCATATATTCTTTTTCAAAGGCTTTGTTTGTCTTAACTGCCCTATCCGATTCTTCCACCTGCTTTTGTAATTGTGTCAAATGCTTTGTCTCCTGAGCCACCTTATACTCCGCAACGGATAAATCGTGATTTCGACCTTTTGACTTTTCTTTTATCTGTTCTCCAAACCAGTCATCGACCTCTTTATTAGCCACATCACGAAGCTCATCCTGTAGCACTCGAGATAAAACTTCTTTAGTGAATACCTTTCTTTTTGATACCTGCTTGTTAAGACCTTTCTTATATCCACCTGCCACCGGAACTCCGACAATGTGCATATGCGGACTGTCCTCATCAAGATGAACCACAGCATTTGCAACTACAAACTGTGGAAGCCGCTTTCTAAGCTCGTCCAGTATTATCTGATATGACAATTTCATATATGACTTCATATCATCAAATTGCTTCCAGAACTCCCTATCGCCTATCTGAATAATTATCTCTACTGCCATATCCTGCTCCTTATCTGCGACATGTTCAAAATAATCTTCTATTTTTCGGTCTGGTCGTGTCTGCTTTTTATTATATTCTTCTAATGCCTCATCGAATTCTTTATGGTATACTGTTTTTACATCATCAATCAGATTTGATGTACCATATATGATACAAATGTTGTCTTTGCTATAATCTGATGATTTATATTTTCTCAGGTTATGCTTTGCAACAGCTGCAAGCTTAGATTTCGATGTAATGGCACTTTTCTTATTGCTCACATGAGCTGTATATGAAATATTTCCCATTCGCATCTCCTTATCTGTACTACCTTTTTATCTGTTAAATCTATCGGAGCAGTGCCGTTATCATCTTGGCTCTGCCACAGATGATAACCCCCTAGCAGTTTTGGCAAGCCAAAATTGCAGTGGGCTCTCCGAGGGTTTTATTATATTATCTTTACTATTACCAAGAGTTTAATAATCTGTACTTTTTATAGTTGCAGACTCTAAACTCTTCCTAGAATTTAGAATCTGTTTTTCCAAACATCCAGATTGTTAAACTCTTTATTCTGGCATTATCCAGGTCCAGTAAATTGTTCCATCTTCTGCCTTTTCTTTATCTGACGTTATTCCCAGCTTTTTCTTTGCCGATAGAAGAGTATTTCTCTTAATGCTCCTTTTTTGCAGCTTCCATCATTATTTCATTAGACGGAATTACCTTAGTTTGAACCAAAGTATTCTTTGATAAAATTCTCCGCAATGTCGAGCTTCTTTTTTTTCCTCTTCCTTCATTGCCGGATAACAGCTCATCTATTGTGATGTCATATGGTCCTATGCAGACCATTCCATTATCCTCAGTCATTTCAAATCCTATCGCATCCCCTGCCGGAGCTAATGAAGATTTATCATGTGCCATTATTCTTATATTAGGTTTATCACGAAGCCTCGCAACCAGCAGAACACTTCTGGCAGTTGCCTGTATATCAATAGAACCAAGTCCTCTGTATGTTGATTTGCTGCCAGATGCCTTATTCATATGACCAATAAGAATAATTGCACAATTATGCTTTTCTGCTATTATTCCAAGATGCTTTAACACCGGTCTTATTTCATTTGCTCTGTGCATATCAACTGTAGCTCCGATATATGCCTGAATCGGATCAAGAATGATTAACCTTGCCTTAGTCTCGATTATTGCCTGCTCCAGCCTATCATCTGTCATTTGATAATTCCTTATCTGTCTCATCAATAACCCGAATCATGTAACAATCTGCTCCTGCCTTTTTAATCTGGGCTTAATTGTATCTTCAATTCCATCTTCTGCTGTCTGATATATGATATGAATAATAGGTTCATATTCCTTATCATCGTCACAGGGAGCGGCAAGCCCCCTGCTAAGAGCTGCCGCTAACTTGAGAACCAAAGTTGTCTTTCCTTCTCCCGGATCTCCTTCAATAATTGTTATCTTTCCGTATGGTATATATGGATACCATAGCCATTCCACCTCCTTTGAAACCACATCCTCCATATGAATAAGTTTCAGTTCAACATTCTGTTTTTCAACCATGTTTATCCTCCTTGCTATACTGCTTCTTTGTTAAAATATCCTGTTTCTTCCCAAACTTTTTTATCCGGACAATAATAGCTGAACTCATTTGAACTCCCTACCTTTATTGCCGTTCCAAATTTGAGTAATCCTTGTTGTATTCCCAGCCTTACATACTGTGCGTCCTTCCCTATTGCACTTGCAATTTCTTTTATTGGTACATTTCTCCCTGTAAAAGCTGGTAAATCACCCTGATAGATAACTTCTGGCATCTCTACCACCTCCTCTTTTTATATAGAGCATTTCTTGCTCTGTTATATTTTGTATTATACAGACCTTTATTTGCTCTGTCAATAGTTTAAAATTTAATGTTGACTATTAAATATTAGTGTGTTACATTTACAATCACAGGAGGTTGAGACAATGAATACCGGTAAAAAGATTAAATTAATACGAACCTTTCGTGGTTTAACCCAGAAAGAACTAGGCGAAGCTTGTGGAATACATGAAGTTGCAATCCGTAAGTATGAGCTTGGAAAGAATCTTCCTAAGCCTGAACAGCTTAGAAAGATTGCAGATGCACTTGGTGTCAATGTTAATTCATTGATGGAATTTGATATCGAAGCAGATGGCGATGTACTACCATTACTATTTGCTATTGATGAATCATTTGACATTTCTATCAAGGATTTAGACGGAGAGCCCGGCATATTCTTTTCCAATAAGAATCTTGTACAGTTCTTAAAGGACTGGCAGGCTATGAAAGAATTACTTGATAATGGCAGCCAGACACAGGATAATTACGAGATATGGAAGACAATTCGCCCAAGTGTGACAAAGGTAACCCACGAATAACAATCATTTTATCCGTTTGCTATCAGCTTTCTAGTAAATAGCGAAAGGATGGTGCTTATGAAGTTACCCAACGGATATGGAAGCGTTGTAAAACTTTCCGGCAAAAGAAGAAAACCTTATCAAGTGAGAAAAACTGTAGGCTGGCACTACGATGAGGCGAAAGACAAACAGGTTCAGGATATGATTACAATTGGATATGCAGCTACCAGAGCTGATGGCTTGCAAATGCTTGCTGATTACAATAATAATCCATTTGATACCAAGGCTGCCAAGATGACATTTTCAGATGTCTATGAAGAATGGTCAAAGCGTAAGTTTCCTACTATATCTGAATCTAATGTAAAAGGATACACAGCATCCTATAAATCCTGTGAACCCCTTTACAACAAAATTTTCAAGGATATTAAATTAGTTGATTTACAGACTGTTATTGATACCTGCGGTAAGAATTTTCCTACTCTCAAGAAAATCAAAGTCCTGTTTAACCAGCTATTTGATTATGCTTTGAAAAATGATATTTGCAACAAAGATTATTCAAGCTTCGTTGATATTGTTCAATACAAGGATCGTAATCCTAACAAATACGATAGAAACAAGTTTGAGAAAAATGAAATTGATATTATCTGGGAACAAAAGGAAGACAAATATTATCAGATAGTATTGATGCTCCTATATAGCGGAGTCCGTATATCTGAAATGCTTGATTTGAAGAAAGAGAATGTTCATCTGAATGAACAGTATTTTGATGTTATCTGTAGTAAAACAGAAAATGGTATCAGAAAAGTTCCAATAGCAGACAAAGTTCTGCCATATTACAAAAGCTTGGTATGAATCCTGCCCTGAATGTGAATATTTACTTCATACAGAAGCTGGAAAACATTTTGAATACCGAAACTACTACGATAGCTATTTCAAGCCATTGATGGAACAGCTAGGTATTAATCGTACACCTCACTGCTGCAGACATACATGCATCTCAATGTTAGCAGAAGCTGGTATTAACCAGACGATTATCAAAAAAGATTGCAGGACACTCAGGTGCAATGACACTCACAGAGAAAGTGTATACCCACTTTGATATAAAGGAGCTTGTAGATGCGATTAATAAGATTTAAACAAAGAAAAGGACATTCCCCAGTATCTCTACTGAAAAATGTCCTATACATATCAATATCTTTGTTGCATACCTGCTGCATATGTGTTGCATTCGATGTAAATTCCAACACATCTGACAGCATTCCACAACTTCTGTAACCCTTGAAAAATGGGCTTTTCTTGATATCTTCGTTCTTGGAAGATTATCTCTTTGAGAACTGTGGA
>VOFK01000628.1_pt1 | contig 41654 bp, 34 predicted proteins | sample 5384121 | NCBI WGS metagenome assembly VOFK01 (sample SAMN12384730, study PRJNA508395) | human gut metagenome | isolation source: healthy gut J | host: Homo sapiens | reverse complement strand
AACCTGCCCTTTAGACACGAGACAACATTCCGAAAGTGCTAATACCGCCGGATGTGATCTCATCTTGCCGCAGGATGAAAAGATAACCTCTACAAGTAGCTATCGCTAAAGGATGAGCCTGCGTCTGAATTAGCTAGTTGGTAGTGTAACGGACTACCTAAGGCGATGATCAGTAGCCGGTCTGAAGATGAACGGCCACATTGGGACTGAGACACGGCCCAAACTCCACGGGGAGGCAGCAGTGGGAATCTTCCGCAATGGACGAAGTCCTGACGAACAACGCCGCGTGAGTGATGATGGATTTCGGTCTGTAAAAAGCTCTGTTGTTATGACAACAGTGTGTAGACAATGCATTGCAATGACGGTAGTAACGAGGAAGCCACAGCTACTACATTACTTAACCCGCAGTAATACGTAGAGTGGGCTTGGTGTCCGGAGTGGGCATGCAAGAGCATGTGAGCGGCTTAATGAGTCGGCGTGAAAATGCGGGAGCTCAACCGGCGTATGGCGCTGGGAAACTGTTAAGGCTTGAGTGCAGGAGAGGAAGGGGAATTCCCAGTGTAGCGGTGAAATGCGTAGATATTGGGAGGAACACCAGTGGCGAAGGCGGCCTTTCTGGGCCGTAACTGACGCTGAGGCGCGAAAGCGTGGGGGAGCAAACAGGATTAGATACCCTGTTGGTCCACGCCGTAAACGATGAATGCCTAGGTGTAGGGGGTATCGACCCCCTTCTGTGCCGCAGTTAACACAATAAGTATTCCGCCTGGGGACTACGGCCGCAAAGGTTGAAACTCAAAGGAATTGACGGGGGCCCGCACAAAGCAGTGGATTATGGGGGTTTAATTCGACGCAACGCGAAACCTTACCGGCTTGACATCCATTGAACGCTCTAGAAATCCAAGGTCCCTTCGGGGACATCAAAACAGGTGGTGCATGGTTGTCGTCAGCTCGTGTCGTGAATGTTGGGTTAGAATCCCCAACGAAGCGCAACCCCATCTATGTTGTTACCAGCAAACAAGTAAGTTGGGGACTCATGGGGGAGACTGCCAGGGACAAACTGGAGGAAGGCCGAAGGGGATGACGTCAAGGTCATCATGCCCCTTATGTCTTGGGCTACACGTACTACAATGGTCGGAAACAGAGGGGAAGCGAAGCCGCGAGGCAGAGAGCAAACCCCAGAAACCCGATCTCAGTTCGGATCGCAGGCTGCAACCCGCCTGCGTGAGTCGGAATCGCTAGTAATCGCAGGTCAGCATACTGCGGTGAATACGTTCCCCGGCCTTGTACACACCATGTCATCACACACGAAAGCCCAGTAACACCCAAGCCGGTGAGGTAACCTATAGGGCGAGCCAGCCGTCACAAAAGTGGGGCCGATGATTGGGGGTGAAGTCATCCTGGTAACTCAGCGGAGGGTGCGGCTGGATACCTCCTTTCTATGGAGACAGCATGAGATAGTAAAGAGATATCTGGGCGGGCTAAGTCATTACATTAGTTGAAGTTAATGTTTAGTTTTGAAGGCTTGCCTTCTTTTTTGGGTATGAAAACCATATAAACCAAACAATTTATTATAATGATGAGTGAGTAATGTAGACACACAAACCTCTAATCAAAGCCCTTTATTTGATGAAGTTAACAAAGAAAGATCTAGGAACGTAAGTTTCTTAGCAGCTGAGAGATCCAAGCTACTAAGGCGCGCCCACAGGTGGATGCCTAGGCATAGAGCGAAAGGACGCGAGTAGCTGCGAAACCTGAGGAACTGCAAGCAAGTATTGAGTCAAGTGGATGATATGTCCGAATGGAAACATCACGTCATGGATGGTCACCCGCAAGGGGAGGGGAACTTGAGGGGAACGACATCTGAAGCGCGGAGGAAGAGAAATCCAAACGGATACTGGTAGCGAAGCGGTAGAAGACAGGAGAGCCAAACCGAGAAGCTCCACGACTTTTCGGGGTTGAGGACCGGCAGAATCAGTCAGGCTGATTGGATTACCTGGAAAGGTGGCGAGAGAGATGCAAGCCCCGTGGGCGAGGCAGGAGGCAGAGGAGGCCGAGATCAGAGTGATTACACAGCACGAGGAATTTGTGGCGGGAGCAGGGGACCAAGGCTAAAGCTACTTGGCGACCGATGCTGCACATAATTTGCAAATGAGGAAAGATTGAAAAAGACCCGGGAGGTGAAATAGTACCGGAAACCCGTATGTCTGCGAGCAGTCGAAGCAGAAAACGGCGTGCACTGTGAAGAATAGAACCAAACGAGTTATCTGCTGCTAGCGAGGTTAAAGTGGAGAGACACGGGCCGCACGGCAGCTAGAGAGTCGCCAAGAGAGGGGCGCTAGTTGAGTGTAGGTGGGACCCGAGGCGCAGTGATCTACCATGTCATCAGGTTGAAGCGCAGGTAAAAATTGCGTGGGATGACGAGATGTGGGGACCCAGTTGATAATTCCAATCGAACGCGGAGATAGCTGGTTCTCCCAGAAAACTTTAGAGGCTAGCCTGAGGTAGTAAGTATAGGCGGTAGAGCACTGATCCGGGCTAGGGGCCGTAAGGTTTGCCGAACCCTGTCAAACTCGAATGGATATACTGTAGAGCCTTGGAGGTCAGACTACAGTGATAAGATCCGTGGTCAAAAGGAAACAGCCCAGACCACCAGCTAATCCCCAATGTCGTACTAAAGTGGAAAAGGATGTGGGGTTTTCATAAACAACCAGGATGTTGGCTCAGAAGCAGCCACCATTTAAAGTGCGTAATAGCTCACTGGTCGAGAGACCCTGCGCCGAAGATTCCAGGGCTAAAAGTACAGAAACCAGAAGCTGTGGCTGTATACGTAAAGTATACAGGGTAGGGGAGCGTTCCCATAGGGTAGAAGTCGAACTGGAAGGTTCGGTGGACTTGTGGGAGGTAGTAAGGAATGTTGGTATGAGTGGCGAAAAGGTGAGAATCCTTTCCACCAGAAGCATAAGGATTCCTGAGCAACGATCGTCGTCTCAGGGTAAGTCAGGACCTAATCCGAGGCAGAGGCGTAGGAGATGGACAACTGGTTGATATTCCTGTACCGGTAGTAATTGTTTGAGCAATGGGTGACACAGAAAGGCAGGCAAGCATGCGAATGGAAGAGCGTGTGTAAGCGTGTAGGGTGGTGCATAGGCAAATCCGTGCACTGAAAGCCTGAGGCGTGATGCGGAGTGAGCAGAGATGCGAGCAGAAGTTGTTGACCCACACTGTCGAGAAAAGCTTCTGGTGAGAGCTACCGCCCGTACCGTAAACCGACACAGGTATGCGGGGAGAGAATCTAAGGTGCGCGGGAGAACACTCGTTAAGGAACTCGGCAAAATGCCTCCGTAACTTCGGGATAAGGGGTAGCCACTGTTGTGAAGTCCCATGCGGATGGAGCATAGAGTGGTCGCAGAGAAGAGGCCCAAGCGACTGTTTACCATAAACACAGGTGCCTGCTAAAGCGAAAGCTGACGTATAGGTGCTGACACCTGCCCAGTGCCGGAAGGTTAAGGAAGGATGTTCGGAGTAATCCAAAGCATTCGACTGAAGCCCCGGTGAACGGCGGCCGTAACTATAACGGTCCTAAGGTAGCGAAATTCCTTGTCGGGTAAGTTCCGACCCGCACGAAAGGTGTAACGATTTGGGCACTGTCTCAACGAGGGACCCGGTGAAATTGAAATACCTGTGAAGATGCAGGTTACCCGCGACTGGACAGAAAGACCCCATGGAGCTTTACTGTAACCTGACATTGGGTTTTGATACATTACGTACAGGATAGGTGGGAGGCATGGAAAGCTGGACGCTAGTCTGGCTGGAGCCGACGTTGGGATACCACCCTTGATGTATTGAAATTCTAACCGCGAGAGTAACGAAATCCGGGACAGTGTCAGGCGGGCAGTTTGACTGGGGGCGGTCGCCTCCGAAAAAAGTAACGGAGGCGCCAAAGGTTCCCTCAGCGCGGCCGGAAATCGCGCGAAGAGTGTAAAGGCAGAAGGGAGCTTGACTGCGAGTCAAACACGACGAGCAGGTACGAAAAATGGGGCTTAGTGATCCGGTGGTACCGAGTGGAAGGGCCATCGCTCAACGGATAAAAGCTACCCTGGGGATAACAGGCTAATCTCCCCAAGAGTCCATATCGACAGGGGAGGTTTGGCACCTCGATGTCGGCTCATCACATCCTGGGGCTGAAGTCGGTCCCAAAGGGTTGGGCTGTTCGCCCATTAAAGTGGTACGTGAGCTGGGTTCAGAACGTCGTGAGACAGTTCGGTCCCTATCCATCGCGGGCGCAAGAGATTTGAAGGGGGCTGCTCCTAGTACGAGAGGACCGGGTGGACGAACCGCTGGTGTACCAATTATCCCGCCAGGGGTACAGTTGGGTAGCTACGTTCGGAAAGGATAAACGCTGAAAAAGCATCTAAGCGTGAAACCAGCCTTAAGATGAGATCTCTCATAGAGCAATCTAGTAAGACACCTTAAAGAAGATGAGGTTGATAGGTCGGGGAGTGTAAGTACAGCAATGTATTGAGCGGACCGATACTAATATGTCGAGGGCTTGACTTAAGTGACGCCCCTGACAGAGGCAAGCGCAAGCGAAGCCAATGGCAGGAAAGGTTGAACTTATATCGAAAAAGCGACCTGAGGGGAGCGTTTTCGATGAAAGTGAATCGCCGAAAAAGAAAAAAACACACAGCAAACTCAAAAGTTTGTACTCTTCTATATAGTTTTGAAGGCTTAAAGACCTTCAAGGATATCGTAAAATTTCTTCCCTGTTCAGTCAGGAATTTTGCGTTAGCCTGCGGCACTATTGTTAGCGTCGCAAAAGCTGCTCCTAAACAATAGGCGCAAGCGTCAATCCGGTGGCGATAGCTAAGGGGACCCACCTGTTCTCATCCCGAACACAGTAGTTAAGCCCTTAAACGTCGAAAGTACTTGGCTGGAAGCGGCCTGGGAGGATAGAAAGCTGCCGGTTAGTAAAAGGACCTATACCTTATGGTATAGGTCCTTTTGTCATGTTATAAATACTGAAATTGAATAAACGGAATATTTATTTTTATGGAGAAACTTTATTGTTTAACCCTTACTTATACTTTAAAAACTTATTGTTATCGATAAGTTCTTAAATGACATATTAATTTAACTATGGTCGTTTGTACATTTTATCAGGATATGTTATCTTAATCTTAGCAAGAGGATCCCTTCGCTGTAGTAAAAGATCTTTGAAAGAAATAAAAATATTAATAAGACCGTTAAGGAGTGATTTATATGTCATTTAAATACAAAAGATTAGATAAAAATGATGCTGCTGTTTTGCTCATTGATCATCAGACCGGATTGTTTAATCTGGTTCGGGATTTTGAACCGATTCAATTTAAGAATAATGTTTTAGCGCTTGCGGACAGTGCTAAATTCTTTAATCTTCCTACTATTCTCACTACTAGTTTTGATAATGGCCCTAATGGTCCATTACTTCCTGAAATTATAGAAATGTTTCCTGAAGCTCCACTTATCAGACGTCCGGGACAGATTAATGCCTGGGACAATGAAGAGTTTGTTGCGGCAGTCAAAAAGACTGGTAAAAAACAATTGATTATAGCGGGTATCGTAACTGATGTCTGTGTGGCCTTTGCAGCTTTATCAGCTGTTGAAGCAGGTTATGAAGTTTTTGTAGTAACAGACGCTTCCGGTACCTTTAATGCAGAAGTACGTGATGCTGCGTGGAGACGTATGGAAGCTGCGGGCGTACAGCTGGTAAACTTCTTTAGCGTCGCCTGTGAGTTACATCGCGATTGGCGTAACGATATGGAAGGGCTGGCTGCTTTACTTGGAAAATACATTCCAGCCTATCAAAATATTATGACAAGCTTTAGTGCAAAATAATAAGCAGATAGTGGAATATAATAAATGGAAAGATCCCTGAATTCTATTGCTGAATTCAGGGATTTCTTTGTGTCTAAGACTTTCAGCACTGGTATGTATAGGTAATTTAGGTGTTTTTTTGACAAACTTATGATATAATTGCTCTAGTTATATGAATGTCGGAAATAAGGGTGAATTTATATGCGTATAGTAATAGTCGGAGCTGGCAAACTGGGGTACAGTATTGCTCAGTTACTGGCCGAAGATCAGTATGATGTGGTAGTCGTTGAAATCGATGAAAAACGTCGCGAGGTAGTAAAAAATTCCTTGGATGTATTGACTATTGGCGGCAATGGATGCAGTCCTAATACATTGGACGATCCGGATATCAGAGACGCCGATGTGCTGATCGCATCTACGGATAGTGATGAAGTCAATATGGTTACCTGTATGATGGCTAAAAACTATGGCGTCAAGCACACCGTTGCCCGTATCAGAAATACGGAGTATGCTTTGACTGCGAAGGATTTACTTAATCAAGGAATGAATATTGATTTGATCTTAAATCCGGAACGCATTACTGCTACTGAAATAAATCATATTTTAATGACTCCTTCTGCTTTGGATGTAGATGATTTTGCCGAGGGCAAGGTAAGGATGTTTGAGGCGCGGATGAGCGACGCTTCTCCGTATGTAGGTGTACCTCTGAAAGATTTGGAAATTCCCAAGCAGATACTGATTGCTATGCTGTTTCGCCGGCATAAGATGATTATTCCTCATGGCGATGATATGCTGGAGCCTGGTGATAATGTTTATTTTGTTGGACAGCAAAGTGCTATTAAGGAATTTGAGGAAACTTTCGTTAATACTTATGAAAAAATAGAACGGGTTATGATCATAGGTGCTGGACGCACCGGCAGATTTTTGGCTCCTATGCTGGAAGAGCAGGGACTGTTCGTTAAAGTTATTGAGAAGAATAAAGACCGCTGTCAGCTGATTGCGCAAAAGCTGGAAAATGGTATTGTTTTGTGTGGTGATGGCACAGATATTGATTTATTGACAGAAGAAGGCATTGCCGAGGCTGATGTCGTTATCTGCATTACTGAAGATGATAAGCTGAATTTACTGTTGGCACTGATGGCAAAGCACCTGGGCGCAAAAAAAACTATCGTCCGTGTTGCCCGTAACGAATATGTGGAGCTGATGGAGAAGGTCGGTGTCGATATCGTACTTTCGTCACGTTTGCTGAGTTCCGGCGAAGTGCTGCGTTTTGTGCGCAAAGGCGGTATTGTTTCTGTTTCACTGCTGGAAGGTGCAAAAGCAGAAGCGTTGGAAATTATTCTACCTGATGACTGTGAGGTCATAGGTAAAAGTTTGAAGGATATCAAGCTGCCGCGGGCTTGTCTGGTCTGTGCAGTAGTTCACGATAATGAAGCCGTAGTTCCTAATGGTAATACGGTATTATATGCCGGAGATAGAATTATTATTTTCGTCAAGAGTGAATTTGTAAAACGCGTTATGCCGTTTTTTGAAAGTAGAGGATAATCAATGAATATCAGGCTTGTGATGTATCTGCTGGGTAAGCTGAGCATCGCCTGTGCCGTAGCAATGGTCGTGCCGATGATAACGGCCCTGTTGTTAGGGGAATACATGTTCCTGGGCTTTATCTTTTCTTTTATGATCTGTGCATTTATTGGTGGTGCGCTGATAGGTAATGGTGAAAAGAACAAACGTGCTCATCTTAATTTGCGCGAGGCTTTGGCAACAGTGGGCTGCGGCTGGCTGCTGGTCTGTTTTTTAGGGGCTATTCCTTATTATCTGTCTGGACTTGTCAGCCCTGTAGGTGCAATTTTTGAAAGCACTTCAGGATTTACGACTACTGGTGTAACTACTTTATCATCGTTGAGCAACTTTCCTGACAGCCTGCTGGTATGGCGCAGTATGACGCATTGGACTGGCGGTATCGGTGTTATTATGTTATTTATTACGATTATGCCTCAGGTAGGCAGCGGCGCTAATTATTTATTTAACGCTGAAATTCCCGGTCCGGCTGCAGAACGTACACTTCCGAAAATCAAGGAATCGGCTTTCGTTATTTTTACTGTTTATATATTTTTTACTATTATTACAACAGTAGCCTTAAAGGTAGCAGGTATGAGCTGGTTTATGGCAATGAATTTGGCGCTGGCATCTGTAGCTACAGGAGGATTTTCATATCAGTACGAAAGTCTGATGGAATTTGAAACTGTTTATGTCGAAATGATCGTTATTATTGCTATGGTCGCCGCTAGTTTGAATTTTGCTCTTTATTATAAGATATATCAGCACAATTTTAAGGTTTTTTGGATTGATACAGAACGTAAGGCATACTTTTGGATTATTGGTATCGCCACATTTTTGATAACCTGGAATTTGTATTATACCGGTTATTTTGATGCCGCTACCAGTTTCAGACATGCGTTATTTCAAACCGTATCAATAGCCAGTACAACTGGTTTTGCTTCCAGTGACTTTAATTTATGGCCTGATTTCAGCCGTTATGTACTGTTACTTTTAATGTTTGTCGGAGGCTGCTCCGGTTCTACTGCAGGTGGTATGAAAGTTTCCCGCTTTGTGATTTTGCTGAAGGTAACATGGGCAGAATTGCGCAGGACGATCCATCCACGACTGGTTTACAGTATAAAAATGGGTGGACGCAATGTTCCGCCTGTGGTTGTAGGCAATGTTACAAGATTTTTTTATTTGTATATGATAGTTTTTTCGACATTGACACTGCTGATTTCGTTGACTGGACTTTCGATGCTTGATTCTATGGGTATTATTGCTGCCTGTATGAGCAGTGTCGGCCCGGCTTTTGGTATCGTTGGCCCTACGGCTACTTATGCAGATGTATCTACTTTTGGCAGATTAGTAGTTATTGCAGCAATGATTTTAGGGCGTTTAGAGATTTTTACATTACTCATTATTATGAGACCTGATTTCTGGCGTGTAAAACGCAACTGGTAAAGGCAGGTCCTTGGAGGCTGTATTTTTTATGAATTTCAGTCTGATAGCTTTTTTATTGGGCAGGCTCAGCTTGGCGCTGAGTGCTATATTGTTGCTTCCTGTGGGACTGGCGATTTTTTATGAAGACGGTTCTTTTGTGGAATTTGCTATTACTTCTTTTACAGCTTTTTTTGTAGGGTTGGGCTTTGTCCAATATGGAAAGTTTGATGAAAAAGAAAATATATCACTACGTGAAGGTTTTGCGACAGTTGTGTTTTCCTGGATTCTGACTTGTATTATCTGTGCTCTGCCATATGCGTTTTTGCAGATCCTGGACCCTATCTCAGCTGTTTTTGAAAGTATGTCTGGTCTCACTACTACTGGAGCTACAGCTATTACTAATCTGGCAGCCGTACCAAAAACAGTTTTATTTTGGCGCAGTTTTACGCATTGGTTGGGTGGTATTGGTATCATTGTACTGTTTATTGCTTTACTGCCTCAGGTAGCAGGCGGATCTGTACATCTTTTTAATGCAGAGGTAAGCGGCTTTGGGCAGGAACGGCTGCTGCCGCGTATCAGAACAACAGCGGGAGCATTATTTTTTATTTATTGTTTATTTACCGTTATTGGTACTGGCTTTTTGGTTATTTGCGGAATGACTAATTTTGACGCGATCAATCATTCGATGTCGGCAATAGCCACAGGTGGATTTTCTACTTATGATAACAGTGCCATGCATTACAATAGTGTGTCGATTGAAGTAGTATTAGCGATGATCATGTTTTTAGGCGGCGGTAACTTTGCTCTGTATTATGCTGTTACACAGAGAGGGATTAAAACACTGTGGCGTGACAGTGAATTTAAGTCTTATATGATGATCATCGCTGTTTTAACACTTTTGATTACTCTGAATCTGTTTTTCAGCGGTGGGCTGCAGTTTTTTGAAGGTTTGCGCTGCGCATTTTTCCAAGTAGTTTCATTTGCGACTACAACAGGTTATGTGTCTTATGATTATGATACCTGGCCAACTTTTTCTAAGCTGCTGCTGTGTCTGTTGTATCTGGTCGGAGCCTGTGCAGGGTCTACGGCAGGTGGTATTAAAGTAGGACGCTTTGTAGTAATGAGCCGGGCCATTGCGGCAGAATTGCGCAGAGCTATTCACCCGCAGATGCTTTTAACAGTCAATTTTAACGGCAGAGTGATGCCGATTGCAGTAGTCGCAGCAATCAGCAGATTCTTCTTTGTATATATAATGACGATAGCCGTTATGTCGCTTCTGGTGGTTTCAACTGGACTTGGAATCGAAGAATCAATTTTTGCCGTCGCATCCTGCCTGAGCAGTGTTGGCCCTGCTTTTGGAACAGTAGGGGCAACCGGTAATTATGCTGATATTAACTGGTTTGGTAAACTTGTGCTTTGTGTAACGATGCTGCTTGGACGGTTGGAATTATTTACAATGCTGGCATTGCTGCGATCGGAGTTTTGGAGCAGCAATAGAAACTGGTAAAAGGCGGATGTTTTGTAAACATCTGTCTTTTATTTTTACTTAAATAGGAGTATAATAAATTTACTAGTGTAAAAATAGAGGAGGAAAATTGAAGTGAAGAAATATCAACTCCCTTATGGAAATGGATTTCAAGAAGTTACATTACCTGAAGAAAAAGTACTGTATGATATACATGGCAACAAGGCAGATGTACTGGAGGATATCACTGCTGCAACTTTGGCCGCTGTGCGCTGTCCAATTGCCAGCCAGCCGTTGCAAAAAGTTGTCCGGAAAGGTGATAAGGTTGCTGTCATCGTCAGTGATGTTACAAGACTTGTTCGCACAGCTGAGTTTTTGCCTGTAATTATCAGCGAAATTAATGCTGCGGGTGTCCCGGACGAAGATATTACTATTATTGTTGCCACTGGTACTCATCGTGCACATACACATGATGAAGATATCGCTGTTTGCGGTAAAGATATCGTAAAAAGGATCAAAATCCATCAGCATGACAGCAGGAACAACGAAGAGTTGACAGATTTGGGGGTGACCAGCTTTGGCACACCGATCCTGATCGATTCTTATGTGGCTGAAGCAGATAAGGTAATTATTACAGGTGCAGTTTCACTGCACCCGATGGCAGGCTTTGGCGGCGGCCGTAAGGCTGTTATGCCAGGTGTTTCCGGGCATGCTACTATTATGCACAATCATGCTATTGCGCTGGCTCCTAAAGTTGGCGATGGTTGTAATCCTCTTTGCGAGACAGGTCTATTGGAGGGTAATCCTTTACATGAAGATATGGTAGAGGTAACGAAAAAATTAGACCCTGCATTTTTGGTGAATATGGTTTTCACACCTGAAGGCAAGCTGCATGAAGTAGTTGCAGGACACTGGTATAAGGCATGGGAAAAAGGCTGTAAGGATCTTGTTGCTATGGCTGGCGTACCTATTAAGGAGCTGGCCGATGTTGTCTTTGCTTCGGCAGGTGGCAGTCCTAAGGATATGAATTTATACCAGAGCTGCAAAGCTCATATGAATGCTGTTTTTGCTGTAAAAAAGGGCGGTATCATGATACTGACACTGGAATGCCCTGACATTAAAGAACCGGCTATTTTCACAGATTGGTTTTCAAAATCAGATGTGTTGCAGTTTGAAAAAGATGTACGGGCAGATTTTTCTATACCTGCTTTTGTTGCTTTTAAAACACGCTGTATCGTAAATTCATTAACTACATATTTAGTTACCAAACCGGAAAATTTTGAGTTCGTAAGGCAAACCGGTCAAATACCTGTTGCCAGCCTGGAAGAAGCGTGGCTGCTTACTCAACAGGAACTTGCCAAACAGGGTAAGGATGATTATAAAATTACGATTATGGGACATGCTTCGGCGACAATGCCTGTATTGGAAGCGTAACCGTTTTTGAGGGAGAGCATATATGGCTTTAAAAAGATACGATTTAAACATCGGTAAGCGTATGGAAAGCATTGAATTGCCGGAAGAGCATGTAGTGCAGGTCATTGACGGCGGCAGCGTTTCTAAGATTACCGATATCAAACAGGCTACGCTGGAGGCAGTGCGCAATCCTATCGGGACACAGGCATTAAGCAAACTTGTGCATGAGGGAGATAAGGTAGCGCTTATCGTCAGTGATATTACGCGCACCTGGTCGCGTACTAAAGATTATCTGCCGGCCGTTGTAGAAGAGCTAAATAACAGTGGTATTCCTGATGCAGATATTTTTGTAATTATTGCCACTGGCACACACAGGGACAACGACGATGAAGAGAAAAGTTTAATTTTAGGTGATGCTTTATTTGCAAGGCTACAGGTTTTTGACCATGATGCGTATGGCGCTGAGGCAAACGTTTTTTTAGGAACTACAAGCAGAGGCACGCCGGTGTATATCGATAAGAGAGCTGTGGAAGCAGACAAGGTTATTTTAACAGGTGGTATTACAACGCATCTGTTTGCAGGCTTTGGCGGCGGGCGCAAGAGTGTTATGCCGGGGCTTGCCGGTGTGGAAACTATCAAACATAATCATTTGCTGGCTTTGACGGATGAAGTTGGCGGCGGTGTGAATCAGGAAACCTATCTGACTAAAATAGAAGGAAATCGTGTCAGTGAAGATATGTGTGAGGTCTGCGCTTTCTTAAACCCCTGTTTTTTGGTAAATTCGATTATGGATGCTGAAGGAGATTTTGTCCGTATCGTTGCCGGCCACTGGTATGATGCCTGGTATGCCGGTACTCAGGAAGTGATGAAATTGCAGGGAGTGGAAGCAAAAGCCAAAGCTGATGTCGTTATTGGTTCTTCTGGCGGTTATCCTATGGATATCAACCTGTATCAGGGAATGAAATCTTATGCACCGGCACAAATGGCAATGCAGCCAAATGGTATTTTTATCGCTCTTTTGGATTGTCCTGATATTTATGAACCGCCTTCTTTTTTTGATTGCTTTCGGTTTAATGATGAATTAAGTATGGAAAAAGAACTGCGGGCTGGTTTTACGATACCATTTTATATTGCTTTCTATATGTATTGTATGTCGAAGCAGTTTACTGTTATTATGGTTACCAGGCCAGAAAACTTTGACGCAGTGCGCAGAACAGGTCAGATTCCTGCGGCAACTTTGGCGGAAGCATGGACGCTGGCACAGAAAAAATTAATGGCACAGGGCAAGGCAGAAACTTATACAGTCAACATTATGCCGCACGGAGTAAATACCGTGCCAATGTTCAAATAAAAACAAGTGAGGGAAAAGAAATGGCATTGAAAACATTTAAATTTGGTATCGGTGAGGGTTATCAGGAAATTTCCTTGCCGGAAGAACATATTTTGCAGGTAATTGAAGGGAATGAAGTTCCTAAACTGGATGATGTTCAGGCAGCAACTATTGAAGCACTGCGTAATCCGATCAACAGCAAGCCTTTGCAGGAGGTTGTCAGCAAAGGCGAAAAAGTCGCTGTCATTGTCAGTGATATTACACGCGGCTGGATTCGTACTCCTGAATTTTTAAAATATGTAATAGACGAAATTAATTTAGGCGGCGTGCCTGATGAAGATATTTGCATCGTTATTGCACAAGGTACACATCGTGCTCAAACCAGAGAAGAGGATATTGCAGTCTGCGGGAAGGAAGTTGCAGACCGTATCAAAATATATCAGCACGACTGTCTGGCGGAGGATCTGGTGCATGTAGGTGATACGAGCCGTGGTACACCAGTGTGGATAGATAAACATGTTGCTGATGCAGATAAAGTAATTATTACCGGTGGTATCACTGTACATCTGATGGCAGGTTTTGGCGGTGGACGAAAGAGTATACTTCCTGGAGTTGCTGGTGATGAAACAATACAGAAAAATCATGCTTTGGCGTTGGCTGATGAGGTAGGTTCCGGTATCAGTCAGGAAACAAGGACGACTTTAATCGATCATAATCGGTTGAACGATGATATGTGCGAAGCAGCAGCTTTGGTAAATCCTTGTTTTCTTGTGAATTCTGTAATGGATACGAATGGTGATTTCGCTCGTATTGTTGCCGGTCATTGGTATGATGCCTGGCTGGAAGGCACGAAAGAGGTTATGAAGATCCAGGGAGTTAAGGTTAAGGGACAGGCTGATGTAGTTATTGCTTCTCCAGGAGGATTTCCGAAGGATATAAATCTTTATCAGGGCTCTAAAACCTATGATACGGCAGAAATGGCACTTAAACCTGGCGGTATCGTTATTTCCCTTTTGGAAGCTCGTGAAATCAATGATCCGCCTGAATATATGCAGAGCTTTCATTTCAATGATGTAATTGAGATGGAAAAAGCTGTAAGGAATAAATTTACGATTCCCTTTTTTATTGCATATCGTTTGTTCCTGTTATGTCAAAACAGCACGGTTTATATCGTAACGAGAAAGGAAAACTTTGATACAGTGAAAAAGACTGGTCAGATACCGGTAGAAACTTTAGAAGAAGCCTGGTCACTGGCCCAAAAACAACTGGCTGAACGCGGACTCAAGGATTATACAGTCAATATTATGCAGCATGCTGCAAATACTGTTCCAATGATCGATTAACAACAGATAAAATCCCGCTCTAAAAAAGAGCGGGATTTTGTTTTACTAAAAAAGAAACCCCTGCAGATTTTCTGCAGGGGTAGATAACGGCTATATTTACAGTCTGTTAGAACTGTTGAGAACATCACGCATCTTGTGAGCTACCATTTGTTTGATTGCTTCGCGTGCTGGTTTTAAATATTGACGCGGATCGAAATCAGCTGGATTAGTAGCAAGATGTTTGCGAATAGAGGCAGTCATAGCCAAACGCAAATCGGTATCAATATTGATCTTGCAGACACCAAAGGTACCGGCTTTCAAGAGCATATCTTCAGGAACACCTTGTGCACCGTCAAGTTTACCGCCGTATTTATTGCACTCTTCAACAAAGGAGGGGATAACGGTAGAGGCGCCATGCAGAACCAGAGGGAAGCCTGGCAGTAATTTAGTGATTTTTTCCAACCGGGCAAAATCAAGTTCAGGATTACCTTTAAATTTATAGGCACCGTGGCTGGTTCCTATTGCTATTGCTAAAGAGTCAACGCCAGTACGTTCAACAAATTCTACAGCTTGATCGGGATCTGTATATGTAGCGTCCTTTGTGTTTACTTTAACCGCATCTTCGACGCCTGCTAAGCGTCCCAGTTCGGCTTCAACGACAACGCCTTTATTATGAGCATACTCTACAACGCGTTTAGTAAGTTCAATATTTTCTTCAAATGGATGTTTGGAACCATCGATCATAACAGAGGTAAAACCTCCGTCTACGCATGCTTTGCAGATTTCAAAATCTTCACCATGGTCAAGATGCAGGCAAATGGGCAAACCAGTATCTTCGATAGCGGCTTCAACCAGTTTCATCAGATAAATGTGGTTAGCATATTTGCGGGCACCGGCCGAAACCTGTAAAATCAAAGGTGATTTTTCTTCACGTGCAGCTTCGACGATACCTTGAATTATTTCCATGTTGTTGACGTTGAAAGCACCTACAGCATAATGGCCTTCATAAGCTTTTTTGAACATTTCAGCAGATGTTACTAGTGGCATAGGACAGCCTCCTTTTTGTCTTTTGTTGTAATTAATTATAGCATACTCTATACTTTAATAGTATATAATTTTGAAAAGATCGTTGGGTAAGGCGCAGGATATTTCTAAAAAAATACCGGTTGCAGGATGGTTAAAGCCCAGGTAATAAGCATGCAGAGCGTGGCGGCTTTGCGGTCCTGGTGTTCCGTAAAGGTTATCATTATAAAGCGGGCAGCCGATATGTGCCATATGTACGCGTATCTGGTGGGTACGGCCAGTGTGCAGCTGCAGTTCCAGCAAACTGAGATGTTCCCGGCGGCTGATAAGTTTATAATCAGTACGGGCATATTTTCCGTTTGGAGAAACACAGCGCTCAATAATGCTGCCTTCCTTTCTGGCAATAGGAGCTTCTATTATGCCACTGTCAGCTGGTAATGTTCCTGTAACGATTCCTAAATATTTTTTTATGACCTCCTGCTGGGAAAGCAGAAACTGGATTCGTGGTTCTTTTGCAAAAATGACAAGACCTGAAGTATTGCGGTCTAAACGTGAGACAGGATGGATATTGTGTAATAATCCCTGTTGTTTATAGTAATGTGCAACATAGTTATACAGAGTACTGCCATCTTCCTTTACTGTCGGATGGACCAGCATTCCGGCTGGTTTATTGACGATCAGCAGATATTCGTCTTCGTAAAAAACAGTATATGAAAAATTAAACTCCATATCAGTGCTGTGACGGCAGTTCATCGACTATTTCTATTTTATCGAGCTGTTGTTTGACCTGTCCGCGGATAAAGCCTAAATATTCTTTATATAATGCTTTTTGTTCGCACTGTTCTTCTTCTGTCAAACCCTCACTGCGTTTTTTCCGGGCTAAAATGTTAATGCGGGCAATCATCTCATTAATTTCCATTACTTAAAATACCTCCGTTTCCTCTATGCATTATAGCAAAGTTAGAGGCCCAGAACAAGCGAACTTCCTTGACGCTGGTAGGAATCTATGCTATTATGAAACGGTAATCAATAAGACGTTACGAGTGCCTCTGACGATAACCGACGTTGGGAGGCTTTCTTAATTTTGCAGGGAGAGAGCAATAATGAAAATTTTTAGGGCAGTGCTTGCTGCTGCATTGTGTCTGACTGTTTTTAGCGGTTGTGGTCCAAACGCTGAAAATACTAAACCTGCCAGTGATGATAAAGCATTTTTAACTATTACTGACGATACAGGGCGTACTGTAGTACTGCCTGAAAAACCTGAACGAGTTGTAAGTTTGGCAACTTCATACCTGAATATGATTGATGCTGTAGGCGGTAAGATCGTTGGACGTGCGTCGTCAAAAATAGGAGAAATGCCGGAAGCCATGAAAAAAATGTACCTGAGGTCGGTTTTGTTTATAATATTAATATGGAGAGTCTTATCGGTTTAAAGCCTGATCTGGTTATTGCGAATAAAAATCAACATGAGAAATTTCTTCCGCTTTTGGAGTCTAATAAAATACCTGTTATTGCAATCAATCCAAAAACATATGATGAGGTAAAAGATAAACTTATTTTAATGGGAAAAATCTATGGTGTACCAGAAAAAGGTGAAGCTGCTGCTGCGAAACTGGATCAGCAGGTTAAAGCTGTGACGGAAAAGTTACCGAAAGATGGAAAACGTATTGTTATTATGCATGCAACTCCTTCTAATGTGACAGTTGAGCTGGAAAACAGCATTGCCGGCTGCGTTGCCAAAATGCTGGGATTTCAAAATGTTGCTGTAGGGGCAACGCCTATTAAAGGAAAACCAGAGAAGACTCCGTATAGTATGGAAGCTTTAGTAGAAAAGAATCCGGAAATTATTTTTATTACTTTTATGGGCGACAGTGAAGAGATAGAAAACAGGCTGCGTGCTGATGTGAAAAGTAATCCGGCATGGGCATCTTTAGAAGCAGTACGGAATAACAAAGTATATTTACTGCCTGAAAGATTATTTTTGCTCAATCCTGGTTTGCACTATCCGGATGCTGTAAAATACATGGCTAAAACTGTATATCCAGAGGTTTTTAAGGATGACAAATAATCAGGCGGATACTTTGGAAAGAATTGAAAGATTTGGCATTTCGCGTACAGCCTGGCGGCTTAGCGTCATGGCTGCTTTTGCCATGCTGGCATTTTTAGGTGCTTTTTTAAGCTTAACAAAAGGTTCGGCCGATATTAGTTTAGCGCAGATCATTAATATTTTATCTAATCCAACATTAGAACCGCAAAGTCAGATTATCTGGAATATCAGGATGCCGCGTACAATAGTTGGTGCGTTAGTGGGTGTAAATCTTGCAATTGCAGGTGCCGTATTGCAGGCGGTAATGCGAAATCCTCTGGCTGATCCGCATATTATTGGTATTTCCAGTGGTGCTGGTTTGGCTGGTGTTACGATTATGATTTTATTTCCTACTCTGGAATACCTGATTACACCGGCTGCATTTATTGGTGCGATGCTTGCGGCTGTCTGTATTTATATTTTGGCCTGGAAAAATGGTATCAAGCCTGTACGGATTATTTTAGCTGGTGTTGCCGTATCTGCGTTTTTAAGCGCTGGTATTTCTGGATTGATGATTTTTTATAGTGACCGTGTACATGGAGCTTTAATGTGGATGGTTGGCGGATTGGCTGCCCGCAGCTGGCCGCATGTCAGTATTATTTTACCTTATGCTATTGCAGGTGTTCTGCTGGCTTTTATCGGTGCCGCTTATCTCAATATTCTGCAGCTTGGTGACGAAATGGCGCGTGGGCTAGGTGTTAATGTTGAGGTTACGCGTATTGCCATGACTGCCGTTGCGGCGTTATTGGCGGCAAGCGCTGTCAGTGTCGTTGGCCTCTTAGGATTTGTGGGGTTGATTGTTCCGCACGCAGCCAGGCTGATAATAGGATCAGATTACCGCTATTTGATGCCGGCTTCAGGGCTTTTAGGTATTGCTGTGGTAACGCTTAGTGATACTTTTGCACGTGTGGTTTTTGCACCTGTTGAATTACCGGTAGGTATAATTATGGCGTTTATTGGAGCTCCCTTCTTTTTATTTCTGCTAAGGAGGGAAATCTGATGAGTATTTTGCAGGCAAACGAGATTACGATTCGTATTATTGATAAGACAATCATTCATGGTTTGAGTTTATCAGTACCGGAAGGTAAGGTAACATCCATCATCGGACCTAACGGCTGCGGAAAAAGCACTACATTAAAAGCTTTAGCGCGTATATGGCCCTGTTATAAAGGCAATGTAACCTTTAATGGTGAAGATATTAAAAAGTTCAGTCACAGGGAATTTGCTCAAAAACTGGCAATTTTGACTCAGGCTCCGCAGTCTCCGGCAGATTTGACAGTCAAAGATTTAGTAGAGATGGGCCGCTTTCCACACCGAAACTGGTTTGGCCGCAAAAGTATGGAAGATGATGCACATGTAGAGTGGGCGTTAGGGCAAACTAATATGCTGGGGATGCAGCATCGTCTGCTAAGCACACTTTCTGGAGGGGAAAGACAAAGGGCATGGATTGCGATGGCTTTGGCGCAGCGTCCGAAAGTGCTTTTACTTGATGAACCTACCACTTATTTGGATATTTGTCATCAGCTGGAGGTAATGCAGCTTTTAGAAAAGCTTAATCGTGAATTACAGTTAACGGTAGTTATGGTTATCCATGACATTAATCATGCTGTGCAGTACTCCGATCATATTGCTGTTATAAAAAAGAAGGCTATCTTGTAACTGAAGGCAAGCCGCAGGAAATAGTTACAGCACAACTTCTGAAAGATGTTTTTAAAGTTGAGGCTGATGAATTTATCTGCAGTAATGGTATGCCGGCATTGCTTCCGGTAGACCTGGTAAAATAAAACTTTATATTGTTGGATCTGGTGCGCTTTCTGCGCATAATAGAGAAATCGGTGTAACTCCGATACGATCCCGTCGCTGTAATGATGAGCGGACCTTAAAAACCACTGGGTTGAAACCTGGGAAGGGAAGGCGAGCAATGAATCAGAGTCAGAAGAACTGCCAGATCTTTGTACGTTCCCCACGAGAGATGGGAAGGCGTCGGTAAAGTATTTGGCATTTGTACCAATATTTTTAAGAACAGCTTTCCCTTAGGGGAGAGTCTGTTCTTTTTTATTTCACTTTTATGGAGGTAATGGATGATGAAAAAAATTGCATTCTATGGTAAAGGCGGTATTGGAAAATCTACTACAGCAGCTAATGTTTCTGCCGCATTCAGTAAAATGGGGAAAAAAGTATGTCAGATAGGCTGCGATCCTAAAAATGATTCTACCAGATTGCTTTTGGGACAAATCTGCCGTCAAACAGTACTGGATCTGGTACGCGATGCTGAAGATGATATTCAAGCTGAGCAGATTGTACATACAGGTTTTAACGGAATCAAATGTGTTGAGGCAGGAGGCCCGGAACCTGGAGTAGGTTGTGCGGGACGTGGCATCATCGTTGCCTTGGAAAAATTGAAAGAACTGGATGTTTTAGATGATGAGGATCTAGTGTTATATGATGTTCTGGGCGATGTTGTCTGTGGTGGGTTTGCCGTACCTATTAGAGAAGGCTATGCGACTGATATTTATATAGTTTCTTCTGGTGAACTGATGGCGTTGTATGCAGCAAACAACATTGCTAAAGGCGTTAAAAGATTTGCCGCAAGAGGTGAAGTAAGGCTTGGCGGTATTATTGGCAATAGCCGAAATACTCCCAATGAACATGCATTACTGACAGAATTTGCCAGAAGGCTGAATACTAAATTGATTGCCTTTATTCCCCGCAATGTGATCGTAAACAAAGCTGAAAATAATAGACAGACTGTTATAGAATATGCACCAGACTCTGAGCAGGCACAGGTTTACAGAAACTTAGCAGATGATATATTGAAAAATACAGAACTGTCTATACCTACACCTCTGAAATTTGAGGAATTGGAGGATTTAGTAGCAAGCTATGGCAATCAAGACTAAAAAAGAATGCTCTCTAAAACAAAAAAGCTGCAGCTGTAGTATGCCCGGAGTTTGGCGGGCTGCTGCTTATTGCAGTGGTGCGGCTGTTATTTTTCATAGTCCCAGAGCATGTGCTCATGTGGCGCGCAGTATGGATATCAGCGCACAATATCGAGCTTTGGCTAATGGAGCTGCTGAAAATCTGAAGTCTATACCGGTGGTATCAAGTATGCTGCAGGAAAAACATTCTATTTTTGGTGGTGCAGATCGTTTGCGTGCCTGCATTGAAGATGTAGTAAATACTTATAGGCCGAAGTGCCTGATAATTGCCAATTCCTGTGTGGCCGGAGTTATTGGTGATGATGTCGAAGCAGTAGGAAAGGAAAGCGAAGTTAAATATGGTATTCCTGTTCTTACTGTTCCGTGTTATGGTTTTTTAGATGGAGAATATTATCAAGGGTATTTTGCAGTAGCAGAACAACTTGCTGAAAGATTTTTACATAAGCAGCCAAAAGTGGAGAATACGGCGTTGCTTATTGGTGACAACGGAGGACCTTGGGGACATTATGCCAAAGAGGTAAAACGTTTACTGGCATATTTTTCGATTAAGGTTATTGGACAGTTTCCGGGATATGTTCCTATAAATGAATTACCTCAGATTACAGCTGCGTCTTTTAGTATTATTCTCGGTGGACGCGGACAGACTTATAACGGATTGACTAAAATAGCCAGGCTGTTAGAAATGAATTATGAGGTTCCTTATTTGCAGGATGGATATCCTGTAGGATGGGATAATACAGTCGGCTGGCTGAGAAATTTGGGAGTCTTTTTGCATCAGGAAGCTTTGGCAGAAAAGGCTGTAGTACAAGAAATGGATAAATTATTTGCTTTTGCCGGTAAAGTAAAGAAAATAACTCAGGGAAAGCGTTGCGTCGTTTGTATTGGCAGGATGCTGATGTATTTTCATCCGGCCGGGATTTTGGAAACATTAAGCAGATTAGAGATGCAGGTGGAAGCGATTATTTTGTTTGACAATTATAATCCGAAAGAAAGAAAATTAATGGTCGAAGCTGTTTCAGCACAATGTCAGGCCCCGATCATTGATCAGACAGCAGGTCAACAACTATTGGAAACAGTTGATTTAGTTCTTACAACTCATGAAATAACTAATAACCAGGATATTAAACAGATATTTTTACCGATGCTCCCACTTGTAGGTACAAGTGGAGAGATTGAGTTTATGGACTGTATTTATAAAACCTTATGTCGCCGTGGTGAAAAAGGAGGTATAGTCTATGTCTGAAACAGCCGAGTGGGGCAATGTGTGCAGTAGAGTCGACACCTGTGCTTTAACTGGTGCAGCAGCTTTTTTTACTGGTATTAAAGGTGCGGAGGTGTTGGTTAACGGGCCGCTATGGTGCTATTTTTATGCCCTGCGCCACCTTGAAAAATCTAACAGCAGGTTGGGAGAACGCTTTCATGGCTCGCAGCCGGATAATAATGCGGTCGTTTATGGAACAGAAGAATGTTTAACAGATGCTTTGGATTATATTAGGGAAAATAGGGCACCTTCAATTCTTTTGATTGAAAACAGCTGCAGCGTCAGTTTGATTGGTGATGATATTGAGGGCATTGCCGCTAAAGCAAAGCTGCCTTTTTCTGTAATAGGAATGGACAGCGGCGGTCTAAGCGGCGGTTTTGCTGAAGGATACAGCAAAGCCAGCATCAGGCTTTGGCAATATTTGGATTTACCTGATATCAAAATAAAATGTCGTTTAGGCGTTAATTTATTAGGAGCGACTACTGCTTATTTTAACGGCAGAAACGATCTTGAAGAAATTAAAAGGATTTTAGAAACTGCAAATTATAGAGTTATTGCGGTGCCTGGAGCCGGGAGTGAACTTGAGACATTGCAAAAAATTCCTGCTGCTCAGTTGAACATCGTTATCAATGAGGAGTTAGGTCTAGAGACGGCTAAATATCTTAAAGAACGATATGGCACTCCTTATGTTGTAGCAGGGATACCTTATGGATTAAAAGGTACGCTGCGTTGGCTGGAAAAAATTGCAGAAGTATTACCCAGTGATTTGGAAAGTGTCCGAGAAGAATGCGTAAAAACTCAGGAAGAATTACTGGCTGCAGTTAATGAAGCCAGATGCACCTGGGGCGAATTATGGTTTGATAAAATTATTGTTGCCGCTCCTGGAACAACTGCTTTTTGCATTGCACAAACATTGCGCGAAGAATGGGCAGATACAGAAAAATTGACTGTTATCTGTCAAAACACTCTTAAAGATTTACGGGGGCCTGTGGAAGCAGATGAAATTCTACTGGCAGAAAAAGACAGTAAAAAAATTGAACAGATATTGCAGCAGGCTGATAATACGCTTATTCTTGGAAGCAGCAGTGAAAGCTCTGTTTTATTGCGTGAAGGGAAAAAATTTTGGTGTTGTAATATTGCGTATCCTGTACAAGATGAGGTACTGCTGGCGACAGCTCCGTTTGCAGGTATTCGTGGCGCCGGGCATATGCTGCAGCGGCTGTGGAATTTAAAAATAAAAACACAGCTGCCCTATTAGGAGTGAAGATTTATGAAAAAGATACTGTTGGTTTTATTTTCTTTTTTATTGCTTATAACCAGTGGCTGCGGTCAAAATACAGATACTACTGAAGAAAATTCTGCCGCTGCTTATGTTGTTACAGATGATAAAGGTCGGCAGGTAAAAATTGCAGGTAAACCAGTACGAATAGTATCTGCAACTTATGGGACTGATGAAATTTTAGCTGAGATTGTAACCCTTGATAGGGTTAAGGCTTTTAGTAAATGGGCAGGTGATCCTGAAATAACATTTATAACTAAGGAACAGGCAGACCGTGTCGGTAATAAGGTTGGTGAAAATACTGAAGCGATCGTAGCATTAAAGCCTGATTTGGTTTTTGTTTCTACGGCTACTCCAGATTCTTTGGTGAAAAATCTGGAAGATATGGAAATTCCTGTATATGTTGCCGGAAGTCCTAAAACCATAGAAGCTATGCGTAAAAAGGTTTTTGGTGTAGCTGCTGCTGCTGGTGAAAAGTCTAAGGGTGAAGCGCTTGTCAGTACTATGGATAACAAACTGGCTGAACTTGAAAGTAAGCTGAAAGTAATTCCTAAAGATAAGGAAAAGGTTGTAATGGCATTTTCATTTATCGGCGCTATTGGACGGAAAGATAATTTGCTTGATGATATTTTTCAATATGCTCATGTTCGCAATGGCGCAGCTGAAGCTGGATTGGATCAGGGAAGTAGTGCTTTATCCAAGGAACGGATCATTGCTATTGACCCGGATGTTTTTTTGCTTCCAACTTGGAATTTTGATTCTAATAATGATGTGCAAAAATATGCACAGCAGGTGGCTGCTGATCCTGCCTTTAAGAATATCAAAGCGATAAAAAATAACAGGCTTGAGTTTGTGTCTGACCGTTATCGTTATGTTGCGTCACAGCATGTTACAGATAGTATAGAAGCTGTTGCAAAGGCTGTTTATCCTGAATTGTTTGCCAAGGGGGAATAAGTTTGTTTAATCGAAAATCCGGCAAAAAGTTTATCTTCTTATTATTTATAGGTCTGCTGATTGTAGCGGCGATATCTTTGACCTGCGGGCAGATAAAAATACCGTTGCATAATACTTTATCAGCCATTGGCTATCAGCTTGGTTTGCCTTTTTTTGATAAAAACGATTTTACACAGGAGCAGATGGCGGTTGTTTGGTATATAAGGATGCCCCGTATGGTCGTGGGACTTTTGGTAGGTGCCGCTTTAGGTATATCGGGAGCCGTTATGCAGGGGATTTTCAGTAATCCATTGGCAGATCCTGGTATTATAGGCGTTTCAAGTGGCGCTGCGACAGGGGCAGTACTTTCGATAGCATTGGGCTGGGCGACGGAAAGTATGTTTGTGATGCCTGCTTTTGCTTTTTGCGGTTCTGTTTGTGCTGTTGCATTAACAGTATTTTTAGCAATGCGTAATGGGAAAATACCTGTTATGACTTTACTGCTTGCCGGCGTCGCTGTGGGGATGCTGCTTGGTGCGGTGACATCTGGATTGTTGACATTTATGAATGAACAAAAACTGCAGCAATATCTTTTCTGGATGGTTGGCGGACTTGACTACCGACGCTGGGAGCATGTATATATGGCTATTGGCCCTGTAAGTATTGGTATAGTGATTATGTTGGCTTTATCGCGTCATCTGAATATTCTCGTACTTGGTGAAACAGAGGCTAAGGCAGTTGGAATGCCCGTTTTGCCATTTAGAATGGGTTTGTTGTTTGTGGCGGCAATGACGACAGCTACATCTGTCTGTGTCAGTGGTAATATAGGTTTTGTAGGCCTGGTAGTTCCGCATATGATGCGTATGATAGTGGGGCCTGATCATCGTGTGCTGCTGCCTGCCAGTGCTTTAGCCGGCGCTGCTTTTTTAGTCATTTGTGATTCTTTAGGGCGTATCATTATTCCACCTGCAGAAGTCAGGGTCGGCATTATGACTGCCCTTTTAGAACGCCTTATTTCCTTTATTTGCTGCGTAGAATGCAGAAACAGGTATTTTAAAGTAAGAAATGTGGAGGAAGAAAATGAGCAAAGTAGTATTTTTAAGTAATGTCGACAGACGTTTTGCAATGATGCAGGTTGCTTTGCAGCAGCTGCAGCAGGAAAATTTATTGAGCAACGATTCTGTTTGCGCTAAGCTTTCCGATAATACTGTCTGGAATGACGAATGGCAGAAGCTTTTAGAAGATGCAGATATTCTATTGCTTAAATGGATGGGAGCAGGACTTGACACCCCTTTTTTCAAAAAACTGCTGCCATTTATTAAAAAACATCAACTGCGATATTATATTGACGCTGCCGGTACTGAAGAGGAAGAACTGGTAAGCGGAATAGAAAAAAATGATTTAGAAAAATTAAAAGCGTATGCTTTGTACAGCGGTATGAAAAATTATCGTAATTTGTTTTTATATGCTAATGGTATTTTGACCGGTAAAACGGATATCGAACTGCCAGATCCTATGTATTGGAGCGCGATTTATCATCCGAAAGCTAAAACTGTTTATACAGATCTGGCAGCATATAAAAAAGATTTTTGCGATGCTGCAAAACCGACTATTGGTATTTTATTTTATCGTGACGAATGGGTATGGGGTGACCTGGCCTATCAAACGGCATTGATTGAAGAAATAGAACGTCAAGGAATGAATGCTGTTTGCGTATTTAGTAACGGTATGCCTGTTTTAGAATTAGGAATGCCAAGCCTGATTAAAATTTTTGAAGATTATTTTTGTGAAAATGGTGTGCCGTCAATAGATGTTTTTATCAATACAATGAAATTTTCGTTGACAGGTGCACGATCAATGACGCTAGATTTTCTGAAGAAATTTAATGTACCTGTTTTACAGGCTTATACTTTATTGACACCCTACGAAAACTGGCGTGATGATTTTGAAGGCATGAATGCTATGGAAGTTTCTATCAGCGTAACGATGCCGGAATTTGACGGCGCGATCCATGGTGTGCCTATAGCTAATAAAAAACTACTGGAAAATGGCGATGTACGTTATCTGCCTATCAACGAGCGCATTGTGCGTATGGTAAATAAAGCACGGAAATGGGCTGTTTTGCGGCGCAAAAAGAATGCTGATAAAAAAGTTGCGATCATTTTTCACAATTACCCACCGCGTAATTCTAATATTGGCAGTGCTGTCGGGTTAGATACTATAGAAAGTATCAGACTTGTCTTGCAGGCGCTGAGAGAACGTGGCTATAAAGTTGATACTATACCTGAAGACGGGAAAGAATTTATCAATGAATTGACGGCAAATGCTACTAATGATAGAGCTTTGCTTACGGAAAAGCAGCTGGCAGCTGCCAATAAGTTAAGTGGTGCTGATTATAGAAAATTCTTTGAATTGCAGGATGAGGGCGTAAAAGCGCAGCTGGTAAAAGATTGGGGCGAAGCTCCGGGTGAAGTTATGAACTATGATGGCGATTTACTTATTCCCGGAACAATGAACGGAAATATATTTGTTACAGTGCAGCCTCCGCGTGGTTTTGGTGAAGATCCAAGCAAAATTTATCACTCTCCTTTCTGCGCTCCCACTCATCATTATTTGGGTTTCTATCACTGGCTGCGCGATATCTGGCAGGCTGATGCGGTTGTGCATGTTGGTACTCATGGATCCCTTGAATGGCTGCCTGGTAAAAATGCCGGACTCAATAATACCTGTTATCCGGATATTTCTTTGGGCGATCTGCCTAATATCTATCCTTATCTTATCACGATTACCGGTGAGGGTATTCAGGCCAAAAGACGTGGTGCTGCCTGTCTGATAGAACATTTGCCGCCTCCTATGACTGATGCCGGTGTTTTTACGACGAATTAGAAGAGCTTGAAAAACTGATGGATGAATATTGTCATTTTGAGACTACTCAGCCGGAAAATTTAGAAAAAACTTCAAAGCTTGATTTTAGAAAAAAAGTAGTGCAGGCAAATTTGCAGGATGAAGTTTTTTTTGATGAAGAAAAAGCCTTTTAATGATTACGTCATGGATCTGCATAACTATATTACTGATTTGAAAAATATGCAGGTCAGGATTGGCTTACATATTTTGGGACAACCGCCTCAGGACGAAAATTTGCGTGAGTATCTAATGCTGTTGACGCGGCTGGAAAATGGTGATATTCCGTCTTTGATGCAGGTATTGGCAAAACAGTATGGTTTTGACTATTATGACCTGTTGGAAAACAGCGGCTTAATTTACGAACCTTTAAATATTACTTATGGCGCTTTAATAGATAAATTACGTGCCCGCAGCCGCAATATCATAGCACTTTTGATTGAGCACGGTTTTGATGAAGAAAAACTGTATAATTTAGAAAATCTTGAGTGGGTATGTGATGGAAGCAGCGAATTTAAGTTAGCGCTCAAACAAATCTGCTGCTATATTTGTAATAATATCTATCCCAATCTGATGCTTACTTCACAGGAAAGAGAGAACCTGCTAAGAGGATTAGAAGGGCAATATATCGAACCGGGACCGTCAGGAGCTCCAAGCAGCGGCGGTGCTGATCTTTTACCTACCGGACGAAATTTTTATGGTATTGACCCGAGAAATCTGCCAACTCCTGCTGCATGGGAAATAGGAAAAACTTTGGGCGATCAGGTAATCGAAAGGTATATCAGCGAAGAAGGGCGATACCCTGAAAGTGTTGGTATAGTTTTATGGTCAGGTGCCAATATGCGCAGTCACGGTCAGTGCGTAGCAGAATTTTTATATCTTTTGGGCGTACGGCCGCAATGGCAGCATGGCAGTCAAAGAGTAATCGGTCTTGAAGTCATACCGCTGATGGAATTGAAACGTCCCCGTATTGACGTTACTGCCAGGATCAGTGGCTTGTTTAGAGATACTATGCCCAGTGTAATGAATTTGCTGGACAAAGCTGTTTTACTGGTAGGGGAACTTGAAGAAGATGAAGAGCAAAATTACGTGCGTAAGCATTTGCTTGCCGATAGTCTTGAACTAGAAGCGGAGGGTTTAACAAAAGAAGATGCTTGGCGGCAGGCCGCTTTTCGTATTTTTGGAGATGAGCAGGGTGTTTATGGCGCTGGCGTAGCAGCGCTTTTAGAGGCAAAAAATTGGGAAAGTATTGATGATATTGCCGAGGTGTATGTTCGTTGGGGCGCGCATGCTTATGGCGGCAAGGTCAAGGGTAAGTTTTTACCGCAGCAGTTCCGTAAAAGAATGGGAAGCTTGGACGTAACAATTAAAAACGAGGATAATCATGAAACTAATATGCTCAGTTCAGATGATTATAACGCGTATCATGGTGGTATGATCGCTGCAGTACGCAGTATCAAAGGTTCTGCCCCGCGTTCGTACTGCGGCGACAGTACTGATAAAAGCAAGGTCGTCATGCACAGTGTACAGGAAGAGGCTAAACGTATTTTCCGCAGTGAAGCTATTAATCCTAAATTTATCGAGGGTATGATGAAGCATGGATATAAAGGTGCTGCCGATATGGCTAACTATATTGCACACAGTTTCCAGTGGGATGCTACAAGCGCTGTGATGGAAGATTGGATGTATGAAAAATATGCCGAAAAATATACATTCGACCCCAAAGTACAGGAATGGTTGCGTGATGTTAATCCATGGGCTTTGCAGCGCATGGCGGAGATTTTACTGGAAGCGGATCAGCGTGGTTTGTGGCAGGCGAAACCTGAAACCAAAGCAGAATTACAAAAGATCTATTTATCAGTAGAAGGCGAATTAGAGGAACGCAGTGATGAACACTCCTAAAATCAAGATGCTTGTTCTCAGCTTGACCGGTCAGTGCAATTTTGCCTGCAAGTACTGTTATGCAGCAGAACATGACGGCAGTATGCTTAAAGTTGATGATGCCATTAAAGCTGTGAATTTGGCGGCAGGCAGCGGAGAAAAATTTGTTATTCAGTTCAGCGGAGGTGAGCCGCTGCTGAACTTTAAATGTTTGAAAGCTGTTGTTAAATATGTTCAGGATAATAACCTGCCTGCTGTTTTACAGATACAAACAAATGGGTCATTGATGACGGATGAAATAGCACAATATTTATTCAAAAATAAAGTTGCAATTGGTGTCAGTTTAGACGGCCGTCCGAATATCAATGACAAGCTGCGCCTGACTAAAGCCGGAGATGGAGCAACAAGTTCAATTTTATATGGTTTAGAAGTTTTAAAGCGTAATAATATAGCAGTTGGTATTACCTGCGTAGTTACAGACGAAAATGTCAGCGAATTGGCCGGTATAGTAGAATTTGCTTATTTTATAGGTAATATACGCAGGATAGGCTTTGACCTGTTGAGAGGGCAGGGAAGAGGAGCTGTCCTCAAACCGCCTTCCGAAACAGCTATGCGTAAGGCAATGGAACAGGTTTACGAAAAAGCACGTCAGCTAGCATATTTAACAGGCTATAAAATTCATTTTGCCCAACAGGAACGAGTTAAAATACTTTGTGCTGATTCTTCCCATGAATTTGGCCACTGTTATGCGATGAATGGAGAAGCAGCTTTTATTGATGCCAAAGGCGATATTTATGCCTGTTCCTCCCTTGTCGGTAATAAAGATTTTTATATTGGTAATGTAAAAAATGGGCTGGACACTATATTGGTAAAGAAAGTCCAGGAGCAAATCAGAACTTCAATGTTTTTTTGTAAGCAGTGTGAAGATTTTAAATTGTGTGGTGGCGGCTGTTTTGCCCGCTGGTATGGCAGTGGAGTTAAAGAAGCATATCCCAGCGAATGCGCATTAAAAAGGGTCTCGATTGCACAAATAAAAAAAGCTTGACTATATGGTTGGTATATAGTCTAATATAAGAATATAGTCTAGTAAGAAATTATTAAGAGGTGATTGAAATGACTTGTAAAGAACATCCTAAATACGAATTGCCGAATACTCCGCATGCCAAACATCGTTATGAAAGTGCTATGAAGCATGTAGAGGCTGCTAAAGCTGCTGGCAAATCTTCTGAAGAAATTCATGCTATTTTCAAAAAAGTAATGGAATTTGACATCAAAGATGTTGAAAAATTACCTGCTGATGGACCGCATGCCAAATATAGGAGTGCCGTTATCCATGCTCAAAAAGCAATTGCTGCTGGTAAAAGTAGCGAAGAAGCGCATGAATTATACAGAAAAATCATGGCTGGTGAAGCAACCGGCGGTTGCGGTCATCATTAAAATTTCATAATCTGGTTGTTAGAAGTGCGTTAAGCCGCGATCCCGTCGCTGGGTATTTATTTAATCCCTGGAAACAGCCGTTTTCGATCTCTGGATAACCTACGAGTGATAGGATTGAGATTAATGACCGATATGATCGGAATAAAAAACATTAGTGTCTTCCTGCCTGGGCAGGAGGACACTTTTTTTACGGGAGTTGTTAGAATGAAATTATATACAATGTCTACAGGCGATACAGCTTATCGTTATGAAAAAAGTATCGTAGTGTTTTTTAAGGGTGCGCGTAAAGTACTTAGCACTTCGGTTTTTAATGGCGGTTATCATGAAAATTATAAAGCTGTATTCAACCATGATGGTAAGGTTGGTTCAGGGATGCCATGTGAGATGTTAGCTGATACTTATACCGAACATATGCGGATATTAGCTAAGCGTATAGGCTTAGAGCCAGAGCTTGTAACTGGAATGGGAACTGCTGCTGATATGGAAAATGTGGCTATAGAATCCTTGACTTATAAAGAACTGACTGTTACTGCTATAGTAACAGGCGGGATTGAAACAAATGGAGGACGTGTCGGTGATCCTGCCGATTATTATAAACCTGCGGAAAAACCAGATAAATTGGGTACTATTAACATTATTTTGATACTAGACGCAGATATGCCTCCTGGAACGCTGGCCAGAGCATTGGTTACATGTACTGAAGCAAAGACGGCTGCAATTCAGGAACTGCTGGCTGGCAGTAACTATTCTACAGGACTTGCTACAGGATCAGGGACGGACCAAACAATAATTGTTGCTAATTCAGATTCTGAGCTGTATTTTGAAGGAGCCGGAAAACATTCTAAAATGGGTGAGCTTATTGGAAAAACAGTTACTAAAGCAGTTAAAGCGGCATTATCAAAACAGTCTGGGCTCAATCCTAAAACACAGCACAATGTATTTAGACGCCTAAAACGTTTTCAAGTAACAACGCAAAGTATCTGGCTTTTATTCCAGCAACAGTTAGCTGTCTTAAAGCCTGATTTCTTAGAAGCAGCAGAAAAGCTTGCACAAGAACCTGTAATGTTGACATATACTTCTTTATATATACATTTGTTGGACCAGTTTTTATGGGGATTACTTGATAAAGATGAGGTCATGAATGCAGCAGAAAAGCTATTGAGTGACATCGCTGGGGAATATGATACAGAAAGTATCGCTCTGAATGAGGTTTCGGTAGAAGCTATGATGAAAGCCTGGAGTGAGTTGTTTGTGAATATTATTGCAGATAATATTAAAAAGGAACTAAAGATAATGAGAAAGATGGCTTTGAAAACTTTTTTTGCAGTGATGCTGCTTATAGTAGTTTTTTTTATTTCTGGCTGTGGAAGCTCTACTGATGGCAATGTAAAAAATGCCGCTTATGAAATAATTGATGATCAGGGGGCCATAATTCAATTAGAGCATAAACCGGAAAGAATACTGACGTTGGCAATGGGAACAGACAGTATTGTGTTAGGGATACTCCCTGAAGAAAAATTGATTGCAATTAATTCTTTGGCTGATGATCCTGTAAGCTCCAATATCGTAGATAAGGCTAATAGAATTACTAGAAAAATAAAAAATCCTTCTGCTGAAGAAATTTTATCTTTAAAGCCGGATGTTGTATTTATTTATAATTGGGGCAAAGCCGAAATGGTTGATAATTTACGGGAACTGGGAATTAAGGTAGTTGTTGTAAAGGGACCTAAAAGTATTGCTGATGTTAAGGAGAATGTGAAATTGATAGCAAAAACTTTAGGCGAGGAAGATAAAGGTAATCTTATGATTGCAAAAATGGATGATAAATTAGCAGAAATCAAAGAAAAGGTGGATAATATTAAGCCTGAACGAAGGAAGAAGCTCGTTTTGATATCATTGATGACATCTTATGGCGGTAAGGGGTGTACTTTTGATGATATTTGTAAGTATGCAGGTGTTATAAATGGCGTTTCTGATGCTGGATTGCATAATGGACAGTTTTTAACAAAAGAGATGTTGGTTGCTATTAACCCTGATCTTCTGATTATGCCAGTCTACAATGATCACAATACTTTTGATATTGAAAAATATAAGAAAGAATTTTTAGATGATCCTGCATTGCAGACATTAAATGCAGTAAAAGAAAAGCGGTTTTTCTATCCGCGGGAGGGTTATATTTATAATTCTTCGCAGGATATAGTATTTGGTGTACAGGAAGTAGCTCGTGCTGCGTATGGTGAACTTTTTTCACAGCCGGAAAATTGTCATATTTCAGTAGCTGAAATTAATTGAGAGAAGGAAATAAAGTGAAACAGCTTATAAATTATTGCCCTGTACATGGCTATGAACAGGAGGTAAATGCTTATGCAGATGGAATGAAGGGCTATCTAAAAAACAACAAGCTTGATGGGATTGAACTTTATGTATATCAGCAAAAACCGTATACCTCTGATTATAGAGAAGAAAGTATCGGTGTACATTTAAAATATTGGCCTTATTGGTTAGATTTTTGGTATGGTAATCAAAAGTATTTAAATGAAAATTATTCTGATAAAAAGCAGCTGCAAGAGTATTATTTAGGTGCAGTAAATCAAGAAGAATGGCTTCAGATAATAAGGAATAATATAAAAGCTGCTTTGGCAGTAAATCCAGAATATTTGGTCTGGCATGTCAGCAATTGTAATTTAAAAGAAATTTTTACTTTTGATTTTTTCTATAACGATGCGCAGGTTATAGATGCGTCAATAGAAGTTTTTAATGCTGTGAGCGAATGTATTCCAGATAATGTCATTGTTTTATTTGAAAATTTATGGTGGCCTGGATTAAGGCTTATTGAACCAGGAATAGTGGATCGATTTTTTTGCGGATTAAAAAAACAAAATGTTGGTATCATGCTGGATACAGGACATTTGATGAATACTAATATTTCCTTGAGTAATGAACTGGAGGCTGTAAGCTTTATTTGCCAAACTGTTGAAAATTTGGGTATGTATAAAAACTATATTCATGGTATGCATTTAAGTTGTTCTTTGTCAGGAAGTTATCAAAAGCACAGCTGTAAAGCAGTGCCAGAGAGCTGCTCTATGACTGAAATTATGCATCATGTTACAAGTATTGACCAGCATCTTATTTTTAAGGAAAGCGGTTTAAAAAGTTTGATCGAATGTATAGAACCGAGCTATTTAGTTCATGAACTGTTTTATGATAATCTTGCCGAATTATCTGTTTTAGTACAGACACAGCAGAAATTACTGTTAAAATAGAAATTAAAATGGGAGCTAATGATGAAAAAAATTCTATTTGTCACTAATATGGAACAAACAGCAGCATTATTGCAGGATGCTTTAGAAAAAGTACAGAAGCAGTATCCGGAAACAGTTAGTGGTCAGGTTTGCTATCTGCAAAGTGATGCCTCTTGGGAGAATGTATGGGAAAAAACTTTTACTGAGCATGAAGTAATAATTTTTCCATGGATGGGTACTGGGTTAAATACGAAATTTTTATCAGAATCATCAGCTTTTTTACAACAACGGCAGATAAAACATCTTTATTTGATGAGTGGTAATCCGGAAGATGTATTGCATGCTGCTTTTACAGACCATGAAATACAAGTCATTAAGCAATATTATGTTTATGGCGGGTTGCAGAATTGGTTTAATCTATGGCTTTGGCTCAGTCAGGATCAGGAAAACGAAAAGAATTTGGCTGAACCGCCGATCAATTTACCCTGGGATGGTATTTATCATCCTGCTGCGGATAAAATTTATACCGATTTTAAAGAATACAAAAAAGATTTTTTCCAAGAAGGACAACCAACAATAGCTGTTGTTTTTTATAGAAATGACTGGTTATGGAATAATACGGTTTTTGCCGATGCCATTATAAAAGAAATTGAAACCCAGCATTGTAATCCTTTATGCTTTTTTTCTACAAGCGCTCCTGATAGTGACAGTGGCTGTGAAGGTTTTAGAGGCGCTATGTACAGATATTTGATTCAGGATGATAAAGCTGTTGCTGATGTTTTTATCAATACGATCAAGTTTTTTCTCTGTTTACTATCAGAGCTTGTGCGCTTGATGATTTAGAGAAAATGAATGTATCGGTATTACAGGCCTATACATTATATCGTACATCTCAGGAGTGGTATGAGAATTTTGATGGCATGAGCGCAATGGAGATATCTTATAGTGTCAGCTTGCCTGAATTTGACGGGATTATTCATGGTACCCCTGTGACTACTAACGAAAGAGATGAGAATGGCAGTCAGCTTACGCAAGTTATACCGGAACGCATTAATATGCTCATCAGAAAAGCTAAAAAGCTGGCTGTTTTAAAACGCAAGAGCAATTATGAGAAAAAAATTGCTATTGTTTTTCATAATAATCCTCCAACTAATTCTAATATTGGCAGTGCTTGCGCGATTGATTCTATCGAAAGTATAAGATTGTTTTTACAGGATCTGAAAAATCAGGGGTATAAAGTTGACCGTTTGCCGGCTGACAGGCAGGAATTTATCAATGAGCTTATTGAACATGCAACTAATGATCGTAGTTTTATGAATGATAAGCTGATAAAAAATTCCGATGGTAAAATGACTTTTGAAGAATATCAGGATTTTTATCAAATCTTGCCGGAAAAAGTTCAGAAAAAATTAGAAATTGACTGGGGAAAGGCGCCAGGTGAGGTTTTTAAATATGATGACTTCCTGTTGATACCTGGAACTTTAAACGGTAATATTTTTATTACTGTGCAGCCACCTCGTGGCTTTGGAGAGGATCCTGACAAGATTTATCATTCACCGGATTGTGCCCCGACACATCATTACCTTGCGTTTTATAATTGGTTGCGTGATATTTGGGGTGCTGATGCCATGGTTCATGTGGGTACGCATGGATCATTAGAATGGCTTCCAGGCAAAGCTGCTGCTTTATCTAACGAATGTTATCCAGACATTTGTACTGGTGATCTGCCTAATATTTATCCGTATTGGATAGTTGACATTGGCGAGGGGATACAGGCCAAAAGGCGCAGCGCTGCCTGTTTAATCAGTTACTTGTCTGCCCCCTTAAGTCTTGCTGGTGTTTATGGAGAACTTGCAGAGCTTGAAAAAGCTTTGGAAGAATATGGACATTTTAAACAGGATAAAGATGCAGATCTTACAGAAGTGATACGGCAAATAAGAGAAAAAGCTGCTGATGCAGACTTGAATGATGAAGTGCAAGAGACAGAGTTTGACGATTTTGATGGATATGTCGGCAGATTGCACACATATCTTACTGACTTAAAAAATATGCAGATGACTACAGGCCTGCATATTTTAGGAAATCCTCCCTCTGGGGAGAAGTTGATTGAATATCTTTTTGCGCTGACTAAATTGGAAAATGGCAGTATACCTTCATTACCGAAAGTTTTAGCGTCTGCTTATGGATATGATTATTATGAACTGATGGATAACAGCAGTAAACTGCTCCCGGATGGTTCAAAAAGTTATGGAGTATTGCTTGATAAAGTAAATGATGAATGCTTAACGTTGATCAGAACTTTGGCTGAAGGTGATTTCGTTTTGCAGGAAAAGCAAATTACCGATTTGGATTTTGTTAAAAATCTTTCTGATCAGTACCGGCAAGATCTGCTTTTGGTAGCAGGATATATTTGTGATAGATTATATCCAAATTTACAGCTTACAACATTAGAACGCAGTAATTTTAGACGTGCGCTCGCTGCAGAATACATAGAACCAAGCGCGGCTGGAGCGCCAACCAGCGGCGGAGGTGATATTTTGCCGACAGGAAGAAATTTTTATGGCATAGATCCGCAGCTTTTACCAACTCCGGTGGCATGGAAACTTGGCTCGCAAATGGCTGAGGATTTTATCAATAAATTTATAAGTGAGGAAGGGCGCTATCCTGAAAGTGTGGGTATTTTGTTATGGGCAACTTACAATATGCGGTCTCACGGGCAGTGTATGGCTGAGTTTATGGCTTTGATGGGTGTATGACCTGTTTGGCAAAAAGGCAGCCTAAAAGTTATTGACATAGAAGTTATACCACTGCAGGAATTGCAGCGTCCACGTGTCGATATCACAGGAAGAATAAGCAGCCTGTTTAGAGATACTTTGCCGGGAGCAGTTTGCTGGCTGGACAAAGCTGTAAAAATGGTTGCTGAATTGGATGAAAGTTTTGAAGATAATTTTGTGCGTAAGCATGTTATTGAAGAATCACAACGTCTTGAAAGTGAAGGCGTAGATGCTGCAAGTGCGTGGAAACAAGCTTCCTATAGACTTTTTGGCTATCCTCCCGGGGCACATGGTGCGGGAGTCAGTGCTCTTTTAGCAGCACGGAATTGGGAAAATATTGATGATATTGCTCAAGTATATGTGCGTTGGGGCGGCCATGTTTACGGTGAAGGAGAAAAAGGTGCTTATCGCCCTGATCTTTTTACTCAAAGAATGTCCAAACTGGAAATAACATTGAGTAATATTGATAACAGAGAGTCGAATTTACTGAATTCTGATGATTATAATTCATATCGTGGCGGGATGATTGCTGCCGTAAGAAGTATCAAAGGTGAAATGCCCAAGAATTATTGCAGTGACAGCTCTGACAGGCAGCATGTCGTTATTCGCACATTGGACGAGGAAGTAAAACGGCTGTTTAGAGGCGAAGCAATAAATCCTAAATATATTAATGGCATGAAAGAGTTTGTTTATAAAGGCGCAGGAGATTTGGCAACATATGTAGACCATTGTTTTCAATGGGATGCGACCAGTGATGTGATGGAAGACTGGATGTATGAAAAATTTGCCGAAAAATACGCTCTGGATAAAGATATGCAGGATTGGTTTAATCAAGTTAATCCCTGGGCACTGCAGCGTATTGCTGCAGTTTTGCTGGAAGCAGAGCAAAGAAATTTATGGGACGCTAAGCCGGAAACAAAAGCTGAACTGCAAAAATTATATTTATCTATGGAAGGTGAATTAGAAGAACTCAGTGATAAGATTTCTGAATGATAAATTTTAAAAGTTGGTGAATAAATGATGAAGCGTGATAAGTTTTTTTACGGGCAGGCGAGTCTGTTTTACTATATTCTCTTTATCATTGCTATTTTTATATCGTTTTGCAGTAACGCACAGGCAGAAGAAAATTATATTTGGCTGCAGCAAAGCGATATAAAATATTCTGAGGATGGATCGGCTTTTTGTGAAGTCGTTTTAAAGAAGGGAACTGCTGATTTTCAGGTTATGAAGCACGATATTTTATCGGCGCAGTGTTTATATCGATTCCGCCGCAGTCATAAAGGCGAGAAAATCGAAGCACTGCAAGCAGAAAATATTGGTACGAAAACGGTATTTAAAGTAGCTGCGCCAGTTAGTACATCCTGTAATGTTTTAGTAAAACTTTATTATCAGGGTCATTATTATACAGCACAAAAAGCAATTTTTCTCTGTATGGCGATGGCTGGGATAAAACAGCTTTTACTGAATATAAACCTTCTGACTTGACATTGATAACTCCACGGTTTGAAATGGATTATAATTACTATCCGCAAACTGGGCAAAAACTGTTTTTTCAGTATATCAATGATGGTGTACTAAAGAAGTCTGAAACTGAAAAAGAAGTGAGGCTGTTACTTGACGGAGAAGAACAGACAGAAAAACTGAGATTGAATGCTGACGGAGCTTTTACTTATACAGCTGCTAAAGCTGAACCGCTTACAGTAACGCCTGATAACAGGTCAAAAAGTATTATATTCATTATTAAAGATGAAGAAAATGGTAATAAAATAACCAGCACGTTAAATATAAATGTTTATGACTCGCGTTATGGATACCTGGACATAAGACAGGGTATAGTATTATTTTTTGTTATAAGCGTTATTAGCGCTGTTGGTATTTTTGCTTATCTGAGGAGGCCTTTTAAGAATGCTTATAAATAAGATCCGTTTATTAGTGCAGGCCTTTAGTTTTTTGATTTTAACTTATGGCGGGCGTATAGGCATCAATCTTGGATATGCTTTGCCTTGCTTTGCCTGCCCTTATGTTGCAGGCTGTGGTGGTTATTGTTTTCTGATGTTTTTACAAAGAGTTGGAATCTTCGGTATTGCAGCTTATGACAGAATCTTTACCTATATTGGACTGCAAAATTTATTATGGTTTTTAATTTTTGCAGTTTCAGCTATTATTCTTTCAAAATTTTGGTGCGGCTGGATATGTCCTTTTGGCAGTTTGCTGGATGCTTTAAGTGGGTTGCGGAAAAAAATGGGAATAAGGGAAATCGAATTTTCGTGGACTGTGCGGACAATGATAAAACCGATAAAATATATTTTTTTAGCAGTGATTTTAGTAGTTCCGCTTTTGATTGCTTTTTTAGGGTTATCAAGCGATTTTTATATTTTATTTTGTAAAATTTGCCCTGCCAGACCAATTATGCCGATTTTTGCAGGTGATATAAGAAGATTTGGCCTTGAGTACAGTAATTGGTCAACGCTGATCATTTCTATAGTGAGTGTATCATTTGCAGCAATAACAATTGTAGGTAGTTTTTTTAAAGATAGATTTTTTTGTATGGTCTGCCCAATGCTGCCTTTGATTCACCTGTTTAATAAATTAAGCCCTGTACGTTTTGTGAAATGGGCTGATGGATGCAGCGGCTGTGGAAACTGTCAAAGAGTATGCCCAATGGATATACGTGAAGTTCACTTGGAAAAAAAAAAGAACGGTATGGTGATGACAGAAGACTGCATTTTGTGTACTCAGTGTATGCAGGCCTGTCCTGAAAATAATGTTTTGAAGCTGCAGTTTTTTAATAAAAATATTTTTATTTCGTCCAGAGATTATTTCATTAAAAAATTTAAGAAGGCAGTTGGTAGAAAAAATGAATGATAAATTAAATTTTATTGATGAACGCCAGAAAAGACGCTATGAGAAAGTACTGCAAAAAACTGGAGAAGAGTATTTACAGGAAATCGCAATACTTAAAAGCCGCGAAGATTTTTTAGAAGAATATGAATATTTTTTACAATTGCTTGATAGCCCATTTTCAGCTCGAAAACTTCAGATGCGAGTGGAAAAACCATTGGCAGGTCTATTTTGTATTCAGGCTCCTTTCGAAATTTTTGATGCGTTTGATTTGCATCCTGTAAAATTATGCGGAGGCTCACATACCGTTCAGCGTCTGGCGGCTTCTTATCTGCCGGTACTAATGTGTCCGATGCTTAAATCATTTATGGGAAACTTTGATTTACAACAGGAAAGTTTTGCGGATTACAGAGCTGTTATTTTACCTACTACCTGCGACTGGGTTGTTAAACTGCCAGAAATAATGCAGCAAGATACAGAGAATGTACATTACCTGGAATTGCCGCATTTGAAAGAGACCGAAAAAAGTCAAAGTAGATGGCTTGAAGAAATATTTTGTTTGAAACAGCTTTTAGAAAAAATAACAGGTAAAAAACTTAAACCAAAGCAATTACAGGAATCCATTAATAAAGTTATGAATATCTGGATAATAATGGATGAATTAACTAAATTGAAGCGCAGCGGTCAATTATCGGGAGTTTGGTATACTGCAATTACAAATACCTTTATGCTTGATAATTTGGAAGTATGGTCAGGTCAGGTAAATAGAACCATAGAAAAATTACATCGGCAGCAAAAACAGGAAAACAGCAGCAGGATCTTTGTTGCCGGTTCACCGATTATATTTCCTAACTTAAAGCTTCTGCAGCTTATTGAGCAGGCTGGTATGAGCATTACAGCCGATGATATTTGTTCCTCTGAAAGAATTATGCCAGGGGGAATAATTTACAATGATACTTCCGAATATGGAATGTTAAGAGCCATTGCAGAAAGATATCATAAAGCCTGTGTATGTCCTACCTTTGCTGATAATTCAAGGCGTGTGAACAATATAATTTCCACAGCAAAGGAATATAATATTAAAGGAGTAATTTTTAATTTGTTAAAAGGGTGTCATCCATATGATATTGAAGCAATCACTATAGAACGAAAATTAAAAGAGCACGGGTTGAAGTTTATAAAAATAGAAACTGACTATGGAAAAGAAGACAGCCAGAATATTTTAACAAGGCTGGAAGCATTTAAACAAACATTGTAAGAGGGAGGACTGTAAATGAAATACTCAGTTGGTGTAGACTTGGGAAGTACCGCAATAAAAGTAGTATTTGTTCAGAATAATACATTGATTTGGCATAAAGCGATACCAACAGCTCCGGGACAGGAAGCTTTGGCAAATAAAGTGATCGAAGAAGGTATACGGGAGCTTGATATATCTAAGGATGATATTCTGGGAGTTGCGGCTACAGGATATGGCAAAAACCTTATGAATAGTGCGGATAAAGTTATTGATGAAGTTTCTGCTAATGCTCTGGGGCTACATCTTTTGAGCGGAGCTGCGGCGAAAGTTATTATTAATATTGGCGGACAGGATATTAAAATAATACAATTGGATGCTAATGGAAAATTATTAGAATTTAAAATGAATGATAAGTGTGCTGCTGGAACTGGCAGATTTTTTGAGATGGCGGCAAGGATCTTAGATACTTCTATTTATGAATTTGCAGCACTGTCTGAGCAGGCCGTGTCTGCTGCCGCAATAAACAGTACCTGCGTCGTCTTTGCTGAAAGCGAGATAGTTTCACTCTTGGCAAAGGGGACACCTAAAGAGTCAATTATTAAGGGCTTACATGAATCTATAGTAAGACGTATTGCTGGGATGATGGGAACAGAAAGTGTTGAAGGTGTATATTTAGACGGCGGATCAGCAAATAATACAGCTTTGGCAGAAGCTATTGAAGACGAACTATTTACGGATGTAAGCGTTTTAAAATATCCGCAATTTACAGTTGCGTTTGGAGCTGCCTGTTCATTGCAGCAATAAAATTTTCGGAGGCAGATATGATCAGACAGTCTGAACGTAAAAGTAAGGAAATTAGTCAATTACCAGAGGCGGCCTCGAATTTAGTTGTATATCCGGAATTGGGTTTAGCATCGACTGAATTTTTACAGGAAATGTTGGGACAAAAGTAGCATTATTGCATCACTACCATATGGAATGCAAAATTTGTTGCAATGGCTAAAAAAAATTGCTTTATCATTGGATATGCAGACAGATTTTACTGAGTTGAAGAAAGATGTATCTTATAATCAGGAAAAATTTGATACAGCTATTTTCCAACTAAGATGAAAGAGATATGTTAAAGAAGTTTTTGGTATTTATATTCATAAGTTTTTTACTAGCCGGCTGCACCTCGGACAAAATTGATATTAGTATGAATAATGGGAATGTGCGAGCTATCAGAGATTATGAAGGTACAATCGTTGAATTGCCAGAAAAACCAAAACGCATTCTAACTCTCTCGTTAGGGTTTGATGTAATGACGCTAGGGCTAGTTCCGCCTGACCGCTTGGTTGCCGTTCATAAAACAGCGCCGGATCCTGGCATTTCCTGGATAGTAGAAGAAAGCAGGCAAATACCGGTAAAGTTATATTTTTACCCATTTGAAACAGTTTTTAAAAACTTAAACCT